>JACCDO011189711.1_pt1 | contig 66131 bp, 60 predicted proteins | sample 7446101 | NCBI WGS metagenome assembly JACCDO01 (sample SAMN15323440, study PRJNA562643) | freshwater metagenome | isolation source: river surface water | place: USA:Blue River Watershed | collected 2017-08-16 | reverse complement strand
TGTGTGAGCCGTCCGGATTTACAAACGCAGAGCGCGTTGGGTAACGGCTAAGAAAATTAACAATCATGCTGCCCATGGTCGGGCCAGCGTAGGTCCTATCAAGGACCGATTCACTAGAATTTTTCATTTAAAACTCTTTTGTTGTAATGCGTTTTTATAAGAGCGATGTCTCCGCAGCAAAAGGTAACTGACGATCGCAGGGTTGGCAAGCTTTAAGAGATTAGTTATCGGATGTAAAGTTTTTATTAAAACGTGCTTAATAGTCAGGTGATCGGTCCGACTGATTAAAAATGTTTTATCCTTACTAGATCGCCATTGCTATTTAAAGGTGCTCCGATGCTGCTATACGACATGACTGTAGGGATGAATCCGCGCCGCGTACGTATTTTTTTGGCGGAGAAGGGGCTCACGATCCCGACGCGTCAGATCGACGGGGTCAAGCGTGAAAACCTCACCCCTGAATTCCGGGCGATTAACTCTTTGGGTAAAGTGCCTGTTCTTGAACTTGATGACGGGACCTTATTGACTGAGTCGGTCGCGATCTGTCGCTATCTCGAAGCCTTGCATCCAGAAAAGCCTCTCTTTGGTCGCACAGACCTAGAAAAAGCGCAGGTTGATATGTGGACGCGACGCATTGAGTTCGAAATTGTTGCGCCTATCGTGAGTGCCTTTCAGCACACTGGCGAGTACTGGATTGGTCGCTTGCCGCAAGAGCCACTTTGCGGCGAGCACGCGCGTAACCGTGCCTTAGATGCTTTCGAGTGGCTTGATCGCGAGCTTACTGGTCGCGAGTTCATTGCGGCAGATCACTACACGATCGCTGATATCGTGGCACAGTGCGGTTTCCTAGTGGGCAAGGCAACAGGTACAAAAATCCCCCCAGAATTTAAAGAGCTAACGCGTTGGTACACCTCTGTCGTCGCCCGTCCGACGGCGAGGGCGTAATCATGAGCGCTTCGCCTGCGACGATCGCCTCACAGAAGGTTTGTTTAATCGTGGGGGCAGGCGATGCGACAGGTAGCGCGATCGCCAAACGCTTCGCGCAAGCGGGTTATACGGTGTGTGTAACCCGGCGCACGCCAGACGCGAGTGTTGCGTTGGTGCAAAGTATTGAAGATGCGGGTGGTCGCGCCATCGCCTGTCAATTAGATGCACGCCGTGAAGACCAAGTGATCGCGCTCTTCAAGAAAATTGAGTCAGAGCTCGGCACGCTAGAAGTAGTTGTCTTCAATGTCGGGGGCAATGTGCGCTTTCCACTCCTCGAAATGACCGCAGAAAAATATTTCAAGACCTGGGAAATGTGTGCCATGGCAGGCTTCTTGGTCGGACGCGAAGCATCGAAAATCATGCTTCCCAGAGGGCGGGGCACGATCTTGTTTACTGGCGCGACTGCAAGCCTGCGAGGTGGGGTGGGCTTTAGCGCCTTTGCAGGTGGTAAAGCGGCGTTGCGTGCCTTAGCGCAAAGCATGGCGCGAGAGTTTGGCCCCCAAGGGTTACACGTCGCGCACGTTGTGGTCGATGGAGTGATCGATTCTGAGCGGGTGCGTACAACGTATCCGGACCGCGTTGCGGCTCTGGGGCCGAGAGGACTACTTGAGCCTGACAGTATTGCTCGTGCTTATCTTTGGTTACACGAGCAAACGCCAGATGCCTGGACGTTCGAGCTTGATTTGCGACCTGGCGTTGAAAAGTGGTGATCAACGGTATAAAGGTGATTGCTTAGCTGGTAAGCATTGGTGTCAGTTTTTCTTCGATCGCTTTTATTTGCATTGCGACGTATTTTGAGTAGATTCTGCAGTTCGTAAAGCTTCCCCCGACAAACCAAAGCCCGGGTTGTGCGGTACGACGCCACATGTTTCGCATCTCTCCATCCGCATCAATACCCCAAATCGAACCGATCTTGTCGGCCGTTTCGGATCCTAGCAATTCTTTGATCACAACTTCTTGGGGGACAAAGCCCGTCGCCATCACGATCAGGTCTGCATGTAAAACGGAGCCGTCCTTCATCTGTGCACCGGTCTCGGTAAATTTCTCAATTTGATCGTATTGTGTCAGGCCTATATCGCCGCTGATGATTAAGTCTGAGCAGCCCGCATTTAAATAATACCCACCGTAGCGGGTACGAATTTTCATTTGATAGCCTGTGTCATCTTCCCCTTTATCCCATTTAAAGCCCCGCTCAATGAGTCCAGCGATGAGTTTCTTATCAAGCTCAACCATTCGCTCGGTTGTCTGCTTGAAGTTCCGCTTTGTGACCGGAAGGGTATTTGTGCTGGATAGCAAGTCTCCATCGTCGAGCGAGATCCCTTCGTAGAGTGCATAGGTCAGCTTCAGGCTAGGATCAATACTCACCACCGTCGTGGAGCCTCGTTGAATCATTGTGGTATCCACGCCATTGCTGTGGAGATCTTGTGCAACGTCGTGCGCACTGGTTCCCGTTCCTAAAACGAGTGCCTTTTTGCCGTGCCACTGTGCACCGCTTGTAAATGCGCTGGTGTGCATCACGTCGCCTTTAAAGGCTTCAAGTCCCGGTAGCTTAGGAATCCGAGGTAGGCCTACAAGTCCGTTCGCAAAGATAATGTGTTTGGGCTGAAGTGTTCTTTCGCTGCCGTCCGCATTTTTAAGCGTTGCACTCCAGCGTTTGTTTTGTTCATCATAACGAGCCTGACTCAGTTGGGTATTCGTCCAGTTGTTGATTTCCATTGTCTGGGCATATACCTCGAGCCAATTTCCGACCATGTCCTTTGGAAGGTAGGATGGCCAGCTCTCCGGGAAAGGGAGGTAGGGCAGGTGATTTAAATCCGTGACATTATGCAGTGCAAGAGAGTGGTAGCGTTTGCGCCAGCTATCACCAATCCGCGGATACTTATCGATGACAAGCGTGTCGATTCCTAATAGCACGAGCGATGCCGCAACGCTCAGGCCAGATTGCCCTCCGCCGATCACCAATACCGTCGGATCCCGATCAGCGTACGCCTCACTAGCTATTCTTTGATCTAGCCAGTTTGTGCCTCCGAAGTTCCGTGAATACGCAGATCCTGTGGGTCTTCGTGCGCCGATTTTTTCTTCGTGCCCCTTCAGTTCGTCCAGACTAGTCAGTAGCTGAAAGGCTTTTTTTGGATTGCTTACAGGTAGCCTCAGCACTCCGAAGCAACGTCCTAATTCCGTTTCAAATTGAATAATCGATTCGATCACTTCGACGCCAGTGCGCTTAATTCGTCGAGGATCAAGCCTACCCTCGGCAAGCTTAAATCCACGCGCTTTAGCGTGCCTCTGGTGCTGCGTCATCAAGGCAGCAATATTTCTGGTTCCTTCGGTCGGTGTGATGGACCACGTAAATGCCAACAGATCACGCCAGTGACAATCCTCGTCGAATAAGTGAGCAATGCCTTGCTCATCTAACTGTTCGAGCGCCTGGTTTAGTTTTGTTAGCCAGGCCGTGGTAGCAGCAATATCAACAGTATGAAAAGGGTTATGACTGGTGCGATCGGGAATGCCAAGCATAGTGTGTCTCTGCGATGTATCAATCTTGAAGCTTTATGCCACTTGTTCGGATAAAGTTAGACCAGCGGTCAAACTCTTTTTTGTTGAAAGCGATGAAGTCTTCGACCGAGCCGCCCATCATTTTTGCGCCCGCACTCTCAAACTTCTCACGCACATCTGGCATTGCCATGATGGCGTTTAATTCGGCATTCATTTTCTTGATGATTGGCGCAGGTGTTTTGGCAGGAGCCCAAATTCCGTACCAAGCGGCTACATCAAAGCCAGGATAGCCGCTCTCCGCAACGGTCGGAACATCGGGAAGGGTAGGGATGCGATAGCTGCTACTCACCGCTAACGGTCTCAGTGTCCCCGCTTTGATGTGTGAGGTAGATGTTGTGACCCCGTCAAAGGTCATCGTGACTTCACCAGACATGGTCGCGAGTAGCGCTGGCGCTCCCCCCTTGTACATCACCTCAAGCATGTCTGTTTTGCTTGCATTTTTTAGTACGTTAAAGCTCAGGCTTGGTGATGCGCCGATCCCTGTGCTGCCATGGCTAATTTGGCCTGGTTTTGCTTTCGCGGCAGCGATGAGATCAGCGAGTGTTTTGTAGGGGGACTTCGAGGACACTACCAGCACGTTCGGCACCTCGGCCACAGTCGTTACGGGCGAGAAGTCATTAAGAGGGTGATATGGTGGCTTATCGGTCAAGGCAAAGTTAACCGCATGGGTACCAAAGGTACCTAAAACAAAGGTGTAGCCATCGGGAGGACTTTTTGCGACGACAGCTGCTCCAATCGTGCCACCCGCGCCGCTTCGGTTATCGACAACGACCGGTTGCCCTACCCGCTCTGATAACTTTGCAGCAAGTACGCGTGCAAGCACATCCGTCGTTCCGCCCGCCGGGAATGGCACAATAATCTTGATCGCCTGATCGGGGTAAGCAGCGTGACTGGTCGTCCAGGTAAGCAAGGCTAATAAACCAATTGTTAACGTAGTTTTGATTCTGCTCATAATGTCTCCAGTTATGGGATATTTTTTTATGCAGCAACTAAACTTTTTGGCGTCTTAATCAGAGCTTAAGATGACGCGTGCAACCAATCAAAACATAGCAAACGCATTAAATCAAGGACTTGCCTTACTGCAGTGCACCCGCCATGCCACCGTCCACGAGTAAGTTTGTTCCCGTTATAAATCCTGCGTGCTCCGAGACTAGGTAAGCGACGGTTGCTGCGAATTCCTCAGGGGTTCCTAAGCGTTGTAACGGAACCCTTTTGATTCGCTCGCTCATGTCATAGGAGCCAAGTAAGGCGGGCGTGCCGATTGATGCGGGCTCAACGGTGTTGACCGTGATCTGATATTTGGCGATTTCGTTGGCTAAGTGTTTGTAAAGGGCGGTCGCACCAGCTCGGTAAACCGTGGAAAGGGCATGGTTTGTCATGGGTCTTGCGACCGAGGCGGAGGTGATACCAATGATTCTGCCCCATCCGCGACCGATCATTCTTGGCACGATGACTCGCGTTGCAATAGTGATGGCGAGTAGCTGTGTTTGATAGGCTTGTTCCCAGCGCTGAGGATCTGTCTCACCGAGGACGGTGGTCATTTTTAAGGGTGGACGTCCAGTATTGAGTGCTAGGATATCTGGATCCCCAAGATTTTTTCTGCAGGCATCGGCATAGTTCTCCACGTCCCGCTGCTTTGTCATATCGCCAGCAACGCAGACGACCTGAACATTAAACTGACTACGTATTTCTTTAGCGGCTTGTTCTAATTTATCCTCCGATCTTGCAAATAACGCGAGATTGCATCCTTCCATTGCAAGTCGGCGCGCTACGCTCAATCCAAGTCCTGAGCTGCACGCTGTGACCATGGCCGTCTTGCCGTGTATACCGAGATCCATCGCTATCTCCTGTTTTTTGATGCTTAACTAAATTATTTTTCCTGTCCTGACGAAAGACATGACGCATGCAATGAAAACAAGCATAAGGCCTAAGCCTAAAAATAACGCCGATATCTCAGTGGTCTGATGCTTCTCTAGTCGAATTGAGGTGGATAGCGATTGATATATTTTTTGAATATCGGCATCGGTTGCTGCGCGGTAGTACATGCCAAACGTATTTTCGGAAATTTGTTTAAGAGTGGTTTCGTTCAGCTTGGTACGAGCAGATATACCTTGTGATTTAAGCACAACCCCACCGGGCGTTCCGATCCCTACGGTGTAGATTCGGACGCCAAAATCTGCCGCTAGTTGCGACATTTTTATCGGGTCTGGGCCAAAGTTGCTATCCCCATCACTTAACAACACAATTGCGACGGCCTTATTTGATCCGGGCGCGAGCCTTGCTGCTTCGTTAGGTCGCTTAATGAGATCAAGCGGCGTGCCCGAATCTGTCGGACCTGTTGACCGATTTGATTCTGTCAATATTTTTTGTACATCAATTCCTGTGCCAGGCACGAGCTCCGTTAATGCAATCAGAATTCCGCTGCCAATTGCTGAGCCCGCTTGCAAGGGGAGGTTGGCGATCGCACGGTTTAGTTCATCTCGGTCAGCGGTGGGGGCCTGTATCAGCGCAGCAGTGCTCGCGATCGTAACGATGCCAAGCTTGACTTGAGGAGGTTGCGCTGCGATGAACTGTTTAATAGTTGCTTTCGCAGCTTCTATTCGGCTTGGTGCGATGTCGTCTGCTTGCATACTCCCAGAAGTATCTACTGCGATCATGATGCTATCGACACGCGTAGGTAAAAGGACAACTGCTTTCGGTCGTGCTAAGCAGAGCAGTAGAAAAATTAAACCTAATAAGAGCAAGCCATTACCGAGATATTTAAGTCTTTTTGATGGCTCCTGTGTGCTAGTCTGAGTCGACCACGCCAATGTAGTCAGTTTTCTACCGCTTTTCTTCAAATATAAATAAACGCAAGTACAAAACGGTATGAGTAGCAAAAGCCATAACATCCAAGGCCATGTGAAAGTGAGCGAATTGAGCGCTGGCATATGAAATGGCGTTAAACGCTATGTGCTCGAAGAGCTGAAGAGGTTCCCGGTAATCGACCTTGTATGCGCTGACTTTTACGCTTACGCAGCCTTAGGAAACGGATAAGAGATTGTTCTAAGGGTTCAGATGTTTGAAGCTCAATGCAATCTACATGGGCTTTTGAAAATGCGTCCCGTAGCTTTTGCTCTGTAATCACCGCTTGCTTTGCGTATCTTTCACGAAATCCCCGATCATCAGAGTCAATGAAAAGCTGCTCCCCAGTTTCAATATCTTCAACTAGCATCATTCCGAATTTAGGAATGTCGATTTCACTCGGATCAAGTAGTCGAGCAGCGACGACATCGTGGCGGGTCGCTAACTCGTTCATAGCAGCCTCCCAGCCAGGAGCGCTAATAAAGTCAGAAACAAGAAAGACTGCAGAACGGCGATTGATGACAGAGCACGCAAGTTTAAATAGTTGATTCAAGTCAGTTTGACCTGTTGAGGGCGTGACTGAACTGTTTCGTATCTGTTGAATCAGGTGTAGTACTTGCTTACGTCCGGTGCGAGGTTGAATTACGCCTTTTTCAAGCGTCTCAGCACCGGTATACAAAATCGCACCAACGCGGTTGCCGTGTCGCGTCAGTAAACGTGCAAGCGTCGCGACATAGCGTGTCGCGAGCTCTAGCTTACTAACTGATTGAGAGCCAAAGTGTATTGAACCAGTTAGGTCAATGATGAACCACGCCGAGATTTCCCGGTCTTCTAGATGCTCCCGAACATATGGGGTCCGCATGCGTGCGGTTACATTCCAGTCTATATGTCGTACGTCATCATGCAGCTGATACTCTCGCAGGTCTGCAAGCATCAAGCCACTTCCACGAAACAGTGTTTTGTAGTCGCCTTGTAGCTGGCCGTCGAGCCTGCGCACCGACGTCCATTCAAGATTTCGTAAGAAAAGCTCAGGGTTATCAGGCGCTGTAACTGCCTGTTCCTCTGACTGCTTAGCAAAACGTTTAAGAAATTCGAACATGCGTTTCCAAGGGCTTGTCTGGGGCAGGAATTTCTTTCAATATTTGTCGAATGATCTCGTCGGGTGTCAGCCCCTCGGCTAGGGCTTCGTAGGAGAGAACTAATCGATGGCGTAAGACGTCCGGCACAAGGTCGATAAGATCTTGGGGCAGGGCATAGCTTCGGCCACGCAGAAAGCCTAAGGCTCGGGCTCCTTCAACCAGGCCAATCGTTGCCCGAGGGCTCGCGCCAAAGGTTAAGTAGCGAGAGAGCTGTTTGAGCCCAACCCGCGACGGATCGCGCGTCGCCGCCACAATTTTTACTGCGTATTGAATCAAAGCAGGATCCACATAGCCAGAGCGGCTTTGTGTTTGTAGGGCCTGTATTTGCTCAGTTGATGCGACGGCATTGATATCTATGGCGGCACCGATGACTCTTTGTACGATGACAAATTCTTCCTCATCTTTTGGATAGTCGATCAATACTTTCATCATGAACCTATCGACTTGGGCCTCTGGAAGCGGATAGGTACCTTCAGTTTCAATCGGATTTTGCGTAGCCATCACTAAAAATGGACTAGGCACTTTATGCGTTTGGCCCGCGATGGTGACTTGTCGTTCTTGCATCACCTCTAGTAGTGCGCTTTGAACTTTTGCGGGCGCACGATTGATTTCGTCGGCGAGTAGAAGGTTAGCAAAGACAGGGCCAAGCACTGTGCTGAATTCGCTAGATTGTTGGTTATAGATTTGTGTACCAACTAAATCTGCAGGTAATAAATCTGGGGTGAACTGAATTCGTTTAAAGGATCCTTGAATAGCTTTTGCGAGCGTATTGACTGTGAGTGTTTTAGCGAGTCCTGGGACCCCTTCGATCAGTAAATGTCCTTGTGCCAAGATAGCGATTAACATCCGCTCTAAAAATACATCTTGACCGACGACGACACGTTTGACTTCATAGAGCACGCGTTCCATCAGTTGAGACGACTCACCCAGTGACTCAGTGGATCTGTTGCCATTCCAAGCATGTGTGTCCTGCATCATTAATCTCTCAGAAGCAAAAATTTAAAAGGCTGGGATACCCAGTGCGTTGCCTGCGGCTTCGATGGTGACAGCAAAGCCTATGCCGGCGAATGTCTTTGCGTCAGTGGGATTCATAATGGCGGTGACAATACCCAACACTTCGCCAGCAAGATTGACCAATGGGCCACCAGAGTTCCCAGGGTTTGCCGCGGCATCAAACTGGATCAGCCCAGTCAGAGTGGGGCCCTCTCCAGGTTTGAATTCGCGATTGAATCCAGATATGACTCCTGCTGACACCGAGGGGCCGTAGCCAAAAGGAAACCCTATCACTACAACTTCGTCGCGAACGCTCGCGGATTTGCTGGTTCCCAGCGTCGCGGGTTCTAGGTCATCTGGAATATTTTTTGGTTTGAGTATCGCAAGGTCTTTGTCTTTTTGCGCTGAGACGACTTCGGCAGGGGACTCCATCCCGTCTGCAAAGGTCACGACGAGCCTTGGTGCATTCGCAACGACATGTAGATTGGTCAGAATGGTGCCGTCCTCTTTAATGACAACACCCGTTCCGACACCTAAGTCACCGTCCGCTATTTGGGTGCCACCTAAGGAAGAGAGCACGTCCGTGCGAATGCGGACAACGGACGGAGCGATGATCGCACTGGCCCGAGCCGTGCGGGAAGGGAGTTCTTTGGTGGCAAGTGTGTGCAGAACTGCTGCATCAATTTGCTCTTGAGTGAGCGTAGGTCGTGATTGATCGAAATGGTTTGAGACGTAAAGCGTCATGACACCGAGCAGTACGCCAACCATTAGTATGGCAATACGCTCTTTCAGGAGTCGTGTCTTCGCCTGCTTGGTGTTCGATGTGCTTGCCAACTCGACACCCGCCTGCAGCGCAGGATCACCTTCCAGCTTATTGGGCGGCGATTCCTTATAGCGGCTATACAGGGTCGTACGTTTCATGATGAACCCAAAAACAGCAAGCGGTGATAAAGTGTAATTAATCATACCGCCGAGAAACAGTTCATGCGCCTTATTTGGCCGGGATTTTTGTGGTGTTTTGTATTGATCCTGTTGTTGCCCTTAGCCTATCTTTGGCTGTTGCGGCGCCGCAGGAGGGCAGCCCTGCGTTTTTCTACTTTGGCCATTATTCGAGTGTCCGTTTCTCGTTGGGGTGTCTGGAAGCGACATGCACCACCGGTACTACTTTGGCTGGGCTTAGCGTTTGCAACATTTGGCGTAACGCGTCCAACAGCTCAAGTCACGCTTCCTGCCGACTATATGACGCTCGTGCTAGCGGTGGATGTTTCGCGCAGCATGCTCGCAGAGGATGTTGAGCCGAACCGCATTCAGGCAGCTCAACGTGCGGTTAAGGATTTTTTGCAAGATCTGCCCAACAATATGCGAGCGGGCATTGTGTCATTTGCTGGAACTGCGCAGGTGGTGCAGCAGGTCACGGATGATCGTGAGCTGCTGATAGAAGCTGTGGACAGATTTAAATTGCAACGCGGAACGGCGACCGGGAGTGGACTATTGCTTGCTCTTTCAACTCTGCTTCCGGATTCAGGCGTGAATTTACAGTCTGCTATCTATGGCGATGACTTTGGTGGCTGGGGAGGTGGTCGAACACCGGCGCCTATCAACACCCCCAAACCGCAAGAGAGTAAAAAGCCTCCAGTTGCACCAGGCTCCTATGAAAATGGCGCGATCATTTTATTGTCTGATGGACGTCGAACGCATGGGCCAGATCCGTTCTCAGCGGCCAAGCAAGCAGCGGAACGTGGTGTAAGAGTCTATACCGTTGCGTTTGGTACGGTTAATGGGTTCATTCCGGGGTGGGAGGGAAGCAATTTTTATGCGCAAGTTGATGAACGTGCGCTACAGGGAATCGCAATGATTACCGAGGGTGAATTTTTTAGAGCAGAGAACGCAAAGGATCTTGGTCGGATATACAACCACTTATCCAGTAAGTTTTCAATGGAGCGCAAAGATACAGAAATTACCGCACTCTTCGGTGTGATTGGCCTAATCTTCATTCTCTTAGCGCTGGGTACATCCTTATTTTGGTTTCGCCGCAGCGCCTGAGCTAATATGGGCCACAGAGTAGCTAAGTATAAATAGGGAAAGCCAAATGGTTCGTTTAGCAGATTTGTCCGAAGTGGAGCGCGAGCATCATCTGGAGCGCTTAAAACAGATTCCTGCAATGCCCGCACCGCACTTAAGGTCTGGTCCAGCGCTAAGTCAAAGACGCGTCGCGTTGATCACTACCGCGGGCTTACACAATAGAGACGACTCCCCCTTTGATACAACAGGAAACGGCACTGACTATCGCGTCATCGTTGATCAAACCGAAGATGCTGATTTGGTGATGAGTCACATGTCGGTCAATTTTGATCGAACAGGATTTCAGGCAGATAGCAACGTGGTGTTTCCTTTGACCAGACTCAAAGAGCTTGCTACGGAAAACTTCATTGGATCGGTTGCCCGATTTCACTATTCATTTATGGGTGCAATTTGGCCAACAACGAAATACGAAGCAAAAGCGCGAGAGCTTGCAGAGTTACTTAAGCAAGATAGGGTAGATGCAGTCGTTTTGTCTCCAGTTTGACCGCTTTGTACGTGCGCCGTGAGCGCCGTCGGCCGTTATTTAGAGGAAGCAGGTATCCCCACTGTTCAGATTAGTTTGATTCGTGAGCACACGGCCGCTTTTAATCCGCCGCGGGCGTTATGGGTGCCATTTATATTGGGTCGTCCGTTTGGGGCGCCAGGTAATGCTCAGTTTCAAAAAAACGTTCTGATTGAGGCGCTCAAGCTGATAGAACTCGATCAAGAGCCTGTTCTACGAGACTTTTTAACTGAGGCTCCAGCCGATGCCCTCGGCTATGAAAGCCAACAATTAGTCTGCCCAATTAGTTTTCCTCGGTATGACTCCCTGGGCACTCTGCAGCAGCGTGTATTGCAAGAGGTTGCGCAACTTAAAGCTTGGCATCAAGTTGGTATGCAAGCGCGGGGCCGCACGACTCTTGGCGTTACCGGTTCCTCACCCGAACGAATCGCTGAGTTTGTGACCTCATGGCTCGGTGAAACACCAGAACAGGTGCTAGAAGATCCGACTGAATTACCTGCTGTGAGTCTAAAGTTTGCAACGGATGAGCTTAAGACTTTTTATTTGGAAGCCAAGTTAGCACAACCAGGGCAACATAGCGCAAAGTCATTACAAGACTGGTTCTGGTTTAATACAAGTGGTGGTGAGATGTTGCTTGCGCTTCGACAAAGACTGGCAGATATTGGAGACCCTGCATTTAAAGGCCTAGCAACGCTAAGTATGGTGCCTCGCGTGGTTTTAGATCAAATAAAAAAGATGTAACCAAATAAAATGTTTAAAGTTATCGCACTTTGTTTTGCACTCCTTTGCCTGGTTGGTTGCGCGTCGCGGCCAATCAATCAACCCATTACTTCAATCGACGAGCGCACTGGCTATCGTTTTGAGACGATGCATGCCAAAGCAGAAGATCAAGAGAATTTGGTCGTTTTAGCTTTCTCGGGCGGCGGTACGCGTGCGGCGGCCTTCTCATTTGGGGTGCTCGAGTTCTTGCGAGACACCGAGGTCGTTGGTCCGAAAGGTAAGAAGTTTCGTTTACTTGACAGCGTAGGTTTAATTACTGGCGTGTCGGGTGGGAGCTTTACCGCCTTATCGTATGGACTTTACGGCGACAAGCTCTTTGGCGAGTACGAGAAACGCTTTCTGAAGCGAGACGTTCAGGGAGAGATCATCTCGCGCGTTCTGAATCCCGTGTACTGGCCGAGTTTGTCGTCGAGTAGTTGGGGACGCTCCGAGCTCGCCGCACAACTTTATGACGAGATACTGTTTGAAGGTGCAACCTTTGCGGACTTAGCAAAAGGCAAGGGGCCCTTTGTTGTTGCGTCTGCAACGGATATATCGACAGGTTCTCGGTTTGTATTTAACCAACGCGTATTCGATACGATGTGTTCGGATTTAAGCAGTGTGCCTTTAGCGCGTGCAGCTGCGGCTTCCTCTGCAGTGCCTGTTGTCTTGTCGCCTGTTACGTTCAATAACTACGGTGGCACCTGCAACTGGAAGCCTGCTGCTTGGATGCAGCCATTTATAGACACCACCAATATCAAAAGACCTGCAGCGCGCGCTACGCGATCCATTCAATCTGAAAGTGATCTGAACAACAGCGCCAAAAAGCCTTACGTTCATTTGGTGGATGGCGGCGTTTCAGATAACGTCGGAATGCGAGGTGTGTTGGACTCCCTCGAGTTAATGGAGGCGCTCTATGACAAGGGAACGTCCACCTCATTAGATCGTGTGCGACGGGTGATCGTTTTTGTGGTGAACTCGCTATCCGACCCGAAGACTGATTGGGACGAGCGTGAGCGACCACCCGATACCTTGATGGTCTTACTCAAGGCCGCAGGCACGCCTATTGATCACTATTCTTACGAGGCCGTGGAGTTGTTAAAAGATACCGCTGCGCGTTGGTCGTCTTTGCGTAAGATTCGTGATTCGGCGGCCATGAAGGCGAATAAGGATCCCGCTATAGCCGAACTAATGAAGGTTCCGAATGCTGAAATCTACACGATCGATGTGTCGTTCAAGCAGATCAAGGACGCGGAAGAGCGCTTTTATCTCAATCAGCAGCCAACGTCCTTCGTTCTGACGGATGAAGCGGTAGACCGCTTACGTGCCTCGGCTGGCAAGATCATCATGGACTCGCCAGAGTTTCAGCGACTGATCAAAGACGTTGGTTTGCAGGTCAAGGCGAAGCCGTAGCCGGTGCCTTGAATTGCGAAGTCCGTTGGATGATTTGTTCAAGCTTACCGGTCTGTGCAAGAGCATTGGCTGCCCTGACGACGTCTGGATCCAAGATTTGGCCGGATTCACGATTAATTTCGCTGATTGCGAAGGGTAAGCCAAGTGCTGGGCGATAGGGGCGATGCGTGCTCATCGCCTCAAGCATGTCTGCCACCGCAAGAATACGTGCCCCAGGAAGAATTTCGTCGGCCTTCAGTTGCTGAGGATAGCCGCTGCCGTCAAGTCGCTCATGGTGTTGCCGGATGATGTCGGCCAGCGGCCAAGGAAACGGAATATCTTTCAAAATTTGATAGCCAGCTTCGACGTGTTGTCGAACAAGACTCATCTCGAGCGCAGACAATTTACTGGGTTTGGTGAGGATTTCTGAGGGGACGGCGATCTTACCAATGTCATGGACAAGTCCGGCAAGATAAACCACTTGTTGCTCGGCTTCTGTCCAACCCATCTGCGCCGCAATCGCGACCGATAAATTGGCGACGCATTGTTGATGACCCGCTGTGTAGGGGTCGCGCGACTCCATGGTCTTGGACATGGCCTCGATCGTTGCACGCAGCGCTGCAGCCAACTGGACTTGCATGCTGGAGTTACTTTGCGTGACTTCCGCCAAGAGCCGCTGGCGTTTAATGACGACTAATCCAAAGCCAACTTCAACGGCAAATGTTTGAAATAAACTGATTTCAGTGGCGTTAAAACTATCCCGTTCGCGCGAATAGACGAGCAAAACCGCGAAAGGTTGGTGTTCCTCATTGAGAATAGGTACTGCGATACACGAGCGAATACCAAACTTGAGCACCTTGGGTAACCAAGGTGTGAAATGTGGATCGTTCACGACGTCATTAATCACGACGGTTTTATTCGTGCGAATAGCCGTACCAGCCGGGCCTAAGCCGGCGGGGAAGTCTGCAGACCAACTCACAACCAAGTCGTCGGTATAAGCACTCGCCGACCCGAATGATCCAATTGGGCGAACCGTAGACGCTGGGTCATGCTGTGCGACACCCACCCAGGCGAGTACATAAGGCGTCTGTGAAGTAACAACTTGGCAGACACTTGCGATGAGCTCTTCCTCTGTGCTGGCGCGCGAAACAGCCGTAATTGCTTCAGCGTGCGCTTTTAACGCCCAATTCTGGCGTTCGATGTCTTGCAGGTTATTAGAGGAGTCAGGCATAAGGCTGGTTAATGATTTGAGACGACAATGACTGCCTATCGCTCATTCTACTTGTGTAAACGACTAATTCGGCCGAAAACTCGATGAGTGCTAAAAATTGTTTGCTTTCGTTCGGCATTAGGCGCAAGATAAGTAAAACAACTCTGAAAGAAGAAAATCATCGAAGCCGATATTGAGAAAATTTACGCTAAGTTGGTGTCTCTTGAGACGGAAGTGACCAACCTTCGACAGGGTTACGTCATTGTCAATAAGCGTTATACGGAAGCGCTAACGACCTTGAAAACGTTGACGCAGACTTCGCTTGTCGCGGCGAAGCGTGCGGCAGTTGCTGCCGAAAAAGCATCGTTCGCTGCGAAGAGCTGTGCGACTGCCGCCAATGCTGCGGCGATTAAGTTTGTGATCGATGCGGCAGAGGCAGCAGCCAGTGCTGCATCCATGGCAGCCGAAGCTTCGATTGAAGCAGCTGCGGCAGCATCTGCATCCGCCGCAGCAGCAGCCGCTGCTGTTGCTGAACAGGCCGAGGAATCTTTGGTTGCTGCCTCTGCCGAAGCCGCGGCGGCAACCAAGCGTGCCGCTGAAGCCGCCGCCGAAGCGGTGCGAATGTCTAATTTAGCTTCGGCCTCAGCTAAACAAGCGAGGGACGGGCAGTAGGGGTTTCATGACGACGAGCTACGTGCATGACAACTGGATATGGCTTGAAAGTTTTTTACACGCTTCAACGCTAGTGGTCACCGCCTGTTTGCTAGTTCCTGGTTTTCTGGCTCTTGCGCTCGCCTGGCGACTCTACAGACAGAACCAAAGACTACTTCGGCTAGTGCGTCATGATTCCATGACTGGAGCGTTAACCCACACCGAAACAAATATCCAATGTGAACGCGAGATTGAACGTTCGCTTCGAAGTCAGCGATCGTTTGCGGTGTTAGAGATCGATATCGATCATTTCAAAAATATCAACGACTGTCATGGCCATCAAGTTGGTGATGAGGTGTTGGCTGGTCTAGTGAGCTGTGCCCAGAAAAATCTTCGAATGATAGATATGTTTGGGCGAATTGGTGGAGAAGAGTTCATCGCGATTTTGCCAGCTACGGATGCTTCAGGCGCAGTGGAGACCGCCGAGAGATTGCGTAAAGCACTAGAGACGCATATTTACGCCACAGCGTGTGGCGAACTTTCGGGGATCACTGTCAGTGTGGGGGTGACGATATTCGATCCCTCGGATACAGAGCGGGGCGCGACAAGGAACGACATGCGTGAGCAGCTATTTAAACAAGCCGACGACGCCATGTATGAAGCAAAAAACACCGGGCGCAATCGTGTCGTGTTATGGCGTAGTCAATCTTTAGGCGTCAGATAGCCTGAGCGCACGCGATAGCCGTACACCAAGCGTTTGCGAATTAATAAGTCATAGATTCCCATTAAACGACTGACGACGTGGAGCTGGTGATAGCCAAAATGTTCCAACACTCCTGCATACAGTAATCGAATGATGTCACGCGTTTTGTTTTGACGCATGCGTGTTTTTTGCTGCAGCAAAATGGCACAGACCGAGACAAAAGCACCCAAGCCAATGCTAAATCCTAAAAATAAAAAGAATTCGGTAATGCTCATCACGCCCAGATAGAGGGCGATCGGTATTGTGATGTAGGCAACGAGCTCCACGATTGCAGACAGTGCTTCAAAGAGTAAAAAAAACGGGTAGCCGAATAAACCCACCATGCCATAGCGTGGATTGAATGCCATGTCTCTATTCCAAATCATTGACTGTAGGATTGCACGCTGCCAGAAGTTGCGTTGCGAGTAGAGTGCCTTCCAGGTGTCGGGGACTTCCGTGTAACAGCCAGGATCCGGTACAAAAGCGAGCCGCATCGGTCCTTCTTCGGGATGTTCATGGATATAGCGCTGAATGGTCACCGTCAGTTCAAAATCGTCAACGACAGCGTTGACGTTGGCGCCTCCGACCTTTAAAAAAATATCTTTGCGTATGACTGTGTAGGCGCCCGACATGCAGAGGTTGGCAGAAAGACGCGTCAAGCCGGCACGTGCCCATTGGAAGGATCTGAGATACTCAACATACTGTAAAAGTGGAAGAAATTTTTTCGGGATACCGTGATCTACGATTTTTCCTTGGTCGATGACTAGGCCGTTAGCGGGACGAATCATTCCCGTGACTGCAACGACATGTCGATCAGTGAGGAAAGGTCTAACCATGCGTACCAAAGCATCTGGCTCTAAAACACAGTCCGCATCGATTTGGCAGATGATTGGGTAGTGAGCGTACTCAACTCCTGCATTGTTGGCATCCGCACGCCGTCCATTGTCTTTATCTACAACAAGTAGGTTGGGGTGAGAGCGGGATCGATACACGGCATGCACTGGCTTGATCTCGAGCGTTTTCTTATAAATCATGTCGATTGGATACATGTCAAACCGCTCGACTAGCGTTGTGAGTGTCGAGTCGACCGAACCATCGTTGACGACGATGACTTCAAACTCGGGATACTTGAGTTGCATCACGCTCAAGACCGTCGAGACAATCATTTTTTCTTCATTAAAAGCAGAAATAATGACGGAGACCGGAAGGCTGAGATCAGACTCTTCAATCCGACGGAAGTCTCCAACTTGGATGCCCTCATGGTAGCGTCGCTGTTCGATGAATCCCAAGATAATCAAACAAAAATAGACTCCATGCATCAAGATGAAATAGATGAATATTCCCCACACGACAACGCTAAATAGCTCTGTGGTCGTGGTTCCTGTCATGTTTGCGCTTCCTGAGCCATGGGCTGTATTTTTCGGATTCGCTCCAGGACGAGGTGACAGATATCCCGAGCAAATAAATCGTCGCTCTGTAAACCCTGTTGAAGCTGAGCGAGGCCAATAGCACCCAGTTTGCTCAGCGCGTCAGCGCTGTTGTAGCGAACCCAATAAACCGGATCACGAAGACCCAGGGCAAGCGCTTGGGCTGCTTCGGGATCCGCGATTTTTCCGAGCGCGTTTGCACATACGACGCGAACTTCCCATTCTGCATCGGTCAGTCCAGCCATGAGCGCTTGGCTTGATTGTTTGGCGGGAAGGTTCCCCAGAGCTTTGGCCGCTTGTATGCGAGTGTGTTTGTTTTGATTAGCGAGGTATTTTTTAATTTCCAGCTCAGACTGTGTTGCTTGTAAGACGCCGAGGGCTGCAAGGGTGATCGCCCGTTGATCATCACTTAGGGGTTGGCTCGCTAAGGACTCTGTCAGTGATGAGATGGCAGTGAGTCCAAACTGCGGAATGATCTCGATAATCCTTGTCCACGGTATGCTTGGACGTTGACCAAGTTGTTGAATGACGAGACACGCACTGTCTGAATGATGGAGCGCGCTCAAAGATCTTGCGGCAGCAAGGCTGACGAGGTTATCGTTGTCAGCGAGCGTGGCACGCAAAGCCGGGATGGCAATATTTGCCGGTGCAAGGTACGGCAGATTCGCTGCAGCCCAAAGACGTTTGGATTGATGGCGCGATGTGAGGCTGTGAAGTGTCTCTTTCGCAATACTTGGTAAGCCGTAGGCCTCAAGTCCAGCGATAAGGGTGGCGCGTGTACTCTCTCCTTGGGTGTTCACAAGCTGTGCAATGACGCCGCTAACGAGTTTTTTGTGGTGTCTGATTAACTTTTGCAGCGTGGCTTGATCACTAGCGCTTTTTTGGATCGTGTTGTCGAGAACAATCATCTTGTTCATCAGACTCTTTATTTGATTGCGCGTGTTTTGATTTCTTTGCTCCAGCCGGACGTACATGGTATTGCTTGCGACGATCCATATGGACAAGACAAAAACAGTCCCAAGCAACACAACAGATCCGTACGCTAAGAATGCAAACATGTCCATGTGTTGCTCAGGTATCCATTTTCTTGCGTTCTATTGCGATCAATTCATCTAGCGTTTGTTCCAGTGTCCACTTATGTTGGAAGCCAGTGAACCGACGCAGCTTATCGAGTACCGGCCGACGGCGAGGGATGTCTTCGAAAGAGCGACCGTAGGCTTGCTCGTATGTCTGATAGTGCAAGGTCGACTTACTTTTTGCCCGCGAAATCACCAACCTTGCAAGATCTGCAATTGCAATCTCGTGATCATTACCGAGATTGATGATTTCGCCACTTGCGTTATTACAGGTCATGAGTAGTTCGATGGCTTGAATTGTGTCGCGGACATCACAGAAGGATCGTGTTTGTTTGCCATCGCCATAGATCGTGACAGGCTTGTTATGCACCGCTTGGTGTACAAAAGTGGGCACGACCATCCCGTACTTTCCGGTTTGATTTGGTCCGATTGTGTTGAAGAGCCGAGCAATGATGACATTTAACTTTGACGTGTTTGCAAAAGAGTAGGCGAGATACTCGTCGGCTAGCTTCGTGACTGCATAGCACCAGCGCAACCGACCTCCTGAGCGAAGCACGATGTCATCGGTTTCTGTAAAGCCGTCATTTTTATTAAAGCCGTAGACTTCAGAGCTAGAGGCGATCAAAATTTTTGCGGAAGGATTAACTTCATCAACAGCACGGAGAACGCGCTCGGTTGCGGCGATGTTTGTCGCCATTACTTTGCGCGGGTCCTCCAGAACTTTTTTGACACCCACGACCGCAGCGAGGTGATAGATGCGGTCTACGGATCGCACCGCGACTTTCAATTCGCTCCAGACAAGTACATCCGCGTGTGTGAAGATAAAGTTATGGTGCGCCAGACAGGTGCTGATGTTCTCTAAGGAGCCGGTCGAAAGGTCATCTACGACATGGACACTGTCACCCTTTGCTAAATGGTACTGAGCGAGGTTAGAGCCAATGAATCCCGCGCCACCCGTAATCAGAATATGCATATTTTTCTTAATTAGTTAAAAGGCGACGCGAACGCCGATTTGGCCGCCATTGCGCTGGTAAAAGTCGCCCTGCATGCCGTGCCAGAGCGCAGTCGTAAGACCCACTTGTTTATTGATCCAATACAGCCCATCGACCTGCAGATAGTTCGTCTTAATCGATGCGAGCGTGCCCGGTGAGACGACCATCGGCTCCATTCCTCGTGAGTAGGAGAGCCCAAGCTTATTTAAGTTTTCACCAACCCATTGTGCCTGCAGCAATTGTGCATACGCAGGTTGGACGCCGTTAATCGTCGATAGAATCGCTGTATAGGCGAAACGGAAGTTGCCAAGATATTTCTCAAGTCCGAGCTTATAAATAGCGGTCTGGGATTCAAGATATTGACGTTGACTTGTTCCAATGGTGTAGCCGAAGGCATTGGGTAACTTTCCATTCCAGACTGCGCCGGCGCTGCTTTTTGCAAGGTATACCGCGTTCGCTGCGTAGCTTAGTTCGACGTTAAGTACACCCGACGTAAGCGGATAGGCGTACACCCCTGAGATTGCTTGATCAGTGATGCCATAGCGCTTAACATTGTCTACTTGAATATTAAATAAGCCTCGATGTTTTAGCGGCACGAAAACATTGACATACTGACTATCCCAAGTTTTGTAGCCGTTCGTCAGGTGGTCTGTTGTATAGCCCGCTTCGATGTACGACTTGGAATCAAAAACAGAAGGTCGTTGGTAAGCGAGTTCTTCAAGCGGTGTGGTTTCGGTTTGTACTGGGCTGATACCGATAGTTTCTGATTGCGCCTGGAGTGTGCTGGATACGGAGACGCTGAGCGTGAGGACCACCAATACGCGACTCAGCCTAAAGGTCGCGGTCCTGGGTGAAGAGTTTGCCCTCTGTGTGTACATACGGTGCGAACCCTGATGGCCGTCTGCGATGGAGTTGGCTCGTTAAAGTAATGAGGCGGATTGGGTATAAGATTTAATTAGTATATGCCAGATGTTCTTGTTTGGACTGCATTTGGTAAGAAAAGAGTTTTTAACTTAGGGTCACAATTTAAATGCGTAAAGCTTTCAAAAAGTCTTCTCTTGTCGCGGCGATGTTAGCCACAGGATTGATCTCTACAGCGACGATCGCCGCGGGTCCCCCAAATATCGTGGTTATTTGGGGGGATGACATTGGTCAAAGCAATATCTCGGCTTACTCGAATGGGTTGGTTGGCTATCGCACACCCAATATCGATAGCATCGCCCGTGAAGGGATGTTGTTCACAGACTATTACGCAGAGCAGAGCTCGACGGCTGGACGTTCATCGTTTATCACGGGTCAGGCAGTCGTGCGCACTGGGTTGTCTAAAGTGGGGCTCCCAGGGGCGAAGCTCGGCTTGCAAACAGAAGACGTTACGTTAGCAACCCTATTGAAGTCCCGTGGCTACGTGACAGGACAATTCGGTAAAAACCATCTGGGTGATCGCGACGAGCATCTGCCTTGTAATCACGGGTTTGATGAGTTCTTCGGCAACCTCTATCACCTGAATGCGGAAGAGGAACCCGAGCATCGCGACTATCCAAAAGATCCAGAGTTTAAAAAGAAATATGGACCACGCGGAGTCTTAAAGTGCACGGCGGGTGGTGCAATTGAAAACACCGGTCCCTTGACTAAGAAGCGCATGGAGTCGATCGATGATGAGATCGTCGCCGGTGCAAATAGCTTCCTCGAGCGCAGCGCAAAAAGTGGAAAACCAATTTTCACGTGGATTAATACGACGGGAATGCATTTCCGTACGCACATCGATCCTAAGATCGCAGGCCAGGCAGGGAAGTGGCTGGGTGAGTACGCTGACGCGATGGTCGAACACGATAAGCGTGTTGGTCGCGTACTGCAAAAGATTAAAGACCTCGGCTTAGCTGAAAACACCATTGTGATTTATTCGACAGACAATGGCGTGCATATGAATTCATGGCCAGATGCGGGCATGACACCTTTCCGTGCTGAAAAAAATACGAACTGGGAAGGTGCGTATCGTGTCCCAGCGATGATTAAGTGGCCAGGCAAAATTCAACCCGGCTCAGTTTCAAACGGTATTGTGTCAGGCTTAGATTGGTTGCCGACCTTGGTTGCCGCCGCAGGCGATGATCAGATCAAAGAGAAGCTTAAAAAGGGCACAAAAATCGCTGGTAAGGACTACAAAGTGCATTTGGATGGCTACAACCAATTGCCTTACCTAACGGGCAAGTCAGACAAGAGTGCGCGTAATGAGTTCTTCTACTTCAATGATGATGGTCAGCTCGTCGCATTACGTTACGACAACTGGAAGGTCGTCTTCAGTGAGCAAGAGGCCAAGGGTACGATGCGGTTGTGGGCTCAGCCTTTCACACCGTTGCGCGTGCCCAAGCTGTTTAACTTGCGTTTAGACCCGTACGAGCGGGCCGACCAGACCTCGAATACGTACTACGATTGGTTGCTCGAGCACGCATTCTTGTTCGTTCCTGCACAAGAAATGGTGGCGCAGTTCTACTCAACGTTTAAAGAGTTCCCACCACGCCAGAAAGCAGCTAGCTTCTCGATCGATCAGATCATGCAACAGCTTGAAAAGCCTACGAGTAATTAACGCGATCCCCAGCGTGTATCCGCATCAAACGGATACACGGGGCGCGTGAGCTTCTTGTAAGGGAAGCGAGAGTAGTCTGCGCCAGTGACCCCACCGCCATCGCACTCGACGAGTGCTTTGGAGATGGGCACAAATACTGGTCGACAATACATCCGAGATTTCAGCAGCACAAAGCGGTGTTTTGTCGCATCAATTCCGATGTGGCTAAAGATGCCGAGATCCCAATGCTCTTGGGGAGTCTCGGTAACCATGATCTTAGCCTGCGGCGTGTCGAAGCATACGGTACGACCCATATGAATACGTTGCCCCGTATAGGTAGGGCCAGACACGACATACTGACCATCCGTAATCTTCGAGACGACCCCTGTGAGTGGTCGTGGTGGATTCGTAATGCCTAGTTGGGTGAGTGGAACTTTGTCACCGATAGGCAGAGTGACTGTCGCGTTCAAACCCGCTTTGATGAGTTGATCGACTGCCTCAGGATCGCAAATTGGCCCGACGACGATATCTTCTAGACCCTGCTTGAGTGCTTCGTGGAGCACATTCATATCGTCACACGTACCACCCGACATACAGTTATCGCCGTGATCGAGCAGTAGGACCGGCCCCGAACCTGGCTGCGCTGCGAGGTCTTTAGCGCGGGCGATGGAGTGCGCGAGGGGTTCGTTTTTATAGATGAATCCTTCGCGATTGTTCCAGATGTAATCGGCGATTTCTTGGGCTACAGCTTCAGCAGCAGCCTGGTCATTATTGCTGACCACCACCACACTAATGCATGGTGCAGCGATGTCGGCGAGCGCAAAGCCAGCCAACACTGACGCGCCGAGCATACCTTTTTTTTCGGCGGCTTTGGCTAGTTGCACAGCTTCATGCATAGGGCCTTGATCTGTTCTGCTGCAAAGCGTATTCAAGATTAACGGAAGACGTCGCCAAGCGATTGTTGGTTTGATTTTCTTGTTAATCATGTCGACTAAGAGTCGGCCTGCATGGGCGCCGGTTTCGTACATGTCGACGTGGGGGTAGGTCTTGAAACTGATGACGATATCGCTGTTGTTAATAATCTTATCGGTCATCTTGCCGTGCAGATCAAGCGCGACGGCAATCGGTGCATGGGGTAGTGCTTGACGTACACGTTCAAGCAAATCGCCTTCACCATCGTAAGAGTTCTCTGCCACCATGGCACCATGCAAATCTAAGGCGACAGCGTCACAGCCTTTTGCTGCCGCGACAATCGTGTCCGCTAAATGTGTATAGGCTTTTGCACAAACAGTGCCACTAGGATTCGCGGTGGCAGAACAGGCGACAACGACCTCATGGCCTGCGGCTTCGAGGACATCAATGAAGGCCGCGATTCCAGTTCGGGTGTTTTTTGAAGCGGCATAAGCCTCTTGACCGTAAAGTGGACCGTTATCGCCGAACGACTTCAAAGGTGTGGCGATAGGCGAGAACGTATTGGTCTCGTGGTTCATGCGAGCGACAAGGATTTTCATGTTTGTTCAGATTGCAGTTTGCGGACGTGTCTAGTTTAATGCCCGCCACCCATTTTCTTATGTTCGAAGCGACTCAAGAGACGTACGAGCGGCCAGAGCAGAATGAGGTAGAAGAGAGCAGCCAAGACGATCGGTGAGGGGTTGTAGACCAGAGACTGGGCATCGCGCGCCACGCGCAAGAGTTCTGGCATTGCGACGGCGCTAGCGAGCGTGGTGAGTTTGATGACCTCAATCGTATTGCTAATCAAGTCCGGCATTACATTTCGGGTTGCTTGAGGAATCTGGATGTAAAGAAGCGTTTGTGTGGCAGACAAACCGGTCGAGCGAGCAGCTTCAATTTGCCCATTCGGCACGCTTTCGAGTCCGGCGCGGAATATTTCCCCATAATAGGAGGAGTTGTTCAGCATGAAGCCGATAACAATTGCTAATAGCTTTGGAAGTTCCCAGCCTAAAAACGGCGTGCCGTAATAGACAAATATCAGCAGTACGAGCGGCGGTAGGGCGCGAAATACATCGATGTATAGGGCGAGTAGTCCGCGTGCCCAACGGTTTTTGAGCGTAATAGATAGAACGCCGACTAGAAGACCAGAAGCAAGACCAAAGGGAATGACGAGTGCCGAGAGCAATAGAGTATTGAGCAATCCTTGGAGCAAAAAGGGCGCAACTTGGATATAGATGGGGATATTGAAGAAGTTGTTAAGTATCGCGTCCATGAGTTTCTCTATTGCTTCCAGCGGAAACGCGTTTCCGTCCAACGACCTAATAGAACAACCGGGATAAAGATGATGAGACAACCAATTGCACCCATCATCAGTGGTGTCGCGTTCCCGGAGTTGCTCATTGCAGATTGAGAGTTGCTCAGTACTTCGCTCAGACCAACCACTGAGCCCAACGCGGTGCTCTTGGTAATGGCGATCACGCGATTAGTCAGCGGTGCAACGGTCAGGCGTACGGCTTGTGGCAACACAACATACAGCATGCTTTGAAGCCAATTCAAGCCAGTCGAGCGAGCGGCTTCGGATTGTCCTTTGGGCACTGACACAATGCCGGCCCAGCAAATTTCTTCAACAAAAGCCGCTAACACAAGGGATAGTGCAATCCATGTGGCGGTGAAAGCGGACATGGAAATTTGGATATAGGGAAAAGCAAAAAACAACATCATGATGACAACAAGCGGGGGGAGTGCACGCATGATGTCTGCAAAACAGATAATCAAAAAATTAAGCGGTTTGAATTGCAGGGCACGAAGCACGGCGAGACCCATGCCTACAAACAGCCCGGTCACTGCCACGACGAGACCGAGCTCGACCGTGACAAGCATTCCTTTCAAGATGTCGGGTAGATATTCCCAGGCGATCTCGAGATTAAAAAACGAGAAGACGAGCGCTTTTAAATCCATTCGTGTCGATCGCTCGTGTTTAGGCTGAATGCTCGCTCATGCGAGCGAGGAAGGCTTGGGTACGAGGTTGTGTTGGGGCGCCAAATATCTGCTGTGGCGTGCCTTGTTCCACAATTAAACCTGCATCCATGAAAACGACGTGGTCCGCAGCTGCCCGCGCGAAACCCATTTCGTGGCTGACCACAACCATGGTCATCCCATCGTCTTTTAATTCCCGCATGACTTTGAGTACGTCGCCTACAAGTTCAGGATCTAGCGCACTAGTAGGTTCATCAAATAAAACGACTTTGGGACGTAGGGCTAATGAGCGCGCGATGCCAACCCGCTGTTGTTGTCCACCGGACAACTGGTCAGGGAAGGCCTTGGCTTTATCGCTAAGACCTACGCGCTTGAGCGCATCGAGTCCGCGCTCGTTTGCTTGATCTTTTGAAAGCTTTTGCACCTTGCGCAAGGCCAGTGTGACATTGTCGAGCACCGACATATGACGGTATAGATTGAAGTGTTGAAACACCATACCGATGTTTTGGCGGATGCGGTTAAGGTCCGCTCTGGGTGCAGTGATGTCTTCACCGTCTACCAAGATCCTCCCAGAACTTGGTTCCTCTAAACGGTTACAGCAACGAAGCAATGTGCTTTTGCCTGAGCCGGACGGCCCGATCATGAAAACTAACTGTCCCGCGCTGACATTCAAGTCGATACCTTTGAGGACCTCGTTGTCACCGAAGGATTTGTGTAGGCCAGTAATTTTCAGAATCGGGCTTTGCATCATACAGTCCAGGCTGATATCAACACTTTAAGTTAACAGGGGTTGGATCGTAGCCAGGCATGTTGGGTACGCCTTGTCCTGGAGTAATCGTCACAGCGGCTGAACCAGGTGCGGGGGTGAAGCCGAACCATTTTTGTGCCAACTTCGACACCGTGCCGTTTTGTTTCAAGCACTTCAGTGCGTTGGAGATGCGATCGCGTCCCTCTTTATCGTCAAGACGGAACGCGAGTGCCCAAACGAGTCCTGTCGGGAGCACATACGTCATTTTGACTGCAGGGTTTTGCTTGGCAGCCCACGCGGCTACGGTGTTGCCTGCCATGTTTGCATACGCACGACCGGATTGCACGGCTTGAATCGCATCTGCGTTAGTTGCGTATACGTCGAATTTGAAGCCATATTTTTCTGCATTGTCGCGTGCCCACGACTCATACGCTGAGCCCTTGTTGACCGAAATTGTTTTACCTTTCAGGTCGTCAAGCGACTTCATGTCAGGCGTCTTCTTGTCCTGCACGAAAGCGAAGTCAGTGTTTAGGTAACCCTCTGAAAACAACAAGGCTTTCGCGCGGGCTTCGGTTACGGTCGTTGGTGCTAAGACAAAGTCATACTTTTTAGCGTTGAGGCCGGGGATGAGAGCTGAGAACTCTGTGCCGTCGATTGTGATGGTGGTACCGAGCTGCTTCGCTAAAGCATGTCCGAGCTCAACGTTGAAACCATCGATTCCGCCGCCCAGCTTTGGCATGGCGTGCGGTGCGAACGTTGCGTCGACACCAGTGGCTAAAGGCTTATTTGCCCAGGCTGCGGAGGCGCAGACTGCGCTGAGTACTAACGCCAGACCAAAACGTCCAGCGCGATTCGACAAAGAAGTAGAGCGAGTCATCATGAGTCCTTTTTAGAGCAGTGGTGGTTTACCCAAAGCAGAGCCTGGTCCTACGCGTTCTGTGATGAGCGTGTAGTGTTCGGGACGACGATGGGCGGCGAAATTAAAAATGTGCTGCTTAAACGTATCGCCAAGCGCAAGATCGGCCTGGCAGAAAATGACCTCATCGTCTTCGCCTTGTGCTTGCGCGACGATCTCACCTGTTGGTGCCACGATTGCAGACCCTGCAAATAAATGAAAGCCATCCTCTTTGCCCGCTTTGCCTGCGGCGGCGACCCAAACACAATTTTGATAGGCGGCGGCTTGAAGAGACAGAAGATGGTGGAACATTCGTAAATGCGGGGGCTCGTTCCAATGGATGTTCTGCGAGGGTGTGTTGTAGCCTACCGCGACGATCTCGGCATTTTGTAGCGCGAGCACACGCCAAGCCTCACCCCATCGGCGATCGTTACACAACAACATACCGATACGGGAGTCCATCGTCTCCCAGACATTAAATCCCTCGTTACCCACTTCGAAATATTTCTTCTCTAAGTGCTGAAACGGAGCATGCGATTTGTTGTCGCTGTGACCGGGTAAGTGAATCTTGCGGTAACGACCAACGATTTCAGCTTGTTGATTCACGAGAATCGATGTGTTGAAGCACTTGCCCTCGCTCGACACTTCGGCATAGCCGAGATAGAAGCCGATATTCAGTTTCTTGGCTGTATCAAATAACACCTGGGTCTCGGGACCAGGCATGGATTTTTCAAAGTAGCGGTCAATCGCTTCTTTTTCTGTCATCCAGTAGCGTGGGAAGAAGGTAGTCAACGCAAGCTCGGGGAAGACAACCATTTTTGCCCCGCGGCTTGCAGCCTCTTTCATCATCTCGAGCAAACGTGACACGGCATGCTTGCGCGTATCCGTGGGTTGAATCGGGCCGAGCTGGGCGACGGCTAAACCAAAAGGGCGCTTACTCATGACTAGCCTTTATCCTTTGGATCAACCGAGAAATATTTTCGCATCACAGAATTCGGGTTGCCCGTGAGGCGCTGACGCAAGACGGGCTCAGGCGTGCTGCGCTTGATGAACTTGCCTGAGCCGCGCTCAGCTTGCAGTTTGCCGTTGTCGACCACTACACGTCCTCGGCTCAAGACCTGCTCGGGCCATCCGGTGATTTTCTTCCCCTCATACGGGGTGTAGCCCACGTTGTCGTGCAGCATCGTGGTTGAAATCGTGACCGCTTTCTCGGGATTCCAGATCGCTAGGTCGGCATCGCTACCTACTGCAATGGTGCCTTTCTGTGGGTACATGCCATAGGTGCGTGCATGGTTCGTTGCTGTGACGGCTACGAAGCGCTCGATCGTCATGCGACCTTTCAAGACGCCCTCAGAAAAAAGCAACGGCATACGGACTTCAAGCCCGGGCACACCGTTTGCCATATCTTTGAAGGTTGTCGCATCCCCTTTGGGTAGTTTGCCTGACTCGTCGAAGCGGTATGGGGCATGATCAGACGAGAACATCTGCAGAGTCCCATTGATGAGTCCTTGCCAAACGGCCTCTTGCGAAGCTTCATCGCCTGGAGGAGGGCTACAACAAAACTTTGCACCTTCGAGGCCAGGAAGATCGATATCTTTTGCTGTGAGGAATAAGTACTGGGGACAGCTTTCCGCATGAATCGGAAGACCAAGCGCTTGTGACGAGTGAATCACGCGCACAGCTTCTTGACCGGCTACGTGTACGATTAACAGAGGGACGTCTACGATCTGTGCGAGCGCAACAGCGCGGTTAGTCGCTTCGCTTTCTGCAATATTCGTATGGGCCACTGCATGATATTTCGGTGCCGTTAGGCCTCGATCGACTAAGCGCCGAGCGATCCAGCGGATCATGTCGTTATTCTCGGCATGCACCATCACCAGTGCACCTTCTTTGCCTGCGCATTCCAGTACATCTAAGACTTGGTAGTCGTCGAGTTTCATGCGGTCATACGTCATGTAGATTTTGAAAGACGTGATGCCGTCTCTGATAACCGCGGGCAGGTGCTTTTCAAGCGCCTCGGGAGTGGGGTCAGCAAGAATCAGATGAAAGCCGTAATCGATCACGGCTTTTTCAGCCGCGCGTTTGGAATAGTCTGCCACCACCTCCGGGATTTGGTTGCCGCGGTGCTGTGCGGCAAAGGGCACAATGGTCGTTGTGCCACCGAAGGCTGCCGATACGGTAGCACTGTAGAAGTCGTCGGCACACATCATGCCCATGCCCGAGAGTTGCTCAACGTGGCAATGGCTATCGATGCCGCCCGGTAAGACCCAGCGGCCCTTTGCATCAATATCTTTTTTACCTGCCGTGAGGTTCTGTGCAATCGTTGTAATCACGCCATCTTGAATGCCAATGTCGGCGTAATACGTTTCATTTGCAGTACAGATCCGACCATTACGAATCGTGACATCAAAATTGTTGCTTGTGCTCATCATCAGCTCCCGCTCAAACAAGGTATGTATTAGGCCTTCACCGGCTGCCTACCGCGCGCTGTAGTCGATAAGCCAACGCGAGCAACGGTTGCCTCGAGCTCTTTAATCGTGAGTGCGTCAATACGCATTCCGGGTGATCGAATTGCGTTACTGCGGATCGCACCACGTTGCTGATAGATGTATTTGCGCAATGCGAGACCAATCTTCGGTTGGAATTCGTAACGAATCAATGGGCAGTATCGATCAAACACTGCGGCAGCACCTTTCTGATCGCCCGCGGCAAAACGGTTGTAGATCTCGACCAACACCTCTGGGTAAGCGAAGCCGGTCATTGTTCCGACGGCGCCACGTTGCAGTTCCTCTAGGAAAAACATACCGCCCAACCCGCCAAAGATTTTCATGGCATCGTCACCGGCTAGGTCGCGAATACGGCTGATTTTTTGACCGACGGGGGGCTCTTCCATCTTGATCATATTGACTCCGCCTTCTTTACCAAGGCGGGCCACCACTTCTGGACGAATCTCTGTGCCAAACGAATCTGGGAAGTCATGAATGACGACAGGGATTTTGACTGCATCCGCAACGGCTTTGTAGTAATCGAACAGCAGGGCATCGCTTGCATTGTCGAGCGGCGCTGCAAATACGGCGGCAGCGCCGGCGTCTTGCGCCTCTTGCGCTTGTTCGATTGCACCGGTGATGCCGTGCGCGCGTACCCCGACCCAAACAGGTACACGACCCTTTGTGTGTTTGATAAAGGTATCGGTGACTAATCGGCGTTCTGCATTATTCAGTTTATGTAGCTCGCCTAGGAACCCGAGAATGGCCAACCCGGTGATGCCGGTATCCAGAAGAAAGTCGACGAGGCTCTTGATGCTTTCCGTGTCGACGTTCAGGGCCTCGTCAAACGGTGTGGGGCAGATTGTGAATACACCTTTGGCATTAATGGGGGCAGGCATTGCGTCTCCGTATCTTGTTTTCTTGCGGGGAAATGAATTGGTGATTGTTCAATGCTATCCCTCCGGCGTTAGAACATCACTTGTTTTTTTATAGGTTGGTCATAACTTTATGTTATGCCTATCGTGCTTCCTGTTGAGTGACGTTCGGGATTCCAAAGCCCTGGTTTTTAACCGTTTCACGCAGGGAGGTCGCGAAATCCTGCGCTAACTGCGAGAGTGGCTCAAACCGAGATTGCACGAGGTTGATCGCAAGTGTTTTTGTATGGGCGATTGGGCGCACGACGAAGTCCCCCTGGGCACTGTGTGCCGAGAACTCATCAACGATGGCGATGCCAGCCCCAGCTTTTACTAGCGAACAGGCATTGTGAGGAGAGCTGACTTCGATCGCGACGCGACGCACCTGGCCGGCTTCTTGATACATCTGCTCGACGAGTGTGCCGAACGGGGTTTCGCTTCGATACGAGACGAGGGGATAGGGGAGGAGGTCCTCTATCGTCAACATCGAACCACTTGCCAGTGGGTGGTTGTAAGGAAAAATACAAACCAAGTTCCCTTGCCCAATCGGTTCTGACAGCAAGTTGGGATGTTGCGAGGGCAAGATCACGGCGCCGAGGTCAGCGCGATGATCCAGCAGCATTTGTGTGAGGGGTACAACCGTGAGTGGCTGAAACGTGACTTTGACTTCGGGGTGTCGCTGATGAAAGTGCGAAATCGCCATTGGAATCAGCATATGGCCGATACTTGGACTTGAGACTAAATGCAGGATGCCGCTGCGTTTTTCAGAAAGCTCGCCTGCTAGTTCCTCGACCCGACGTACCCCGTCGTAGACGGCTTCAACCTCTTTGAATAACTGTCTAGCCTCGGGGGTCGGGTAGAGTCTGCCTTTGATTCGTTCAAAAAGTGCAAAGCCCAAGCGCTGTTCGGTATGCGAGAGCAGTCGACTCACCGCCGGTTGGGAAACAAAAAGCAGTTTTGCTGCGCCGCTGATTGATCCGGAGGTCATCACGGCACGGAAGACTTCGATTTGTCTTAAGTTGAGTTGCATCGTGCTTAATCCTGACGAGAGTGCGTAAAACCATAACACCATGTTAAGGCTTATGCATAAAATGACAATGCAAAACATGCTTAGGCACTGCTAGACTAGGTCCAAAGGGGATTCGCTATGTCTAAAACGATATTTGTCATCAATCCAAATTCCACTCAAGCCGTGACGGATGCCTTCGATGAAGCGCTCAATCCCTTGCGCTTACCCGGTGCGCCGGAAATTAAATGCCTGACGCTTGCCGAAGGGCCTCCCGGCATTCAAAGCCAGATGGATGTTGAGCAGGTGACGTTACCGCTAGTGAAATTAGTCAAAAGCCTAGATGCCAAACATGGGGATGCGGCAGGAGCCTACGTGCTGGCGTGCTTTAGTGATCCGGGTTTGCATGCAGTGCGAGAAGCGACGACAAAGCCAGTGCTAGGCATCAGTGAGTGCGGTGTTTTGACTGCCATGACGCGCGGACATCGGGTTGGTGTGATCGCCATCCTGCGTCAATCTATTCCGCGGCACGGTCGGATGTTTGGTGCGATGGGATTGACTGAGCGAGTTGTGGCTGAGGTGCCGCTCGGGATGAATGTGGTCGACTTGGTTGATTCCGAGCGCACGCGTGCAGGTCTGTTACGCGCAGGTCAACAATTGCGCGATACGCATCTGATCGACGTTGTCGTACTGGGTTGCGCAGGGATGGCGGCTCATCGTGCATGGCTTGAGGAGCAATTAGGTATCCCCGTGGTGGAGCCCACGCAAGCGGCTGCCTCGATGGCGATTGGTAGAACCTTGTTAGGTTGGTGAGGCGTATATCTTGCAGGATCCCATGAAACAAAAAGAGTTGACGTCGCGCCTGATGCACATCGTCGGCGAAGAGGGTGTGATCCTCAATCCTGTAGATCAGGAAACTTACGTCAATGATTGGTTGGGTAAGGCGCACGGTCGAACTGTCGCTGTCGTGCGTCCACGCAACACAACAGAAGTAGCGGCCGTGATGCGTTTATGCCATCAGTCCCATACGCCAGTCGTACCTCAGGGCGGCAACACCGGTATGAGCGGAGGCGCCACGCCGGATATGAGTGGTGCCCAGGTCGTGTTGTCCTTGAATCGTATGAAACGTATCCATGACGTTGATCCGGTGAACAACACACTGACTGCCGATGCCGGGGTGATCTTGGCCGAGATTCAACAAGCCGCCCGTAACGTTGGACGATACTTTCCCTTAAGTCTCGGTGCGGAAGGTAGCTGCACGATTGGTGGCAACCTGGCGACGAACGCTGGGGGAACCGGAGTGCTGCGCTATGGGAACACGCGCGATCTAACCTTAGGGTTAGAGGTGGTCTTGCCAGACGGGCGTGTCTGGAACGGTCTACGTGCGTTACGCAAAGACAATACTGGGTACGACTTAAAAGACTTATTCATTGGCTCAGAAGGCTCGTTGGGCATCATCACTGGTGTTGTGCTAAAACTTTTTGCGGCGCCCGCAGGTCGCGTCACCGCTTGGGTCGGTGCACAAAATCTCACGAACATCGTCGCTTTGCTTAATCGTCTGCAGGCTGAGTGTGGGCCGCGCTTGAGCGCTTTTGAAATGATGTCTGGTCCAAGTCTAGCGCTGGTGACGAAGCAGCTAGAGGGTCATGTATCGCCGCTTAAGAGTCCATATCCCTACTATGCGTTGATCGAGCTAGCCGACACAAGCATGGACGGACTTCAAGAGATGTTGCAGACTGGCTTGTCGGCAGCAATCGATGACGAATTGATTGATGACTGCGTTGTTGCGATGAGCGAAGCGCAAAGCGTAGCGATGTGGAAGTTGCGCGAGGGAATTTCGCTCGCTCAGGTGAAAGCAGGCAAAGCGGTCAAACACGATATTGCGCTACCGATCTCAAGACTCGCTAGTTTTGCTGCTGAGGCTGATCAGGCTGTCATGACAGATTTCCCAGGCTTGCCGATCATCAATTTTGGTCATATCGGGGACGGCAATTTGCACTACAACGTTTTGTTGCCCCTCGACGTTTCCACGGATGATTACAAAAATAAAACTGAAGGTTTGAATAAACGCATTCATGATCTAGTTGCGCAGTTCAATGGCAGTATTAGCGCAGAACATGGCGTTGGAACCCTGCGTCGGGACGAGCTGCGACGCTATAAGTCCACGGTAGAAATGGATTTAATGATTGCGATTAAGCGTGCGCTTGACCCGAATCAGCTAATGAATCCGGGCAAGCTGCTTTAGTGGTGACTGAGGCTTGCCTACTGCTTGCCAAACTGGAGCATGAGAAGTTCGCATCCTTCGGGCCCACTTTTAGCTGAGAGAGCGGGGTCCGTGGCATGAACGAACATCACGGACCACTTCGCGAGGTGTTGATCTTGATGAATCAGGCTGCCGTTCACAATCAAGTAGTACTGCCCACCCGATTCTTTAGGGTCTTGGCCCGTGATAGACATGTTCGCACCCGCGCGAATTAGCTTGGCATCGAGACCGTCATCGTAATCAGCTGTTTTTTCACTCACGTCTTCGACGGTGACTTGCTCGCGGTTGGCCAGTACAGCCTCAGTGCTGATCGCGGCATGTGCTGAAAAATGTCTCTTTTTCGAGGGTTGGAGTTTCTCGCGGTAGCCTGGTTGATGCAGATAAACGGGACCCGAATCGGTTTGCGCACGCAAGGTAAAGTACGAATAACCCTGTGGGCCAGCGTCAATTGGACCGTAGCCCGTGAAACGATCGGCATAGTGAATTGTGAGTGGAAGCAGCACATCAGAGCGCCCCACTTTGCCAGCGCCGGAAACAAATACCTGAAATTGATCCACGACATGAAAGTGTGGAAGGATTTGGTCATTCATTGGCATTTCAATTAAGAATGCCTGCGGATCAGAAGTCACTTTCCCGCCGCCTACTGTACTGAAGTAGTCGGTCCGCCATCTGGGCGCACCATTTGCCGGCGACTTAGAAATTTGTCGATGCGGTAAAGCGCTTTGGCTAGATTTTGTGAGCATGGGTTGTCTCCGATTTATTCTGGTTGAATGTTACGCTCGCGCACTACTTTTTTCCATACAGCGATCTCGTTCCGAATACGATTTGTGAACTCCGCTGAACTGAGATCTGTGGCTAATGCGGCCTCTTGTGCAAACAGCTTTTGCATGTCTGGTTCAGCAGTGACCGCCCGAACGTTGACGTTGAGCTTCTCTATCAATGCCTTGGGAGTGTTCGCCGGAGCAAGGATACCCCACCAAATTTCGCTGCTGTAGCCAGCGACGAGCTCTGCCATCGGTCCAAGCTCTGGATTGAACGGGCTGCGTTCAGCAGACGTAACCGCGAGTGCTTTGACCTTGCCTGCCCGCAGTTGACTACCAGACGATGCCACGGTGGTAATGATGAAATCGACGCGGCCGCCAATCATGTCTATGAGGGCAAGGCTTAAGCCCTTGTAAGGAAGGTGCAGGGCGGATGTGCCAGCCATGGCGTTAAGTAATTCCGTGCTGACGTGGTTCACAGACCCCACACCCGAGGAACCATACGTTATTTTGTTCGTTGGGTCTCGCATGGCTCGAAGCAGGTCGGACGTATTCTGATAGGGACCGTCTGTTCGCACCAATAAAATTAATCCGCTGTTTGCAACCATTGCGATCGGTGACAGATCGGTTAGCGGATCGTACGGGAGTTTGCGCTGAACCGCTGCGGTGGTCGTTAGTGCGTTTGAAGTGAAGAGAAGTGTGGCTCCGTCGGGCGCAGACTTCGAAACGAAATCCGCACCGATGACGCCGCCTGCACCTGGTTTGTTCTCGACAATCATCGTGATGTCGAGCTTCGCACTTAACCGTTGGGCAAGCGCTCGGGCAAACAAGTCGTTGCTTGCGCCGGGGGCGAAGGGGACGACCACTTTGATAACTTTCGGCAGCTCTTGCGCTTGAGCACTCAACGTCACGGCTAACGCCATGAGTAAAGTCGAAACGTAACGCACCAAGCGCAAGTTATTCGCCATTTAATTAAAAATGACAGCGGTAGATTCTGTCGACGTTTCCGCCCATCAGTGCTGCGCGCTCTTGACCTGTCAAACGATCTGTCACTTTGAAGGCATCAACGCCTTGCTTATACGTTAAGACTTTCACTGCACGCGTCCAGTCAGTCCCCCACATACAGCGCTCGATACCATACGCGTCAAAAATACGTGCCAGAGGATCCCAGATATCGGGGTAGGGGTAGGCTTGTTTGGAAAGCGTGCATGCGCCCGTGATCTTGATGACGACGTTAGGGTGTTGGGCAAGCGCCAACACTTTTTCGATTTCGCCGAAAGGCTGCTCGAGCGGTGGTGGTTCGTACGGCTGCTGCAGCCCGAGGTGGTCTATCACGAGGCGCGTGTCTGGGTTGCGTGCAGCCAGGTGTTTAACCTGGTCTAGACGACCCCAACAGAGCAGATTGACTGGCACATCATGCTTGGCTGCGGCCGCGAGCACCCGGTTAATGCCAGGATCCGCAGCGTCTTCAGAAACACCTCTGTTCAACATGATGCGGATTGCTACAGTGCCGGGTGTTTTGACCCACTGGTCAATCGTTTCGTTGACGCCAGGATCTGTTGGGTCAACGGGTTTGATGAGTCGAAACCTTGTTGGATACGCGCGATACACCTGCTCGGCGTAGCTTGAGTCAAAGCGGTACATCGTAAATACAGACACCAATATTGCGGCGTCGACGCCAACGGCGTTCATGGCAGCGACCATATCGTCGCCTGTAACTGCATCTGGTCCGTGTAGCACCGCCGCCCAGGGGCGACCAGGGTGGTCGTGTTCATAGGCGTGCACTTGGGCATCGATAATTTTTGTCATGTCTAGTCTCCTGCGTGAGTGAAGTCTATCACCCAGACATCTGAGGGAGTGCTCTCGTCTTTGTAAATTATGTTTAGGAGCAGAGTTTGGCAGGGGGTAGTGCGACCGTTGTATATGTCTAGTAAAACCCTAGCTTGTTCGTTACCCTAGTGCCTGCGCGTCTTACGGATCACCTGCTGAGGCGCAGCCGACTTGTTATACATGGGAGAAGTGATGAAGATCTCAATGAAATGGTTGTTGGGCGTCTTGCTCTTTGGAGCTAGCCTACTAGGTTTATCGGCGTCGGCACAGACCTGGCCGACAAAGTCTGTTCGCATTGTGATCCCGTTTGCCCCTGGTGGTGGAACAGACATTTTGGTGCGAATCATGGTCCCAAAGTTAACTGAGCTGCTCGGGCAACCAGTAGTCGTCGATAACAAGCCCGGCGGCTCAAGCATCATTGGTACACAGCTCGTGACGCAGTCCGCTCCTGATGGCTATACGCTGGTCGCTGTGGACTCGTCGATTGTCGTGAATCCAGGTTTACGTAAATTGCCATATGACACTGAGAAAGATTTAACGCCGATTATTCATTTGGCATCTGGGCCGGTGATCCTCGTCGCACATCCATCATTACCTGCGAATAATTTACAAGAGCTAATCGCGCTGGCTAAGCAAAAGCCTGGCGGCTTGTTTTACGGTTCTGGTGGTAACGGTGCTTCAACCCACTTGGCTGGCGAACTGTTTAATTTGGTCGCGGGTGTCAATATTGCGCACGCACCCTATAAAGGAACCGGCGAAGCGCTCTCAGCCGTAATGGCAGGGACAGTCCCTTTGACGTTTACTGGCATCAGCTCTGCGCGTGCACCAATAGAAGCAGGGCGTCTTAAGGCGCTTGCAATTACTGGTAGTGCGCGTAACCCGGCCGTGCCTAACGTTCCAACTTTTGATCAAGCTGGACTAGCAGGTGTTGATAGCAGCTCGCAGTGGACGCTACTCGGCCCGGCAGGCATGCCTGCAGACATTGTCAAGAAACTAAACGATGCCTTCAATCAAGCAATGAAAGACCCTGCGATTCAAAAGCGTGTGGATGACTTAGGCTACACGGTTGCGGGTGGTAGCCCTGCACAGGCGGCTAAGCTGATTGCAGATGAAATTGCAAAATGGAAAAAAATTATTTCCGCTGCGAATATCAATATTAATTAAAACTGTTTTGGAATGACGCGATGCGCTTGAAAACAAAAGATGGACTAGAACTTGAGTACTACATCGACGACTTCACACGTCCATGGACAAAGCCTGAGACAGTGGTCTTGCTGCACGCTGCGATGGGGAACTCAAGGAGGTGGTTTAGCTGGATGCCGCGCTTAAGTGCAGAGTACAGGGTTGTGCGTCTCGATCTGCGCGGTCATGGTGCTTCCGCCGCCCCAGCTCCCACGGATGATTTCACGCTCAATCACTTAGTGTCCGACGTAGCGGAGCTGATGGATCACATTGGTTGTCAACGCGCACACATTGTCGGCAATTCGGCGGGAGGCTATGTGGCGCAACAATTTGCACTGCAGCACCCTGCACGCGTTAAAACGCTCGCGCTATTTGGTGCGACGCCAGGGCTAAAGAATAGTCACGCACCGACTTGGATTCCGAAGATTCAGCAAATTGGTTTAAAGAAGTTTCTCGCGGATACGATCTACGAACGTTTTGATGAAAACGCAGACCCGCAATTGGTTGCATGGTTTATCGAGCAAGCTGGGTCCAATGACCCCGCATTCATCGCACGGTTTGTGTTGCACATGTGTACCCACGACTTTATGGAAGAGCTTGTAGGGATCAAGTCTCCAACGCTTATTGTTTCTGCGGGAAGGGAGTCGATTGGTCACGCGAATGCCTATGACGACATGCACCAGCGCATCAAAGGTTCAGAAATGGTTCGTGTTGATACAGCAGCACATAATATCTGTGATGGTTACCCCGATTTGTGTGTTGATCATTTGATGAAGTTTTTAGCGAAACACGCTTGATATACGCATTGATAAAAATTTAGTTGAAGCTGAAATAAAGGAAGGGTAATGATTCGAGCAGCAATTATCGGTATGGGCACATGGGGTCAAAATCTTGTGCGTAGTGTCCATGGCAAGAGCCAAGATATTACGTTCGTAGCCGGCGCCACGCGCACGCGTGCGAAGGCAGAGGACTTCGCAAAGCAATACGGTATTAAATTGGTAGATAGTTTTGAGGAGATCCTTTCTGATCCAACAATTGATGCGGTTGTCTTGGCGACTCCGCATTCAATGCACACTGCGCAAATTGAGCAAGCAGCCCGAGCGGGTAAACATGTGTTTTGCGAAAAGCCCTTAGCGCTTGACAGCGCGAGTGCGCTCGCGGCAGCCAAGGCTGCGCAAGAAAACAATATCGTCTTGGGGGTGGGCTTTAACTGGAGGTTTCAGCCAGCCTTGCAAGAAATTCGACGCATGATTGAAGACGGCCGTTTAGGTAAGGTGCTTCACATCGAAGGTAACTTCTGTGGCCCGAGCGCCTATCGATTTCCTAAAGGTCATTGGCGTCACGAGGGGGATGAGTCACCTGCGGGTGGGATGACGGGCAGGGGAGTGCACGTTATCGATGCGATGATGTACTTAGCGGGACCAATTACCGAAGTGACCGCCAAGAGTTTCCGTCTTGCGCAAGATTTCGGCTCGGACGATACGACGTCTATGTTGCTCGGTTTCAAGAGTGGCGCAACGGCATATCTTGGAACCGTGATTGCGACGGCGGAAACCTGGAGAATGCAGATTTTTGGATCGAACGGTTGGGTTCAGGTTGGTGATGTCGAGCATTTGCATACCTGGGACTTAACAACCTGCATGATTGACAAAACGAATGTCACCAATAAGCAGAAGCCTGTCACACACAAATACGATTCTGTCAGCACAGAGCGATTGGAGCTCGAGGATTTCGCACGCGCGATCTCACAAAAGAAAGCGCTAGTGACGCCGCAAGGGGATGCGGTACGCAACGCGCGGGTGCTCGAAGCTATTATCAAGTCCTCCGCAGAGCGTCGGACGATCACGCTCGACTAGCATCGCATTCATTCAACGATTGGGGTAACTATGCCGATTCACTTGTTCGCGCGAAAGCTTGTTCTCGCACTGTTCGCTTGCACAACGCTTGGTGCTGTGGCACAAACACAGAATACTGCCAAGCCTGATGCAAACTTTCCATCCAAACCAATTCGTGTGGTGGTCCCATCGCCGCCGGGTGGACCACCAGACTTGATCATGCGTATCATTGGCCCAAAGATGTCGAGTGTGCTTGGGCAGACGATTATTGTTGAGAACAAGCCCGGTGCGGGTGGATTGGTGGGAACGGCTTATTTAGCCAAAGTTCCTGCCGATGGGTATTCGTGGTTATTCACCACCGCATCACACGTGACAATTCCTCCGTTTCATAAGAACGTCTCGTACGATCCGGTGAAGGATTTCACGCATGTGTCGTTGGTCGCGCAAAATTACGGACAAGCCTTGGTGATTCCGACCAGTTTGCCGGCGAACAATGTTTCTGAGCTTGTCGCTCTTGCAAAGAAGAGCCCGGGCAAGTTGAGCTACGCCAGTGCAGGGTTAGGCACTGCAAGCCACATTCCTGCAGAAGTATTCAAGTCAAAGACGCAGACTGACATTCTGATGGTCCCGTACAAAGGGGTCGCTGAGGTAATGAGTGACTTGCTAAGTGGGCGCGTCGACATGTTTTTTGTGGGAACCCAAATTGCGATTAAGCATGTCGAGGCAGGCAAGCTTCGCGCGCTGGCGCTCACAGGCAATACCCGCTGGAAAGGGCTGCCCAACGTGCCAACCATGCAAGAAGCAGGTATTCCTAACTTCGACGTCGTGAACTGGTTCGGCTTGTGGCTACCGTCTGGTGCGCCAGAACCAATTGTGGCCAAGATTTACGATGCGGTTCAGCAGGCAATTAAAGATCCTGAGGTGATTAAACAGTTTGAGGCACAAGGCTTGTATGGTGTTGGGATGCCTCCGGCCCAGTTCGCGAAGTTTGTCGCGCAAGAAGCCCAGTCAGCGATTGAGATTGCAAAGAGTCTTCCCGAAGAGGCATCAAAATGAGCGAGCAACCGCTAGAGCCATGGCGTTGGCCAGAAAGCCAGTGGCGCGAAATCGTGAACCGTGTGCGTGCTGGACGTAGCCTGCGTCCAGCTGCGTGGCCAGGTGGTGCCCGCTGTGCTGTCGCACTGTCTTTTGACTCTGATCATGAGACGAACGAGTTGAGAGAAGGGGGCGACTCGCCTGGCAAGCTCTCACAAGGTCAATACGGCAACCGTCAAGGTGTGCCGCGGATTGTTGAAATCCTGAAACGTCATAATGTGCCGGCGAGCTTTTTTGTACCAGCTGTTACCGCCTTACTGTATCCGGATGAGCAAAGAAACCTAGCAGCGCTTGGACATGAAATCGGTATCCACGGCTGGATTCATGAGCGCAATTCGGTGCTACCGATTGATGCCGAGCGGGATTTGATGCAACGCAGCTTTGATGTGTTGAAAAAGATCACGGGTGTCGCACCAGTCGGTATGCGTACGCCTTCATGGGACTTCAGTCCGAACACACTGAGACTGGCAAAAGAGCTTGGCTTAATCTATGACAGTTCTTTAATGGCGGATGTGGATTGCTATGAGTTGCTGATGGATGAGCAACCGACTGGTGTCGTGGAGCTTCCTGTCGAGTGGATTCGCGATGATGCGGTCTATTTCAATATGAATCGATTTGCCGCACTGCGACCCTATACACCACCGTCCGACGTGTTTGATATTTTTAAACGCGAGTTTGATGCGGCGTATGCTGAGGGTGGTTTGTTTCAGTTGACGATGCATCCTCATGTCATCGGTTACCGATCCCGTGTGTGGATTCTCGATGCGTTGATTCGTCACATACAGCAGCATTCAGATGTTTGGTTTGCCACGCATGCTGATATTGTGCGCTACGTCAAAACGAATGCTTGAGTGTGGCTTGGTACACTCCTTACTCTTCATGTAAGGAGTCCTATCCTTGAATTCGTCAGCAGTCCGCGTGCTGTCTGTCATACCGCCTATGACACAGCTCAACACGCCGTACCCTTCTACGGCATATTTGACGGGCTTCTTGCGGTCACGTGGTGTGGATGCCGTGCAGGAAGATCTCGCACTGCAGTTAGTGCGCAAGATTTTTTCGCAAGCAGGGCTGGGGCAGGTCGCTGCGCAAATTCCGCCTCTTAAGAAAACAGATCGTTCCCGCCCAGCATCGAAATTTTTCCTGAGTGAGTTGCCGCGTTACTTGTCGACGATTGATCGCGTGATTGCGTTTCTGCAAGGAAGGGATGCGACGCTTGCGCATCGTATTGTGAGTCGTCAATATCTGCCTGAAGGGCCGCGTTTTGCAAGCTTAGATGCGTACATCGACGAGGAGGGGGGTGACCCCCTCGGCTGGGCGTTCGGTGCTCTAGGGATGCAGGATCGTGCTAAGCACCTCGCGACGCTCTACCTCAATGACTTATCCGATGTCGTACGTGAGTCGATTGATAGTCGTTTCGAGTTTGTGCGCTACGGTGAAGCCCTTGCGGCCAGTCAGCCAACCTTCGATGCGCTGGCGAATGCGCTGAAGGCGCCTATGAATCTGGTTGACGAGACCTTGCACCACCTCACGTTGGCAGCGATAGAGCGTCATGCACCTAGTATCGTATTGCTCTCAGTTCCTTTTCCGGGAACCGTGTACGCCGCTTTTCGTATTGCACAGTCAATTAAGTCTCTGAATCCAAAGATAACGGTCGTGCTAGGTGGTGGGTTTGTCAACACGGAACTGCGTGAGCTTTCAGATCCGAGAGTTTTTGACTACTTCGATTTTGTGACCTTGGATTCTGGCGAGCGGCCTCTTCTTTGTTTGTTAGATTTTCTGGCTGGTAAGCGTTCTAGCCAACGGTTGGTGCGTACGTATCTGAGGGATGTGCCGAGCGGTCTGGTGCGCTACATAAATATGGTCGAGCCCGAGGTCCCCTTCGAGGAAGTCGGGACGCCCACATGGGACGGATTGCCCTTGGGCGACTACCTTTCCTTGCTCGATATGCTCAATCCAATGCATCGCTTATGGAGTGATGGTCGTTGGAATAAGTTAACCGTAGCACACGGTTGTTATTGGAAAAAATGTAGTTTTTGTGACGTTAGCTTGGATTACATTAGTCGCTATGAGACTGCCTCCGCTGGTTTGTTAGTAGACCGTGTGCAAGCCATCGTTCAGGAAACAGGACAGACAGGCTTTCATTTTGTCGACGAAGCGGCGCCTCCTAAAGCGTTGAAGTCTCTGGCAACTGAGCTGATCGCGCGTGACGTAGGAATTTCTTGGTGGGGAAATATTCGCTTTGAGAAAACCTTCACGCCAGAATTGAGTCAGTTAATGGCGCAAAGTGGATGTATCGCTGTCTCCGGCGGGCTCGAGGTTGCGTCCGATCGGTTACTAAAGTTGATGCAGAAAGGCGTCTCTGTCGATCAGGTTGCGCGTGTAACACGCTCGCTGAGCGATGCGGGTATTTTGGTGCATGCATATCTAATGTACGGCTTCCCGACTCAGACGGTACAGGATACCGTTGATGCCCTAGAGCTTGTGCGGCAACTCTTCTTGAATGGTTGCATCCAAAGTGGTTTTTTTCATCGGTTTACCGCGACAGTCCATTCGCCTGTGGGTAAAAATCCCTCTGACTACGGTGTCACACTAAAACCGCTTCCGCCTGTGAGTTTTGCAAAAAATGACGTTGGTTTTATCGATCCAACAGGCGTAGATCATGCGGCGCTAGGAGTCGGTTTAAAAAAAGCGATTTATAACTATATGCATGGCCTAGCCCTCGAAGAGGACGTGCGCAGTTGGTTTTCGTTTAAAGTTCCGCGTACCACGGTTGCCTTTGACCGTATTGAGCGGGCATTGCAACAAGCCTAAAAAATAGGATTTGGAGTCTCAGATGTCTAATGCAAATCACAAAGCGGATTATGAAAGTTCGACGGTACGTCAATTACGAGAGGACCTAGCCTTAGCGCTGCGTGCTGCATCCTTTCATGGCTTGTCTGAGGGGGTGTGTAACCACTTTAGCGTCGAGATCCCGGACAACAGTGGACGTTTTTTATTGAACCCACGTGGGCTGTTGTGGAGCGAAGTACAAGCCGATGACATCGTGATGGTAGATACGGCTGGCTCCGCACTCGCGGGACGCCACCCAGTTGAACCCACGGCGATGTTTATTCACGCCGCTGTGCATCAGATAGCAGGTAAGGCATGTGTATTGCATACGCATATGCCTTACGCAACGGCGCTAACGCTGACTGAACGAAGAGTGCTCGACACAACCTTATCCCAGAATGCAATGCGTTTTCACGGCCGAATCGCGGTGGATAAGCATTACAACGGTCTGGCTCTAGACGCGAAAGAGGGCGAGCGTATCGCCAATGCGATGCAAGGCGCAGATGTTGTATTTTTAGGTAATCATGGCGTGGTCGTTTGCGCAGAGCGTATGGATTACGCCTACGATGATTTGTATTTTCTTGAGCGTGCTTGCATGATGCAGGTGCTAGCGATGTCGACGGGGTTGCCTCTGGCTCCCGTTGATCCTAGACTTGCCGCACACGTTGGTGCGCAAACGATCGGCGAACGCCTTCAGTCCGAATTGTTTTTTAAGGCTTTAGGGCGCACGCTCTAAATTTTTTAGCTGATTTAGACCATTCCGCCGTTTGGTTGAATGATCTGCCCGTGCACCCAGGATGCTTTGTCTGAAGCGACAAAGCTCACAACCTCAGCGACCTCTTCACAGGTGCCGATTCGGTTAAAGGGACTAAGTGCCGCGGATCGTGCTTTAGCCTCTTCAGTTTTGCCTGCGTGAAATAGGTCGGTATCAATGGAGCCAGGTGCGACCGCGTTGACGCGAACGCGACGTGGTGCAAGCTCTTTGGACATCGAGCGGATAATGGCTTCAACCGCAGCCTTCGATGCTGTGTAGGCAGCGGCTCCAGGAACGGCGTGACGTACCATCGATGTAGTAATCGCAATAATTGAGCCGCCGTCTTTAATGTGATTGGCCGCTTCGAATAGCACATTGAACGCACCAAATAAATTAACACCCATTATTTTTTTAAAGCTGTCATGGGTGTACTGTCCCATAGGTGCATAGGGTAGGTTGATGCCAGCATTCATGATGATCAATGCTGGCTGCTCATTGAAATCCTTTTGCGCCTGCGCGTAAAACGTTGCAACCTCCGAGGGATTCTGGATGTCGGTTTGATACGCTTTGATTTCACGATCTATCTCCATGCCCTTGGCCAAATCCGGCTGCGTAAGGTAGGTGAAAGCTACACGATAGCCATCACGGTGAAGTGTCGTGACGCAAGCGGCGCCAATGCCACGTGATCCACCAAATATAAGTGCCAACGGCTTTGTCATCAGACTCTCCAAGTATTTTCCATTCCTTACAGTTTAGTCAGCTAAGGCCACTTATGACGAGGAAAGTTTGGGTATTTTTTAAAAATCTCGTCTTCACGCGGTTTACACTAATGCCATGCTTCTTTCAATTTTTACTGCCTCATACAAGACTGGAAAATAACGATGTCAATCGAACTGGACTGTGGTTTGTCTGACGAGCTGATCGCCTTGCGCGACGCAGTTAGAGACTTTGCGCGTAACGAAATTGCACCGCGTGCGGCCGAGATCGATCGCTCTGATCAGTTTCCAATGGACTTATGGCGCAAGATGGGTGCCATGGGGCTACTAGGCGTCACTGCGAGCGCAGAGTATGGTGGTGCTGAAATGGGCTACTTGGCGCACATGATCGTGATGGAGGAGATCTCCCGTGCGAGCGCCTCAGTTGGCTTATCGTACGGCGCGCATTCCAACCTTTGTGTCAACCAAATCACGCGTAACGGGACCCCAGCGCAGCGCGCGCGCCTGTTACCACCCTTGATCTCTGGCGAGCATGTCGGTGCTTTGGCAATGAGTGAAGTCGGAGCCGGTTCTGATGTGGTGAACATGTCATTGCGCGCAACGGCTGTGGCAGGTGGCTATCGCCTGAACGGTCACAAGATGTGGATTACAAACGGACCTGACGCACAAACCTTGGTGGTTTATGCCAAGACCGATCCGGATAAGAAGGCGCGCGGTATTACGGCATTCTTGGTTGACAAAGATATGCCAGGATTTTCAATCGCACAAAAACTAGACAAGCTCGGCATGCGCGGCTCACATACAGGTGAGCTTGTGTTTCAAGATGTTTTTGTTCCGGAAGAGAATATTCTGGGTGCGCTCGATGGGGGAGTGCAGGTGCTGATGAGCGGACTGGATTACGAGCGCGCTGTATTGGCAGCGGGTCCTCTTGGCATTATGGGTGCGTGCTTGGATGTCGTGTTGCCCTATGTGCATGAGCGTAAGCAGTTTGGTCAGTCGATTGGAGAGTTTCAATTGATTCAGGGCAAGTTGGCCGACATGTATTCGACCTACTCGGCTTGCCGCGCCTATTGCTATGCCGTGGGACGCACCTTAGATCGCTTAGATGCACAGGGGGGTGGCCATCAACGCTCAGTGCGTAAAGATGCCGCTGGTGTGATTTTGTACTGCGCCGAAAAAGCGACTTGGATGGCAGGCGAGTCGGTTCAGATCTTAGGTGGAAACGGCTATACCAACGAATATCCTGTCGGTCGTCTGTGGCGGGATGCAAAGCTGTATGAAATCGGAGCAGGTACAAGCGAAATCCGACGCATGTTGATCGGTCGCGAGCTCTTCTCCGAAACCATGTAGGCGCAAAGAGATCAAGTTAGTGCTGGCTATCCACGCCAGCGCGCAAGTAACTCTGCTTGCTTCTCCTGTGCTGTCGCAACATGTCTAGCCTTGACGTGTCCATAACCACGAATGTTTTCAGGTATCGAAGCAATCTGAACTGCTAGGTCGAGATTGTTTTGATTTAAAGACCGGAGCAGCTCTAGGATTGTCGCTTTGTACGTCTCAATCGCAGCGCGTTCTTGGCGACGCTCCTCGCTGTAGCCGAAGAGATCAAAAGGCGTTCCGCGTAGAAACTTTAATGTTGAGACGCTACGTAGTACGGGACGTACCCAGGGTCCAAAGCGGCGCTTGACCAGTTCGCCCTTCGTATTCTTTTTTGACAACAGAGGTGGCGCGAGATGGTGAGCGATCTGAAAGCCAGGCTCGTACTGTGCGCGTAGCTGCTCTTCAAACGACGTTTGTGTATGGAGTCGCGCGACTTCGTACTCGTCCTTGTACGCCATGAGTTTAAAAAGATACCGCGCAACAGCGGCAGTCAGGCGATTACCCAACCCGAGTGACGCTTCCTTTTCTTCGACTTGCGCGACAAAATCTTTATATACCCTTGCATAGGATCCACTTTGATATTGCGTTAAAAACGCCTCGCGTATTGCGATCGTTTCTGCAAGACTCTTTCTTGGCTTGAAGCTGACAGGGCTTTCCTGCAGCGTTAACAAGTTTTCAATCCGACCCAGTGCAGCGACACGTCCCCACTCAAAAGCCTGTAGATTGCGTTCGACTTGAACGTTGTTCAATCGCAAGGCCTGCTGCAGCGACTCTCTCGACAATGGAATCCAACCTTTTTGCCAGGCGAAGCCAAGCAGAATTGGATTGGCGTATATGGAGTCACCAAGCTTTGCTTGTGCGAGATCGCTACTGTTCAAGCTTGCGAGATGTTCGGCGCCGACTGTTCTCGCAATGGCAGATGTGCAAGCGTGACTGGGTGATTGCCAGTCTGGGCTCTGAACAAAGCCGGCGGTTGGTGTGGCGTGTGTGTTTAAAGCGACCTGCGTATGCCCAGCTCGCATATACGTCAAGGTGGCACTACTAGCCGCCACAATGCCATCGCAGGCCAAGATCAGATTTGCTTGAGCGATATCAACTTTCGTTGCACTCAGAGAGCCTGGCTTCTGTGCAATCTGTACATGGCTCCAGGTGGCGCCGCCTTTTTGTGCAAGACCTGCGGAATCCTGGGTGACAACACCTTTGCCTTCAATATGAGCAGCCATTCCAAGCAGTTGACCAATAGTGATCACGCCGGTTCCACCTACGCCCGCGACGACAATGCGATAAGGCTCGTCACAGCGCGGCAGCGTAGGCTCGGGCAAATCTTTAAAAAACGCTTGCTCGTTTGTTACGCCAATCGATTGGGGCTTACGCTTTAGGGGTGTCGCATTTTCGAGCACGACAAAACTCGGACAAAATCCATTCAAGCAGGATTCGTCTTTGTTGCAGCTGCTGTGATTGATCTGTCGTTTGCGTCCGAACTCGGTTTCAAGGGGTTCGACCGAGAGGCAGTTGCTTTTGCTTGAACAGTCGCCGCAGCCCTCGCAGACAAGCTCGTTAATGACGACAACACGCTTTGGATCCTCTAGTTTCCCAGCTTTACGGCGCCGACGCTTTTCTGTTGCACAGGTTTGGTCGTATACGATGACCGTCGTGCCTTTGACTTCGCGTAATTCGCGCTGAATCCGATCCAGTTCATCTCGGTGAAAAACATCGACACCGGCTTCAAGTTGCACGTTTTCATAACGGTCAAGGTCATCGGTCACCACGACTGTGCGTTGTGCACCCTCGGCAACACAACTTTTAACGATCTGTGGAACCGATAGGCCCTCTGGACGCTCGCCGACTTGTTGGCCGCCTGTCATTGCCACGGCATCGTTGTACAGAATTTTATAAGTGATATTTACGCCTGCGGCGATCGCCTGACGAATGGCCAAGGATCCGCTGTGGAACCAGGTGCCATCGCCGATGTTGGCAAAAACATGCTCTTCGTTGATGAAGGGCGATTGACCTACCCAGGGAGCGCCTTCACCACCCATTTGCGTGAAGGTGACCGTGTCGCGATTCATCCAAATCACCATGTAGTGGCAGCCGATGCCGGCCAGGGCGCGACTACCTTCTGGTACACGAGTGCTGGTGTTGTGCGGACAGCCGCTACAAAACCAGGGTGGTCTCTCGCCTGTCGTTGTGTCGACTTGTAGGAGTGATTCGCGTTTGGCTTGAATGATGGATAGTCGCGATTGGATACGCGCCCGAATATCCTCCGGAAGTGCATGTTGTTCGAGGCGATGGGCGATAGCTTGGGCAATGAGCGACGGGGTGAGATCCGCATTACCTCGCAGTAGCCAATTTCCCGCGGGATTGCTGCGCGACCACTCACCCCCCGTGTGGTCACCGGGTGTTTGATCAAACTTGCCTAATACATCGGGTCTAACGTCTGCGCGCCAGTTATACAGTTCCTCTTTGATTTGATATTCGATGACTTGGCGCTTTTCTTCGACAACGAGAATTTCCTTTAAACCTTGGGCGAATTCACGCGTCGTTGTGGCTTCGAGCGGCCAGACGACATTCACCTGGTGCAATCTGATGCCAAGTTGATGGCAGACGGCCTCGTCTAAGCCGAGATCATGGAGTGCTTGGCAGGTGTCGCGATAGGCTTTACCGCTTGCGATAATGCCGATGCGATCGTTCGGGCCTTGTATCGTTGTGCGATTCAGCTTATTTGCGCGTATGTAGGCTAGTGCGGCATACCACTTGTGCTCCATCATCCGCGCTTCTTGTTCGAGCGGGCTGTCGGGCCAACGCAGGTGTAGGCCTCCTGTCGGTAAGGTAAAGTCCTCAGGCAGAATGATTTTTACGCGATCGTGCGCGATGTCGACGCTTGTGCTTGACTCGACCACCTCTTGGATGGTTTTCATGCCCGCCCATAAGCCCGAGAAGCGGCTCAGCGCGAACGCATGCACACCCATGTCTAAGATGCCTTGCACATCGCTCGGAAAGAAAACCGGTAGACCACAGGCCTTGAAAATGTGATCGCTTTGGTGGGCGGCCGTCGAGCTCTTTGCTGCGTGATCGTCACCCGCTACTGCGATGACACCACCAAACTTGGCTGTGCCCGACATGTTGGCATGCTTGAAAACGTCTGAGCAGCGATCTACTCCCGGACCTTTGCCATACCAAATTCCAAAGACGCCATCGTGTTTTTTCTTGGTGGGAAAGAGATCGAGCTGCTGCGTGCCCCAAATCGCAGTCGCGGCGAGCTCTTCGTTGACTCCGGGTTGGAAGACGATATTGTGTTTGGCTAAGTGTTTTTTTGCAGACCAAAGCGCTTGGTCGTAGCCGCCTAGTGGGCTGCCGCGGTAGCCGCTAATAAAGCCTGCGGTATCGAGCCCAACTGCAGCGTCCCGTGCCCTCTGAAGCATTGGCAGCCTAACGAGTGCCTGCACACCGCTCATGAAGGCTTGCCCCTCAGATTTAGTGTATTTGTCCTCTAGCGTGACAGTTGCGAGAGCAGCTTGAGAGGTACTGGAGAGCGGAGCATTCATCTTTGCCTCGTTGCTAGTGCCGACCCGGGTAGGGCGACTTTAAGCGTGATTGTGTGTGCTGGTAAGAATACAATAGGCAAGATGTATAGTCCAAGGACTGCATGAGTCTTGGCAGCTTTGTTTTTTGAGAATCCTAATGAGCGACTTGACCTATTGGATTGTCCGACACGGCAATCAGGTGTTTATTTCTACCGAGGGCGATGCAGGTGATGTGTTTCCGCTCGCGCGTGCCTCAGATTTTGATGCGCCGCACAATCCATTATTGATCGGTGAGTGGCAAGGTAGGCCCTGCTATGCGATTGAGGCGAACCAAATCCCCGGACATTTTGTCGGCGAACTCCGGCCCGTACGTAGCATCTTTGGTTCTGAGGGGGCAGAGGCATTTGCCTTGGCAGGTCGTGCCACACAGATGATTGACTGGCAGAAGAATCATCAATTCTGCGGACATTGCGGCACACCGACGATTATGAAAACGACAGAGTTTGCGATGGAGTGTCCATCCTGTCGATTAATCGCTTATCCAAGAATTTCTCCCGCTGTCATGGTGCTGGTTGAGCGCGGAAATGATTTATTGCTTGCCCGTAGCCCTCACTTTAAGCCCGGGGTGTTCAGCGCGCTAGCGGGTTTTGTTGAACCTGGTGAGACGCTGGAACAATGCGCGGTACGCGAGGTACGAGAGGAGGTTGGTATCGAGATTAAAAATCTCCGATACTTCAAAAGCCAACCTTGGCCTTTCCCCAATTCTCTGATGATTGCGTATTTCGCGGAGTATGCGGGTGGCACAATCACGCCAGATCCTACAGAGATCGAGGCGGCAGACTGGTTCTCGCGCGACGCCTTACCGCTCTTGCCAGACCCAGTGAGTATTGCGCGACAGCTCATTGAGGCGGCGCTCAAATAGTGGCCGCCTGCTGTGTGACGTAGCCATTTTTTTAGTACTCGTCGAAGATCCGTTGCAGTTGCACTGGATCTTTCGTCGTGGCTAAGGCCATACCAAGTAAGACACGCGCTTTTTGTGGATTCAAGTTGTCGGCTTGCAAGTAGCCGGCTTCGCGCGATTTCGTTGGTGCGAAAGTTCGACTAGATCCTGCCCGTGAAGAAATGACAACACACACGCCTGCTTTGACCGCTTCGCGCATGGCGATATCTTCTTGAGGGCTAAGCAGTCCCGGGGCGAAGGCCGCCGCGACAATCCCTTGAGCACCCGCTTGCACAAACGCCTTAATGGCTGTGCCGTCATCACCCGCGTAGCTGTATGCAATATCCACACGCGGGAACGTCGCCATCTTTGCAATATCAAATTCGGTATTCGGGTTGTGGCGACGAATGGGTTTGCGGTAAAACACAATGCGATCACCGTCGGCATGACCTAGCGCACCAAAGTCGTGCGACACAAATGTTTGTAGTCGGCCGTTCGAGCTTTTAGTGACATCGCGCGCAGCGTGGATTTCATCGTTGAGCGCAATCATGACGCCCATCTCGCGAGCCTCTGGAGAGCAGGCGATGCGCACAGCGTTAAAAATGTTCAGGCCTGCGTCTGAGGACACAGCGCTGGCAGGTCGCTGCGCACCCGTTAGCACAACGGGTAAATTGGTCTTGAGGGTAAGGCTCAAGGCATAGGCGGTCTCTTCCATCGAGGAGGTGCCATGCAAAATAACAACTCCAGCCAGGTCGGGATGTTGTTTCTCTAAATCTGAAATCGTGAGCGCGAGTCTCTTCCATTCAGGGAAGCTGACCGCAATCGATAACAACGTATCGAAAGGAACGGGTATGACATCCGCAATCGTTTTGCAATGATGGAATTTCTCGAGCATCTGATTCGCGTCGAGTCGGCGTCCCGTTGAGCTGTATTCATAGACATCGAGTTCCCCAACGGTGCTCATCGATGTAATTGTGCCGCCAGTGCTAATGAGTGCAACTTTTGGTTTTGTTGTCATGCTGTTCTCACTGTCGAGACATGGTCCAGGAAATATTTTTCTCGCCTTTAAACTGTAATCGTCCATCAGGAAGTAGTGTGACGGTGATAGGGTTGAATTTACCGTTTTGATAAATCTGCTCACCCTCAAACGTATTTTTGCCGGTTGGTTTCAGATAAATAATTTCATCACCGACTTTGAACTTTGCGCTGTTTGTCGCAGTCGCTACACCAACGCCACCGTTGAGCTCATAGCCATATTTCCACTGGGCGCTATGCCAACGCCCATCGATCGCACTCAACGCCGCCGGCGGTGCTGTGCGCTTCATGGGGTCAACCATCAGTGCAAATTCCGCACCGGCAGACTCACACTGACGTACGACATAGGGTGTGCCTTTATCCATAATGTAGTAGGCACCACAGTCGCCAGATCCTTGGTAGTCGGCATCGGACGTCATCAAGATACGAAAGGTATCGTTGCTAAGTTGATCTAGCTGTGATCGCAATGCTTGCACGGTTTTTGCAGCGCTTGCTTTTGCAGCGGCGTCCATATTGGAGGCTTGCTCTTTGATTCCGATTTGCATTGCTTCAAAACGCTCAAGCAGTTCCGCTTTTTTTACGCCGCCCGCATAGTGCGCGATACAACCTTCAAATTTCGTTGGCGCTTTGTCTACCCAGCGGCAGATTTTTCCTTGGTTAATCACGTTCTTGGGTGTCGCGATCAAGATTGTGTCGCCTCCCTCCCAGCGGCCTACCCACGAAGGGTTCATGGGTTGAGCCTGCGCTGTGGCACAGGCCAAGAGGGCAAAACAGGTTGTAACTAGTCGCATCATGAGGTGGATGACTCCAGGGTAGATCAGGATCCAGTAAAGTTTGCAGCGCGCTTCTCTTTCCAGGCCAGCGCGCCTTCTTTCATATCTTCAGATTGTTCAGAGTACAGCACGGCGGCGCGAATAGCAGCCTCGTCGAGCTCGCCCCGGGCAATCAGATTCAGATGTTTTTTGATGCCAACCACGGCGATTGGAGCCATGCTCGCGAGCTGAGCGCTTAACGCATCGACGCGCGTATGCAGTGTTTCTGCAGGGACGATTTCATTGAGGAAACCCATGGAAAGCATCTCAGGTGCTGAGATCTTGTCACACGTTAGGAACAGTCGCTTCGCGTTGTTGAGTCCCAGGCGAGTGACATAGCGAACCATTCCGCCGGGATAAAAATGCAAACCCAGTTTTGCCGCCGGCATAAACATGTTTGCATCCGGAACGCCGATACGAAAATCGCAAGCCAAGCTTAGGTCGGTGCCACCACCATAGACACCGCCATTGATGGCTGCGATCGTAATGGGTCGTGCACGCTCAACGATATCGACCGTGTCGCCGAAGTAAAGCGATGAGGGTGCCGCATCGGCTGCCAAGGAAGATATGTCATAACCGCTGCAAAAGTACTTTCCGTCGGCAATAAACTTCAACACGATAACTTTCGTATTCGCGTTGACGGTTTCAATATGGGTACGGATGACGTCCAAATCGGCGGGACTCAGTCTGTTGGCATAAGCTGGATTACGCAAACGGATTGTTGCGATCGATCCATCGATCCGGAGCTCTGGGGTGGTAGGTTCAGAGGAACTCGGCGTGGATGTAGCGGAATGGACGGACATTGATACAGTTCCTTTGCTGCGATAAATACGTTCCAGAACGCTTTACAGTCCTGTATGCTCGGTACGATAAAAAGAATCAGGGAGACCAACCATGCGACACTTTATCGCACTTTTGACGTTGATTTTCTGGATGCAGGGTGGTGCATTCGCCCAGCAAGCCGCGTTTCCTAGCAAACCGTTGCGCATCGTCGTACCAAATGCGGCGGGTGGCGGTACGGATGCCTTTGCGCGGGTGGTGGCAGCCAAGCTCGGGGAGGAGTTAGGGCAGTCTGTCATCGTAGAAAACAAGCCCGGAGCGCAAGGGGGCATCGGCACGGCTTTTGGTGCCAAATCCGCCCCAGACGGTCACACATTGACGTTGGCGTTTACCAGCACTTTCGCCGTCAATCCTTTCGTGCACAAGGATTTAGGGTATGACCCGTTGAAGGACTTCGCTGGTGTGGCTTTGGGCGTCACGCAGCCTTATCTGATTGTGACCTACCCGGATGCGCCCTATAACTCCTTGAAAGAATTTGCAGACTTTGCACAAAAAAAGACAGGTGGTGCAACGTTCGCGTCGACCTCATCTCAGACAGAGTTAATTGGGGTACTGTTTCAGACAATCGTTAAAACCAAGATGGTTTATATCCCATATAAGAACGCGACCACTGCGGTGGTGGAGTTATCGCGAGGGGATGTGGATGTGATGGTGGCGAGCCTGCCCTCGGCGATCCCTCTTGTAAAAGCGGGCAAACTCAAAGCCTTAGCTGTCACGGGAAATAAGCGTGTCGAGGCACTGCCTGATGTCAAAGGTGCTGCGGAGTCTGGGTTTCCTGAGTTTGAAGCGAAAGGATGGTATGGCATTGCCGTACCCGCAGCGACTCCTCAAGCCGTCATACAAAAGTTAAATCAGCACATCAATCATATTCTCGGGATGCCTGACGTTAAAGCATCTCTTGTCGCAGCTGGATTTGATATTGAGACCTCGACGCCCGAAGGCTTTTCTGCGCTGATTAAACAGGACTATCAGCGCTGGGGATCGGTAGCGAAACAACAACGGAGTAATTAGCCATGACAGAAGCAACCAGAAAAGGGCCGCTTGCACGTTTTCGAGTGCTTGACTTGACTCGTTTGCGCTCTGGACCCACGGCGGTGCGTCAGTTGGGTGATTGGGGTGCAGAGATTATAAAAATTGAAACGCCTGAGGCTTTAGGTGTCAGTGACGGGTGGGGCGATAGCCGCCTTGGTCCAGACTTTCAGAACTTACATCGAAATAAAAAAAGTCTGACCCTCAATTTGAAAGACCCTGAAGGTTTAGCAATCTTCAAAAAAATGGCTGATACCGCTGACGTTGTTATCGAAAATTTCCGCCCCGATGTGAAGTTCCGGTTGGGAATTGATTATGAAACATTGAAGCAATCTAACCCTAGGCTTGTGTATGCGAGCGTCTCAGGTTTCGGGCAAGACGGTCCGTATGCAAAGCGCCCTGGGTACGATCAAATTGTGCAAGGTATGGGCGGGTTGATGGCGGTAACGGGTTTGCCGGGTCAGGGACCTGTGCGTGCGGGTATCGCTGTGGCAGATTCCGCGACCGGTTTGTATTGCGCCTTGGGTATTCTGACAGCACTATTAGAGCGAGAAGAGTCGGGCCTAGGGCAGTGGGTACAGACGTCTCTGCTCGAGTCCATGATTGGGATGCTCGACTTTCAGGCTGCGCGCTGGCTTATTGGGAAGGAGATTCCAGAGCAGGCTGGTAACGATCACCCAACCTCCATTCCGACAGGGGTCTTCCAAACGTCAGATGGATACATCAATATCGCGGGGGCAGGTGCCCAACAAATGTGGGAGAGGCTGTGCAAGGCGATGCAGGCTGAACATTTGCTTGATCGCCCAGAGTACAAAACCGGCAAGCTCCGTTCTGCTAACCGCGTCGCATTGAACGCGGAGCTAACCGCTATTACACGTTTGCATTCGACTCAGGATTGGATTCGTCGTTTTGAGGCGGCAAGTGTCGCGAGCGGACCAATCTACCGGATGGACGAAGTGTTTGATGATCCCCAAACGCAGCATCTCGGTATTGCAGTTCCGGTGCAGCACCCCGAGCTAGGTGACATCAAGGTGGTGGGCCAACCTGTTGGACTATCACGCACACCGAGCGAAATTCGCTCAGCGACCCCTACGCGCGGTGCCGACACAGACGCGTTGATGCGTGAGTTTGGCTACTCGAGCGAGCAAATCGCGGAGCTGCAGAAACGATTGGTGATTTAGATCTGACCCAGTCGCTCGGGTAGCGGCTCGAGTGGCTTAAAACTATCCGGGCTTGCCATGGGCCAGCAAACTTCAAACACCCGGCCACTTAGCTTGTCATCGAGCAAAGATCCAGGTGCAATGTTCTTGTAGGTTTCAGACATCAGAGCAACGCGATCATCAACCTTGCGTTGTGCAATATGGTTCGTAGTGACTTGATCCGGATGCTCAAGCCCCGCTGCCTGCAGTAGCTCCGCCAGAGCGTGTAGTGTGTTGTGATGAAACTGAGCCACACGTACCGCTTTATCATCGGGAACAAGCGCACGCTGTCGATCTGGATCTTGCGTTGCAACGCCGGTCGGGCATCGACCTGTATGACATTGCTGCGCTTGTATGCATCCAATTGCGAACATGAAGGCGCGAGCGCTATTACACCAGTCAGCGCCTAGTGCAAAAACACGCATCATGTCGAATGCAGAGATCACTTTCCCCGATGCGCCTAGCTTGATTCTGTCGCGCAAATTTAGGCCAACAAGCGTGTTGTGCACAAGGCGAATGGCCTCGCGCAGGGGCGTACCCACGTGATCAACAAACTCGATCGGTGCGGCGCCCGTGCCGCCCTCGGCACCGTCAATAACGATGAAGTCTGGCGTGATGCCTGTCTTGACCATTGCCTTAGCAATCGCAAACCATTCCCAGGCGTGACCAATACACAGCTTGAAGCCGACGGGCTTGCCGCCCGATAGTCGACGCAGGCGTGCGACGAACTCAAGCAAACCAATCGGTGTATTGAACTCAGAATGTGCTGCCGGCGAGTTGCAGTCTTGACCTATTTGCACGCCACGCGCTGCAGCAATCTCTGCGGTCACTTTACTGCCAGGGAGGATGCCTCCATGCCCTGGCTTAGCGCCTTGGGATAATTTGATTTCGATCATTTTGACTTGATCGCGGGTTGCATTCTCGACGAAATGCGATTCAGAGAAGCGCCCAGCCTCGTCCCGGCAGCCAAAATAGCCGGAGCCAATATTCCAAATTAAGTCGCCGCCATGCTCTTTGTGGTAACGGCTGATGCCACCTTCGCCTGTGTCATGCGCAAAGGCGCCCAGTTTTGCGCCCTTGTTTAGCGCGAGAATAGCGTTGGCTGAGAGTGCACCAAAACTCATCGCGGAAATATTGAGCACAGATAGAGATAGAGGCTTAGTACAGTCCGGCCCGCCCACGACAATCCTAAAGTTGTGATCTTTGATTTGTGTAGGTGTCATCGAGTGATTAATCCACTCGTAGTGCTCGCTGTAGACGTCTAACTGCGTGCCAAAGGGCCTTTTATCAATCTCTTGTTTGGCTCGCTGGTATACCAGCGAGCGATCCACTCTTGAAAAGGGCGTCTCTTCACGGTCGTCCTCAAAGAAGTATTGGCGTAGCGCAGGACGAGACTCTTCGAAGAGATAGCGCAAATGGCCAATCACTGGATAGTTGCGCAGGATAGCGTGTCGCGTCTGAAAAATATCCCAGACTCCAAGTGCTGTGAGCGCCCACATGGTGACGCTAAAGAGCCACCAACCAGCGGGAGACGAGGAGTTGATTGCCGCGAGTGGTGCGGCAACACTGAGTACTACACATATCCCGAAGACCGCAAAACGTAGTAAGAGCGCTTTCATCGTTGAAACTCCTGAAGAGGTCTTGCGCTGTCTTAAGTTGGAAGTTGCTGACTGATCCAAGCGATCAAGAGCGAAATGGTAAAAACAGATAAAACGGTCGATACTAAGATCGCTTGTGCACTGGCGTGTGCATCGCGTTCATAGATTTGGGCCATCATAAAGGGGCCTGTTCCGACTGGAAGGGCTGAGGCCAAGATCGCCACGAGTTGCCAAAGGCGTGGCATCTCGAACACATAGAGAACAAAAAAAGCCGTCAAGCTTGGTTGCACTAATAACTTGAGTATCGCAATGCGTAAGACAATCGGATTGCGACCCCACCCCGAGGTCTCCCCTAAAAAAAGTCCAATCGCAATGAGCGCGCACGGTGTCGCGGCGTCGCTGACAAGATCGATGTAACGACCGATGGCGGTCGGCATGTCAAGCTGAAAGTAAGACCATACCAAGCCAAATGCTGGTGCGAGTAGAAGAGGGTTGCGGATCATTGAACGCGCGACGTTCTTGACCGCAATGAGTGGACTGGCGTGTGAGAAACGGTGTAAGTCAGCGACCATGATGGTCGCTGCAAAAAGAACAGAGACTGTAAAAAGGGTAGTAATGATGGAAGGCCCTAAGCCGCCTTTGCCAAACACCATCAAGCACAAGGGAATACCCATAAAGCCAACATTACTGTAGGTCGAGCTCATGCCGTTGATGATGTGATCAAGACCCGACTCGCCTTTCATGCGTGCGATCAATGTGTACAGCGCTGCAGTACCAAAAATGCCCAGACCGAAAGCGGCGAAAAACCCCGGTTCTGCCAAATCCTCGAGTGGTGTAGCCGACATCGTCGAGAATAGCTGCGCGGGCAGGGCTAGATAAATCACAAACCGATTCAGACCCTCTCGGCTGGTTGCTCCGAGCAGGCCCGCCTTGGTGCACACCCACCCGGTCAGGATCAAGGCAAAGACTGGGAAGGCAGCATTGATTACCGCAGCAAACATGAGACGCAAAAGGTTGGGTGGATGATGTTTTAAGTGTAACTTGCCCGCAATTACATGGATAATTTGGGTTGTTGATCCCTTCAGTAAAAAGGCAGACGCATGACAAAGTCCGACAACGCTCCGAGGGGCTTGGGTGTCAAACACGCTTCGCTCGTTCGAGTTGAAACGGGGTCCTGGGGGCAAGTGCAGCCCCTCGCTAGCGCCATTCGCTTTGAGGTATTTGTGCACGAGCAACGTGTACCCATCGAGGAGGAACTGGACGCTGCCGATGCGCAGTGCGTACATGCGCTCGCGTTTAACGTGTCGGGCGAAGTGATTGGTACAGGGCGGTTGCTCCCTGATGGTCATGTGGGGCGAATGGCCGTGCTAAAAGCCAACCGCGGTCAGGGTGTTGGTGCAGCGATTTTGCTGCGTTTAATCGAACAGGCGCGTGCACAGGGGTTTGTTGATGTTGTGCTGTCTGCACAGACCCATGCGAAGGGGTTTTATGCCAAATACGGTTTTGTAGAGGAGGGGGATGAGTATTTGGATGCAAATATTCCACACATCCAGATGCGCAAAGCGCTTTGAAGCTTTAAGCTGCCGCTGATATGCTTTACACTTCGATGGTGCCCAGAAGAGGACTCGAACCTCCACACCTTGCGGCACACGGACCTGAACCGTGCGCGTCTACCAATTCCGCCACCTGGGCCTATCTGCAATCAGAAGCAGAACATTATAAGCGAGATCGAAGCTTTGGCAAATCGCCTACCTCCTCATTCAAAGAACAACCGCCAGTCTGCTGTTCCTGCAGACCTTCCTCCTGATTACGACCCAGATGTACCGAGTCGTGAACAAATTCTAGAGGCACTACGTGCAGCTGGTGTACCACTGTCTCCCGAGGATCTTGCGTCGCGACTCGATATTTCTTCAGAAGACACACTCAAGGGGTTTGATCGTCGATTGGCTGCGATGGAGCGCGATGGTCAGTTATTACCGAATCGCAAAGGAGTGTTGTTGTTAGCGAATAAGCTTGATTTTGTTGCGGGTCGCGTTCAAGGCCATCGTGACGGCTTTGGCTTTTTGATTCGTGATGGTGGCGGTCAAGATTTGTTTTTATCACCTCGAGAAATGCTCAAGGTATTGCATGGCGATCGTGTGTTGGTTAAGCCAACTGGCGAATATCGCGGCAAACCTGAGGCCACAATCGTAGAGGTCATTGAACGTCGCACGAATAAATTAGTTGGTCGCTTTTTAAATGAACGTGGAATGACAATTGTTGTTCCCGAAGATCAGCGAATCAAACACGATGTACTAATACCGCCCGGAGACACTGGAGGTGCGCAGCACGGTCAGGTGGTCTCTGTGGAAATCATTGAGCAACCGACACGTCATTCGCAACCGCTAGGGCGTGTGGCTGAAATCCTCGGTGAAATCGACGATCCCGGCATGGAGATCGAGATTGCTGTGCGTAAGTTTGACGTGCCGGTTGATTTTCCTGATGCAGCGTTGAAGCAAACGGACAAACTTCCGGATGCGGTCCGTCGTAGCGATCTAAAAGATCGGGTCGATTTGCGTGATGTGGCCTTTATTACGATTGATGGTGAAGACGCACGAGATTTTGACGATGCGGTGTATTGCGAACAGGTCGATCTGGGGAATGGACGCAAGCGACCAGCCTGGCGATTGCTCGTGGCGATCGCGGACGTAAGTCATTACGTCACGCCTGAAGATGCGCTCGATGATGCGGCGCGCGAGCGTGGCACGAGCGTGTATTTTCCAAGGCGGGTGATTCCGATGCTGCCGGAAAAACTTTCTAACGGCTTGTGCTCGCTCAATCCGCAAGTAGATCGTTTAGTGCTCGTGTGCGATATGGTCATTCCGTTGACGGGCGCAAAAGCTGGAACGGTCGCAGCCTATCAGTTTTATAACGCGGTGATTCACTCTCACGCGCGTACAACTTACAACCAGGTGTGGGAGTCGTTGCAACAGCCACAGGGTCCGGCAGCACGAGGCCTATCGCATGTCCTGCCGCACATACAGGATTTGTATTCGGTTTTTCAGTTGCTGGCACAAGCTCGTAAAGAGCGTGGCGCAATCGACTTTGATACGGTCGAAACAAAAATCGTGTGCAATGAACTCGGACGGATTGAAAAGATCGTCGGAGTAACGCGCAATGACGCGCACCGTCTGATCGAAGAGTGCATGCTTGCCGCAAACACATGCGCTGCTGATTTCATGTTCCGCAGCAAGCATATTGGTTTGTATCGCATCCATGAGGGACCAACGCCCGACAAGTTGCAGTCCTTGCGCGAGTTTCTGCGTACGCTGGGCTTACATCTGGGTGGAGGTGCTGATCCCACTGCAAAGGATTACGGAGAATTACTTGCGCGTGCGCGCTCGCGGCCCGATTATCAGTTGTTGCAGACGATGTGTTTGCGCTCGATGCAGCAAGCAATCTATGGACCAGATAACGCGGGACACTTTGGCTTATCTTATCCAGCTTATACGCACTTTACTTCACCGATCAGGCGTTACCCCGACTTGGTGACGCACCGCGTGATCAAAGCGTTGTTGAAAGGAGAGCGCTATCAGCCTGTCTTACATGGTTTGGTCTCCGCGCCAGGTGCGACGCAACGCGAGCATGAGCATGACCTGTGGGAAAGACTCGGTTTGCTCTTGTCCGCCACAGAGCGCCGTGCCGATGAAGCATCCCGCGATGTAGAGGCATGGTTAAAGTGCTGGTTTGTTAAAGAGCGCGTTGGCGAAACCTTTAGCGGCAAAGTCACGGGTGTTGCAAGTTTCGGTATTTTTGTAACGCTCGATACCTTGCATGTAGAGGGCTTGGTGCACGTGTCAGAGCTTGGCAGCGAATACTTTCAGTTCAATGAAGCGCTGCACGAGTTGCGTGGCGAGCGAACAGGTATTCGCTATCGCTTGACCGATTCGGTCCAGGTACAGGTCGCACGCGTTGATCTGGAAGCTCGGCGTATCGAGTTTCGTTTGGTGGCGGGCACGAGTTTCGTGGCCTTACGCAAGGCGGCGTCTCGTGTAGAAGATCCGGGTATGCGCCGCGTGAAGAAAGCGGCGTCGACAAAACCGCCGGAGCTGAAAGGTCAGATTGCGAAGGTGCGACGTGCTGAAGCGAAAAAGGCCGCTAAGTTAGAAACGGCAAGACCTTCTAAAAAAATTCAACGCTCCAGTAAAGGCGCGAAGAAATCCGCTCGTAAAGGGCGCTAGGGAATACTGAAGATGGCAGCTACACAAATGTTGGCCGGCTTTCACGCCGTCATTGCGCGTTTGCGCCAAGCACCGACCTCCATTCGAGAGATCTATGTCGAGGCTCAGCGCCGTGATAAGCGAATGCAAGCGTTTATTGAACAGGCGACACAGGCAGGGTGTGCCGTCCATCCGGTAGGATCGGATCGCTTGGATGGGTTGGCAGGCGGATCTCGTCATCAAGGCGTTGTTGCCGTGGCAGATGTGCGTAAGCTGGCCGATGATCTCGATGAGGTGTTGGATGATTTGGACGGGCCAGCGTTTTTGCTCGTGCTTGATGGTGTGACGGATCCCCACAACCTTGGTGCTTGCCTGCGTACAGCGGATGCGGCGGGCGTACATGCCGTTGTGGCGCCGCGCGATCGAGCGGTGGGATTAAACACGACGGTGCAGCGCGTTGCCTGCGGAGCAGCGGAGTCTGTCCCTTATGTCATGGTCACGAACTTAGCGCGGACGATGCGCGAGCTGAAGGACCGTGACATCTGGTTAGTGGGAACAGATGATCAAGCGCCCCAAGGCATTCATCAAACTGATGGCCGTCGGCCCATGGCGTGGGTTATGGGTGCCGAAGGAGAGGGGATGCGTCGCTTGACGCGCGAAACCTGCGACGAGTTAGTACATATTCCAATGCTCGGAAGCGTCGAGAGTTTGAATGTCAGTGTGGCGACGGCGATTTGTCTATACGAAACAGTACGCCAGCGGACAACTTAACGGGTTGGATTTGGGGCGAGTAGGGATCGGTTAAACTTTTTCCACTTAATCCATCAAATCAAACAGTAAAGCAATATAGGCAGATGCCAATGGCCAAGCACGGATTTACGACGCGAATTTTGCACAATGATCGCCAGCTCTCAGTGGAGCACGGGGCGGTCCATAAGCCTATCCACACGTCATCTCAATATGCATATCCGGATGCGCGTGAGCTGGCTGCAGTGTTTCAGGGTAAAGCGGGCTACACCTACGCACGTCAGGGTACACCGACAACCGATGCACTGGAAAAGAAAGTGTCGGCAATGGAGGGCGGTGGGACTAGCTTGACGTTCTCCACCGGAATGGGTGCACTGTCCGCGCTCTTCACGACCTTGCTTCGTGCCGGCGATCACCTCATTTCGAGTCAGTTCATTTTTGGCAACACGAATAGTCTGTTCGGAACTCTCGAGCACCTTGGCATTGAAATATCGTTAGTCGATCCAACCGATGTTGCGGCCGTTGCCGCAGCAATCAAGCCGAACACGCGTATGGTGTTTACCGAGACAATCGCCAACCCGGGCACGCAGATTGCTGATTTAGAGGGTTTGGGGCGTTTGTGCGCAGAGCACAACCTCGTTTATGTCGTCGACAACACGTTAACGTCGCCTTGGTTATTTCAGCCGCGCACGGTCGGGGCATCGTTGGTGATGAATTCCTTGTCTAAGCATATCGGTGGACATGCGCATGCTTTGGGTGGATCGTTGACCGATACGGGTTTGTTCGACTGGGCAAAATATCCGAACATCGCAGACGTCTACAAAAAAGGCTCGTCGACAGGTTGGGGGATTACCCAAATCAAGAAGAAGGGTTTGCGTGACATGGGAGCCACGCTCGCAGCTGACGCGGCACATCGCATCGCTGTGGGCGCTGAGACCTTGTCTTTGCGGCTAGACAAAATCAGCAGTAACGCGCTCGCGTTGGCAAAGTATTTAGCGCAACACCCTGGCGTTGCACGTGTGTCGTATCCTGGGCTCGAAACCCATCCTCAACACCAGCGTGCTCGTAAACTGTTTGGTGGCAAATACAGTAACTTACTCGCGGTAGAGTTGGCTCCAGGCATCGATAGCTTTGATTTTTTAAATCACCTCGAGGTGGTTATTCTTGCCACGCACGTAGGGGATACACGCACGCTCGCGTTGCCCGCTGCACAAACGATTTACTATGAAATGGGACCCGCGTTGCGCGCACAGATGGGCATTGCGGATGGATTGATTCGTCTCTCAGTTGGAATAGAAGACGAACAAGACTTGCTTGCAGACTTTGCGCAAGCATTTGAAAAGTGTCAAACAAAAACTGTTTGAAAATTTTTTTGAATCGCCTTTTAGCGCAAATTTTTATTTCAAGCTAGCAGGGAAAATCCATTATTAATTGTTGCAATCGCATAAGCTTACAACCAAGTAATTTGCGGGTTGCAAGGAACTTTTCGCTTGACAGCCGCATCAAGTCGAGGCTTAATGTCGGTATGCGTAACGCATTGCAAAGTTTCTAAAGCGAAGGCCTTATCGAGGCCCTGCTTTTTTTTAAACCACTAGAGGTAAAACTAATATGAACAAAACCGAATTGATCGATCACATTGCCACGAAGGCTGATATCTCGAAAGCGGCTGCTGCGCGTTCTTTGGATGCAATGATTGGCGCTGTCAAGACAACCCTGAAAAAAGGCGGCACTGTGACTTTGGTCGGTTTTGGTACTTTTGCCGTGTCGTCCCGTGCTGCACGCACAGGTCGTAACCCACGCACTGGCGAAGCGATCAAAATCAAAAAGGCTAAAGTGCCAAAGTTCCGTCCAGGCAAAGCATTGAAAGATGCACTGAACTAATCTACGCCGGCTCTTGCCGGTTTAGTGTAGTTTGCTAAATATGTGCGGTTCGCTATAATGCGAACCGCATTGTTTTTTTCGGCTTCGGTGGCCCTTCGTTTTATGTGGTGTCCTAGTTGGTTTTTAGGGGCACATAACGCAAAAACTTCTTAGGGTGCTTAGCTCAGTTGGTAGAGCGGCGCCCTTACAAGGCGTAGGTCACAGGTTCGACCCCTGTAGCACCCACCAGTACTTTCCTTCTTTTTCCGCCTCGTGTCCTTGCCGGCACGGTCTCGCTACTTTCAGTTCGCGAGTATAAAATTGCGCCATGAAAGTTCTTGTAATCGAAGATGACGCAACGCTGGGTCGCGCGTTGCAAGAGTTCTTAAGTGACCAAGACTACGCAACGGATTGGCTTGCGGACGGTGAGCGTGCGCTCTCTGCGCTCAGCCATTATGCGTACGATTTGATTGTTCTTGATCTTAATCTTCCTGGAATCGATGGTCTTGAGGTCCTGCGTCGCTTGCGTGCGGACGGTTGTATGGCTCCCGTGCTGATTTTGACTGCACGTGACGACCTTTCTGACCGAGTCGCTGGTTTGGATGCAGGCGCGGACGATTACCTGACTAAGCCCTTTGAACTGCCTGAGCTTGCGGCTCGAGTTCGGGCGCTCGCTAGGCGCCACCATGGGAATGCCCAGTCCTTGATCGAGTTTGGCTCCCTGACGTTCGATGGTGTCCACCGTGAACTGCGTGCGGCAGGACAGCGCTTGGCCCTGTCGGTGCGTGAGCTGTCAGTTCTCGAGATGCTGCTGTTGAGACCGGAAAAAGTTGTCACGAAGCAGCAAATCGTGCAAAAGCTGTCCGTAATTGACTCAGACTTTAGTGAGAATGCGGTTGAGGTGTACATCTATCGCTTAAGAAAGCGGCTTGAGGGTGTCGGCGTCGTCATCCAGACGGTGAGAGGGTTTGGTTACTCACTCGAGCTAGAGGATACCTCCTCTTAAATGACCAAGAAATTGGCAAGTTCCACGTTGAGTTTGCTGACTTTTGGTGCGCCTAATAGTCTGGCTCGGCATCTCCTCGTTAGGCTATTGCCGCCTCTGCTGTTGTTGATATTCCTGAATCTAGGGTTGACATGGTTCGTCTCCCACAAGATTGATGTTGAAGAGTGGCAACTAGAAGACATCATCGGTTTGCTGCTCGCAGGTCAATTAGTATTGATCGGGACGCTAGTCGCGGTCGTGTTACGTGGCGTACGCTTGGGTATGCAAACGGTCAGCCAATTATCTGAGCAAATTGCTGCCAGAACGCCGGAAGATTTTGGAAGCATGAAAATTCCCGGGTTGCCCAGTGAGTTAGAGGTGCTCGTGCAGCACACGAACGGTTTGCTGGCGCGCGTCAATGACACTCTGGCCGCACAGCGTCGCTTCGTGGGACATGCAGCGCACCAGCTTAAAACTCCATTGGCCGGGCTAAAGCTTGAGTCCGAGCTCATGCTGGCGAAGCCTCTACCTGACGATATTCGTCAGCGTGCGGAGCGTATAAAAAATGTAACGGATCGGATGATCCGGATGGGTAAGCAATTGCTCGTGCTTGCGCGGGTCGATCCCGAGGTCCGACCGCAAGATAATTTTGTGTTGCTCGACTTGTGTGAGTGGATACGGACAGTGGGCGCAGACTGGCTCGAACCCACTAAAGCGTTGGGAATCTCCTTGCAGCTTGAAGCGCCAGAGCAGCCTGTGTGGGTCGAGGGCGATCCCATCCTCTTGGCGGAAATGCTCGCAAACTTGATCGATAACGCGCTTCGCTATGCTAAGGGTGCTGATTCGATCAAGCTGATTGTCACGTCGACACCGCCCACGCTTTCCGTTGAGGATAACGGAGCCGGTATTGTCAGGAATGAACAGGAACGTGTCTTTGAGGCTTTCTATCGATCGCCAGAAGCACAGGAGGGGGGCTCTGGCTTGGGTCTCGCCATTGTGCGAGAAATTGCCCGCGCGCACGGCGCCTGGTGGAATCTAGTAAGCGTTCCGCAGTTAGCGGGTGCGCGTGTGACGTTGGTATTTCCGGGTCCACGCAAGGGCGCACTGTTTAAGCGCCTGGATCGATTGCAATCGCTGCACTGACCCAGGCGTTTTAGAGGCTTACTTGCGGCCAGCTCGCGCTTCGATACGCATGCGCAGCGCGTTGAGCTTAATGAAGCCCGCAGCATCGGCCTGGTTGTAGGCGCCGCCATCATCGTCGAACGTAGCGATTGTCTGATCAAAGAGCGTGTCTTTCGAGTCGCGTGAGACCGTGTAAACGTTGCCCTTGTAGAGCTTGACCCGTACCCAGCCATTGACATCCTGCTGAGTCGTGTCGATCAATGCTTGTAACGCACGACGCTCAGGGGACCACCAGTAGCCGTTATAAATCAGTGCTGCGTAGCGCGGCATTAGATCGTCTTTGAGGTGTGCGACTTCGCGATCGAGCGTGATGGACTCAATGGCACGGTGTGCCTTAAGCATGATCGTACCGCCGGGCGTTTCGTAACAACCACGTGACTTCATTCCCACGTAACGGTTCTCAACCAAGTCGAGGCGGCCGATGCCATGCTTGCCACCGAGTTCGTTCAGCTTTGTCAGTACTTGCGCTGGTGAGAGTCGCACGCCGTTCAAGGCAACGATATCGCCACGTTCGAATTCGAGGTCAAGGTACTCGGCTTTGTCCGGCGCCGCTTCGGGCGATACCGTCCAGCGCCACATTGACTCTTCAGCTTCGGCTTTCGGATCTTCGAGGTGGCGTCCTTCAAAGCTAATGTGCAGTAGGTTCGCAT
>JACCDO010976368.1_pt1 | contig 66211 bp, 39 predicted proteins | sample 7446101 | NCBI WGS metagenome assembly JACCDO01 (sample SAMN15323440, study PRJNA562643) | freshwater metagenome | isolation source: river surface water | place: USA:Blue River Watershed | collected 2017-08-16 | reverse complement strand
GCTTCTAGTTGGGAATGATATTTATGAGCCCAGTAGTATAAACATCTTTTGGCATACCAAGATTGATAGGAGATTTGTATTTCGATATTAACAAGCTCTCCGGTGCTTAATTTCACCAAGATATCAAGAAAGCTTTGTTTACTATCTGGATAAGCTGGAATCAAATCTTTATCAACAAACTCAATCTAAAGGTCTTGAACAGAGGATGGTTCCCATCCTAAGACGGCACAAATAAAGGCTAAACAGATAGATTTGTCTTGTCCGAAGATTCTTTTGAAGACAACATCGACAACTGGCCGTAACAGGTCTACACTATTCATGGTTCTTACTCCTTTTGTATTTTTGTTTTCAAATTAAGTATAGCTTAGGAGTAAGACCTTCTTAGTTGATTTCAATCAGTAAGACACTCCATCGAGCAACGCCAATCCCGTGTATGGCCTCTTTTTAAGCTGATTTAATATTATTATTTACTATTTTCGCAAGTAGATAGAAATTTATCAAAAAATTAAATAAATTTATCAAAAAATTAAATAAATCGTCCTATATATAAGGTACAGTTTAAAAGGAAGGTTTTTAATTATGAATAAAGAAGAGCTATTGCGAAATATTGACGCATGTTTGGAGAATATAAAAAGCAAGCAACCCATGACGATACCGATTGGTGTTCTAGCATTAGAAATTCAAGGGTATAAAAATGAGTTACTTTCAGAAATACAGGAGAATCCTAAAGATAAAGGCTTAAAACAAGAGCTTGGATTTTTAGTTGAAAAAGTAAAAGATCTTATTGAACTAGGCCAGTCTAAAAAGATTAATCAGATAGGTTTATTAAATTCGGCTATTTTTATTTCAGAAGAGTCAAAGTCGATAGGCTCACGAATGAGTGCAGCAATCGAAGGACTATTCGGAGCAAAAAGTGGAAGAGTTAGCCCTATAGACAGCCCCGCAACATCGAGAGAATCATCACCAGACGTATCACCACATGAATCTCCAGTTAGTACCCCTCGAAGAAGAAAACCTGGGCAATAATCAAAGTAAAGATAATGCAAGGATGCTATATCTTTATCTATTTAATTAATTAATCAATTTCTAGATTAATTAATTTCTAGATTAATTAATTTGACAATCAAATTAATGTATACTTTTCTTTCAATTAAGAATCTTAGCTCTTAAAGGATGAAGTAGCATGAGCTATCTAATTACAAAAAAATCTTTAATTTTTTTGTATATAAGTTGCTGCATTGGATTTTTTTATTATCTGGCTTCATACAACTGGTTTACTTCATTTATCGAAGTCCTTGATAAAGACTCTTCTGTCTCTCATTATAAATTGATTCAAATATGGGTTCAGGGCGATCGAGGGATTGATGGAAAAGTGAATCCAATTACTGCAAATGATCAGTCTTTTGCAGAATGGAAAAAAATAATGGATGATTTTTTTAAAGTCGCTTCTGTTTATAAAAAAAAACCTGTGCAATATGAGCTTATTCTTGATGATTTAACAATTAATAAACATAAAAAAATATTTGATGAATGGAAAGAAAAATATCCTAATAATTTTAATATAGTAAGAGTGAATGATATTATTGATCAGCATCCAGAAACATCACTTTATCTTGAACATTGCTCTTTTGGAAACCCAGCTTTATGTAGTGATGTTATCAGAGTTTTGAAAATTTTCGAACCTAACACTCGAGTTGTTTATATTGATTTTGATTTTTTAATTCAATTGTATCAATGTCGAGATTTTTTTATTTTGAATAGAAAAAACAGACCGGCAGTTAAAAGTGAGCTAGCACTGGGTTTAGCTGTCGATGATAAAAAAATACATTCAACGCAATTTGTTTCTTTTAAAGAAGGACGACTTTTTTTTAATAATGATTTAATTGTTTGTTCAGGAGAAAATGAATTAGAGTATCTAAGATTAAAAAAAGAGATGCTTCGACGTTTGAAAAAAAATGATTATTATTTAGGATATATAACAAAAAGATCTTCTTTTATGAACGGATCTTTTGAGAAATATAAAGAACATCGCTTATCTCTTGTTAATGAAATGAAATTAAGACCTGATAATACAATCAATTATGTCCGTGTTGTGATTGGAACTACAGGTCCCGGATTGTACCTTCATTTGCAACGAATGGAAGTTTTAGCTCCTTATCGGGTGCCTGTTAATATTTCTTCAGCTACGTGGTCCGATGGCTTAGGCTCTTCCAGAGGAGTTATTACGCCAAATATAATTAAAGAATCTTTTGGCAAAGAAAAGTTGGATTTATTTTTGAATTTAATGGTAACAAATAATGATTGTTTTTATGCAAAGAAGAAAAATTTAAAAATAACTGAAGATTTAAAAAATGAATTAAATATGCTTTTTAATCAAATAACACCAGATCAAAAAAAATATTTAAAAACAATTAGCGCTGATGTTTATGAATCAATTGAGCGAAATTTAAATGAAGGTTAATAATTATGTTTAATCAATTGCTGAATTATTTTAATTTAAAAGTTCTATTTAGATTTTGGATTTTTTCAATCGCTAGTTTAATAACAATTTATTTATATCAAGTATTATGTTGGAGCGATCTTCATTATTTAAAATATAATGTTTCAAAATTTAAAGATGCTCATTTTAGACTTTTTCAATTCGTTGAGGAAAAAGATCTTGCTAATAATCATTATTTAGAACATTTAGAGTATTTTTTGGGAAGGTTTAGAGAAGAGGTTCCTAATTTTAAAATAGAGCTTATTTTGGAATCGGAAACTCAATTTAAAAAACTTGATCATTTAATAAAAAAATATCCAGAAAACTTAATATTAACAGATACTGAAGAGGTTTTTAGATCTAATTCTAATTATCAATTTTATGATCCAATGATCATAGAAGAATTTCCAAAGTTGAAAAAAAACATTATTGAATTTAATAGCTTGCATAAAAATGGTTTTTATTCAACAAAAATGACTACTAATATCTTTGAGAGTTTTTTTAAAAATCAAAACAAATTTAATAAATTCAAAATCGGAAATATGATTTTTCCTTTAAAAGAAATTAATAATACATTGATGGTCTCCCGAGATATTGCGGGTGCAATGAATGAAGTCTCTTTAGATTACGTATTAGATGTTGCAACTGAAGATTACTGGACAGATTTAGCAGGAAGAGGATTAAACTCTTATAAAAAATATGAACCACTTATAAAAGATTGGAGCTTTTTTTTCAGTGAGGACAATTTAAAGACTTTTGAGAGTTATTTAGAAACTGTTCATTTATATGTGAAAAATTTAAAAGAAAAAGATAATCAAGCATTCGATCCTTCTTTTTGGGAGTCTTGCATTTTAGGAGCTGATTTTTGGATGAATATGCTTTTAGATTTAAAAGTCAATCTGATTTTTCCTCAGATGCCTGTTAATTCTTTATTGGTAAATTATAAAAAAAGTCTTACTTATGCTGAAATAGTCGGATTCGTTGGAGAGGAGAAGGCAAATCAAGTAAGTGAGTATTTAGTCCATCAATATATCTATCATCATAAAAATCCAGCATGGATAGACCAATTAAATGACTACATGAATCAACAAAAAGATTTATTTGATAAGGAACAATTAATGTTTTTATAGAAAACTATTTATTTTTATTATATGCGCCTTCTTTTAATTATGTTATATAATTCAAAAATTCATTGTAGTGGTTCTTCAATATACTAAAGAACTGCTATTTAGTAATCCCATGACTAAATAGTAAAATTACCAAACTGTTTTTCAAACTTACCTTTAAAATATTTAAATGGAGCGATATTAATGATTAGTGAAGAATTACGCAACTATATTGACGAAATGATAGGCCCAGAAGGTTTTTATATTGATGCCTTAAAAAGCTCCACGTTGATTGATGTTGGGACTAAGTATTTGTACTTTAAAAGAATTCAAATGGCAGATAGTGCTTTATATTATCGATATTTAGATATGCTTTTTGAAACCACTATAGAATCTAAAGAGCTCGCGGATGAACTCATTTTGATTTTAAAATTATTACATCAATTTTATTGGGATTCTGAATTGAAATTTGATGTTTTTGGAATAAGAACAACCTACAATCACTTTTTTTCACGTTTTGCTAAAGAAGAAGATTATCCTGAAATAAAACAATATATTAGTTCTATTATTCATGATCATATTTTAAATTATGAATCTTTTTTTACAAATATTAGACAACAAGAAGAATGCCGTATAGAAAGAGAGAGTCGAATTATTCCTGATATTTCGTGGCGAAATAGAGATGACCTTCCTTTTGCTTTTACAAAATTATCAATCGAAGATCTGGGGTTTCATTTCGGGTTAAATCCAGCGCAGCTTTTAAGAATTAATTCGCATCAACAAAATATTATTAGTGATAGCTTGAACGGTTTGTTGAAAGCATTTAGAGGTCATTATTTAAACTTTGAAGATCTTCGGACAATTCAAAGGAAATCAGCCATCAGATATCAGCGTTTTTTTGATGAGATTATCGCATTGCATTTAAATTTTAATATACCTTTATCTGTGATGATGGGTATGGAGCATTATAAATTTATAGATATGATAAATAACACTGACTCTCTAATTGAATTAAATCAAGCTATTGGAATAAGTATTGAGCAATATTTAGGATTGAATCAGAGAAATCGTCATCGGTTTAAATTAAATATGGAGATGATAACATCGATTCTTCAATATCCAGAATGGACATTAAAAAATATTTTAGATTTAGATCTAGAAGAGCAGGATGAGTTTTTGACCCATATTAAAAAAATATCAGCTCTAATTCAAAACACAAATATTAGTTGCAAACAGTTGTTTATGGTGTTTCCAAAATTTAGAAATTTAATCTATCGTCGAGCTGATGATTTAAATATTTTATTCACGAGAACATCATTTCAATTTGCTGATTTGATTCGAATTCACGATTCTAAGCATTTTTCTTTTATTATTAATAAGAGTTATCCGTTAGCGATTGTTTCTTTAAGAACTAAAATAGGGATTCAAGAACTTGTAGCTCATTGTTTTAGTACAAATAATTTATTGCTTGTTGATGAAACCTGGCCTAATTTATGTCTTTTTTTAGAGTATACTGATATTAATTTGGCTTCAATTAAATATTTGCACCCTGATGATTTTAAAATGATCATTAAATTTGCTGAAGATATAGCTGATATTATTCAAAGAAATGATTTGGATTCTAATTTCTTTAAGGGTGTAAATTTTGAGTTGATTAAACTATTAAGTCGAATTCATTTTGAATCGCCAGAACGTTTTATGAGTAAAGGTGATGATTTAGATCCTTTATTAAAAAGAATTCAAGATGCCAAAATAAAGCATGATATTATCCAAGCAGGTCCCCCTCATTTATTGATGAGTCGTAGTTACGCAGATGCTGTTAAAGGGCCAACAAAAAAACAAGCGAGTCTTGATAAATAAAATTAGTTTTATTGATTAGGGGAGTTGAATGATAGATAATATGCGAATTATTTGCATATTATCTATTAAAAAAAATGCCACTCGAGCAATACGGTCTCTTAAAAATCTTTAATTTAGTTTACCGAAAAAATAAAAATCTAATAGAATCTCTCGATGAGCATGTCCTTACATATATCAAAAAGGACATGCTGTTAAGTCAATTTTCTTTTATTGGAGAAGCTCTTCCTCTTGAGGGGGACGTTGATGTCCATGATTTATCTAATATAGGCCCTGTTCAAACAGGCTATAGTTGGTTAAATGGCCGATATCCTTTGCCTCTTCGGCCATCAATGAATTATTTGGTTCTTTATTCAATTGTAGAGTGTCTAAAGCTTTATGGGATTCAAACTTGGGGTGATTGCCTCTCTCGTAAAAGAGGTTCGTGTTTTAAACAACCCCCTGCACAGTACTTCTCTATTTATTCTGCGACAGATCTTAGACTTGATTTTTCAGTTGATACAAATTTATTAGATATTATTGAGATAGAACATGGATTTTCAAATTTAAAAAAATTTCTATCCGCAGGAGTATTGCAATTACTGTCAGAAGATATAGAAGAGCATGGAGCTTCATTAGTGAGAGATTTATATCTTTCCCAAGAGTCATTGGATGCGGCGAAAAGATATCTGAGATTTTTAATTGATGTCTTACCTTCCGGGGGAGTGACACAGGAACTTGAGAAAAAACACTCTGAAATAAGAATTGTTCTTTTTCAATTTTTGAAATATGTTAAAGAAAATGATGGATGGAATTTATTAATCAATTCATTTGCAGAAGATGCTCAAGCTCATATTGATAGAGTTGCTAATAACCCTCATGCTGATCAATCGGCAGCTAACTCTTGCCTTCCTGGATCTTCTGAGCGTATTTGTAAGTTATGTAATACAATTGGCCTTGATTCTGGAGATATATTACCTCCTCCTCCTAATAAGGAATATGCTTTATTTTTTCAAGAGTTGTTTAAAGATGAAAGAGAGCAGCCAAATAGTCTTTTTTCTAAATTGTTAATCAATACTTTTTATGGTGACTTTTATTGGGAAGATGATCAGTCAGTCTATGAATTAACGGAAGCATTTACAGAAGGAACACACCCATTATTAATTGCTGTTATTCAAGAAATTAGAAAATACGAAGAAGAACTTAGAACTTCCTTCATTGATTTTAAATCTTCCCAATTATTAGAGAATTATGATTCTGTCGCTCTAGTTTCGTTTTTGATAAAAAAAGAAATATCTATTGGGCAAAAAGTTAAGTCTGTTATCATAGAGTCTTTTGAATTGGAGACTGATGATCAACTTGATGAAATTTCCTTCGAAGACGTCATCGATGAAGAGTTAGAAACTTTAAATCAATCTTTAGATAAATATCGCTCATTTTTAGAAAAAAAATTCAGAAATTATTATAAAAGAACATCTGAAATTTTAAGATACCCCCTGAAATCTTTATTGAAATTATTTTTAAATGCAGATCTTGATTTACCAGATGAGTTGAAAGAGTATTTGTTAGCGAATAATATTATTTCGCCTACGTTTAGAAAAATAATATCTACTGAATATGAAGATGCTCAATGTTCTTCTTTTGGAACGATGATTTCGAGAATGAAGGAATTAACAAAACTCCCGGAATCTGTGATTTTATATTCTTTAATGAGCTATTTAGGGACCACATATTCTGATAGTGAGAAATGGACTGATTTTGCTTATGAACGATGTTCTGAGTTGGTTTCTTTTGTTTTAAACAGATACACTCCTGAGGAAATTCCAACAACTGACGAACTTATTGTTGATTTTGAATCAGTTTTTTTAAGCCAGTATTTTATTGCCTTAGAAGGGAAAATAATTAATCAGTGGTCGGCAATAGAAATGGGGTATAGGTTAAACATACCAACTCTTGAGTTTGATCCTTATCAAGTAAAAGAAGATTTAATCAATGATATTGCTGGAAATTTATATCAAGTTGAAGATTTAACAGATGATGAAGGGTATCCTTTAGATGTTGAATCTTATTTGGATATTTGTACTCAAGATATATTGCTTTTATTAAAGGTATATTCAAGAGATAGATGTTTGACTAAACTAGTAGAGTTTGAAGAATATCAGTCAATTTTAATAAAGGCTTTAAACTTTCCAAGCGCAAAATATATTGAGTCTTTGTGGGTTGCTGAACCCGACTTGTTTAGTCTTTCAAATTTTTCAAAATTATTTGTTACGAGTTATCAACGAGGCTATAGAGGGATTTGCTTTAATTTTATTAATGTGATGAGTGAAACTGCTGATTTTTATGATCATGAAAAAAAATTCTCATCCAACGATTTTATTTTCACTTTGGTCTCAGATAGGGAAATTGAAGTTTTAAAAGTTTTATTAAAATTGGAATTTGATTTTAATATTGAGTCTGCCGATAAAAAACATATTATTTTTGAGGCTATTGATGAAGGTGGTCAAGAAGTTTTTGAACTCGTGGCAGATTCTTTAGAGCTTGATGTTTTGAATACAGTTACCTTTGATGGCTTCTCTGTCTTAATGCATGCAATAGTGAGTAGAGAGCTGTCTATTATTAATTATTTAATTGATAGAGAGGTCGATTTAGAAACTGAATATCCAAAAGGGATTGCGATGGATGTTGCAGTTTTGAGTCGGATGGAGTCTGTGATTAGTCGTTTAATAATGTCTAATGTTGATATAATGCCAGAGCATTTTTTTAAAATAGTTGACATGAATCAACCGAGCTTAATAAGGAAAGCGATATCAGCCGGCTATGAGCTGATCGATATTGAAATGAATGATCGATCTTTATTAGTCTATGCAATAGAAATGGATAAAACTCAAGTTGCTGAGCTCTTAATCAAGAAAAAAATCATGCCAGCAATAACGCAAACGCCACTACAAACTCCCTTAATGGCTGCGATAGAGAAAAAAAATGAAAGTCTAATTCGATTATTAATTAATCTTGATGATTCCTTGAATATTTTTAGACAAGATGGGCATTCTGCAGTATCTTTGGCAGTATCGTTACTACCATTTCAACTTTTCGAGTTGATTCTTTCAAAATGTTTAACTAATGTTTTAAATCCAAAATCAACAAACCAAAAGTCTCCTTTACATGAGTGTATTCAATGTAGGGGGGATAAAGGTCGTTATTTAGATGCATTAATCGAGAACGGAGCATTAGTAAATCATCTAGTTCATCAAAAAAATGCACTTACAGTGGCTATTGCTAGTGAAAAGTTTTCCATGATAGGGAGATTGGTGATTGAGGGGGCAACTCTCCAATTAGAAAAAAGAACATTAAAAAAATTTGATGAATTAGTTATAAACAATCCAAAATGGGCGTGCCGTTTTTTGACAGCCGCATTGAACGGACATCCTTCTGCTGTTAATAGAGTTTACGAAGTTTTAAAGAAATTGGTTCATGAGCAAACTGAAAGATGCGGAGAGCTTATACAGGCGAATGATCTTGCTTTTTATGCAGCATATATTAAAGATATGGATTTTTTAACGCAGCTCGATTATGAAATTGCATTATTGGATGATAATCATAATTCATTATTGCATTATGCAGTTCAAGGTCAACCTTGCAAGGAAACGATAGATTTTTTAAGGGCCCGTATCGATCGAGATTTAAGAAATGATGACGATAAAACTTGCGTTGATTTAGCGAGCGGGGCAGTCAAAAAATGGCTTGCAGAGAAAAAGAAATCAGCTAAGAGTCGAGTTTAATGAAATGAACTCAAGATGGTTTTTTAATAGATTTGCTATAAAATAATTTTATTAAAACCACAAGGGATTGTTGATGAAAGAAGAGTTGGTTCTTTTTGATAGGTTGTTTAAAGAAAAACCAATACAAGAATGGTCATCGAATGAAATTCAAGCGGCCTACTTTCTTACAAAAGAAATGACAGAGCATCTTCTTTCTCAAAATTCCGGTTATTTTTTAGAACATCTGCAAGCGTTATATCCTAATGTTGAAGATCTTCATACTTATGATGGTCCACTAATAGAAGCTTTGTGTAAGATAAAGAGTTACGATCTCATTAAAGAAATTTTAAAAAGATGGTCGGTAAATGTTCATTATGAATATTCATTTGGAACTGTAATAGATGAAATAATTCGGATTAATAATGTTCCGTTATTTTTAAATTTGATAGCACAAGAGTCATTTGATTTAGATTTTATTAACCAAGAAGGATATTCTGTTCTACATCAGTTGGTTAGATACAATCAACCTTTTTTATTAAGATCGGTCTTAGCAAAAGCTTCTTTATCTCAGATAATGCTCACTACGTTAGAAAATTTGACCCTTTGTGATGTGGCTATTAAATTTTTTAATAATAAAATAATGCATTTTTTATTAGATATGTTTCCTCAGTTTGCTGAACCTCTACAAGAGGCTGGATCTATGACATTACTACATTATTCTGTGATCTATCAAAATACAGAAGCAACCAGATTTTTATTACAAAGATATCCTGATTTATTGATGATTGAAAATGGAAAAGGGGAAAGTCCTTTGGATTTGGCAATTCAAAATAAAAATTCAATAGGCGCTTTAATTTTGTTGCAAGAAGGAGCGGCAAAATCGTTTACAAAAGAAGAAAGAGAGAATCTTCTTATTCAATCAATCTCTACAGGTAATACTTGTTTTTTTGATTCATTAATTGATTTTTTCGATCTTGATATTAATGAGTTTTTAATCAAAGATCAGCCTTTTATTTTTTATGTTGCAAGCATTCTCCCATCTCATCTATTAGGAAATATTTATAATTCTCCAAATTTAAATTTTAATCGTTACAACTTGCAAGGACAAACTTTAATTCATCATGCAGTTGAGACAGATGATATTAATTTAATAAACATATTGATGAGCAGTAATTCTAGGATTTCTTTTAATATGCTTGATCAATCAGGGAGAACGCCTTTAGAGTTATTGTTAATGAAATTCGATCCTTTCAATAAAGTCCATAATGAGCTATTAAATTTACTTTCTTCACATCCATCAGTCACTATTCGTCAATCAATGATGGATTTAGAGATGTGGCAAGTTCTTGCTAATTATCACCCTAGTTATTATGAAAAAAACAAATGTTCAAAAGGTTTGCTTATCTTTACAAATGCGCAAGATAGCGAACAGTTTTATGAAACAAACATTTTGCAGCTAAGTAGATAGTCAATTAAGAGCGCGAGGCAAAAGGACCATTACCTACGATAACACTCTTGCCATCATAAGATATTTTCCATTCAATATGATGTTGCGTTTTTAAAAAGAAAGGAGTTGTGAAATAGTAAGATTGATCGGGTTCTTTTTTTAAATCTATAGATTGATTATTAATAGAAATAATTCCATCACCTAGATAGTTTAACTGAATGTCGGAATTTAAAAATACAGGATCATTTTCTTCAAGAAAGAAAACGCGCGGTCTAGGGATTCCGCCATGAAGTAGATTAAGTATTTTAATATCGATTTTATACATCATCGATCATCTTATTATGAAGGGTAATAAAAAAGGGCTTGAAGCCCTTTTTTATAGATTCATTATTGAATTTCGCGAGGAGCGATAACAACTAATCCAACAATTTCAACGATTTCTTCGTTATAAGTATCTAGATCATTTTGAGAAATAACACCATTTTCTAAAATTAGATCTTTTAAATTTGTTAGATCAACTGGAACAATAGAAATATCCATAGAAATATCGCCTAAATCGATATTTTCAAGATCTTGATTTCCACCAGTAATGAAGTTTAAGTTTTCGATAATTTGCATTTTAATGCTCCTAAGATTTTGATTTTTTAGAACTTAATCTAACATAGGATTCATTGAGGGTCAATGTTAAATTATACAAAGGATAGATTTTAATGATAGTTAACTATAATCTTTATTAAGCAGTTAACTAAATTTTTAAAAAAGACAATGAAGGAATTGATAAAATAATCAATAGTTTTTATCAGGGTGTTTTAACGGGAAATAAAAAAGGGCTTGAAGCCCTTTTTTATAGATGCATTATTGAATTTCGCGAGGAGCGATAACAACTAATCCAACAATTTCAACGATTTCTTCGTTATAAGTATCTAGATCATTTTGAGAAATAACACCATTTTCTAACATAACATCTTTTAAATTTGTTAGATCAACTGGAACAATAGAAACACCACTTAAAAAGATCTTTTTAAGATTTTAATTTTTAATGTAATGATTTCTTCGCCTTCAGCATTCAGACTACGTTCACAAGAAACATCTTTTTCTAGCATGACATCTTTTAACTTTGTTAGATCAACTGGAAGAATAGAAATATCGCCTAAATCGATATTTTGAAGATCTTGATTGCCACCAGCAATGAATTTTAAGTTTTCAATAATTTGCATTTTATGCTCCTAAAATTTTTATTTTTTGAAATTTATCATAATTTTTATTAAAGTTAAATTCTAATTTCTAAATTATAATTGACTATGACCTTTCAAGATGATTAGCTATACTATTTATCAATTATTTAATTTTTTTTCACCTTTATAAAATCGATTGCTCTTGTTGTTAAAGCGATGGGGTTCTTAATATCATATTACTTTATGATTAATTTTACCTTATTTGGCATTAAAATTTACAAGAACCCAGTCATGATCAGAAGCAATCTCTTGTTTTCTAGGAGAGGTTCGTTGATTTGTTGATAGTAAAATTTTTTTATCTGCTAATGCGAGAGTTTTTTCTGTTGCATGAGTGACTTTTTCATTTCTTTCTATTTTTTGATGAATGGGAGCGTCATTTGATTGTAAATCAGAAATTTCTAAAGCAGGGTTGAAAGCATGCTCTTCTTTGAATTTTGAATTTTTCAAACAATATCTTCTAAAAAAAAGGACACATGATTGAAACATAAATAAGCTGAGCGTAAATCTCTTTTATGAAGAATATCTCCAACATCTTAATAAGTCAATGTGCTTAAAGGGAAGCTTGAGCCTCAAACTTCCCTTTTTTAATTACAAACTATATTTGCTTGATGTTGAATTAGCCGGTACGGATGCTGAAGAGCCATCGCTTAGTGTTAGGGTTCGACGTTTTTTTGTAGGAAGCTCTCCTTTTTTAAGAGAGCTTATCATTGTTTCCCATAAACTATTAATATCATCATTTGCAAGGAATCCAATAATTAAATCATATGTATGACCAAAATATTTTTGACAAGAGTTTAAGCCTTCATTATCTTCAACTTCTTTATTCATCTGTAATTCATTTAATAAAATAATAGCTTCCTTTAATAGAGGGTCAGTAACATTTGAATTCACAGCCCAGTGAACAGGACCTCCACGTTCATTAGAACAGTCCATTAAATTAAAACCAAATTTTTTAAGAGTAGCTATATAAATATTAACCATCTCTAACGATTTAAAATCAGGGATGGTGTTTAAAATTAACTCAAGAGGTTGAAAATCTGCTTGACGAGGTGCTCCATAAGCTTCGAGTAAAAAATGAAGAGATTCAGTTTTTTGATGATGAATACATGTTTTTAATGGGTGTGAGTATGGTTCACTTATTTTTATTAAATCAAAAGCACTATCCTCTCCTTGAATAGCTTCAATCATTGCCGGATGATCATATAAATAATGAATTGGTAATAGTTTAAAAACATCATCTTCATTTATAAATAAATTAAAGCCACAGTGGTTTAGAAACGATATGCTTTCAAGCTCTGTTATGAAAGAGCAGAAATGCATTTTTTGATAATTAAGTAGACATTGAGTCGGGTTTAATAATCTTAAATCTTCAATTGGCGCATCATAAATATTGTTAGACAGATCGATAAAAAGTAATCCTAAAACTCTATTAAAATATAAAGATTCATTTAAAACCAAAGAGATTAATTCTTGGTTTTTTTCTTTCAGTAGATTTACTAAAAAAGAATATCTTTCAGTAATAAATCTGTCTGTTCCTTCAACTTCAGATGCATATCGAGTAGTGATTTCTTTAAGTTGATATAAATTATTTTTATAAGTTGGTTTTTCAAGATAACAAAATGCAAGCTCAAGATTTTTTAAAATTAAGTTAATTGTTTTTGATCTTGTTTCAGATGACGTGATTAATCTTAAAGTTTCTTCAAGGATTGATAACCAGGGAGATGTGTTAAATGCTTCAGCAGGATTGCTGATTGCTAATTCAAATAAATGAGCGTATAGATTCCGGAGAATGCCGCTATCTTGCGTTAATGGCGTTAGTAATAGCTGAGCAGGAACCATAGAGAGGAGTGATCTGAATTTGTCAGGATCATTATTTTTTATCGTTATTAAAAAAGCTTGTTCTAAAGAAGACGGGTTTAAACCATTTTCTGTAACTTCTGGATTTGTTAATAAATTGTCAGAAAAAACTTTTATCGATTCATTATGCTTTTTGATCAATAGTTGAATTGTTTCTAAGGTTGGCCCTGTTGGATGTTTTTGATATATACCTGCTAAATTTACTAAGACTTCTATAAAGCCATTATCAGAGATTGCAGGAGCCTTCATTTTTAAAACAGTTTGTAAAATTGATATTTTCTTTTCTGATACCACGATATTATTTTCTTCAATTAATGTATTGGTATCTGCTGCAGATTCGATCAGAATAGGATCTATGGTGATGGTTAGTTTATCATGATTTTGCCCTTCAAGTTCCGCTATTCTTTGGATGGTCTCAATATAATCCGATTGAACGCAGTAGCTTAAGAATTTTGATGGTCCGAGCAAGTAAGATAGATAGTAATAACTTTCTAAGCATTCATAATCTGAAGGATATTTTTCCTGAAATATTTCTAGAGACATTTCGTGTTCAAAGGTGTTTTCAGATCCTGAGTTTTTATAAAATTTTTCTAGAAATATAGCTACGTTACAAGTAATAGAGTCTTTAGGTGATTTTCTCTGGTATTCATAAAATTTTGCTAAAATTCTTTTTTGTCGAGCTGCATCAAGAGGATCTGAATGGGTTAATAGTAATTCGATTGTTTGTAGAAATTGATGGATGTCTTCTTGGCGAAGCGTTGAGTTTGACAAACCTTCTAATAAGAAATAAGAAGTCAGTTCATGCAGTGTTTTTTCTTGAATTTTATTTATTGCATTAATTAATGAAGGGCTAATTAATATTATTTCTTCAATAAAATCTTTAAATCCTTTTAAGGATGCGAAATAAATTACTTTTTTAAGATTATAATTTAAAATGATTGAATTCATATTTGAACACAGCTCAACTGAAGTCGGGAATTTTTCTTCAAAATCACTTAAACTACTAAAGTCTATACCAGTTTCATGCCATATCTCAGTCTTTTCTTGAGACAGAGTCTGAATAAGCTCATCTAACAAATCACAAGTATAAAATGGTTGTTTTTTTAATAAGATGTGTTTAGATGAAAGTAATGGTCGAATAAGTGTTGAGGGTAATAACCTTGTTGTGAATTTCGATAATGTTTTCAAATTTATTAAAGCTGATTCAAAAGATAATAAATTAAAAGGTTCAGCGTTTGCTAAAGTACAGCAATAGTTAAGTCCTATTTCTAATAAAGAAGATGAACCTAGAATAGAGTCTGCTGATAAAACACTCTCGTAGGAGTGTAGAAGAGCGTCTAAACTAGTAGTGAAATTATTTTCAATACATAATGATGCAAGCATTATCGGACCAAGATGATACGTTTCATCATCTAAATTTCTTAATAATTGAGAATCATTCTGAAATTTTTGTCTAAATAAAGCAATATCATATTCAGAATGTTCTTCTTGATGACAAGTGGGATCAGTCGTCATCATTAAATCTATCGTTGCTTTTGCTTTTAAAATTAATTCTTGAATTTGTTTTCGAATTTTTGTCTCAATAGGAATGCCGGAACTTCTTAATATTTTTTGAAAATTTATAATTGAAGCCATCAATTGTAAAACAAGAGATTGTTTCTTTTGCTGAATGCAGGCAAATACTGTATTTTCACAAGTTAGTATTTTTAATGACGCGCCGTGATTGATTAACTCATTAATTATTTTTATTTGATTAAAAGCTCTTGTTAAGGTGGTTTGTAGGCCAGCGAGAGTTTCTCGGGTTAATCCAAATTTGAATAAACTGGTTTGTTTAAACGATGAAATCGCATAACTTAGAAGAGTTGTGTTCTCTAATAGAAAAATAAAAGAATCTTGAATAGCTATTTCTGGTTTTTCACTCAGTAATTGACAAAAAGCGCGGCTATAACCTTTCTTAATCAACCCTTCACCTAATTTACAAGGAGGATATAAATAAATTCCTTTTGATATTGTTTTTTTGAATAAAGCTTCATCTTCGCTCGATAGTGTACTTTGATGATTAAAGAAGAAATCTTCATTTTTTGTTAAAAAATCAGTTAAAGATAACTCTGTAAATTCAATTGCATGATGCCTTTTTAAATCTGAAATAATACTGTTTAGAAAAATTCTTTCATCTTTGTTCGGTAATGATAAAATTTTATTTTTTATTTTTAAAATAAATGGAAGTTCTGATTCATGAGTGCAATTAGGATTTGCTTCATTTTCAAGTAATATTTTAATACAAGCTGCGCGGTCACCATTGCGAGTGCGATCAACGTTTTCTAGATCTCCAATAGACTCTAAAATAAAGCCAATTGTCTTTGACAAAAGTGTTGCTCCATGAACTTTGGTCTTGCAGTAGTCGATATTAATTTTTTTCGATTCAGTAATAATTTGGGCTAAAAAAGAAGCATAGCCTGCATAACAAGCATTTAACAAAAATATACTAGCGTCTTTCCCCTCTTGTATTTGAAGAACTATTGAATCAGCGATAGTTAATATGGCTTGTTCAGAAGGGTATTGCTCAAGGAATTCTTTAAAATGCATTGCTATTGGTTTTTTTAATAAAATGAAGAAGATTATAGTTTTATTTTTTTTATTCTTCAATAAGATAAGCTTTATTTTCGGTTTATTTATAAGTTATCTTTCAAAAGTTTTAAAAAAAAATGAAATACGGTGATTTTAATTTGAGAAAAAACACCGTATTAACAGTTAAAGCATTGTTTGTACAACTTTATCTTTATCAATTGCAAAATGTTTGATATTTCCAGCAATATGTAAAACAATCAAGCTGATAATAACCCAACTGATGGATTCATGAACTTCTAAGAATGCTTTTGCTAATTCCAAATTTTTAGAAAAACCAGGAAAAGGAATTGTGATTAATCCAAAATAATTAGGAGGAAAGCCAGCTGCTGTCGACATAATCCACCCTGAGATTGGCATCATAATCAGGCAGATGTAAAGTGCAAACTGAACAGTGCGAGCAAGTAATTTTTCATACCAAGGCGTTGATGACGGAAGTGCTGGTCTATGATCTAGTAATATAAATACAATTCTGAGTAACGTTAATAAAAGCACAGTCAATCCTGTCGATTTGTGCATAAAAATGGCAGTTTTTTTTAAATCAGGAGGTAATGAGGATAAGAAATTTCCGCCAATTAAAAGAAGAATAACCAAAGCGGCGGAAATCCAGTGTAAAATTTTAGATCTTAGGGAGTAAGATGTGCGAGAAAATAAAGTGGACATAAAAAAACCTTAGATGGTGTTTAAGCTTTAACCATCTATTAGTTTTTTTTAAATATCAACTTAGTCGCAAATCTAAGAAATCAGAATCTTTTACGAGTAATGATTAGAGAGCACCTCTTTTTCTTTTTCTATGATTTTCTTCTTTTTTTTCAGGTTTGGTTTCTGTTGATTCTGAAGGCGCTTTTTTAAGTGCTTCATCAAATTTTTCACTTAATCGTAGTCCTTGAGCAGCGAATTTGAGCAATTTGGATTCTGGCGCTTGATAAGCACCTTGAGAAATTCTAGATGTATTATAAGCGGATAAGCTGTTAATTTTTTTTATTAATTCACGTTTATCTTTTTGGGACAAACACAGTGGCATCCTATTTGTATCGGTTTCAATTAGTAAGTCACCATTTGCTTCTTTAATGTTTCTTAGAAAATCTTTTAAATTTAAAAAATCAATTAGTTGATCATTAGATAATTGAATCACTTTAGTGATATACCCTTTAAAGATTTTTTCATGATAAACAGCTATTAACTCATGACCTGCACTTATTTGAATTTTATTTTTCAATAAAAGTTTTTTTTGATGACTCAGGCTAGATGCTTCTCGATCTAAAAGGTCTTTTGTTATCGGGGTGAAAGAAAATTGATTTATTAGAACTATAGGGCGCTCAGAGAGATTGCGTGGATAGTTAGCAACTAAAGGCAGAATAGCATCACTCAAGGTGTGTTTGATCATAACTTTTTGATATTTTTTAGAAGTTCCACGTTGTACCTCTAAGTTGACTACAGATGGCTGTACTCTCGATGTTAAATAAGATTCTAAATCTATACCATTTAAAAGAACCCCTTTTTTGAGGGGAATGTTATCAATTGCTTTAATCAAGTCGCCATTTTGTAATTGATATTCTTCTTTTAAAAACGATCCGGGATAGTAAGAGTATTTTATTTTTGTTCCATTTGGAGTATGGGTGTACGAACAACCCAGTCCTGCTAAGGTGTGAGGATTTTTTATTTTAGCTTGAGTTAAAAAGAAGCTAATTTGTTCATTAGGCATAATATATGTTGTTTCTTCTCCAGATAATTGAAAAGAAAATCCTAGACAATTTGAACCCTTAAAGATAAAAAAAGATTGGTAATTAAAACTAGATGATGATTTAGAGGCGCTAATTGAGGGTAGCCTGAAAGGGAAGTGTCTGGGACTTGTGTAAACTAATTTTTTACTATTTACAAAAAAATCTTCCTTGTAAATTTGCGCTTTTTTTTCCAGAATTGTTTTATTTTCTGCGGCTGAGCCAGAAATAGATGTTATGGTAATATCAAAGTCATCAAAAAGATTAGACGAAGAAGAGCGGTCCATACAACCATTCTGCTCGTCTTCATTTGTTATTAGCGTCGCGCGAAAATGATCATTAAGGATATAGGCATAGCAAGATTCTTTTAACTCTAGATCTTGACAAGATAGTGATTCTGAAAATAAATGAGCAGCCATATCTTTAAGTTCAGGAAAGTGAAATAAAGCTAGATTTAAATGGGGATCAACTCTTTCAATCGAAATTTTTTTAAATTTAACTGCTTGGTTATCTATAAAAATTTCTTTTTTAAATGATTTAAGAAAAACATCAGCACTTGAAAGCATATATTTTTCATTATTTACCCAAACAACAACGCCTTGTATTGTTTGGCGACTCATATCTACAAGCCCCTGATATTCAATTTGATGAAGACATGATTGTAGAGATGAACTTTCATTTTTTTTGGAAAGAGTATGTTGTTGTAGGCGGCTAGCTGAACTTATATTCAGCGATCCTTCTCCTACATTTGCAGCAGTTTTAGATAAAAAAGGATTAGTTGCGATTTTTACCACAGGGGTATTTAAAAAATTGGGGGCGGGGCTTTTTGCGTCCATCTTTTTTTTCAATGGGATAGGAGAGCTCATTATATTCGGTTCATTTATTTCTACTAAATCATAATTTAAGTCATAGATAAAAGATACTCTTTTTTTCTCAGGCACGTTATCTTCTAAAGAAAGAGCAGGTTCAGTTGTAATAGTGGATTTTTCAATAGAGCGAGATTTCAATTTAAGCAAATCATTATCTAAAATTCGCTCAACAAAAGATACTAAGAAACTTGTATCTTGAGACTCAATTGAAAAAGGTGCTTGTTCATTTGCGCGAATATTAAGTACAATTCTAGCAACATTATGATTTTTTCGTAACTTTAAATCATACTTTACTGCAAAAACAAGATCGGTCGATTCAATAAGAAAGAAAGATATTTTGGAGTCAATAAAAACAGATTCATCTTCTATTTTAGAAAAATATCTAGTGACCCCTTCTGGAATCATCATTAAAGTATTAACCCATGCAGGTGCACATGCAATATTTTCTTTAGATTGAGGTTCGTGTAAACCATTTGTTAAACTATATCCTAATAAATGGGACCATTCAAATCTAGGATATTGCTCCTGGTCTGTTTTAATGCGCCCTGATTCTCTTAGTTTTGCGAATTGATTTTCAGCATATTCTTGAGCAGGCATTTTTTTTACAAATTTTTGAGAGCGTGCTTTCTTTCGTGGTTTAGGATTTCGAAATGATGAGGCGAGACCTTGAGCAATAATTTTCTTTCTAAAGCAAATAGGTAATGTCATTTCATCTGAAAAATCATTAAGTTCAAAGAGCTTTATAGAGGGAGTACCTGTGACATTATTTTTTAAAGGAGAAGCTAATATTACGAGAGCTTTCTGAGCAACCCCCTCTTCATTTTCAAAATTTATAAAATAGCTTGCTCTTGAGTATAAACTTGTATCCCCGGAGGTTGCCTTTAGATAAAATTTTTCGCCACTAGGAATTTGATAAAGATCGGGAATCCAGTTTTCGCCGAAGTCGTCAAAAGAAGTGATTTTAAATGAATCATTACAAAGAGTTACTAAAAAAGGAACAGTTAATTCAGATTTTGCATGAAATCGATAAGCTAAGAAATTATTCGGAAAAATCTTATGTTTAGGAGAAAAATGAGATTTTCTATAACTTTTGTGTTGAGTTTTTGATTTTTGTTTGCTCATTTTATGTTTTTTTAAATAAAAAAAGATAATAAATTATCAATATTTTAATAAAAATGTATCTAATTATCTATATTTATTACTATTTTTATTAATAAATTATAAAATTTTTGATGGATTTTAAAGTAAATTTATTATCTTTAAGATGAAAATTAAACTTAACAGTTTGATTTTAAATTTTAGATAGTTAAAATGGTGCAAATACTAAATTAAGTTTCAGTAGCTATGCCTCATCAAGGACTCGATTGGTTTATAAAACTTGAAGATACTTTTGCAAACAAAGCAGAAAATGTCGGAGGGAAGGCAGCTTCTCTTAATTATTTAATCTGCAATCTCACCTCACGGGGATTAAATGTTCCAACAGGGTACTGTTTAGCAGTTAATGCAATACATAAATTATTAAATTTCTCTCCAGCTCATTTTGCTTTTGAAGAAAATGAACTTTCTTATCAAAACTTAATTAAACAAATATCTTTTCCATCTGATTTTATTCTAGAAGTTAATCAAATTTTAAAAAATATAGCCGCAGATGACCAAGAATGTTACGTAGCAGTTCGATCTTCTGCTGTTGCTGAAGATCTGCAGCATGCATCATTTGCAGGAAGGTATTGCTCAAAATTAATGGTTTCGGATACTAACGGTGTTCTTGAGGCTATTAAAGATGTTTTAATTTCTTATTTTGATCCTAGAGCTATTGAATATCGATTAGAACATGGTTTTAAGACTTTTCCATTACAAATGGGGATATTAATCCAAAAGATGATCTGGAGCCCAACTATGGTTTCTGGAGTCATGTTTACTTGTTGCCCACAAACAGGATTTTCAGGTGTTGTACAAATTGCATCTTCTTTTGGCTTGGGGGAAGGAGTCGTTTCTGGGCAAATCACCCCTGATGAGTTTTTAGTATTTAAAAAAGGATTATTATCACAACAGAGAAAATCGATTATTGGCAAGGTGTGCGCGGATAAGAAAATTCAATTCAATTATGATGTTGATAAAAAATCAATAGATTATGCACAGTTAGACAATTGCTTTCAGCAAACATATAGCCTTCAAGATTCTTTAGTACAAGCTTTAGCAATCATCGGGTGTGAAATCGAAGAAATATATGGACATGCTGTTGATATCGAATGGGCTTATCTTCCTGAAACAAATAAATTTTGGATTTTACAAGTACGACCCGAAACAATCCATCATTCACAAGAATTAGTGGAGTATCAGGTTTTAGAAAAACCTAAAGATAACCACATTTTAGAGGGTTTTTCAGTAGGTCGAAGAATAGCATATGGGCCAGTTAAAATTATTTCATCAGAGGAAGATCTGAAAAAAGTGGTTAAAGGCGATATTATCGTCACTGAATCTACCGACATTAGTTGGGAGGCAGTCATGAGGATAGCTGGAGGACTTATTACTGAAAAAGGAGGAAGGACTTGTCATGCTGCCATAGTTGCTAGAGAAATAGGTTTACCTGCAATAGTTGGAGTGACAGGGGCCCGAGCTAGCCTTAAAGATATTAAAAATATTTCTCTAGATTGTTTGGAGGATATTGGTAAAGTTTATTTAGATAAAATAGAATACCAAATAAAGCATCTTCCCAAATTAAATACTTACACTCAGTTGCCGATAGATCTTTATTTAAACATAGCTCAACCTTCTCGCGCTTTTCTATATCAATCTTTACCAGTTCAAGGTGTTGGATTAGCCAGAATGGAATTTTTAGTGCATCAAGAAGTTAAAATTCATCCTTTAGTGCTAAAAAATTATGACAAACTTCCGTTTGATTTAAAAAAAATATGTGAAAAAATTTTACAATCGTCAGGTTATAAAGATCCCTTACTATACCTGAAAGCTAAAATTCAAGAAGGATTGGCTAAAATAGCGGCTTCTTTTTACCCAAGGCCTGTGACAATTAGATTCTCAGATTTTAAGTCTAATGAATATCGGAGCATGATTGGGGGTGATCTATATGAGGTTGTTGAAGAAAACCCGATGATTGGTTTTAGAGGAGTTAGTCGTTATTTATCAAATGACTATCGATGGCTTTTTGAAATGGAATGTCAAATAATTAATGAATTACGATTGGATTATGGGTTAACGAATATACAAGTGATGGTTCCATTCGTCAGAACATTAAAACAAGCTAAAGAAGTCATTGATTTAATGAATAAATCAGGCCTCATTTCTAAAGAGAATGGTTTAAAAATATTAATGATGTGTGAGATTCCATCAAATGTTATTCTGGCTAAAGAGTTTTTAGAGTATTTTGATGGATATTCTATAGGTTCAAATGATTTAACGCAGCTGACCTTGGGTATTGATAGAGATGCTGGAGAAGAGTCCCTTTTGGCTGATTTCGATGAGAAAGACTTGGCTGTTAAAAAAATGATTGAATTAGCAATCGTTGCTTGTCATGAACATCGGAAAAAAATAAGTATTTGTGGGCAAGGCCCATCAGATCATTTAGATTTTGCAAAATGGCTTATTGACCAAGGGATTGATGCAATTTCAATAAATCCAGATAAAGTGTATGAGTTTATTAGTTTTATGATGAGTAGCTTGAAAAACACAAATTTGGAAAAAGAAGCTTGCCTCATTAACTAATCAAGATTGATGTTAAATAGGTCATTAAATAAAAAGAAATAATGAATTCTTTTATTTCTTTTTATTTTTAATAGATGTTTTTAAGGCACTTAGACCATGCTCAAGGGATGAAAACATTAGTTTATTTTCGTCTTTAAATTTTTTATAATCGCTCATTCCTGTTGTTTTTGAAAATCCTAAGTATTCACTGAAACGAAGAAGGAGTAGGGTTAACTGATTATGATCGGTCCTTGATAGATTAAGGATGGATGATATATTTTTATCTAAACTTTCGATTCTATGTAAATTTGAACCTAGGTCTGCTCCTTGTAAGTTAAAGGTTTTTAAGTCCTCTAATATTTTTGATAATTTTTTAATTTTTGAAATTGTGAGTGGATTTTTATTAGGGGAATTATTCAATCGAGCAAGTTGCTTTTCAATAAAACCAGATAATTGAGATAAGAGTAAATTGTGCTCTTTCTTGAAAACACTTTTTAAATTAAATAAATGAATCTCAGAAGATCTATCTTTTTCTGGAATTGGAATAAATTCTTCATTAATATCAATATATTCTAATTGTTTTTTCAGAAAATTTGATTGGGTGAATGATTGATTTGTAGTAACATAAGGCAAGATGTCTTGTATCACTGATAAAGAAGTCACTACTGTTTGGGATTGAGAAGATATACTAGATGCTAAGCTAATTGATTCTTTTAGACTAATAGAAACTAATTCAAAAATCGGGGATGTTGTTTTTAATAACGTTGAAATAATTGAAGCTATTTTTGCGACTTTACCCCAAAAAGCTTGATAATCCTTTAATTTACTATCAACAGTAAAGGAAGATGTATTTATTTTGCTAATAGATGAACTTATTGTCTGTTCTAATAATGTTTGAGTTTCTCTAAATCTTTTGACTTGATCGTCTGTTGGAGCGTATTTAGATTTTGAAGATGGCTTAATATCGCTAATTAGTTGATACAATATTAATTCTTTTAAATCAGCATCGTTCTTTTTTTTAATATCCGAGGCATCCCACTGAATGGGTTGTACCGAATATGTTTTTAATAGACCATATTCAAAGGGGGTTGTATTTGGAGAGTTTAAATCGATTATAGAACCTATATCTTTTATAGAGATAATCTTGTCAATTAATGCGCTATCATTTGCGAAAATTGCAATTTTTAATAAATTGGTTTCCGATACAATTTCACTAAAGTTTTCGTTGTCGATTAAAAGGGAGCATAATTTATTGATTTCTTTTAAGCTACTATCAATTTTAACAGAAAGCTCTGATAATTCTGTAGGATCGCTTGTAAGCTTTTTTTTTGCCAATAATAACCATAGATCGAAGATCTCACTGTACAAAGAATTAATATTTTCCGTATCCTTGGGCATCATTCGTACAGGCGTCAATACTGTGGGTGCAGTTTTTTTAGGCGAAGCTATTGATTGCGGTACAAGTGTATTTGATGGATGGGTTATTGATGATTCTACATGAGCATTTTCTGGGGGGGCTGATAATGGTTCTTTCTGGGTCTTAATATTAAATGTTATTAATGGTAAGGCAGTATCATTATCATCAGTATTATGTGTGTTGAAACGCATATATAAATTCTCAAAAATATATTCTGACATTTATATAGATCTTTATTTTAAATTTTTTTCAAATAAAAAGAATATTTTTAAGAATAATTAATTATTTTTCATCAGCTTGGATTATTAATTTTAGGTGTATATGAAATTAATAGTCGGTTTATCAAGATCAACTATACTAAAGGTAGTTGTCTTTTATTTATAAAAAAATGAATTTTATCTTGAAGTTATCAATAGTTTTTATTAGATATAGTTTGTTTTTTTACGTTGGTTTAAGCATTTCTTCTCCATTAAAGCCAATCAAGGTAGGACTTTCAGGCCCTCAAACAGGAGGCTCTGCGAGTATGGGGATTTCTTTATTTCATGGTGCTCATATTGCTGTAGACGAAATTAATGAGAAAGGCGGTGTTTTAGGTCGAGAATTGATCTTTGTTGAAAGAGATGATCAGAGCAATCTGGATATTGCTAATCAAATAGCTAAAGACTTAATACACAATGAATCAATTGTTGCTCATATAGGGTATTGTAATACTGGATTGGTCTTAGGTTCTGCTTCGAATTTTCAAGAAGCAAAAATCCCATTAATTATTCCTTGTTCTTCGGGGACAGCACCGACTCAAATGTATTTAAATCAGCCTATTAACGTTATTTTTAGAGTTGGGTTAAATGAATTTTATCAAGCTAAAATGATAGCTCATGAAATAGTTAAGAGAAGAGGTCTCAAAAGAATCGCTATGTTGTCCGATACAACACCTTATGGAGTAGGAACAGCTAGGGATAATATTGAGGCATTATCAGGATATGCCGTAACCCCGATTATGCATGAAAAATTTAATATCGGAGATCTTGATATGTCTGTTCAACTAAAAAAAGCAAAAGAGCTGAAAGCAGATGTTATTTTGGCCATAGGAATTGGACCAGAGCTAGCTGTTATTGCTAAAAACATGAAGCACTTAAAAATAGAAACCCCTCTTATTGGAACATGGACGATGGGGCAAACTTCTTTTTTAGATAATGCTGGTTTTGCTGGAAATTATGCAACAATGCCTGAAACATTTATTCAAGCAAGTAATACAAAACTCAAGAAGAAATTTATTGATAAATACCTTGAAAGATATAAACCTTTTAATAGACGTATCGGTTCATGTATTGCAGCAGCGCAAAGTTATGATGCTGTCTATCTTTTATCATTAGCGATTGAACAAGCCCAGACAACAGATTCCGTTTCCATTATTAGAGCCTTAGAAAATTTAGAAAAACCTTACGATGGACTTATTAAATATTACAAGGCTCCCTATTCTTTTCAAAATCATGAGTGTTTAAATGATGAAGATGCCGTCATGGGAATGGTCATTAATGGTCGAGTGGTTTATGGGTATCGAGAAGACTCAAAAAAACTAATGAATAAAGAGCGTTCGTTACATCATGGTGATGAAAATAATCTATAAAGAATAAAAAGGATGATTTTAAATGAAGCTGTTAAAAAAAATAATAGTAGTGTCTTCGATAGGATTAATTTATGCTGCTGAAAATATTCAACCCATAAAAAATGATAATATTGAGCCTATAAAGATAGGTCTTACAGCTCCTTTAACTGGGGGTTCTGCTAGTATGGGGCTTGGCTTAGTTCATGGAGCTAAAGTTGCTGTTGATGAAATTAATGAAAAAGGCGGTGTTTTAGGAAGAAAGATTATTTTTATCGAAAAAGATGATGAAGCAAAACCAGAAAAAAGCGTTATCAATGCTACAGAATTAATACAGCAAGAAAAAATTGTTGCCAATATTGGATATTGTAATACTGGTTTAATTCTTGCCTCAGGTCATCAGTTTCAAGAAGCTAAAATTCCTTTAGTTGTTCCTTGTGCTGCAGGGAGTGCGGTCACGAAGTTATTTGAAAAAGAACCTCAAAATTATATTTTTAGAGTGGCTCTGAACGATGGATACCAATCCAAAATGATTGCGTATGAAACTGTAAAAAAAAGAGGATTTAAAAAAGTTGCCTTAATGACAGATACAACACCGTATGGCACAGGGGGTGCAAAAGATAATACGGCAGCTTTAAAGGAATATAACATTGAGCCAATTATTCATGAACAGTTTAATGTCGGTGATAAGGATATGACTTTACAACTTGAACGAATAAAAAAAATAAACCCTGATGTTATTATTGTTGTTGGTATTGCAACGGAAATGGCTGTCATTTCTCAGAATATGAAGAAATTGAAAATGACTCAACCTTTAATAGGAACTTGGCCTATGAGCTTGACAACCTTCCTAGATAATTGTGGGACTGTAGGTAATTACGCAACAATGCCTCAAAGTTTTATTCAAGCTCCTAATACAGATCATAGAAAAAATTTTATTGAGAAATATTTAAATGAATTTAAACCTAAAAATCGACGAATTGAATCAAGTGTAGCTGCAGCCCAAGCATATGATGCAGTTTATATTTTAGCTGCAGCTATTGAGCAAGCAGGATCTACAGATGGAGTTAAAATTCATGAATCATTAGAAAATTTAGAAAAACCCATCGATGGTCTTATTAAACTTTATGAAAAGCCATATTCCAAAGAAGATCATGAAGCAATATCTAAAGATGATTCAGTCATGGGAATGGTTTATCGAGGAAGGGTTGTATATGCCTACCGAGAAGATTCTAAAGAGGTAATTCAGAGAGAGCAAAGTAGACAAGCTCAAAAATAATCAAGGATGTTGTTATGGTTCAGGAAATAAAGATAGGTGTTATAGGGCCTTTTGGTCATCTAATGGGAAAAGCTCTATTAAATGGTGTTCGTTTGGCTGCAAAAGAAATTAATGAGCATGGTGGTGTGTTAGGTTGTTCTATCAAGCTAATAGAAAAAGATGATCATGGCCTGCCTGCAGTTGGAAAAAAAGCAAGTTTAGAGCTTCTTGAGAAAGAAAAAGTCGTAGGCACAATAGGATTTTGTCAATCAGCAGTTTTTATTGAATCCGCTGATTTGTATCAAGAGTATCAATCTCCATTAATTGTTTCTGTTGCTGCGGGTTCTATAATTGACTCTAAGTTTAAAAAAGAAAAAAATTTTATTTTTAGAACATCAGTGAGTGAAGCTATTTATGCTAACTCGGTTATAGAGTATTTGGAAAAAAACTACACATATAAAAATATTGCTATTATCAATGATCATACTGTTTATGGAAAAAGTGTGTATCAGGATTATGCTGCAGCTTTAGCGGGATCATCTTTAGAGTGTGTTAGTCATGAAGAGTTTTCTTCAGTGGGTGAAGAAATGATTCAAATTTTGAAAAAAATTCAAGATAAAAAACCAGAAATCATTATATTAGCTGCTTTAAGCGAGGATTGTAAAAAGATCGTCGAAAAAATGGAATCATTAGGTATGGGTCAATTGGTTGTAGGTACTTGGACATTAGGAGTCGTGGATTTTTTCTCGAAAGTATCCTATCACCCTTTATTAACACCTCAAACTTTTATTCAAAAAGGACATCATGCTAAAGGTTGGGCTTTTGTCGAAAATTATTTGAAAGAGTTTGATTTAGATGAGCTTTCAATGGAGGCCCCTTCAGCATCAGCTCAGTCTTATGATGCATTAAAATTATTAGCGGCCGCTATTAATCAAGCTAAATCAACTAATTCTGCAGAGGTGCTTTATGCTTTAGAGCATTTATCAACTGTAATCGAAGGTGCAATAAAAGATTATAAACAACCATTTTCTCAAGAGTCTCATCAAGCTTTAGGAAAAGACAGTGTATTTATTGCTAAGATTATTGAGGGCGAGCTGGTTTATTAATTCTAATATAATTATTTGATAAATTTTTTTAAAATATAAAAAAGGGTGGGGATGGTTATGGATGCCAAATTAAAAAGTGTGAAAAGTTCTTTGGCGCAGAAGCTTTTTGCAATGATTTATTCATTGTATATTTTCTTTACATTAAGTGCGACTTTTGCACATATGTTTTTTGATTTTAAAAATGCGGAAAATCGAGTTCATGAGGATTTAGATTTTAAAACCAAAATGGTGAAAGCGCCGATTTCAGATGCTTTGTGGAATTATAATGATGAGGTTATTCAACAAATTATTGGTGATTTAAGTTTATCTCCAACGGTTTTAGGTATTAAGGTTGAAGATGATCAGAATAAATTATGGAGAGCAGGTGCTGTTCCAAAGAACGATGCAATAAATGAATTTTCATATTTTAATTATCAAACAGGAGAGTCTGAGCAAAAGCCTGAAAAAACAGTTACTCAGCCTTTCCATGTTACAAAAGATCTAACTTATACAAATGCAAAAGGTGATATTAATAAGATAGGGACTTTAACCATATATACATCATCTGAATTGGTTTTTAACCAGGTTAAAGATGTTTTTATTCTTATTATTATTAACGCTATTCTCAAAAGTATTGCCTTATGGGGATTGTTTTTAGTCTTTGGTAAAAAAGTTCTGACAAAGCCTTTAAATGCGTTAACAAGAGCAACACAGCAAGTGCGAGATGGAAATTTATCGCCTGATGCTGTTGCTATTGATATGAAATGGCCAACTGAGCTTGATTTGTTAATTGATAACTTTGAAGCAATGACTGATGAAATCAATCAATCTAAGAGTAAACTTATTAGTGCAAAAGTTCGACTAAGAGATATTATTGACTCGATGCCTTCAATGATTTTTGGATTAAATCAAGAATTATCGATTACAGAGTGGAATAAAGAAATTGCTAAATATATAAAAATTGAAGAAGAGCAAGCTTTAGGAAAAACTTTTAAAGAATTATTTCCATCATATGATTTTCTTGCTGATATGATTAAAAAAGTACAGACAGAGAAAATTAGAAATCAATTATTAAATCAAGTTGTTTACAAAGATGATAAGAGACATTATCAAGATATTATTGTCTATCCTATTGGTACATTAGGTGATGTGATTGTGCGTATTGATGATGTAACCGAAAGAGCAAATCTAGAAAAAGCAATGGTTCAAAATGAAAAAATGTCATCTGTAGGATCTTTAGCTACAGGTATGGCGAAAGAAATTAGTGGTCCTATTTCAATGATTTCTCAATCAGTTCAAAATATTACACGTCGATTAGATTCAACAATGGAAGCAAATCAAAAAGCAGCAGAGGCTTTAGGGTTAGATATTAATATTGTGAATAATTATTTAGATCAAAGAAAAATCATATCATTTGTGCAATCAATTGAACAAGCTGCTTTATCAGCTAGTAAAACATTAGAGCATTTGTTAGAGTTTTCAACAGAATCAAATGCGTCTAAAGCCGCTTCCGTTTTTGAAGACTTAGTCAATAAAGCTTTGGAGTTGGCCCAAACAGATCAAGATCTGAAGAGAAATTTACAAAGTATAAAAATTGAAAAAGAATTTAGTAAAGACTTGTCGAAAGTGTTTGCGTCACCTATTCAAATAGAGCAAGTTATTTTAACGATTTTAAAACTACAAGTTCAAACATTATCTACAAAAACAAGTAACGATCAGTCTCAAATTGTTTTCAAATTGTATGAATCAAATGGCTTTGTTCGTTTAGAAATGAAAGATAATGGTCCTGGTTTAGATGAGGAAACACAGCGTAGAATTTTTGAGCCTTTTTATACTATGAAAGGTGTTGGTCAAGCTTCAGTTGGAATGGGGTTATCTGTTTCTTATAAGATTATCGTTGAATCTCATAAAGGAGAGTTATCTGTTTCAAGTGGCGTTGAGTCTGGAGCTGTCTTTACAATAGCGCTTCCTATTGCTTAATAATCAAATGGCAGACTAATCAATCAAATTAGTCTGCTATCTAGACGTCAATCATTAAAAAATATTCTAACGATTTTTATACGATCCTGGTGATGCTGCGTCAGGGATTTCATCTTCAGTATTATCGAAATTGAAATGAACTGGTGGATTTTGAGCAACAATTACTGGTCCGAAATCATCATCAGATTCATTATCAATAAGAATGGCGTTTTGAAGAATGGCTGGGTCTATATCATCAAAATCTGGCTCAAATTCGTTAACACTAACATTTGAGATGACGCTTCCGTCAGATCCAATAAAGCTATTTGCTAAAGAAGAATTGGTTGATTCAGTAACTTGTTCCGAAAAACTATATCCTAGATAATCACCAGGAAGTACAAGATCGATTAATGATTCTTCTTCTTCATCTGTGGAAAAAGCATCACTATCAGAGTTAAAATCACCTGCCAAATTTGCGTGTCCTGAAATCGGGAAATAAGAAAATAAGAAAGGTACTATTATTGGTGTTGTTATCACACGAGCTCTTGATTGGCGCTCTTCATGAATATTAGGAGGAGATGTTGGATCACCTCTGCGAATTAAGTGTTCAGGAGTTCTTGGGGGCAATGCATTATTATCCACGATAAATACCTTAATAAATATATTAATAAAATAAAATCTTATCTAAAAACTTTATTATTTTTTAGTTACTTAACTTTATATTTTTTTAATTAAATAAAGAAATGGAACATATTTTTGCAAAATTGATTAATAAATTCAATATATATCTGTATTTAACTAGATTCTTTGTTTAAAAGTTTAAGATTTTAAACAAATTAAATAAAATTAATAACTTTAATCTAAAAACAAATGATAAATGTGGAATTTTTAAGAAAAAATCTATAAAATTCAAAGCAAATTACTTAATATTAATAATTAATTTTTAATATTTAAAAAACAACCTAAAAAATAATAGAATTAACATGAAAAAAACACAATTACCCCCATCCGAATTAAGGGCAAAAGAAGAGGTTCATCCTCAGATTGATAATCAAAGAAATTATACCAATGATCAAGCACAGATCGACACATATGAAAGATATTTAAAAAGTGGAATCAAAGCTGCACAACAAATTTTTAAATATTTTGTAGCAAGTCCTTATACAGGATCGCAGCCTATTAGTTTCATGGAAGATGTTTCTTCTTGTACTCAAGTTCATAGAACAGTATTCGGTATAGAGGATTGGTATCCTGTTGATAGTTCAAAAATCATGATGAGTTCTAATGTTACAAGTTTGGGTTTAATTAGTAAATTAATAGGCGCTGATTTTCCTTTTGAGGACTTAATGTCTTTCGAAAATGATAAAGGAGAAGTTTTTTTATCAAGGCAAATTACCTCTTGCTGGGTTGGTTATTATAATCCAGAATATGAAATAAATTATGACGTGTTTTCAGCAGATCTAATCCGAAGTCCTTATCTTGCAGCAAGACCTAGCGTTGTTTATTCGGATGTCACAAAATTAGTGATTGATCATCAAGAGCCAAAAGTTATTGAAGAATGGTTAAATATGCTTGATAGTTATTATCAAGAATCTTCCCATGCTCCATACCGACCATTCATATGGTTAGGGCGAGAGTTTAACCCAAGTAGTACCGATAGAGGTGTGATCATTGATTTGAGTTTTGATTTTCTTATTGATGAGAGTATTAGAAAAAGTGAAATTCAAAAAACATTACTTCGATTATTAGTGACTCCAGAAATTGTTTTTAAAAATATTTTATTGAATTCTTTTGAAAGAAGAGATGAAGATGAGGCTCTAAGATTGTTTGAGTATTTTAAAACTCGATTAAATCGTATCAAGTCACAAATTGAATATCGAAAAAGAAATAGTGGCGAAAATATTTTTAGTGATTCTTTTGCAAATGTTAATTTAGAGCGAGAGCTCAGTTACCATGTGCATGATTTAGGGAATTTACAAACCCATAATGGAATGCTCAGATATACTGCTGAATATCAAATCTTAAAAAAAGAAATATTATTGAATGCGATGCGTTTAGAAATTCCACAGCTTGCTCGTTTAACAGAATCACTTGATTTAACCTTGAATGCAGAAGGCTTAGAAAAAGAAAAAATAAAATTATTTAGACAGTATCTAAAGAATGAACTTCGTCGATTTACTTGTTTAATAGAAGAGCAAGGGTTTGTTTTTTTAATTCCATTTATAAGAGATGAAAGGACTCTTGAGTTGCAAGATGAATTAAAATATTTTGTGATCATGATGGATCGAGTCGTGAAAGCAGATCAAGAAATTAGTCATATTAATATTTTTGATTTATCTTGGATTGATTTTAGATTAGCTGAAGCATTAATCCAGGCGTGTAGAAAACATGAAGCGAATTTTTTCGGTGAAATAGTAGCTTATTGGATATTGCAAAAATCGATGACGCTTAACGAAGAAAACTTTAATCGGTTATTAAGAGATGATATTTCTTTTGGAGAAACTTCTTTTATTTGGGGTTTGTTTAATAAGTTTGATCAGTTGTGTGATGTCTTAGTTAATATCCCTTCACTTAGAGCTCGTCTAACTCTTGTAGATTGCGCCATTTTACAAGGAAAGAAAGAGTTGTATGGCTTAATAAATGCTCTTCATTTTTATAATTTTAAAATCGGCTCTAAAGAAACTATTGATTTGTTTTATAAAGAAGCAGTTAGCTTTTTGATTGGCGATGATCTAGATAGATTAGACTTTTTATTATTAAGTAGCTATGGCGTTATTCTAACTTCTTTATTCAGCGATAAAAAACCATTAATCACTCTTGCTATTGAGCTGGGTTCTACGAAAGCTGTTAAAATGATTACTGATTATCGACTTATTTATGAAATAAGAGAAGATATTGCCAAATTAATGGGACCAGGTTCATCAATCAATCCATTAATAAATGAGGCAGAACCTTTGAGGTTGTCTGTTTTTAAATCTTTAACACTGAGTCCTTCTAAGAAAGACAATAAATTATAAATTTAAAGTGGATACGAGGTCTTAATAATCTTGATGAAATTAATGCCTCGTATCACAATTCTTTCAATTTTAGATAATTTCTATTTATCGAATGTGATAATTTTAAAAATATCTGTCATTTTTTATTTTCTCAATGAGTTCTCAGAAGGTGATTTTTTTTGCGAAGTGTTTTGTTCGTCAATTTCGGAAGACCCTTGTTTTGAAAAAATAACCGTAGTTGCCTCTCGCCCTTTCATTGATACTGACTTTTGTTTTTTATAAGATAGTTGTTCAATTAAGGCTAAGAGTTCTTTGCAAGAAGAATTTTTCTTAATAATCTCTATTGATTTTGCCTTTATATATGGGGAGCTTTCGCGTAAATACTCCGCTAATTCATCAGCTTTTGTTTCAAATATATGATGGAAGCGTTCAAATATTAACGTTGCAATTTTGAATTTATATTCGTTAATAGCTCCAAAGAAATGCGCCAAGCAATTGTGGCTTAATTGTAAACAAGGTTTTTCTAAATGTTGATTATGTATCAGTCTATACAAGCAGTTATAATAGCCTGTTTTAACGAAGGACACTATGATGAGCTCTTGATATGGATCCGTATTTATAAAATTACTAATCTCAACATCATCTAAAATAAAGCACATGATAGATTCAGCTCTTTGATGATCCATCATGGAATTTAAACAGATTTTAAAAATAAGATACTTGTTGATGGGTTCTAGCAAAGAAAGGAACAAATCCATGGTTTGCTGATGATTGAGTTCCAATAATTTAAAAAATAGGAATTGAATATCCATATATTTTAAAACATTTTTTTGAGATCTTAACCAGTTTCTTACTTCGAAAGGATTTCTTTCTTTGTAAATTAAATCAACAAACCTAGATAAAAGCTTTGATTGAATCTCATTAATAAGGTAATTGCCAGTTTTGGGATTAATAAAGAATGAGCCTTGCTCGAAATAAAATAAAAGAGGATCTTCATTATAACTAACAGATGGCATCATCGTTTGCTCAATAAAACTCGGCGGTTCTAAAGCGCTTCTAATTAGAGGTATTTGTTGAATTTGGTTTTTAAGTTTTTCGGAGAAGTTCCCTGTTAGTATCTTTTTCAATAATCTTTGCTCATCTAATAGTAAACAGGCCATGAGATAATATTCGTAATTAATAATATCAAAAATCATTTCTTCATTATTTGTTGATAAGCTTACATCAACAATATCTGATGCCGTTAACAACGGTTCTGGAAAATCTCTTAATTCATTTAAGAAAGACCTTATTTCCTCAAGAGATTGTTGCTTTTTAATCGCCTGACAGGTTTTTTCAAGATAAATAGTTCTTGGTGATTTTGGTTCTGGAATAGTGCCAGCATAATGAGCGTATAGAAATTGATAAGTTTCAGGATACTTTTCTAAACTGATTCTTTTTTTGATTGATTCTAAAAGATCTTCAGAAATTAATAAATGATGGTGCAATTCTTGCAAAATAATAAGTTTTTGAATATCTTTCGTTGAATCTTTTAAAATAATTTTAGTTAATTCTGTATTAATATTTTCAATATATTTTTTCTTGAATAATTGTAAAAAACCTTTCAAGGACTCGTTTAAGTTACGACTAATACAACGATCGAGTAGATCGAATGTTTCATTTTGGATAACTTGTCGGAATAAAGTATTGTTAAAAACTTTTTTCATTAGTAATGGGTTTTCATTGAAATACGATGAAAGGATTTCTCTTTTTATAATATGAATTAACTCAATATTAAGAGGTTCATAGGGATTAATATTTGAGATTAAAGAGAAAGAAATCGGATCTTGTAAAGCATTTCTAATAATAAATGAATAATTATCAAGAGTTATCCCTGCTGGTTCTTCTAGAATATGTTCATTTACAGATAAAGTATTTTCAGCCGGACTTTTTGGTAGTTGAACAATACTTTCTATTTTATGAAGTAATACATTTTTTTTATTTAAAGTTTGTATCCATTTAGCATGTTCTGATATTGGTTTTTTAGACCATAGAAATATTATTTTTTCATTTAAATGCGAATTTTGATTTGTCAGGACGAATTTTTCTAATAGCTCATAAAAATGAGCTGAGAGAATAGAGCTTTCTTTATCTAAATGTTCCAAAACCCACTCAATATGATGTATTGGACTATGTAAGAATAAATACTCAATAATATTTAATAGATTTTTAGGCCTAAAATTTGGATTTATACCTTTAATGATTTCAATAAACTTAAATCCGGAAGGGTCTTGTTCTAATAAATTCAACCAGAGTGAGTGTGAATAAATTTTTATTTTTGAAAAAAACTCTCCAGTATAATTAATAAAATCTGTTATTTCTTCGAAAGAAGCATGATCAAGAACATAATCTATACAAGATATTTGACCAGTAATTTGACGATTTGGGTTGATAATTTTCTTCTGAATTCCCAGGTTAATACACATAGGTACTCTATCTAAGAATTTATGGTGATTATTAGAAGAAATTCTATTAAAAAAAACTTCAAATGTTTTTTTAGCTAATTCATGGCAAGGTTTTTGTTTCTTTAATAGCTTTTCAAAAATAAGCTCATTGTTTTCACTTTTGGATAATAGTTCAGTGATTAGTTGGTTCATTATTTTCTTTGACGCGCTGTTATCTTTTTGAATCAAAAATACTTCAGCATTGTTCTCAATAATAAAATCTGCTAATAACTGAGGGAGGTTTTCAAAAGGTTTTGAATTGATTAAATCATGCTCAACAAGCAATTCAAATGCTTTAAAGTTATCATGAATAATACAAATTGCTACTAATGATAAGCCTTCAATATAAGTGTTTTTATCTAGACGATAATTATCAAGAATAACTTCTAAAAAACTATTTTTATTATTATTAATACAATTAGCGGCAAAACGATGAAGAAGAGCGCGAGTCATTAACGGATCATGTTTAAAATTCAAAATAAAGAATTTCATCAATTCAAATTTATCTCTTTGAATGGATTCAAACACAATATTCCCCAATCCACATATGGAGCTTAATTCTGTTAATGATATTTTGTGATATTTGAGATAATCAATCATAGGTTGAATTTGATTCCTTTCAAAACATATTGAAAGATATGATTCAATATTAAGATTATTTCTTATTTCATTTTGTTGAAATAGTTTTAAAGCAATCACATTAAAATCGGGGTGAGAAATATCTAATAAATTCTTTTCAAGAAGCAAATTAATAATTAATATGGTTAATTTTTTTTGCTCGATGGCTATTTGAGTGATTGTTTTAGGTAATCCTGAATCTGTTATTAGTGTTGAAAGATTCAACGCATTTTCAAATTTTGAAAGAATAAAAGTTAATAAATTTTTGTAATTATTTTCTAAACAATAGGAAATTATATGACTTGTTGAGTCAATCATTAAATGTTCGAGTGACAGTTGTGAAAAAGAAGTCTTTGATATTACATCATGAAGATTTTTTTCAGAAATTCCTCTTAATGATTTAGGCCAAAAAAAAGATAAATCTATTTTGCAAGATGCCTTTTGCGCATCTTGATAGAGATGATTGATTGTAAAATCAATTAAGCTATGTTCAAAATATCCATGAATACTCATTAATTCTAGAGGTGAACCTGAGGACCCTCTTTTCATAATATCGGCTGTATTTTCTTCTAAGAGCTGTTTATAAAAATCTTTCAGATTGTATTTTAACGCTATTGTAAAGCGAGTTTCATTTTCTCCAGAATATCTTTCAATATTAAAAAGTATAAAATTTCGAAAAGAATCTGATGGATCTAGAGTTTGAGCATAAAAAATTAAGTGAGGGACTAATCGTGATGAAAATCTATAAGAAAAATTATCAATTAAAAAGTTTATTTTATCGATTAATTTATTTCTAAATAAAAAATCATCTATTTTAAATTCTGAATTTTCTATATTAAATTGAAAATTATGACGCAATAAAAATAATAATAAATCCTCATTCAAAGGAATATTTGATTCACAAATGTACCAGTAAATTAATGATTTGTATCGGCAAATTGAATTTAAAATAAGACATTGTTCCTTAAGCCAAGGATCAAATCCGGCGACAAGCTTTAGATTAATCTCTAATAAACTATCAGATGTCTCGTTTTTATAACGATTCAAAATCGCATAAAAATGATCTTTTAAAATAATAGATTCGTTATGATAAGCTTCTGCTAATGATGAAGGATAAAGACTAAATTTTAACATTTTATTTATAAATAGATTTAATTGAAGTTAATGATTTATAATATTATTTTAAAATTATAACATTATTACAGCTTTAATGACAGCAAACAGATTGTTATTAGTTAGTAAATATCTTAGAATCTAAAAGACCTAAAGTTAGTCTTTTAAATTCTAAAAATGAAGAACCATGATTTCTCAGAAAAAACCCTATATCTTAATTGCAATTTTTCAAATTTGTTTTATCCATCAACCTTAATTTATTCAAAAATAAATAAAAAACCAATTTTTAACGATATAGAAAAAAATAAAAAAACAACTTCAAATCAAGCTTATTTAGCGGATTCAGGCCTGCCTTATCCTAATAAAGGCGTATTAGCTAGTGCCTTATTGTGTTTAGTTAGCAATCGTTTAAAAAAAATTAGATAAGTTGATTCTATAATTAAATAACTATCTTAAATACAAAGATTTATTGATGTTAATAGAACATTTGGAATTTCGTTACGCTACTAAAAAATTTGATTCAACAAAAGATCTTTCCTTAGATCTTTTTAATCAGATTTTAGAGGCCGGACGTCTCGCCCCATCATCTTTTGGCTTACAGCCGTATAGATTTTTTCAAATTCCTAAAAATATACGTATCGATATTCAAGCCTCTTGTTTTAATCAGCCGCAAATAATCGATGCCCCAATTTTAATAGCAATTCAATCTAAAACATCCATAACAAAAGAAGATATAAATGAGTATCTGGAACTGATCATGACCGAAAGAGGTATTTCTAGGGAAAGTTTATTGACTTTAGAGTCTATGATTTTGAATTTTATTAAAAATATTGAACCAAATGTATTATTCTGGACGCAAAAACAGGCCGCAATCAGCTTAGGATTTATGCTAGCAACTGCTGCAGAGTTACATGTAGATAGCTGTCCAATGGAAGGATTTAATCAAGATTCTTTAGATTTGATACTAAAAACACCAGCTGATTTTCAAACAACGATATTGTTAGCATTAGGTTATCGAGATGACTCTGATCCATATGCTAGTCTAAAAAAAGTAAGAAAAAGCAAAAAAAACATTTTATTTTAACAAAACTACATAAATATTTGTTTTTATTAAAGAAAAAGATTAAAATAGATTTGTAATTTCTTAATAATATTAAATATGTTGACTTCAAATACAGAACAAACTGCCTTGCAAGAAAGAAGAATAAGATTTGAGCCTGATTCTTCAGTAACCAGTACTGTAATAACAGCTTTAGAACAAGATGATTTTAACCTTTTTTTAGATACAGTTTTTTCTGTTGATAAAGCAGTCCTTTCCGCTATTGTATATAAAGAAAAAACATATAATTTATTAGATTTAATTTCTTTTTTAGAATTGCCTGACGAATATAGCCTTGTAGTTAATCAAATAAACAACCCTTGCAGTATTCATCTTGATGAGTATGACAAAAGCGATAAAATGAAATTAATTCAGACATTTGAGTTATTATTGAAAAATCAAGACGCTAGAGGATGTGTCCAATTTATCAATCAACATCCTTATATTGTATCAGCCATTAACAGATCCTGCTCTGATAAGTTAGAGACGATGGTATCATTAGCTGTTGATTATAATTCGCCGGGTATCGTTGGGTTTTTAACTGTTAGCGGGGCTAATACTTGTAGAATTTTGTATGACTATGCAGATGCTAGCTATCCTTCCGATTTTACGGTTTTAGTAAAAAGCATTATATTGCAAAGAAGAGCTTGCTCTTTAGCTTTGATTAATGCTGGAGGATATCTGGATGAGCGGCCTGCTAATAAACCACCTATTTGCTACGCTGTGACATTAGGTCAAGCAAATGTTGTTGCTGCTTTATTACAAAAAACAGATCCAAATCTTAGAGACCCGCAAGGGCGAAATTTATTTTTTTATTTAAGATTTAATGGAGAAATTATTTTAAACCTTTTATATGAAAAGGGAGTCGATCTTAATCAAATTGATGATTTGAAAATAACACCATTAATTTATTTTATTCGTAAAGGAATGCCTACTTTAGTTAGAAAAGCGGTTTTAAAAGGATCTAAAGTTTATTCACAAAATCCTTTTTATAGCGCTATTCATGAAGCTGTTAATTTTAATCAATTAAGAATATTTAACCTATTAGTTAAATTGGGAGTTAATCCTAATCAAAAAAACGAATTTGGTGATAATGTGTTACATGATCATATCAAAAAATTGATTAGTGATTATGAACCATTAAAGACTATACCTTTAACTCAGGAATACGCTCAAAATCAAAAAAAGTTTAATTATTTTATTGCTAATAAGGTTGATTTTTATGAAATTAATCGTGATGGCAAGACCCCTGTAGATCTAGCAGAAGAAAAAGGATTTCAACAATTGGCGAATGCTTTAAAATTACTAATTCGTTTAGATCAGCAAAAAAAAGAAGCAAAAGATCATGCTGATGAAACCTCTAGCACTTCAACAGTAAAAGATGAAGAAGATATTAAAGAAATTATTTTTTCTATAAACAATAATTCGAATGAAGAAGATTCATTATTAAAAAAGAGAAAAATTGAAAATTCTTCAATTTAATTTTTTAGTTTAATGTCTAATCAATGATATTAGTTTTTTTTTAGTTTAAAATTTTGAAAAATCCTTTTTATGGAAAAGTAATGGATTTTATTAGAATTCAGGAAATAATTCCTGCAGCTAAATCAAAAGATCTATCAGCTGGAAATAAGGAAATAAGGTTTTCCTCTAATCTACATAGCTTATCATTGAATAGGAAGCATAGAGAGGACGCAACAAAGCCTCCTCATCATGATCTATGGTTTTTTAAGAAAATAGATAATGAGTCGGTAGAATATGATGTTTTTCTTGAAATTTCAGGAGCGAGTAAAAGTTATGCTTTAAGGCATCTTGAAAATCAAGCGATGTTATTTGATTTAGATTTTTCTACCTATACTGAAAAAACAGATCCAGAATCATTTTCATGGAAAGAGCTTTTAGATATAGCCCAACAGATGATTCCTAATACGGGCATCTTTTTACTGCTCAAAGCTTCTAAGCCTAATAGTGAAATTTTATTGGAATCTATCAAAGCTCGTTGCCCAACCGTACCAAGAAAAGAAATTTCAAAGCTATTTGATCGAATTAATCATTCCCTTTGGTGGTATTTTCCTGATTTTAAAAAAAATATTGATGATATTCTTGAACTTGATAGAAAAAGATTAATGGTGAGTGCAAAAATCGGATTGGCCAGCATGGAAGTTTTTGCTCAAGAATATCGCCGATTATTATGCCCCACACATTTATTTGAAGGCGTTAATCTTTTTACAAAATATAGGGTGGGATTTGATCAAAATCATGCAGATCCATCAATAACAGATGTCTATGTTGCTTCTAAATATATTTCATTTATAGGTTATTTTAAATCATATTATCAAGGTGTCTTTAGATTTAAAGATGAGCCCTATCAATTGAAAACTTGCCGATTAGATTTGAGAAATCAATATATTCTTGCTGATCAGGCGAAAGGATTAGGAACCTGCACTATTTTTGCAAAAATATTAGGTGATATTGATTTAAAATTTTCAAATCTCGGTTTTTTATTTCATGAGCAAAATGAAACTGATTTTAAATTTTATTTTACACAGGTTGATTCAGGATGTAGCTTTGCGGGAACTGCTAATATTGATTATCCGCCTGAGTGGTTCCTTGGCGATCTAACTGAATATGAAATCATAAAAAATCCCGCAACAAATTTAAATTTTTATAATTATTTATGGGTTAAATTAGATCAGAAAAGTGTTGTTAGAGATAATCATCAACTTGAAATCTTATCTGATTCTGAGCAAATGAAAAAAGAAAACTTTATTACATCTTTGAGAATAACTTTGTTGCCAGATTGTCTCTTGAATGAATTAGCAAGGGTTCATTTTTCTCATATAGATCATATGAGTCTGAAAATTAAAGCAGAAGTTCTTGTTTTTATGAACAGGCAACAATCTTTATTAGAAGAAATAATAACAAGAAGTTCAGTTTTTATAGATTATTTTTTTAATTTAGAATCTTGTCAAAATGGTTTTTATCGAAAAGAGCTTTTAGATTTGTATCTATCATTTGTTTCTTTTGAAACCTATAGCTCCGAATTAATTATAAAAAATAATGATTTGTTTAAAATAGAGTTTTTTAATAAATCTAAGAGTTTTTTAGAAAAAGTTTGGCTTAGGATGAATCTTGAACAAAAGAAGGAATTTATTAAAGAATCAATAGCTTATTCCATAGAGAACCAAGATTCTTTTAGTGGTATGTTTGTAAATATGTTAGAGTCAATCGATCCTGAATTAGTCCGAGAAATAAGAGCTAGGCATTTTGATTGTTGTTCCTTTTCAGAAGGGGTTTCAATGCTTTTATCAATAGGCAATAGTCTTTTCTTTAGTGATCTTGGTAATCAGGAAATGACATCCTCTAGCGAAGATGATTTAGTTGTATCTGATGATGAAGAAACAGCATCAAAGATTAAAGAGTCTAAATTTAAGTAGTTATTTATTTTTTTTAAAAAATAAGCTAGAGGATTCTTTTTTAAGAGGTTCTTTATAACTAAAGATTTTCCGAGGTTCTTTTTTGAGAATATCTTCTTTTGATAAAAGATATCTTTTAAAAGAGCTAAATGGCGACTGCTCTGTGCTCAGATCATTTAACTCTGAGCCAATAAATGTAATTCTAAATTTCATTAAAAAAGGAAAAATAGAATTTAAAGCAATTTTTAAATCCTCATTTAAATCTAAAAATTTATTTAATTTTTCATATAATTCAAAAACAATATTCATTAATTTTGAATTAATATTTTTTTTATCATTAAAAAAAGATAAGAGAATATCATCATTTTCGCCAGATGAATGAATCAGTAGTTTTGTTTTAAAAGAAGTAGAGATTTCATTATTAATTAAGATGTTTAAACTTTCAAAACTCGAAAATTTTTTCTTTTTAGATAAAATAATTTTTTCAATTTTGTTTAACTCTTTAGAAATTTGATCAATCAATACAGATATATTCATTTCTTCTATCATTTTATTAATTTTTTTTTCGAGCTCAGCTGGTCGAGTGCGTGATAATTTATCAATTTTTTTCAAGAAAAAATGAAGATATCTTAATTTTTCTAAAGCATTTGAAGAAACAACTTGTTCATCATAAGATAATAAAATCCTGGTTTTTGCATTAAATAATGACTTTTTAAGTAAATCTGTGAGCTCAGACAAGGCTTCTTCGGTTTTTTTATCTTTCCAGTATTGAGATAATTTCTGAAGATCTTGTATTAAAATAGATTCATTTGGAGCTAAACAATAGGTTTCAAAAATAGCTGATAATTCTTTGATCATATAATCATTTAGAGACAATGTATCATTTGATTGTATTTCTGTGTTGGTCATGCGGGTTTACAGCCAAATATTTTTTCATATATCGGCAAAATATTTGAATTATAAATATGTTTAATAGAGATGAATGAAATTAATACAAAAAATTTAGAAGCCTGAGATTTTTTTTAGTCGATTTTGATAAAGTATTGAGTATTCGATTAATTCAGCTTTTCTTAATAAACAATAATCAGCCATTTTTAGAAATAAAAGATTTTTTCTTTTCTCGAGAGGAAAGTGTTCATTTGAAAATGAAATATAATCAAAGTTTCTATTTTGATAGTTAATAATCATATTTTTTAAAATCTCTTTGAATGCTAATGACTTTAATGTTTCCATATAAGATATTTCTAGTGATATTTTTTTAACATCAAGAGAATCAAGTATTTTTATATTTCTTAATCCAATTTTTTTCAAATGTTCCATCATGAAAATATTAAAAAAAGAATCAAAACATACAGTTGCAAGATGTTTTTTTGAAAATAAAAGCTCGATTTGATTTTCCGGAGTGCTTAAAATCGTTTGGGAAATTAATCCATAATAATCTAAAAATAATTTCATTGTAAAAAGGCTTATTGTTAGATTTTCTGCGAAAGCAGGGGTGAAATTCGAAAGAGTAATATATAAAAAAAGAAGTTCAGGGGGAGTAATAATAAGTGCGTCTACAAATAAATGCCCTTGTTTTAAATCAACATTAAATAAGCATTCAGCTGCAATAATTGAAAGAAGGGAAAGGCTAATTGTTAAATTTTTAGTTTGGCCTACTTTAGGGTGTAAAATTATCTCATGAATAAGCCCCAAGTAAAGTAAAGATCTAAAATAATTATTGGAAATCATTACTATACTCAGAGAAAATATTACTTGTAGCTTACAATATTATTATTACATTGTAAATCAATATGTTAGTAATAATGTATCCCCATACATTTTCGAACATTATCTATTGTTTCTTGTGCTATAGCACGGGCTTTTTTAGTCCCTTCTTTAAGAATATCTCTGACATCATCATTTGATAGCTTCGCTCTGCGATCGCGCATAGGTATCAATAAATTTTCTAATGTAGAATTTAAAAGCTTCTTGATCGTCACATCGCCAAGTCCGCCTTTTTGATAATGTTCTTTTAGAGCTTCAATTTCTAATCGATCTGGGTGAAATGCGTCTAAATAAGTAAATACAACATTACCTTCAATTTTTCCTGGATCTGTAATTTTCAAATGCTCTGGATCTGTATACATTTGAAAAACTTTTCTTTTAACTTCTTCTGGAGTATCGGCTAAGAAAATTGCATTCCCTAAAGATTTGCTTGCTTTTGATTTGCCATCAATACCGACAAGTCTTGATGTTTTTCCTAGAACGGCTTCACATTCTTTAAGGTAATCAGTATGATAGATTCTATTAAATTTTCTAACAATTTCATTGGCTTGCTCAATCATTGGAAGTTGGTCATCCCCAACAGGGACTAGTTCTGCTCTAAAAATAGTAATATCAGCTGCTTGGCTTACAGGATAGCAAAAGAAGCCAGCGGGAATAGATTCGTTAAAACCTTTTTGCTGTATCTCAGTTTTTACAGTAGGATTGCGTTCAAGTCTACTAATTGTTACTAGATTTAAGTAATAAATCGTTAATTCTGCTATTTCCGGAATTTGAGATTGAATAAAAATGGTCGTTTTTAAAGGATCTAAGCCAACACTTAAATAATCTTTAGCTACTTCTATCACATTTTGCGTGATTTTCTCTGGTTGTTCGAAGTTATCGGTTAATGCTTGAATATCAGCAATCATCACATATTGATCGTAGATATCTTGAAGATTGACTCGATTTTGTAAAGAACCGACGTAATGTCCCAAGTGTAATTGACCTGTTGGGCGGTCACCAGTTAAGATTCTTTTTTTTTCCAAAGCTGTAACTCATTATTTTTTTGTTCAATTTACAATAACATATTAAAAAAAACAATATTCATTTCTTTTCCAATATTTTCGTTTATATAAAATAGAAAATATTTAATAAATTAAGATATATTTTTATAAATTAAAGAATTAACATATCGCTTATTATTTAGAAATCAGGATATTCTATGTTTTTTTCAAATAGAGATGTATTAAATCTTTCTGAGAAAATTAAAAATTCAACAAAAGATAAAATTATTAGTTCAAATGATATTATTCCAAAAGTTGAATTACCTTATCTTGATCCTGATTTTTCTGGAAGAGATATATCGAGATTTGGAAGTAAAAGATTAAAAAATTATTATGACCATCTTAGTTTTTTAGGAAATATAAGATCTGTAGCTCTCCGTTGTCGTAATGGTGGTTACTCCAGAGAATTTAATCAGCTAGCTTATGATTTTGGAGTAATATTAAAAATAGCTTCTTATGGGGTCGGGGAGTGTCAAGAAAATACATATGCAGCAGCATGGGCTTTAATACAACAAGGATATTATCAATTTGCTATTCTTCAGATTAATGGTTTAGAAAACGAATATCAAAAAAGAAAATATTCACATTGTTTGATAGTGCTGGGTGAAGGGATCGAAGAGATTAAAAAAGATTTTTTATTAGAAGATTTCAGTAAATTAAATTCTTCAGTAGTGGTTTTAGATCCTTATTTAAATTATGCATCTGTTGCTAATGAGTATGTTGTTAGAAATTTTCATTATTTGTCTATTTTTTTATATCATTCTGTCGCTAATACTATTCCAGGGCTAACTTTATTTTTCCTGAAGAATCAAATCGAACAAGTTATAAAAAAACTAGATAATCAATCTGATTTTAAAGAGTTGACTGAATATGATAGAAACTACTTAGGAGTTGGTTTTGGAATAGAAGACTTAACAGCTTGCCATGAAACAGCTTTAATAAGCCTGTTAAATGAAAAATCATCTTTGATTTTTAATTGGGGTCATAAAAATTGTATTGTCTATGCGTATACTCTTTTAGAAAGGCCGGAAGAATTTGCTGAAGCGGAAAGACTAAATAATCATTTAAAAAATGGTTCTTATTTTTACCAATCTGGTGGAAAAAGAATTTTCACTTTAAGTGATATTAATGTTCCTGAAAGTGGAGTTCCTCAAGGTATTACTAGTCTGAAAAGTAAAAAATAATTCTTAAATGTTCAATTTAATCTTTTTCTAATCCTATTTTTAATTCGTTGTGAGAAAAATTCTCATAACGAATTTTATAGTGAAGAATGATTTTTCTTCACTAGGATCTGTGAACAAAAAAATCTGAATAAATATTTAGATTTTTCTTTAAATGAATAATATTTTAGGCATCTACCATTCAATTCTTTCCGTAGCTAGTGCGCTGTTCTAAAGGTTCTTGATGCAAAGAGTTTGAATGGTCGGGTTTATTAAAGATTAAAACCGGATTAGCTGAATGCTGTTTTAAAGCCACAGCAATGTGAGAATATCCTCGTTCTTGCGCCATCATTAAAGCAGTTTTTCCATTATTATCCGTAAGATTAATATCTGCACCATTCGTTAAAAGTTCTGTTACGATGGCAAGGTTATTATTCATAGTCGCAATCATTAAAGCAGTTTTTCCATCTGTAATTTTATGGTCAATATCTGCACCTTTCTCTAAAAGTTTTGTTACGATGTCAAGGTTATTCTTGATAGTCGCAATCATTAAAGCTGTGGTTCCGCTTGTAGCTTGATGATTAATATCTGCACCTTTCTCTAAAAGTTTTGTTACGATGTCAAGGTTGTCATTTCGAGTCGCAATTGTTAAAGCGGTGAGTCCATTTGTAGTTTCATGCTCAATATCTGCACCTTTCTCTAAAAGTTTTGTTACGATGTCAAGGTTGTCATTTTGAGTCGCAATTGTTAAAGCGGTGAGTCCATTTGTAGTTTTATGGTCAATATCTGCACCTTTCTCTAAAAGTTTTGTTACGATAGCAAGGTTGTTATTTTCAGTCGCAAACATTAAAGCGGTGACTCCATTTGTAGTTTTATGGTCAATATCTGCACCTTTCTCTAAAAGTTTTGTTACGATGTCAAGGTTGTCATTTTGAGTCGCAATTGTTAAAGCGGTGAGTCCATTTGTAGTTTCATGGTCAATATCTGCACCTTTCTCTAAAAGTTTTGTTACGATGTCAAGGTTGTTATTTTGAGTCGCAATTATTAAAGCTGTGACCTTATTTTGATTAGTTTGAATATTAATATCTGCACTGTTTTTTAAAAGTTCTGTTACGATGTCAAGGTTGTTATTTTGAGTCGCAAACATTAAAGCAGTGTTTCTACAAGCATCTGTAAGATTAATATCTGCACCGTTTTTTAAAAGTTCTGTTACGATGGCAAGGTTATTATATTCAATCGCAAACATTAAAGCAGTGTTTCTACCAGCATCTGTAAGATTAATATCTGCACCGTTTTTTAAAAGTTCTGTTACGATGGCAAGGTTATTATATTCAATCGCAACCATTAAAGCAGTGTGCTTATTTTCATTAGATTGAAGATTAATATCTGCACCGTTTTTTAAAAGTTCCTTTACGATGTCAATCTTATTATTGATAATCGCGATCATTAAAGCAGTGTGCCCATTTGTGGTTTGAAGATTAATATTTGCGCCTTGACGAATCAATTTAATAATTTGATCAATATTTTTATTATTGAGAGCATGTAATAAATTTTTATTGATTTGTTCTGAATGCTTTTTTAAAGCCTGAATAATCCCAGAATTTCCTTGTTTTTTCGCTAACATTAAAGCAGTTTTTCCATTTGTATCATGAATATTAATATTTGGATTGCTTTTTAAAATTTCTGTTACGATGTCAAGCTTATTATTGATAGTCGCGATCATTAAAGCTGTGGTTCCGCTTGTAGCTTGATGATTAATATCTGCGCCTTTATTTAAAAGAAGTTTCACCATTTCAAAGAGATTATTTCGAGTTGCGATCGTTAAAGCAGTGTCTTGATTTGAAGTAGTTTGATGATTAATATCTGCACCGTTCTCTAAAAGTTTTGTTACGATCGCAAGTTTATTATTTCGAGTTGCGATCGTTAAAGCGGTGTCTTTATTTGAAGTAGTCTGAAGATTAATAAGTGGACCCTTCTTTAAAAGAAACATCGCGATGTCAAAGTGATTATTTTCAATCGCGATCATTAAAGCAGAGGCTCCATTTTCATCTTGAACATTTAGACTAGTAAGAGTTTCTTTTAAAAGCTCTTTAACAGTTTTCAGACTGCCTTTCTGAGCCGCGAACATTAAATCAGTGAACTTATTTGTAGTGCTTTGAGAATTAATATCTGCACCCTTATCAATTTGATCCATATTTTGATTATTGACAGTATCTGATAACTGGTCATCTATTTGTTCTTGAGTATTTTTAACTGTAGCTTTTTGTATTTCAGAAAGTTGTTTTTGTTCAGGTGTAGTTTTTGCAGAACTTGTTGTATTCGTAGTTGTATGCGTAGATGAAGCCTGAAGTGTCAACAACGTTGAAGAGGATGGTTCTTTAGTGGCTGCAATTAAAGATAGAGCTGCATTTTGAACCATCTTTTTGTAGTCTTCAAATGATTGATTTTGATAAAAAACTTGCAATCTTTTTTCATATACTTGTTTTGCTAGCTCTAACTGATCTTCATCTGCTATCAGTGTGTTAATAAATTTCGTCCAATAGGTGCTATCAAGATCATATATAGGTTTCACCAAGGGCTCTCTAAAGTTGGCTTCAGTTAGATTGAGTTTTTCTAGCAAGTCATGAAGACTCTTCCAATCTTGCTCAACAAGGACCAACTGATGCTCGCAACGAGTGAAGGCAGTAAAAAGTCTATTCATAATAGGTCGAACTGTTTCTATCGATTGTTTAGATTTTTGCAGCGCTTTATTTAATTCGGTTAAAAACCCATCAAGAATAACTAATTTAAACTCTAATCCACGCGTTTCAAAAGCAGCAGAAACTGGTTGAGGATAAGGGTTAGATGTTTTTAATGCTTCTTGCCGTTCCTGTGAGGCAACAATAACCATGGTATTATTATAATCTTGCATATGCTCAATAAGTTTTTGCAAGTCTTTCTGCGCAATACAACGTATTCCAGCAGGCAGAGAGGTAATCCGTTGGGAATGAACTCGGGCATTGAGATCTTTTGTAGGAGCGTTTAAGTCGCGACTTGTCTCAATCAGTAATTTTGTCATGGCATTTGCAAGATCAGCGACGGCAGGAGGGCAACGATAAGTATCATTTAATATCACTAATTGACACCCTGCATCGATCGTATACATCATTTGTTTGTAAAGCGAGAGATAATCAACAGTAACACTTAATGCATGATTTAATCGTTGACGATTATCACCAGCTAATAGAAAACGCCCTTTAAAACCTTGTCGCAAGCCTACTAATAGTCCTAAAGAAGCATCTTGAGCTTCATCATAGACTATTTGCTCTATACTTTCTGGGAAGTTGAACTGAGGTTTGGCTATATGCGGCATTTCAACAGCAAATTTTTGAAATAAGTGCCAAACAGCAGGACGCTTTTCTTTAGAAATTTCAGATTGTCGCTCACCTCGTTGAATATAATCCTCTAAAGATATGTCTTGTGTTAAAGATTGAAATTCTCTAGCAATAACTAATTTTTCGATACCAATAGATCTTTGAGCATCAATCCATGAAAATAGATCTTGTTTAGAATATTCTGTTTTTGTCACACCGTAATGCAATCGAGCTTCCTTTAAGGTCAGCACTTGGATCCAACTTTCGAGCTCTTCAAAATAAAGTTGTTTGATCACTGCATTTGCTAACTGTTCTGATTCTGTAATATAAAGAAAAGGAGGTGTTACTGGGTTTTCTGCATCGTGTTTTAGTATCTGTTGGCGTAGTTCAGTTAATAGCAAGAGTGTTTTGCCTGACCCTGGAGGGCCCATAAAAATTTTATCTTGATGCTGTCCACTTCTGAGTGCATTTTGTTGAGATTCACTTAACTGATTTAACACTTGATTAAATGTTGACTCTTCTAGGGTGACGTTATGTTGTTCTTGATGCTCAGTTTCTGCATGAGGTGTAAATAAGTTGTCTAGATCTGTGTCTGCAGGTAAATCTTGACCATGAGTCAGTAGATACCGTTGGGTGTAACTGCCCTGTAAAAATTTATTGTTTTCATATTTATGATCAATCATATAATCAAGAAGAATAAGCTTTTTTTGGCCCTCAGGGGTCATCGTCATGGTTAATAAAATTCTATTTTTTCTATTAACGCGTAAACTCCATATTTTAATAGCGCCAGTATTATTCAGAATTTCTGGATTTAAACCATGAGTATTTGTTCCGTTTAAAAAAGAGAGGAGAGTTTCTTGCAAAGCATCTGAAGAGAGTTGATTTGAACTGTTCTGGGAATCTCTCAAAGCGCGCATAAATGATTTTGAGCGACAATAAATAACAGGGCTAGACATACGTTTCTTTATCTTGAATATATTGATCAATAGTAATTGATTAGTTTAGATAAAATATTGATTAATATCAATACTTTATCTATTTTTTTTGAAAAATCACTTATAGAAGACACTGGATAAGTGCATTTGCGACAATTGTAAGAAAAATTGAGCTTAATAATGTGTTTAAAAACCGAACGATATTATTAATAATCAGTAATCTATAATTGTTGATTGCTTATTATTTCATCAATTTTAAAAGAAGGAAGCAACTTTTCCGATTCAATAAAAATCCAAAACGAATAACTATCTTGAAGCTCAGTTTTTTAATGAATAAAGCAAATAATATTGGTATTAAAGAAAAAATTTAAATTATTTTAAGATCTGTTAATAAAAACTTTGGCTTGAAAATACGGAAAAATTGAAATAGCAGGGAAGAAAAGAGATTTGATAGATTATTGAGTTATCGAGACAAAAATAACTATCGAGCTATGGGTTGGTGGATAAACATGGATGGTTGGAGAAGAATTCATACACAACTACAATCACTTCCTTTTTTTCATATTCAGAATGAAAAATTTTTAAGATTAATTATCGCAGCTATTTATTTTATAGAGCGTTCCAGTAGGCAGGTAATCACAACTTATGATCTGATTTGCTTACAAAGAGCCTCATTTAATGAAGTATTTTTCAATAAAATAAATAATTTTCGTGGAATTTTTCTTGTTTTCATAAATCGCTAGAAGGATTTTTAGATTTTGTATATTTTGTTGGACCAATTATATGGCTTTATTAATTTTTTTGTTCACACGCCCTAATTATTTGCAAAAAAAGTTCTTCTTGTTTAAGAATAGAAATATAATTTATTAGAAAAATACATATGCTGGGATCTTTTATTAAAACTAAGAGTTTTGGATTTATAAATTTAGGTGATTCATCATATATTGCAGCTGCTTTAGAGCTATTTCTCGCAACTCCTTTTTTATTGAAAAAAATTGAAATGTTAAAAAGAAATACATTAACTATAGAGCAACAGAAATTTTTAAAGCTTCTTGATGACTTGTCTGGTGAGCAAGATTTAACAAAATCTTGGGCTGATTTTGTTAACGTTGTTGAAGAATACATGTTTAAAAGGGGGCCAGGATTTTTTTATAAAGATGAGGTCTATGTCTATCAGTTTTTTAATGATTGCTTAGAAATAAAGCCAACCATTCAGTATCAGCAAGTAACCCGATATTCAGCTCATGATAGAATGCCTGTTCAGAGTTTTTTTAAAACAAGAGGAATGCCATTAAGAGTTTTAACTTTAAATGATGGGCAGTCATTAGAGAGTTTAATTGCTGAAGAGAAAAAGTTTTGTATTTCCTATCATCCTATTGATAACACCGAAAAGTATCGTTCTGTTCCTACAGTTATTAGTCAAAGATATTTAATTCCAGAGGATCAATCCACCCTATTAATACAGATAGGTCAGGTGTTAACAAATATTTCTGTGAATGAGTTTAAAATTGATCGATTATTAAACTATACCCATCCACAGCATCAAACAAAATCAACATATTTCTTACATGGGCTCACTTTATTCTCGTCTGGTTGTGAATTAACCGAGTATATTTCATTAATTAAAGCTGAACAGGGGTGGGTTTATTCTCAAAATGATCATGTAAAGGAGATGACAGAAAATGAGGTCGAGCAACTTCTTTCTAATTCTTCTTACATGCCAAGCTTGTTGATGTATGTTAATTCAAATTTATCGGATATTGAGCAAATATATTGTAAGGATTATTTATTATGGGTTAGAAATACTCATTTCAGTTTATTTGATTTAGAGGAAATAGATATTTTAGGAGAGGTGGATGCAATTAACTCAAAAAATATTTTTCAACAAGAATTGTCAGCTGTTGTAGAGCCAATTACCCCTGTCTTTAGTCTTGATAGTCTAGCTGATAGTAGTGAAGTTGAACGCGATAATAATTTTGAACAAATCATTTTAACCGAAGTCTTCGATATAAAAGAAAAATTAAATCTACTTTCCACTCACCCCGATACAAGTCTCCTCGAAGAGCAGTCTGAGCGATTAGAAAAATCTATTAATCAACATTGTGAATTGCTTGAATCAAAAGCTAGAAATAATTTATTTTTTTCCTGCGATCCTCTTGTTGAGAAAACAATGAATTCCCTTAAAGAGTTAAATTTACTTAAAGAAACCGCTTTAAAAATTAAAGAAGGGTTCAAAGTTTAACTCTTAAATCCATTTCTAGCAAGATTGTTAGGGTGAGGCCCCACTAGAGTTGTATGAGCAAATTTAGTGGGAGGAGCCCTACTTAACCATCGATCTTTGAAAATTCTTTTTTACTAACATCTGCCTCATCATATTGTTGAGAGCTGTTTTTTAAAGTTTGTAGAGCAAAATTTCTGTATTCTGGGGCAGATTGATCTGTTGGATGCCACGAGATAACTCTATTGTTTCTCGATAATATATTTTGAGTAATAAATAATCCTGTTTTATTTGGAATGCTTCTTGAAAAACGAAGAGTTCTACCAATCATTTGTTTCATTAATGTAGGTTCGTGATAAGGATCTTTGCTTTTTTCAATTGCCGATTTAAATGAATTGGAGCAGATCACCCAAGTTAATCGATCATGGTCTAATCCTGTTGCAGGAATTTCGATTCCAATCATGATCCCTTTCTCTGCTTCAAGAAAATTTTTAATTGTTTGCTCGTTGTCACGGGTTTTTGAAGAAACAACAAATAAATTAGTGCCACAGTTTCTAAATTCTTCTGAATCGTTAAATGTCGACAAAACAATTCGAATTTCTTCTAATTGGTTAACAAGAATAATTCCTTTTTGATTATACAATCTTAGACCAAGGTGTTCATGATTTAATGTTAAATTTAAAATAATTGATGGGGTGATTTCAGCATCAATGCTTCTATCTATAATTAAAGGAGTGATTATTTTATCTAAAATAGCCTGCTCTCTCTTGTAATTGAAAGAAGTTCGTGCGGACATCTTTTTCACGAGCTCACTTTGAGTTGCTGAAAATGCAAGGATAGAACTAGTGGTTGATTTTTTTTCAAGAAGTTTATTAATAACTTTTGATGATAAAACCTGATGCGATTCATCGGCAATATATAAAGATGTTTCTCTTATAAGTTTGGAGAAATGATCCTTAGTTTGGAGCTTAATTTGTTCAACCTGCTCATCAGATTCAAGCATGTCGAGAAAGCTTTTTTGACAGATAATAAAAAGATGGTGTTTAGATTTTAATGCGGTATTAACGGCCATTAATTTCTTATCCAAATGAGCTTGTTCTGATGAGATAGCAATCACAGAGTCAGGAGAAACATAACATGATGCAGGTAACCCAGAAATGTGTTCTTGGTATTCGGCTATTTTTAGATACATTTGTTGAACAAGATTAATTGTTGGGCAAATGATCATGATGTTTGATTGTTTGTTTGCATTAAAGCCGGCAAAAGCAACTAATGATTCTACAAGGGTTTTACCTGTTCCTGTTGCCATTTCAATACTAAGAATGTTTTTGCAAATTAAAGGCTCTTCTTCTCGATCTATGCTCCAACGCCCAATTGCGTCAATAGCATCAATTTGATGTTTAAATATTTGAGTTTCTTTATATCGTATCGATTCCCATCCTCTTACAATATCAGCACAGCTTTGGCTTAAAAATGAACGGGTAGAACTGCTACTGGCGGATGATTTGCTAGACCATGATTGTCTTATAGAGTATTTTGATAATACTTCAGTGCTTGTCAATTCTGATGCTTCTTGATAAGGGTTAATTTTTGTATCAATAAATCTAGTTAATTTTTTAAAAGCCTCGACATAGGCAGATACTAATTCTGGGAACAGAGACTCTTCAGCCTCTATAAAATCTCTGTTTAAATCACATGAAGATAATCCATCTTGCTCTAGACTTGTTGTTGATTTTTCCATCATTAATAAATTTGAACTTATTTGAGAAAAGCCTTTTTTGACAGCGTGTTTTTTTGAAATCTCATTAATAAACATTTGTAAGAAATAATCGTCAATATTATTGCCGCCTTGATGCAGGAAAAAAAACTTAGCTATTGAGTGATCATATTTTTCAGTTCCTGGTTTTCTATTTGTGTCTATTATTTCTGAAATTGACGCTATATCAATAAATAAAAGATTAGTTCCTATTTTTGACGTAGATGATAGGTCTACGGATGTAGAGCGTTTTTTAGAAAAGAAAGGTAATGTCACAACAAGAGAATTTTCTTTATAGTGGTTTAATAAATGAAATAATGAATTTGTTGAGTTATCTATCAAGGGATGTTCTTTTACGATGATTTTTGAAATAGTTGAATCAAATAAAATGATATTTTTAAAACGAGATAATAACGCAAATTGAAAGGCTATTTTTTTTAAATTAAGGTTGTTTGAGTTGTTAATAACCATGAAATCTATAAATTGGTTAATTCTCAAAAATTCTGGAGTAAAATCTGACGCATTAATAACAATAATTGTTCGGCTTGTTTGAGTTGGTTGAGGAATTAAAATATTACGAACATCATTAGCTAGAATAAAAAAAGCATCTTCGCTAATAGAAGTTTGTTTTGTTGAGTAAAATTCAAGATTTAGTTCAGGATATTCAACTGCAGAATATGATACATCTGCTGAAATAGATTGTTGAACTATTTGTAAGTTGATAAAAGAAATTGATGGGTAATCAAAACCCCTGTCATCATGGCTATCATTAGGAAAATCAGGAGCTTCTTTTTTTGCTGAAAACGCTGAGTTTGATTGATTAAAAAAAACATCACCAAATCTATCATATTGGACATTTTTATCCAAAATAGAACCAGAGCCGTTTAAATCGCTTGACAGGTTCGGGGTTGCTTCATCATTTAAAAAGTAGGTTGCCAAATCATCTAAAAAATAATCATCAAGAGCTGAATTATTGATGTCTGGATGATTTTCACCAAATAAACTTGATACCATTTCCCAATCAATATCGGTAATATTGCTAAGATGACTTTGATGTTCGGGTCTTATTTGAGGGATTCCTTGTTGATCAGTAGAAATAGCAGGTGTTGAATTTGTCATATAACTAGGATGAGAAATACAATTTGCTTGATGATTAAAGCCCACTGCCCCAAAGCCATTATAAGATTGATAATATTGATTATTATTCGAAGATGCACAAATGACACCAGAAAAATTTGGTTGATAAGGCTGTAAATGCCCAAGAGACCATACTTCTTGATGATGAGGCAAACTAGGGCTGGATAAATTAAATTCTGCAGCAGAGGCAGCCTTTTCTTGCTGATGTGAGGAGCTCTGGCCAAATGAATATAAAGGCATTTGTTCAATAGTGTTGTCATTTAAATAACTTTGATCTATTCGAGGCTTTTTATTACTGTTATTGGCAGATTCTTTTTTAATATCATTATTTTTATCAATTGGATCCATAATTATTTTTATTTTTAAATTAAATATATTGAAAATTTCTTAAATTTTAATATTTTTAATTAAGAAAATAAAGTAACCATTTGATTAATATTGTAATTAAGTTGTCTTTGTTTTTTAATTATCTATAAAGTAAATATAATAATCACAAATCACATTGTAGATGGGTGAGATTTTTGTTTCGTAGTAGATCATTCCTGATTTTTTCATCACAGATATAGATGCTAGATGATCTGACGGTGTGTATGCGATGATTCTCGAGGCTTGAATGTTTTTCACTCCCCATTTTAGTAAAGTAACTAAACATTCTGTTGCAAATCCTTGATGCCAATAATTTTCAAAAAGCATATATCCAACATCAATAGAATTCCCTGAAAAACCCGAAAATCCACAAACTCCCATAAAGTTTTTATTTTGTTTATTTAAAATTAAAAAACATGGAATATTTTTTTCTCTAAATTCTTTTATAAAAAAATTCAACTCATCTTGGGCTTGATCTTTTGATAATGGTCCATCTGGATAAAACTCATAGACCTTTTTATCTTGGTATAACTCAAAAATATCTTTTAAATAAGGAGTTGCAGATTCATTCGTCATGACCCGAAGAATTAATCTTTCAGTATTTAAATCAAACATGTTATAAACTCTGCATCCTTTTATAAATATTAGAACAAGATTATCTTATATCTTTGCTAAAGCATTTTAATTTCTTCAGTTTATTTATCTAATTTCTTATAAAGTTTATTTAATTTATTGAATAAACTATGATTTTTGATAAAATGGGATTAATTTTTAAGTAAAAATGTTATTTATTTAACATAATAATAATCTTTACAGCAGTGTAAAAAAAGGTATTTATGGAAACAAACCCTTCTCTGATAGAAAAGTTTAAGCAAATAGAAAGTAATAATAATGAAATCGAGCAAGGTAGTGATTCTGATAGCGATTTAACATTAATGAATGCTTATTTACAGCATGAAATGAATAATGGCGTTGAAATTATCGATAATCCATCAATAGAGTCTGAGCAGCAAGCTTTAATAAAATATCTTGAAAATCCTATCATCTATTTAAATCATTCCTATAAATTCTTATTTGAATCAATGCTATTAAAAGTGGATTCTTCAATAGATTACAGGGAGTTATCGTTTACAGAGTGCTTTGATATTCTATTTCCTACCGCTTACCCTAATGGGTCGAAAATTTCAAAAATTAAAGAAGATGGGGTTCGGTATTTACAAATAGGTGTTACTAATATTTCTCGTGAATATTTGTTAGATAGCTTAATTACTGACTCATCAATTCAAATACCTTTTAAGAAACTTTTTTCTATAGATTCAGGGCAACTATCTTGCACTATTGCAAAACAAAAAGTTTTTTTTCATGAATCTTGGGCTGAATTAAGCTCTGTAAGTCCATTTTATTTTAAAAAAGAATCTTCACGCGCTGATTGTTATCACACAGTAAAGCCTCTTGTAGATAAAGTTGGTAATAAATTTTGTATTATTTCAAAAACATATCGTGATATTGATGAATTACCAAGAGATAATCAACTAGTCTTAGACCAGACTGGCTTATATTTTTCATCAACAATGTTCCGTTTTCAAAAATTTAATATAAAAAAAATAGAAATAATGCCTTATCAAGGGCCTAGTTTGTCTGATTATTTGGAAAATAATCCTGATATAGATGAAAAAGATCTTTTGAGTATTGCTCTTAAGGTATTGGAGTCTTTTAAAGCGCAGCTGATCGATAAATCGATTATTCATACTGATATTAAATTTGAAAATATTTGTATTATGAAAAATGATCATCAATTCCAAGTGGTTTTTATTGATTTTGAGGAAGCTTATTTAGAAGGCGAACAACCACACGGTTTGGGAACAGCAGGATACACGCCACCTGAATGTTTTAAAAAAGCTGACAATCATTTGATACAATTGAGCATAAGAGAAAAAGGCCAAGAAGCATGGTTAAAATGTTTAAAACCAAATTTTAAAGATTTATTTACGTATGAGTCAGATTGTTATGCTATCGGATGTGTTTTAAATGAACTATTAAGGGGCACTAAGTATTATCTTCAATTAAAATTTATTATAAATCAGTTCAAAAATGAAGAGCCTTCTTCTCGACCGAAAAAAGAAGACATTTCAAGAATCATCGAATATTTTTCAAATGAATTATCTTTAGATGATGTCCCATCGAAATTAAAGTCTATGCAAATCTAGATAATTTCTTTTTTAAGATATGTTCTTGAAATGTAGTTTTTTCTAGGACCTTTCACAGAATAAATCATTATTAATGAGTCTTTAGAATATTTAATATCAAGGTCATAAAAATCATATTTGCATTCATGTAAATGTGATTTTTCTTGGATTTCAACAAAATTAATAACATGTAAAGTATTTTTAAAAATATCGAGCACATGTAATTCATGATCGCCAAACTCAAAATATCTTTTTTGAAAAAATGAATAAGATTTTTTTTCAAGTTGATAAGATCCTGTTTCTTCATATGCAATACAGGTTTCTGACAGTTTTTTAAAAAAAGCCAGACCATTCATTTCTAAGCCTAAAGGCAAGATAGTTCTTGTGAAACTAAAGTTGCCAGAAAATAGTTCTTGTAATTCCTTTTTAATGAGTTTGTTTTTCAATTCTATAATCCCATTTTATTTTAGTTTCCAAAAACTATTCTATCAATATTTATTACATTTTCAGAGATGGCCTTGAATCTGATGCGCTAGGTTTTGATGATGAAAATATCATCGCAGCTGATTCTTGAGCTACACTCTCAGCGTATTTAATGAGAAGAGTCTCTTTGAATTGCCGATCTTGTTCTTTGATGGGGCTCCATTTTTCGATTATATTAAGCATGAATGATTTTTCAGCCACCTTTTGAATCTCAATTTGTTCAATCAATTTTCTTGTAATTGGTAGATGATCTTTTTCTATTAAACCCAAAAGAAGTTCTAAGTTAAATCCGCTGTATTTAGCTAATATTTCTGTTGCAATGTTTTCGACCTCTTCTTTTTCTGGCTGCGTGCTCAGTAATGGATCTTCTTCATCTTCTTCACTATCCATAAAAAATAAAGACCTTCCATATGTTGATACAGGATATGTTGGAGTAGATGGTTCATTATTTTCATCGGTCTCACTATAAGGAAAAGATGCGCTTTCTGCTTGATCTTCACTATAAGCCCATTCTTGGTAAGAGGATTGATCTCTTTGAGGTGGAGGAGGTGTTAATATTTCTTCCTGATTTAAGTAAGATGCAATTAAAGACTGTAAAAAAGATTCATTTTTACCTATTAATAGAGCATTAGTTATATCTTCTTGAGTAATTATTAAGAGCTGTAACCTTGACAGATAGTTAAGTTGCTCTTCAGTACAAGCGCTTATAAAGGATCCTATTTTAATTTTTTGTTTAAAACTCTCATCTGTTTTTATTTTATCAACTAATTTTGAAAAAATCTCTTCAGATAAATAAGTGGCTACTATTTTTGAAAAATCAATGCTTTCTAAAGGGGTTGCGTTTATAACTTCTATAATAATTGATTTATCTACTTGATTTAAAATTAATTCATTAATGAATTTAGATTCAGCATCCTGTATTTGGGGAATTATTTTTAAAGCTGTTTCGAGATTTAATCTAGGAATTATTTGTCCTAAGACCGGATTTTCATCATAAGCTGTGAATATTCTGTATTGGAGGCATATAAAACGCAACTCTTCTTCAGAAGGCAAAATTCCTTTTTTTAAGACTAAATCTAATGTCACTCGATCTGCTCCAGTATAAAGACCATGAATCATGGTATTTTTAAAATAATTATCAGGAACAGCATTTAGTATTAAAAATTGCTCACGAGAAGAAAGCGTTAATAATTTTGAAATATCTATATGAGCACCGCTTTCAATTAAAGTTGATAAAGCTTCTTGAGTGCTTTTATCATCATATATTCCAGGAACTCTCCTTTTTAAGACGGCCTCAATAGGAGTGTAGCCTGATAAAAAATCATGAGATTTATTCAAAGCATCAGGGGCTAGTAAGGCGATTATTTTAAAAAAATCAGGATGACCATAATAGTTATCTAGATTAATGTTTTTTAAATCAAGTATTGCATGGCTCTCTTTTAATCTTAATATTAAAGGCCAATCATGATTTTTAATTGCTAACGCCATTAAAAGGCTAGAATAGCCTGATGTTGATAAAGTTTTCAGTTGTTCTTTTGTTGCTTTTCTTGATAAATCAATTAATAATCTTGCGTTCGATCTTGATAAGTCCTCAATTTTTTGATCAATAGGAATTTCTTTTTGAATCCAGTCTAATAATGAATCGTCAAAAGATTTTGAAAGTAAGAAACATTGTTTGATTGTTTCATTTTTGACAGCATCATCTATTTGTGCATTCAAAAGATATTCAAATAATCCTGGGATTGTATCTACCTTGTGCAGAATCATGTATATTCTTTCAGATATTGTTGAGAATTTTTCAGCGCTTATAAATTCACCAGTATTGCTTGCACTTAGATTTTGTTCAAATATTCCTTGTAATAAAAGAGGTGGCTCTATAAATTCTAAAATCGCTTTTAAAGAATTTGGATCTTTTGAGAAGGAATCTAATATTTGAGGTAATGACTCTTGGAATAAAGTAGGGTTTTTAATTTTAACTTGGTTTAAAGTTGATGTTAGGAAATCTATTTTTTTTCGATTGATGAGAGTTGTCGTTAATGACACTATGCTTTCTTTAGAGAGCAGATGATTGTAATTTTCAATAACAAGCATCGGTATGTTAATTGAATTTATTCTAGACAATATGCTTTCAGTAAATATAAATCTATTAATCAGGTCTGCTAACTCTTTCTCTTCAATAATTTTATTTTTAATAATCAAGCTAAAGACTTTTATTACAAAATCTTCAGATAATCTTTTCATTGTAAAATCAAAAAAAATCTCATGAATCAGGGAGAACTCATTGTTTGAAGAATCCGCAGAAATTAAACATAGAGGATTTGCTGCAATAATTTTAAAAAACAAGTCTTCATTTATTTGAACACCTTGAAGTGATTTGAAAGATTTTGCTGCATTTTGATTACGTTCATTCTTTTGGATTAAAATTTCTATATCATTCTCGATGATGAGGTCGATCACTGTTGATATCAGAGCTTCATCTTGAGACTTGAAAATAGAATCTAAAAGCCAGTCTTTTGTTTTTAATAAGGCTGTTTTTGATGCGATTAACTCTAGTAATTGATCGTTAAAATCACCCTTTTTGATTAATTTAAATAAAAGATCTTTATTGAGTTCTGTGTCTTCAGATATTATGACCTCAAAAACATCTTTGGGGATTCTTATTTTTTTTGATAGTTGATCGATTCTATTGAGAAGAATAAAGGGATTATCAGTCATCACAAAAATAGAATTCAACTTAGTTTGATCATTTGATTTTTCAAATAAGATTTCTAAATATTCAGCGGGAGTATCGTCGTTATCTATAGCTGAAGCAATTAAACAGCTGAAAAGATCATCATTTTTTGATATTTCATCGAGTAAAAATTTTAATTCATCTGTTTTGTTTTCATTAAATAGTGTTAATGTTGTTCTGTACAATGAAAATTTAGAGCTATCTCGATTGTCAAAGAAAACAGAGTGGTTGGTTTTTATTAACTCAGAAATAAAATCAATAGATTCTTTTTGCGATAAAAATTGCTTGTTGCTTAATAAATCGTGGAAAGATCTTTTTGTGTTTTGATTAATTAAGATCTGAGTATTAAAACCAGGTATTCTTGTGATTTCTTTGATAGCCTCTAGTCCGATCAGTTCATAAGAGTCAAAAAAACAAGATAAATTTTCTATAAATAATTCCGGATTTTCTCTTATAAGGCCAAGAAATTTTAGAGCACTGCCTTCTTGAGGGAGTAGTTTTTTGATTATTGATGAAATCGTTGATGTTGAAAAGATTCTTGGATTTGATCTGAATAATTGGAAGACAACTTCTATATCAGCATCTTTAAGATTTGAAAATATTTTCTCGATTAACTGATTAAAAGAACGCTGAGATACTGTTGATTTAAACAAATCATTAATTAATTTATTACTAATCATGAGATCTATCAATTGAATAACAAAATCAGCACTCAGTTTAGATGAGGAGTAGTTTTCAAGTATTTTATAAAAAATATCTTGACCTTTAACGTTGTCTAGTAAAATTATAGGGTTTTTGTTAATGATTTTAAGGCAAAGAGCTTCATTAATACCTGCGTTTTGTTGGCTATCTATTAATATGCTAAGCACGTTACCATCATTGTTTTTTGCTATCAGGGCGCTTTTAGATGATTCATCAATCTTATCAATCATTCTTTCAGCTAATTCTATATAGTTTTGTGAAATAGCTTCATGGATGACAAATCCTTGAGAGATATCTATAAGATCGTGAGCAAATAGTCTTTGTGCTAAATCATAATGATGGTTTTTTAAGGCAAGCGTTAATGCTGTTTGATCTTTTGAGTTCTTATGGTTGATGAGTGCTGGATTCGCTGTTAATGTTCTTTCTAATATTTCATCAAGATTAGTCGTTTTACCAAAGCTCATCATATTTAATAATATTGTTGCATTGTTTTTGTTATCTATCGTTGAATAGATAATTTCGTCTTTAAAAAGATTAAAAATATGTGTAAAAACAGAATCCGGCATACTACTACAGATAGCTGTATTTAATAAAGATGTTGCATTAATCACAGATAATGGTTTTAAGGCATTCATTAAACGAATTATTTTTTGAGCATTTGCTGGTGAATATTGGATATTTTGAATAAGAATATTTATAGCATCATCAGATTGAATTAATTCAGGTTTTTCTTTGGCTAGTAACATAAAAATATCAATACGGCCCATCTGTGCTTCAGTTATTAGCTGCTGTTGAGATATGGTTGCACCTAGTTTTAAAAATAATACAGCTGCTGAATAATCTTTTTCGTTAATTGATTTTTTCAAGCCTGATTCACCATAAGAATAAGGTCCTATGTGTATATTGATATCCAAGCCCCGAGCGACCAATTTTTCTAATAAAGCGGGCTGTTTTTTTGCAATCAAGTACGTATCGAGATAACGAAGGTTCGAGATATCTATTTTATCTATTAAGAAGTTGATGATTTGTGGTGACTTATTAAAAAATAATGCAAAATTAAATAAATCTAATGAAATAGTACTTTCTGATAAAGAGCTAATAATTTCATCATCAGTTTTAGATAAAATAATTAATTTTTCATGAGAAAGATTAGAGTCGGGCACCCCTCTATCAACAAGGGTATCATGAGCTGCAATCAATATTTTTGATTTTGAATCCCCATATTGAAAGGTTCCTGGCAAGGGTATACTTGTATTACCTACAATATCAGATGCGTTGATTGATTTAAATACAGTAGGAGTTCCTCCTCCTGTCCCTAAAAGAACCCTATGAACAGGTTTTTCGATGATCGAGTGATCAAGTGGATTTATTTCTTTAAATGTTGATTTTACTATTTCTTTTGATAGCAGGATTGCCATTTCTTGAGTGATATCTGAATATATTGAATCGCCTTCAGCACCATATTTGAAAACTTCGATTGAATCAAAAACAATATTGTCATCTCTAGAAATCCATGCATATGATTGAGCAATAATTTTTCCATTTCGACTTAAAACATAAAAGGAACTAGAAGGCTTTGTGAGCCCATCTTGAACACAGCGCTCTGAATGATCTCCAATAGATTGACAGCAATCTGTTAATTGCCCTAAAAACATAGCTCTGTAATCACCTGGTTGTATTCGCTCAAAAGTATAATTAACCGGTGTCGATCCTTCTAGAACCGTTTTTTCCACTTTAATATTGGGTAGAAAATCTTCTGATTTTATGGTTGTATGAGGTGACTCCATAAAAGCTAAAGATGGATTGAGATACTCTTCTGAAATATTATGATTTAAAAAAGAGGTTGTCATTTCTTGATATTTAGGGTCAAGAGCTTTTGAATTGTATCTAGCTAAGAGTTGAGCCTTCTTGAAAAGATCAAAAGGATTTGATTCATCTAGTGTTAATTTTGGAAATAATTCTTGTAATCTTTCTTTTTTTAAATCGGGTATAAATTCTAATATTTGTTCTAAATTACGATCTAAAAATTGATTGCATATATCATCTAATTTTTCGAAAAAATGGTGAGAGTACCCACTTCCATCTATGTTGGCTCCCCCTATCGTAAATCTAGACAAGAAAACTTTCAAAAAACTTGGGACAGCTGTATGTTTTGATTCAATTAATTGATTTAATGTTGAATGAAATTTTGAAAGTAATTGAGGGATATCAGTAGAAGGATTTGGACAGTGCAATATTTTAAAAAATTCGTTGATGATATCATCTGTTTTTTTCTGAAAATCCCAGATGCTTAATAGAAAAATACGGCTATCTTGAAAGAGGCTTTGATTTTTATCTCTACCTATATCTTCAAGCCTTGATAAAATCAGCGCATGAGCTGCTAAAAAACGATCTTCAGGTTCGTAAACTTTCTTAAGAACTTCTTTAAATATTTTAGTTCGTTGAGAATTCGTAAGTTCTTTAGGTGGTTTTCCACCCTGAGCTCGAGGAGGGATTCCTTTTAAAATTGAGATTTTGGCCCCAATATCATTTGTTGAAGGGTGTATGATGGCTTCTTGAATTTTTAAGAATTCTGTTGCTGCAGTTTCTTTTTGCTGTCTAATCTTTGATGAGCCTAAATCTCCATGGATGCGCACATAATCTTGAAGTATCCGCTCTTTGGCTTCTGTATTTTCTATCAATAATTTAATTTCAGGATCCTCTAATAATAGAGATCGTAACTCGACTTTAACCGCAGAAGAGGTTTCTTGAAAAATAGATTGAAATAAACTATCAAACTTTTCTGAAAAACTAGTCATAGAAAATATTTCCTTAATTATTTCTATATATTTAGGTTGTTTTTTTGATTTTTATCGCAAATTTACAAAAAAAAATGAGTGCATATTCATTTTTATTCGGTCTGGCTAGTTTTTTGCTTCATCATCTTGAAAATAATGATTTTTAAAAATTATCAATTAACAATTAATTATAATTTTTAAATTTACTTAGAAAATCATAACAGAACAATAACTTTTTATTAAAAAAAGGGAGATAAAAAATGTTTGGAAAGGCAAAAGAGGCAATAAAGATATCGCGCGATGATATTATTGAAGAAGTATCAGTACATATTAGAAAGAAGTTGGAAACAGAAAAAAGATATTCACCAGCTGATTTTTTAAAAAAACTAGATCATGATTATGCGAGGACTGAACAAACACAAGCATTAGGGGGTCAAGATGGTTTCGAAAAACGTATGGGGAAAATGTGGGTTGCATTAACTCATGAAGACAAAAATATAGGCTACGATACTTCATTTATAAAAGAAATAGAGCATTTGAGTGCACAAATTAAAAATATTGAGGAACCGTGGGGAAATACCATAGGTAATGAAGTAGAGATTGACGGAAAAAAAGAAAAATTAAGCGAATATTTAAAAACACATAAAAGAGACTTAATTATTGCAGCTCTTGAAAAACTAGAAAGTCAACAAAAAGTAAATACATTCATTCAATTATTTGAAGCTATTATTAAATATATATTTGGTGACAGAACACAAGAACTTCGGCAGAAAAGAGCCGAGGATATGAGTGCTGGAAAGAGCTTTACTCCTCTAACCGGGAAAGATCTTTTCGCACAGGTGATTACGAGTGATACCCCAGCAGAGACCTTTAAGAGTGTATTAAATGCTCAATATAACCGATTAGCTGAAAAAGGGTCTGTTCGTGAACAAGCAATCCATTCATTATTTGAAGGTCGGACATCAAGAGAAAAGCTTACTGCTCAAATTAAGAAAGCTCAAACAACGAATGAGACTGTAGCTTCAGAGAGAGGGGCTGCTCAAAAAGAAATGGATTTTAATACAAAAAACCCAAATGTAAGAGGGCAAAGCAATTTCACACGTTTGCTAAATCAAAAAAGAGAGGAACAAAAAGGAAGAAAAAAGCCCGGAGGCTAGTTTCAACCGAATTTCATCAGAGATTTAAAGAATAGTTCTCATTTTTGAGGCAGCTGTGAATATTCAAAGAATGAGAACTTTCTAAGAAAAAATAAGCAAATACAAATATAAAGATATTTGCTTATCTTCCCGCAATAACTAAATAATATTTTTGTTTCTATAAATCTATGAATCCTTATAAAGCACTCTTTTAAACCTTATGAGGAAAATTGAGGATTTATTTTTAAAGGCTTATTGATACCTTGGAATAATCGAAGAAGATACTCTTTTGATTTTTGCAGCTGATAGCCAAAGTATATTTTTAACTTAATTTCTGACTTATCAAAATCAAATAAGAAGGTCTTACTCCTAAGCTATACTTAATTTGAAAACAAAAATATAAAAGGAGTAAGAACCATGAATAGTGTAGACCTGTTACGGCCAGTTGTCGATGTTGTCTTCAAAAGAATCTTTGGACAAGACAAATCTATCTGTTTAGCGTTTATCTGTGCCGTCTTAGGATGGGAACCATCCTCTGTTCAAGACCTTCAAATTGAGTTTGTTGATAAAGATTTGATTCCCGCCTATCCAGATAGCAAACAAAGCTTTCTTGATATCTTGGTCAAATTAAGCACCGGAGAGCTTGTTAATATCGAAATACAAATCTCCTATCAATCTTGGTATGCCAAAAGATGTTTATACTACTGGGCTCATAAATATCATTCCCAACTAGAAGCAGGCAAGGAATATAAAACTTTAAATAAAGTCATCGGCATCCATAT
>JACCDO012299179.1_pt1 | contig 66220 bp, 55 predicted proteins | sample 7446101 | NCBI WGS metagenome assembly JACCDO01 (sample SAMN15323440, study PRJNA562643) | freshwater metagenome | isolation source: river surface water | place: USA:Blue River Watershed | collected 2017-08-16 | reverse complement strand
TCCGAACAGAGAAGTTAAGCCTGCTTGCGCTGATGGTACTGCGTTTTTGAACGTGGGAGAGTAAGTCGATGCCACTTTTACATAAACCCAACCCCTCAAAGGTTGGGTTTTTTTTTGCCCTTTTTTTTCTATTACTGGACATACTTTCTATTTTGTTCTTAAAGTAAATTAATTAAACTAAATCTTCTTTTATAATGTTAAGTTTTGATTATTTTTTGTTCAAAATAGTTTCTAATATGAAATAATTTTATTCTTATTCTGCTTAATCATCATGTATTAAATACGTTATAGATCTTATTTTATTACTTTCTATATTAAGTAATTAAGCTACTCATAATTTATTTACACAAATAATATATATTTCTTTTTAAACGATTTTAATTTTGATAGATATCTATATTCTCTTGAATTTATTTAAAAAGAAGAAGTCTATACAATATTCTGATTTATCCTGTTTGATCTTATTTATTTTTGGAGAATTTCTAAAACAAAAAAAGCAGTGATAAAATCACTGCTTTTGTGCGGAGAGTGAGGGATTCGAACCCCCGGTACCTCTCGGTACAACGGTTTTCAAGACCGCCGCAATCGACCACTCTGCCAACTCTCCGATACAAAAGTAGTAATAATTTATTAACCTGCAAGTGTTTTATTGTTTTAATTCATATTATTGTTTTATTCTTTTATTTAGATTAACTTAATGTTTTAATTATACATAGGTTATGCGTGTACTTTTTCTTTTTTCTATATTTTGTTTTATTAGTTTTTTTAATTTTTCACAAAATAACCCGTTAACTATCATTGATGGAGAGTTGATTCTTTATTATCCAAATGGAAGTATAATGGAAAAAGGTTATTTAAGAAACACAAAACGTAATGGTGATTACTTTCAGTATTATGATAATGGTCAACTTAAATTAAAATCTTTCTATACAGATGGTATACTGAATGATGAGTGGCTTCTCTATTACTCTAATGGAAATTTAAATTCAAAATGTCTTTATAGGAATGGTAAAATTATTGGTCAATTCACTAATTATTTTGAAAATGGCGCACCAAAAGAGATATTTAATTATGATGAAAATAGATTAAACGGTGATTATATTAACTACAATTCAGATGGAGAAATAGTTGTCAAGGGTAAATATCTTAATGGTTTAAAAACGGGTATTTGGAATTATTTTTATAATAATGGTCAATTAGAACAGTCTATCAGTTATGCCAATGGCTTAATTCATGGTAAATTAGATGTGTATTTTGAAACTGGACAAAAGAAATCATCCTCTATTTATTTTAATGATAGCTTGGATAATGTACAATTTTATTATTGGCCTAATGGTAAAGTTCAATCTGAGGCTTATTTTTCCAGAGGTCTTAGAGATGGAAAGTTTATTATTTACAATGAGAATGGCTTTATTTTAGTTAAATCAAATTATAAAAATGATATTTTAAATGGTATTAAGGAAGAGTTTTCTGATTCTAATAAATTATTAACTACTGAAAATTTTATTGATGGAAAAAAACAATTTGAGGCAAGATATTATTATTTATCTGGGAATGTTTTTCAAAAAGGTCAATTTAAAGATGATCTTAAAGAAGGGGAATGGTTTGAATATTTTGAATCTGGTATTTTGTCAAAAAAATTAAATTACAAAAATGGTAAGCTTACAGGTGAATACATTGATTATTATAATGATGGTAGAATTGAAGAGAAGGGACAGTATTTAAATGATTTGAAAGTAGGTATCTGGAGAGTATATTTTTATTACAAAGATGAAGTTTTTGAGTCTGTAGGTACGTTTAATGATGGAATTAAATCTGAAGATTGGCAAACGTATAAATTGAAGAATTTAGATAATTAATACTTTGAAAATAGTCTAAGGTTTAATTTGTTGAATGATCTTATTTTTTTTACATATTTTGCCCATAGAATACTTCCTTTATATAAACCTATCGAATTGAAGTGAGTACTTTGTTCTTTTATTTCTCTTCTTTTTCGTAACATTTTAGTAAATGATTTATAAAATGCAAAATGTGCCTTAATCACTTCTAATGTATGCTTTGGATGTCCTTGAATGATAAATAAAATACCTGCTAATCCGTCAAGCAATAGCCTTTTAATTATTTTGAAGAAATAAATCCCTTCATGGTTTTTAAGAATCATGAATAAACTATTTCTAAAATTTAAATAGGTTTTAAATGGAGACATATAGTTTAAAGTACCGCCTCCTACATGATAAACGATCGATTCCGGATTGACATATATTTGATAACCTAATTTTTTAAGTCTCCAACATAAATCTATTTCTTCCATATGTGCAAAGAAATCTTCATCAAAGCCATTTAGTTTATGAAAAAGTTCTGATTTAATTAGTAAACATGCTCCGCTAGCCCAAAATATCTCTTGAGTAAAATTATATTGTTGGTGATCGATTTCTATTTGGTCTAATATTCTACCTCTACAAAATGGGTAATAATTGTTGTCTAAAAATCCACCACATGCTCCTGCATGTTCAAATTTTTGTTTCTCATAGTAAGAAAGAATTTTAGGTTGACAAGCTGCTATTTTTTCGGATTGAATTGTATTATATAAAGGATCTAACCAATTTTCAGTAACTTCTATATCACTGTTAAGAAGTAAATAATATTTGGAATTTATTTGTTTAAGTGCATCGTTATATCCTTTAGCAAAACCACCGTTAGTGCTGTTAATTATTAATTTAATTTGAGGGTAGTTTGTTTTTAGAAATTGTACGCTATCATCTGTTGATTGATTGTCTGCTACATAAATTTTATTTTTTGGACTAAATTGAATCACATTAGGTAAAAATTTCTCCAAAAATTTTACTCCATTATAATTTAAAATGACAATAGCAATTTCTTCCATTATCAATATTGATTAAAGTGATCTCTACTTTGACCTCCAAAGTGATCAAATCCACCTTCTAAAGGGTCGTCCACATTGATGGTGGAATTATTTCTTTTCGTTAGTAAACCAGGCCACTTAAAGTTCTTTATTTCTCCTAACATATCACTGTGTAGTAATCGAAAATTATTCCCAACAACGTCTGGATTGTAAAATACAAATCTTTTATTTGCGAAATTTTTAATTTTATCATATTGCCATATTTCATATGGATATTCAGAAGGAGATGTTTCTTTGGTTTTTATGGTTGTAGGAGGTCCATATTTTAGGTATACTCTTCCTCTCTCTGTTTCAAAACCGTGTACATTATGCGTTTTATATAGTTTTTCTATAAGTAATACTTGATTTTTATATTTTAACCATTCTTCGAAGGTATTCATCGGACTTGTGTTTATCCAGAAAGTTTCAATAAAATTTCTAATTTTTGAACTATCATTTTCTTTTAATAGTTTTAATAATATTTTTTGGTCATCATTGTACATAATTGGCATTAAGCTCTTAGCATAAAAGGAAAGACTGTCTGTTTTTAAACTTTTGTGAAAGTTAGGATCTAGAATTTTAGCTGTGTTTTCGTAATTTGAGTTAGAGTCATTGTATCTGTAAAATTCAAATTTATTATTCGTTTTTAATTGGTTGTTTTGGAAATCTATTGATAAGTCATAGGTTCCTGTAGGTAAATCTTTGATATCAATTGCATGTGCAACTGGTGTTAGAAAACCCTTTATTACTATGCTAGAGTCTAACGATTTATAGTAGATAGTATTAGATTCTTTATGAATAATATTATATGTGATTTTTGATTTACTATTCATTTTATCTTTGCTATATATCTCGTAATAAAAAGGGAGTATTGAACATTCATTAGAAAGATAATTTCCAAGATGAGGAAATACATCAAAACCATATTTTGAAAATTGATTTTTAGTTTTGGTTGTATTTATGAAATCTGCTATTTGTATGTTAGAAATAACTATATCCTCTGCTTCTAATTTCAAAAGTTTAACCGTGATCTCATTGGAAACAGGAGTAGTGATTAATTCATTATTAAGATCTAAGTATTCAACCTTAAGATTGTATTTATCTGGTTTTAGAAATATTGTTTTTAAAGAAAATAGATCATTATAGAAGCTATCAATCACATTAGCTGATAATAAAGTATCAACTTTTTGAATTACCAATGAATCATTTTTATAAATAGAATATTTAAGTAGAACCTTTGCTATCAATTGGTTATTAATGTTTTTGTATTTGAGTCCTTCTGCGTTTATTTTATTAAAGATTTCAATGTAAGATTCTTTTTTTGTAGTTTGAAACGTCTTTACATCTAAATATGCTCTAAGTGTGTTTTGAGCATTTAAATGTGATAAATAGGTTAAAAAAGCAATAAGAAATAATTTGATTTTCATCTATTAACTATTTAATGTAAAAATATATAAAATTGATTACAAGTTCACTTCTAATTTTTTGATTTCATCTCTTATTCTTGCCGCTTCGATAAAATCTAAGTTTTTTGCAGCTGTTTCCATTTCTTTTTTCAGTTTCTTGATTAATTCTGCTGAATTAATTTTCTCGTATTCAACTTGTTTTTCAGCTGCTTGTTGTATGTTTTTTTGTTCAGGAATTTTGTAATTATCAGAAAGTGCAACCGATGTTGATTCTAATATTTGTTCTTTTGTTTTTGCTAAACCTTTTGGAGTAATGCCATTTTCAAGATTATAATTCATTTGTAAATTTCTTCTTCGTAAAGTTTCATCAATTGTCTTTTGCATTGATTGTGTGATTTTATCAGCGTACATAATCACAAATCCATTTTCATTTCTAGCGGCTCTTCCTACTGTTTGTACGAGTGACCTTACATCTCTTAAAAATCCTTCTTTATCTGCATCAATTATTGCAACTAAAGAAACTTCTGGAAGATCTAGTCCTTCACGAAGTAAATTTACACCGATCAACACATCAAAATTTCCTAATCTTAGATCTCGTAAAATTTCAACTCGTTCAATGGTATCTATATCACTGTGTATGTATCTACAAGGAATACCTATTTTGTCGAGGTATTTTTGTAGTTCTTCTGCCATTCTTTTTGTAAGCGTTGTAACAAGCGTTCGCTCATTTTTTTTAATTCTAATTTGAATTTCCTCGATCAGATTATCTATTTGATTTAGGGAAGGCCTAACTTCAATGATTGGATCTAGTAAACCGGTTGGTCTAATTAATTGTTCTACGACAACACCTTCTGATTTTTGAAGTTCATAATCTGCTGGGGTTGCTGATACGTATATGAGTTGATGTGTTATTTGTTCAAATTCTTCAAATTTTAGCGGTCTATTATCAATAGCAGCTTGTAATCTGAATCCATAATCGACTAGATTAACTTTTCTCGCACGATCTCCCCCATACATCGCTTTTATTTGAGGTATTGTTACATGACTTTCATCAATGATCATTAGATAATCTTTGGGAAAGTAATCTAACAGGCAGAAAGGTCTTGTTCCCGGTTCTCTTTGATCGAAGTAGCGAGAATAATTTTCAATACCTGAACAATATCCCAATTCTCTAATCATTTCTAAATCATAAGAAACACGTTCTTCTAATCTTTTTGCTTCTAATATTTTACCTTCTTTCTTGAAGGCTGCAACTTGCGTTACCATGTCTTCACCAATTTGATCTAAAGCACGATGTATCGTTTCAGGACTAGTAACAAATATATTAGCTGGGTATAAATTTATATCTTCAAAGGCTTCCATTTTTTTTGATGAAACTGGATCAATGGAGTATATCCCTTCTATTTCATCGCCCCAAAAATCAAATCGAATAGCATAATCAGCATAAGCTAAAAAAACATCTATGGTATCTCCTTTTACTCTAAATGTTCCCCGCTTAAAATCATCTATAGCTCTAGAATATAAGTTTTCAACTAAGCGTAACAGGAATTTATTTCGTGAAAAATTTGTTCCTTTTTTTAAGTAAAGAATACTTTTTTCGAATTCGTTTGGGTTACCAATTCCATAAAGGCAAGAAACAGAAGAAATCACGATGACATCTTTTCTTCCTGAAAGCAAAGCAGATGTGGCAGACAAACGTAATTTTTCAAGCTCTTCATTTATTGCAAGATCTTTTTCAATATAGGTATCAGTAACGGGTAAATAGGCTTCAGGCTGATAATAATCATAGTAGGAAACAAAATATTCTACAGCATTATTTGGGAAAAATTGTTTGAATTCACCATATAATTGGGCCGCAAGTGTTTTATTATGAGATAAAATTAAAGTGGGTCGGTTGATCTCTTTAATAACATTTGCTACTGTAAATGTTTTACCACTACCAGTTACACCTAATAAGGTTTGAAAAGGAATTTCTTTAATTACACCAGAAACAAGTTGTTTTATTGCTTCTGGTTGGTCACCAGTTGACTGAAACTCTGAAACTAATTGAAAATCCATAGTTGTAAAAATACAATTTTGTATGGATTTTCAATTATAAATTATTTGTTTTGACCTCTTAATTCAGATAAGGTATAGAAGAAAACCAAACCATAACCAATCGCTAACATTAGATGAAAAGGAACCATTCCTAAGTCGCCGAATAATGCTCTATTAATTGCGGTAAAACCAAACAATAACATTAGCAATCCTTCTGCAATGGTTAAAAGCGAAATGCTTTTTTTATCGTATTTGTTTCCTTTGAATTCATTTTTCTTTGCAACATTGAATTTTGGTGTACGAACAAATGAACTTTTGATACCTAAATACCCTTCCAAAACTGCAACTGTATTGCTAAGTGATAAACCCATTGAAACAACTAAGAATTGAACAAATCTTCCGAAAAACTTGAAGAATGATGCTACTTTGTTTTCCGTTTTATCTCTATAAGACAACCAATAATAGTACATTAAGAATAGCGTACTTGTTATGAAAATGGAACCAAATTTGATATATAAATTTAAATCACTAAAACTATCTTTAATATGTAATACGGGTAAACTAAGTAATGATAGTGTTAAAATAAATAAGAATACAGACGAGTTAAAAAGATGGGATAAAGCATGTATTTTATCCCCAAGTTTGACATTTTCAGCTTTAACTATTCTTTTCCTCATTTTGATGAAACATTCAGCCCCTCCTTTCATCCATCTATGTTGTTGATTTTTGAGTGCAGACATTGTGATTGGTAATTCTGCTGGAGAAATTACATTTTCAAGGTATTTAAATTTCCATCCTTTAATTTGGGCCCTATAACTTAAATCTAAATCTTCAGTTAAGGTATCATGTTCCCAACCACCTGCTGCTTCGATACACGTTTTTCTCCATATACCTGCAGTTCCGTTAAAATTGATATAATGACCTGAACTGTTTCTTCCTCCTTGTTCAATTGCGAAATGTCCATTTAGACCAAAGGCTTGTAACTCAGTTAATATGGAATAATCTTTATTTAAGTGTCCCCAACGTGTTTGAACAACGCCAATGTTTGGATCTTGGAAGAAAGGAATCGTTTTTAAAAGAAAATCTTGATCCGGAACAAAGTCTGAATCGAAAATTGCAATGAATTCTCCTTCAACACGATCCATCGCAGCATCTAATGCACCTGCTTTGTAACCTGTTCTGTCAACTCGGTGAATGTGCTTGATGTTTACTCCAGTTGCAGCGATTTCTGCTACTTTTTTAGCGATAACTTCTACCGTTTCATCAGTAGAATCATCTAGCACTTGAATTTCTAATTTATCTTTTGGATAGTTAAATGCAGCAGTCGTTTCTATAATCCTCTCTGCTACATATAGTTCATTGAACATTGGTAATTGAATAGTTACTTTAGGAGCATTATTCAAATCAAAGTCAGGTGTTTTTTCATTAGCTCTTTTTGCTCTTGTTTTTGCATAAGCAATGGAAAGAGTTAATTGAAGAACTGAATAAAAGAAGATTAATAACAGGCAAATACCATAAATACTTAAAATGATTTTTGCTAATAAGTGAGACCAATAGTGTTCTTTTCCATTCCAATCTCCCCAATTAAACATCCATGTAACTTTCAATGAAACATTGAAAGGTCGTTTTTCGTCGAAAGTATAATTGTTTGCATGTTCTTCTTTTAAAATAAATGAATGGAGTGTCTTCTTTTCGTAATCTTTATCAGTTACTTTCAAAACATAAGTGCCAAACGGGATATTTTTAAAATTGAAAAAGCCATCATCATCTGTTTCGGTTTTGAAAACTTGTTTTGTTTTCACATTTTGAATTTGAATTTTTAGCTCTTCAATTTCTCTGCTTGTTTTTTGGTCAACTATTTTACCTCTAACTAATTTAGAAGATTGTCCAAAGGATATTGCAGTTAGCAAAACAAAAAATACTGAAAATATAATTTTTGGCATAATTATTGATTTGTTTATTCGTTTAGTCTTTTTTATTTTCAACTCTTAAAGAAAAAAGGGCAAATATAGATTTTATTACTTTAATTTAAAAGTAAGCTAAGGTTTAGGTCTTTAAATTATCCTAATTTTATGTTTCGAAATCTATTTTGACCGATATGCATAAGCTATTATCCATTTTTTTGGTTCTTTTATTTTATTGTAATTATTCTACAAGTCAATATACTAAGCCTCCAAAATTAGTTGTTGGAATTGTGGTTGATCAGATGTGTTACGATTATTTGTATCGCTTTCAAGATCGTTTCTCTAAGGATGGATTTCGAAAGTTGATGGAAAATGGAGTAAATTGTAGAAATACTCATTTTAATTACATTCCTACCTATACTGCTCCCGGTCATGCGAGTATTTATACTGGAACAACACCATCAAATCACAAGGTAGTTGCGAATGATTGGTATGACAGGGAAAAGAAAAGATTAGTGTATTGCGTTGAGGATTCCAGTTTTGGTAAATCTCCATTGAATTTGAAAGCTTTAACAATCACCGATCAATTAAAATTGACCTATCCGAGTTCAAAAGTATATTCTATTTCCTTGAAAGACAGAAGTGCAATCTTACCTGGAGGTCACCTGTCAGATGGTAGTTTTTGGTTTGATGAAAAGGAAGGTAGATTGAAAACAAGTCTATTTTATCCTAATTCTATGTCCACTTATTTGGATGCGTTCAATCGTAAAAATTATGCAAAAAATGCGATTTTAAAAGGCTGGGAACCTTTATTTAAAGAGGGATCGTATGCTTATTGGTATAAGGATTCATCAAACTATGAACAAAGTGTTTTTAAATCGAATCAATTCCCATATATATTGAAGGATAAATTTACAGATAAAGAAGAGTATAAGTTGTTTACTTATTTACCAGCGGCAAATACGATGCTAACTGATTTTTCAATAGAATTAATTGAAAATCAAAAATTAGGAAATGATTTAAATTCTGACTTCTTGTGTTTAAGTTATTCGTCTACTGATATATTAGGTCATGCTTTTGGTCCTTATTCACACGAGGTAGAAGATATGTATTTAAGACTTGATTTAGAACTGTCTAGATTATTAAAATATCTTGAAAAAAAGATAGGAAAAGATAATTTTATTTTGTTTTTGACTGCAGATCATGCGGTTTTACCTGTTCCGCAGATGTTAGTTGATTTAAAGTTACCAGGAGGGTATTTTCAGGTAAATGAGTTTGAAGATCAGTTAAGAAATGAGGTTAAAAGTCAATTTAATTTTGACTTTATTTTGAAAATAATTAATAACAATATTTATTTTGATAGAGCTTTGCTCGAAGAAAAATCGATTGATTATGAAAAAGCAATGCTATTTGTAAAAAGTAAATTATTGAAAATAAATGAAGTGTTTCATGTTTATACTTCAACTGAGCTTCAAAAAGGATTAATAAACGAAAATCTTTGGAGTAATTTGATGTTAAACGGCTTTGATCAAAAGTTGAGTGGCGATGTACTGTTTATTTTAAATCCGGGCTATCTTTCAAAAAAAGAATTTACAGTTGAAAGTAAAAAAGGAACTTCGCATGGTAGTCCTTTTGGTTATGATACTCAAGTGCCCTTATTGTTTTATGGAAAAAATATTAAAAAGAAAGAAGTCTATAGACATATAGAAATTACGGATATTGTTCCCACTTTGTCCCCTTTACTTAATATCTCTCAACCTGCAACAACAATAGGTAAGCCAATTTTGGAAGTGTTAGAAAAATAATTCAATTAATTTTCATTCTGATACGCCATTCTTTTGGGTATAAGTTGTTAAATCGATTTCCAAGGTGTTTGATAAATCCTAATACTTGATTTTGATACGTCATTAGAGTATATCCGTTTGCACCCACAAGCTGAAAAGTCTCTCCTTTTAGATATTGAAGCGCTTGCTCTTTGGTAAGTTCTATTTTAGGAAGTTCGCTATTAATAAGCATAGAGAAAGGAAGGTATTCATGAGGTATAATTCCTTTTCTTGAGATTTCACCAATTTCAGTGCCAAAGTGAATTATTTTCAAATTTTGTTTCAAATAAAAAAACAACTCTGTAAATTCTTTTTTTACCCCAAACAAGTGTTCTTTAAACTGAAATATTTCTAAATTTTCAATATTTATATATGATCTTAACTCAATAGATTCTTTGAATTTACTTATGTTTTTATCTTGATTTATTTTTATTTTTTTTGAATGTTGTTCGTTTGGTTCTCCTTTTTTTCGAAGTACAGCAATATAAAACCCTTCTGTTTGAACTTTTGAAGGCAAGCCATAATTTCCAATATTATTTCTTCCTTTAGGCAGTAAATCAGTTTTTAAATCAATGAGTTCTCCATCAAATTCGTTGATTATCCATTGAATGTTTTCTTCATTTTCATGTTGGTTAAATGTGCACGTGGAGTAAATTAAATATCCTCCGTTTTTGAGAGAATCCCAACAATCTGCAACAATTCTTTTTTGACGACCGGCACACAATTCTACATTTTCAAATGACCATTCATTTCGTGACTTTGGATCTTTTCGAAACATACCCTCTCCAGAGCATGGCGCATCAATTACCAAAAGATCAAAACAGGCGTTCAGTTTACCGAATTCTTTTGGATCATTATTGGTAACAATGTTATTGTATGTTCCCCATTTGATAATATTTTCTTTAAGTATTTGAGCTCGAGATTGAATGACTTCATTACTCACCAATATACCTTTATTATTTAGAAATGATGAGATTAAAGTGCTTTTACCTCCTGGTGCTGCACAAAGGTCTAATATAATGGGGTTTTCAGGTAAATCTATATTTTTTAAAACATAGTCTAAAAACATAGAGCCTGTTTCCTGGGGGTAATAACAACCGGCATGAAATAATGGATCTAAGGTGTAGATTGGTCTTTCGTTGAGGTAAAAAGCATTTTCACACCATAATACATTCTTTTTTTCTGGGATAAAAGGTTCTTTTTTGAAAGGATTAAAACGTATGGCAACAGGCGAAATAGTGTTTAATGCCTCCAATAAAATTTCTCCTTCTAGAAAAGAATCGTTTAGAACGTATGATTTGAATTTTTCAGGAAAAGTTTCCATTGATTATCTAGATTGAAATGGAATTCTTGCGCCAGCACTTACGCTTTGATCTGTAAATAAACCATGTTTGTACATATAGTGACCCGTAATTGCGATCATTCCAGCGTTATCGGTACAATATTGAAATTCTGGTATATAAGTTGACCAATTTTGTTTTTCTCCATGTTCCTTTAGTTTTTGTCTAACCCCTGAGTTTGCAGAAACCCCACCAGCTATAGCAATTTGATTGATTTTTAATTCCTTACTAGCCTTTAATAGTTTTTTAAATAAAATTTCAATAATCGTATGTTGTACAGAAGCACAAATATCATTAAGGTTTTCTTTCACAAAATCAGGGTTTTCTTTCATTTTTTGCTGTAAAAAATAAAGTATAGAAGTTTTCAAACCACTAAAGCTGTAGTTATATCCTTGAATTTGAGGTTTTGCAAATTCAAATGCGAATGGATTGCCTTCTTTAGCGTGTTTATCAATTAAAGGACCTCCAGGATAAGGAAAACCTAATAATTTGGCTGTTTTATCGAAAGCTTCACCTGCTGCATCGTCGATGGTCGATCCAATGATTTCCATTTCTAGATGAGATTTAACCAAAACAATTTGAGTATGTCCACCTGAAATCGTTAGGCATAAGAAAGGAAAGGAGGGCGTTTGAATATTATTGTTTGTAATGAAATGTGCTAATACATGACCATACATGTGATTAACATCAATCAATGGAATATTTTTGGCAAGTGCAAACGCTTTCGCAAAAGAAGTTCCAACTACAAGAGAACCCAGTAGTCCTGGTCCTTTTGTGAATGCGACCGCATCGATTTCAGCTGTTTTTATTCCTGCTTTTTTGATTGCCGCATCTACTACTGGAATTATATTTTGTTGATGAGCTCTTGAAGCTAATTCCGGTACAACCCCACCATATTGTTTGTGAATTTCTTGACCAGCAACAACGTTTGATAAAATAGTTGTATCTTTGATAATTGCGGCTGATGTATCATCACAAGATGATTCAATGCCTAAGATGATGATTGATTTTTCTTTCAAGTCTTAAACAAAATAGATTCGATGTCAAAATTACTTAAATTATTAGGAAAAGTTGCCACTATCTCATTGGAATGGTTCTTAGTATTTTTTATTTGTTTTGCTTTTTTCGTTCGTACAAGTCCAGTCCAAACATATTTAGCTCAGAAAGCAACAAGTTATTTTTCGAAAGAACTAAAGACAAGGGTCAGTATAAAAAGAGTTTCTATTGTTTTTTTCAATCGCATTGTTCTTGATGGAGTCAACATAGAAGATCGAAAAGGGGAGAAGATTGCCTACATGAAATCTTTATTTGTAACCTTGAAAGGTATAAATCAGATAAAACAGGAGATTCGTTTAAGGCAGTTGAAAGTTGAGCAGGGCGTCTTTCACTTAAATCAAGAAGGTAAGACAGGTAAATTTAATTTTGATTTTATCATAGATTATTTCGGTAGTGTAAATAATCAAAAGTCAAGTTCTTATTTGTTTAAAATTGATCAAGTTTCGTTGAAAGGCTTAGATTTAAAATACGATGATCATAGTATTAAACAAAAAACAGATGAGATAGATTATGATCATATACATTTAAAAAAGCTATATCTTTTTGCAGATAATTTCTCTTATCATAAAGGAGCGATCAAAGCGACTGTGAATCATTTGTCCTTAAACGAAAAATGTGGTTTGGAAGTTAAACGATTTGCAGGATATGTTAAGGTGAATGATACGGGTATTCGTGTAAAAGAATTACGTACTAAGATTAATCGTTCTGAAGCTTACCTACCTAAATTTCAAATGCTTTATTCGAAGTGGGGCGACTTTAATTATTTTGATGACAAAATACGTTTTGATGCTGTTGTTGCGAATAGCACGGTACATATGAGGGATATTCAGTTTTTTTCTTCAGAAGTGAAGGGAATGGATCAAGTTTGTAAATTAAAAGCCGAAGTTACCGCTCCTCTTAAACAGCTTACGATTGATAAATTACATCTAGAATTCGGAGAAAATAGTGTTTTGGAAGGTCGATTGGTGCTACCTGATTTCAGGAATTTAAAAAAATTAGATTATAACGAGTTTTTAACTTATGCTAAAGTCACAACGAAAGATATTGAATCATTTCATTTTCCTGTTATCACTGGTATTTCTCCAATTGAATTAAACGAATACATTAAAAAATTTCGTTTTTTTGAATGTGCAAATCTTCAAATATTAGGGAGTAATCAAAATACAAATATTTATGCAAAAAGAGTTAAAACCAATATTGGTGCATTTAAATTTAATGATGGTGTCAATATAAAATACAATCATAAAAAAGACAATTATCGATTTCAAACAATTTCTGCGAAACAAACATTTTCAGTTGACACCTTAGATTTAGGTAAAATGTTTGAAATCAAACCAGTTGGTAAGCTGACAGGAAAAGTCAAGCTTGAGGGTTTTTTCGATTTGAAAGGAGATTTTGCTTTTGATAAAATTCAAGGTGATGTATCTCAAATTGATTTGAATAGTTATAACTATAAAACGATTCAATTGAAAGAGTTTAGTTTTAGAGATGAGGAAATCAAATCAAAATTCACTTCCTCTGATCCAAGCGCTCTCATTGATTTTGAAGGAACTATTTCATTAAAAAATGATTACAACTACGATTTTAAAACACAGATTAAAAATTTAGATTTATTTAAAACAAAATGGATCGGAAGTTCTCCTTTTAGTTTATCTGGAGATTTTGATATTGATGTTTCAGGAAGTGAGTTAAATACTTTACGTGGGGATGTTAAGGCATCAGATATATTTATTCAAAAAAACAATAAGCTTTTAAATATCAAACAGCTAGTAGCTGAACTCGATCGTTATAAAAGAAAAGATGAGTTGAAAATTAAATCCTCTATATTTGATTTAAATATTGATGGTGATTTAGACCTTAAATCTATTCAAAGTCAAGTGAATAACTCTTTAAGTGCTGTTTTTCCAACTTTATTTAATAAGCTTAAGATTAATAGAAAAGACAGGAGTGCAAACCTAGCTTATACAGTAAGGATTAATGATTCTAAATCATTTTTCGATATGTTTATACCTGAGTTAAAAATAGCGAAAGGAACAAAACTCAAAGGTGAATTGGATGAGGACAATCTTGATTTTAGTTTAAATACCGCTAGTTTTGAATTTAAAGGCTTCGAATTTAAAGATCTTCATGTAAAAAGTAGCTTATATGGAGAATCACTTCAGTCAGAAGTCGAAGCGGCAAAATTTATTTTAAGCGATACGCTTAAGCTTTCTGATTTTGATTTTTATCTTGAAGGAAAAGATAATTTGTTAAATTCACATTTACAATGGTCATCGGGTAAGGAAGAATCAGTAGTTGCTATGAATGTCTCTTTGGCATCGAAAACTCGAATGTTATTGGAAATTTTACCTTCCTATTTTCACTTAAATAAGAATAGGTGGGATTTGTATCGTTCTGCAGAAGTCATTATCGATAAAAATTATGTGCGTTTTGATAATTTAGAATTGAAGCACAAAGATGAATTAATTGCACTTGACGGTATATTATCTAATAATTCCAATGAATATGCAAATTTGGTTGTATCAAATTTTGAGCTAGAAAATATAAGTGCAGTACTTGGGTTGCCGAAAAAAATTAAGGGTAAATTTAATGCAGATGTTCAACTTTCTAATCCGTTTGTGAAATTAGAAGCCTCAGGTGATGCGTTGATTAATGATTTTGTAATTAATAAAGAAAAAGTTGGAACCATTGATTTGAATGGAAAATGGTTGCCTAATAATGATGCTTTTCAATTGAAAGGAAACGTAATCTATCGTAATAACCCATCGTTTAATTTTTCAGGGTTTTATTTTCCTTTTAAAGAAGGTAATGATACTGATTTTGATCTTGAATTTAATGGTACAGATATTCAAATCGCAAACGCATTTATTGATGAAGAGCTTGTAAATGATATTCAAGGAAATTTATTTGGAGAAATGCATTTAGGTGGTTCATTATTTAATCCGGAATTAATTGGTGAAATTGATTTAAAAGCAGGCAGAGCTAAAGTAGAGATGCTCGGAGTCTATTTTGGTTTTGAAGGTAAATTACTTTCAGATCGAGATGGTTTTTATGTAAATAATATGCCAATTACTGATCAGGAAGGTAAAGCGGGTTCTGTTGTGGCAACGATCTATCATACAAAGTATAGGAATTGGAATTATGATATTAATATTAATTTCTTAGAAGATATCACCTCAGTTCCTGGTATGCGTATACCTTTAAATCGTTTTTTAATTTTAAATACGAATTACAAAGAAGGTGATGTGTATTACGGTAAGGCATACGGTAGAGGAACTTTAAATATTAATGGTTCTGAATCAAATATTACAATAAATACAGATGTTGAAACAGAAGAAGGTACAAGTGTTAATTTCCCAATGTATGGGCAATCTTCGGTACAAGAAGATAAATTTATTTCTTTTGTTAAAAAAGGTGATGAAGTCAGATTGCCTGAGAAACGAATTGATTTTACAGGGGTAGACTTTAATCTTAATCTCAGAATTAATCCTTCTTCAAAAATGAGGTTGATTTTTGATGAAAAACTCGGTGATGAAATAACCGCATTCGGAGAAGGAGATATAAATATCAAAATCAATCAGAATGATGATATTCAGATGAATGGGATTTATAAAATTAAAAATGATGCGACTCAAAAGAGTACTTATAATTTTGTTTTAGGTCCGATTAAGCAAGGATTCATTATTGAAGATAATGGTACAATTTCATGGAATGGAAATCCTTATGTTGCAGTTTTAGATTTAACTACCTATTATAATGTGAACACTAGTTTAAATCAAATTTTACCAGTTACTTCTATCACTTCAAGTTCGCAAAGTTTTCAAGATGTAAAGTGTAATCTAAAATTAACAGAATCTATAGAAAAACCTAAATTGAACTTTGAATTAGAATTAGCTAAAAATGCTACAGGTGTAACAGACGATGCTCGCGCAGCTTTGGAGCGTATTAATAAAACTCCAGAGGAATTAAATAAGCAATTTGTATCCCTGTTGTTGTATAAAAAATTCCAACCACTTTTATCCTCAAACAATACGGTTGGTTCGAATGCAGTAGCTGATTTAGTTGCAAATCAATTGAACAGTTTACTTTCGGATTTGTCCAAAGACTATAAGTTCAATGTGACTTATAATACAACCAATTTAAATGCGGATCCTACTCAGAATACAAATAATATGAATAAACTTGCCATGGGAGTAACGAAAGACTTTTTTGATGGGAAGTTATTGGTCAATGGAACCTTTGGAAGAACTTTCAATACAAGTCAAAGTATGTTGATTGGTAATGTTAGTGTTGAATATAAACTGAATGAAGATGGAACAATTCGTGTGATTGCATTTAATGAGACAAATGATTTTAATGTGAGTGCCCAATTGAATAGTAGAACGACACAAGGTGGTGGTATCAACATACAGGAGGAGTTTGCATCGATGAATGAATTTGATTTATTCCAAAAAATGATGAATGTATTTAGAACAGATAATCGAAAAAGAATTATTAAACGTCGTAAAAAAGGGCGTGTACCAGTAGTTACTCCAAGTACGAATCTGTCTCCTGATAATCAACAAGCAAATTATTCAAAATGAAAAAAATATTAATTGCGAATAGAGGTGAAATAGCTAGAAGAATCATTCGTACGTTGAAAAAATTAAATATTACTTCTGTAGCTGTTTATTCTGAAGCAGATGAAAAGGCTCCGTTTGTTTTGGAGGCAGATGAGTCTTATTTTATTGGAGCATCACCGTCTTCTGAAAGTTATTTGAAACAGGATGTAATTATTGATGTAGCTAAAAAAGCAAACGTTGATGGTATACACCCTGGTTATGGTTTTTTATCTGAAAATGCTCAGTTTGCAGAAAAAGTAAAAGCGAATGGTATGATTTTTATCGGGCCGAATACGCAAGCAATAGAGGTAATGGGAGATAAAATTTCTGCTAAACAAGCGGTTAAAAATTTTAATGTTCCTTTAGTTCCAGGTATTGATAAAGCCATAACTTCCATTGAAGAAGCTAAAGAAATAGCAGATAAAATTGGTTACCCTGTTTTAATAAAAGCTTCAGCAGGTGGTGGAGGAAAGGGCATGCGTTTGGTAGAAGATGCTACCTTACTTGCTGATCAAATGAAAATGGCTCAAAGTGAAGCGCGATCATCTTTTGGTAACGATGAGGTTTTTATCGAGAAATTTGTAACAAAACCGAGGCATATTGAAATTCAAGTGTTTGGTGATACTTCAGGGAATTATGTGTATTTATTTGAAAGGGAATGTAGTATACAACGTAGGCATCAAAAAGTAATCGAAGAGGCGCCTAGTGCAGTGCTCACGCCAATGCTAAGAAAACAAATGGGTGAAGCTGCAATTAATGTATGTAAAGCCTGTAATTATGTTGGTGCAGGAACGGTTGAGTTTCTTTTGGATGCAGACTTAAATTTCTATTTTTTGGAAATGAACACGCGATTACAAGTTGAACATCTTGTAACCGAGGAAATTACGGGCCTAGATTTGGTTGAATGGCAAATTTTAGTTGCAGAAGGAAAGTCTTTACCAAAAAAACAAGAGGAATTAACAATCAATGGACACGCGATTGAAATTCGGTTGTACGCAGAAGACACATTTAATGGGTTTGCACCAGATATTGGCGTTTTAAATCGATATAGAAGACCGACTGGAACTAATATTCGAGTAGATGATGCGTTTGAAGAAGGGATGGAAATTCCGATTTATTATGATCCTATGATCGCTAAGCTCGTTGTTTGGGGAGATGATAGAGAAGTAGCTATTCAAAGAATGATTCAAGCGATTGATCAATACCAAGTATCTGGGATTAAACACAATCTTGATTTCTGTAAGTATGTCCTAAAACACGAAGCATTTGTTTCTGGAGATTTCGACACGAATTTTATTAAGCATTATTTTGATTCGCCAAAACGAGTTTACGAAAAGATGGAAGAGGAGTCAGAAGTCTTTGATTCTATATTTGCTACAATTTGGGATAATTTAAAAACGAAAAATGAAAGTGAATTTATATCAAGACCGATTCATGGGGCGTGGAAATTAATGGTAAGATAATAGAAAAGATAAATAATTAGTATCAATTTAAACTAAAAAAGTATACCTTTACGGGGCAAAATTCAGAATATGAACTTACACGAATTTCAAGGAAAATCCATTCTTACAAAGTATGGAGTAGCAATACAAAGAGGTGTTGTTGTAGATAAAGTAGAAGATGCTGTTGCGGCTGCTAAAAAGTTAACTGAAGAAACAGGAACTAGTTGGTATGTTGTTAAAGCACAAATCCATGCAGGTGGACGTGGTAAAGGAATTGTAGCAGAAACGGGATCAAATGGCGTTGTTTTAGCAAAAGGAATTGATCACGTTGAAGAAAAAGTAAAAGGTATTCTTGGTGGACACTTAGAAACTGCGCAAACGAATGGTAAAGGTAAATTAGTTTCTAAAGTTTTATTGGCTGAAGATGTTTATTACCCGGGTGAAAGTGAAGTTTCTGAATTCTACATGTCTGTTTTATTAGACAGAGAAAAAGGGAGAAACATCATCATGTATTCTACTGAAGGAGGGATGGATATTGAGGCAGTAGCTGAAAATACACCTCATTTAATTTTTAAAGAAGAAATTGATCCAAGAGTTGGTATTCAAGGCTTCCAAGCAAGAAGAATTGCTTTCAATTTAGGTTTATCTGGTGAGGCATTCAAACAAATGACAAAATTTGTTGTGAGTTTATACAGTGCTTACGAAGGGTGTGATGCTTCGATGTTTGAAATCAACCCTGTTTTAAAAACTTCTGATAATAAAGTGATTGCAGTTGATGCTAAAGTTACTTTAGACGGAAATGCATTGTACAGACATCCTGAATATGCTGCAATGCGTGATTTATCTGAAGAAGATCCAACAGACGTTGAAGCTGGAAATGCTGGATTAAATTTCGTTAAATTAGATGGTAACGTAGCTTGTATGGTTAACGGTGCTGGTTTAGCGATGGCTACTATGGATATTATTAAATTATCTGGTGGTAATCCTGCTAACTTCTTAGATGTAGGAGGTACGGCAAACGCAGAACGTGTTGAGAAAGCTTTTCATATTATTTTAAAAGACCCTAATGTAAAAGCAATTTTAATAAACATCTTTGGTGGTATCGTTCGTTGCGACCGTGTAGCTCAAGGAGTAGTTGATGCTTACAAAAACATGGGGAATATCCCAGTTCCAATTATTGTTCGTTTACAAGGAACAAATGCTGAGGAAGCTAAAAAATTAATTGACGAATCTGGTTTGAACGTTCATTCAGCTGTTTTATTACAAGAAGCTGCTGATAAAGTGAAAGCTGTTTTAGCATAAATACTATATACTTTAAAAAAGCTGGATTCATTGAATTCAGCTTTTTTTATTTTAATTAATAAGATTTTGGGACTTTTCAATAAAAAAACAATTATTTATAAAACACCTGCAGAGATTGAGATCATGCGTGAAGCTGCTCAAATTGTGAGTAGAACGTTAGGTTTATTAGCTTCCGAGATTAAACCAGGTGTCACCCCTTTACATTTAGATAAAATTGCAGAAGAATACATTCGATCTCAAAAGGCAATACCCGGTTTTTTAGGGTTATATGATTTTCCAAACACCTTGTGTGTATCAATTAATGAGCAAGTAGTTCATGGAATTCCCACAGACAGACCACTGGTTGAAGGAGATATTATTTCGGTAGACTGTGGAGCATATTTTGAAGGGTATTATGGAGATCATGCTTATACTTTTGAAGTAGGAGAGGTTGCACCAGAAGTTAAAAAGTTATTAGAGGTTACCAAGGAATGTTTACAAATCGGTATCGAACAAACCCGTATTGGAAATAGAATAGGGGATATCGGTTATCATATTCAACAACATGCAGAAAAACATGGGTATGGAGTCGTTCGCGATTTAGTGGGACATGGTTTAGGAAGAACGATGCACGAAGAACCTCAGGTACCTAATTATGGAAGAAGAGGAACGGGTAAACAAATTCTTGAGGGGTTAACAATAGCTATCGAACCTATGATTAATATGGGAACTGAGCGAGTAGTAACTGCTGATGATAATTGGACGATCGTTACTTATGATGGTAAACCAAGCGCACACTTCGAACACGATGTTGCAGTAGTAAATGGCCAGCCTGAAGTACTTTCCACTTTCAAATATATTGAAGAGGCTTTAGCGAAAAAGAATTAGTGGTATGCAAGAAATAGCGAATCGTTCTTGTCGTAATGTTTTTGCGACTATCATTATGTATGCTATTTCTATCTTTTTTTCAAAGGGAGGGTTTATTCTCCCTTTTCCAGTTTATGAAGTCTTATTTTTTATTTTAGCTTGCTATTTATTTATAAAAGCAGTTCAAAATAAAATTGATTTTTCATATTTTAAATTTGTATTAATTATTTCGATCGTTTGGCTATCTACTTCGATGGTATCATTACAAATTCTTTTACCACATCAATGGCTTGACTCAATGATTTCTTATTTTCCAGTAATTGATCTTATTATTGTTCTACTATTCGGTTTAGTTACTTTTTTAAAATATAGAAATTGTCTAGTAAAATACAAATCTGTTTATTTTCTATTCGCATTTATGATTATCTCGAAGTGGGGGGTGTTGATTTTTAGTTAGACATCAGACTTGTAGATAAAAGACATCAGAAAAAAGACATGAGACTTCAGACACAAGACTTTGTGTTCTTTGCGATGCCTTTGTGTCTTTGCGTTAAAAGAAGGGTTTTACACGGAGAGAAAGAGGTAGCACGGAGGGCGCGGAGAAAATAGTGAATGCTTGATTTTTAATGATAAATCACTTTGTTTACTTTGCGATGCCTTTGTGTCTTTGCGTTAAAAGAAGGTTTTAACACGGATAGAAAGAGATAGCATGGAGGGCGCGGAGAAAATGGTGAATGCTTGATTTTTAATGACTTTATGGACTTTGTGATACCTTTGTGTCTTTGCGTTAAAAGAAGGATTTAACACGGAGTGAAAGAGGTAGTACTGAGGGCGCTGAATGTATTTTGAATGCTTGATGTTTAAGGTTTAATGACTTTGTGTTTAAAAAAAGATATCTTTGCAACTATAATTCATAGCATATGCCAACACTTTCGATTCTTATTCCAGCTTACAATGAAGGTAGAACCATACATCATATTTTAAATAAAGTAAAAGCGGTAGAACTCATTGGTGGATATACGAAAGAAGTGATTATTGTTAATGATTGTTCGAAAGACAATACTGAAGAGGCAATTCAAAGTTACATACAACAGAATCCTGAATTAACTATCAATTACTTCAAGCACGAAGTGAATAAAGGAAAGGGTGCAGCTATACATACAGCAATAGCAAAAGCAACCGGTGATGTGTGTATTGTTCAGGATGCTGATTTGGAGTATGATCCGGAAGAGTTTAATATATTGTTAAAACCCATTATTGATGGATTTGCAGATGTAGTATTTGGTTCTCGTTTTATGGGCGGTAATCCACACCGTGTCTTGTTTTTTTGGCATACCATAGGGAATAAGTTTTTAACTTTTCTTTCGAATATGATGACCAATCTGAATTTAACAGATATGGAAACGTGTTACAAGATGTTTAAAACTGAACTAATTCAATCGATTTCCTTAAATGAAAAACGTTTTGGTTTTGAGCCAGAGGTTACTGCTAAAATAGCTAAAGTTCCCAAGGTTCGAATTTATGAGGTAGGAATTTCTTATTATGGTAGAACGTATGAAGAAGGAAAGAAGATTGGTTGGAAAGATGGATTTCGTGCAATCTATTGTATTCTCAAGTATAGATTTATTCGTTAGTTTTTATAAACTTCATCATACTATAACTATCCACTTTTTTTGAAGTTATATGTGCTTTCACCATGTATACTCCTGGAAGTAAATTATTTACCTTAGGGTCGTCGTGTAACGGTATTTCAACCGTACCGGGTAAAATATTTTCAAAAGTGTTTACGTAATAAACCACACCCCTCGTGTCAAAAACCGCTACCTCTAAGGTTGATTTTTCCTGACAGTCTAAAGTGAGGTTAATTTCTCTGAAGACTGGATTTGGAAACACCCGCATTTTAACTTCTTTGTTTTTTAAACTAGGAAACGGACAAAGGCTATCGTAAGGAATATTCTCTTTTACTTCACCATTTGAATCATATAAGGTAAACCAATCCATGGTACCTACACCGTAGTTGCCTTTAAATCTGAAATAAACATCATGCGTACCTTTAATCTGTTCTATAGGAAATGAATACATTTTGAATTTGTCCCAACCTCCAGTACTCGGAGTCCTAAATTTACCGATCATTCTACCCATAGGGTGGTCTATTCGTACTTGAATTTCTTGCCATGCATTTTCACAAGGAACAGACATGTTTACCATACAGGCATCGTAGGTGGTATTCGCTAGTTCGATTCCTTTGAAACAAATCCAGTCTTTATTATCTGTATTGATTAATAGATCTCCCATTGCGTTGGTACCCTCTTGTAAATCTGACTCTTCAGCATCAAAATAAAGTGAGTTGTTTGTGATTGGGTTAAAGATCTGTATAGAATTAGATGGCTCAGAAATACCATAACTGTTTTTTGCTCTTATTTGATAGCGGTACTCTCCTGGTGGTTGATTTGCATCATTATAGTTAGTATCTGATGCTGCGATACGAGCTATGATGGAATAACTCGTTTCAGTTGCATTTTTTCTCTCTACATAAAAAGAATCAATGAGTTGAAAAGGATAATTCCATCGGAAAAGGGTGGTGTCAAACGTATTAGCAACTAATTCTAATTGAATTGGTGCTTTAGGAGGGTAGTATTTTTCATTTGGTATGATAAGCGAGGAACCATATTTCCAAGGTGGAAGACCAGATTCTAATGCTCCCATATCTGGTACTGCACCTTTGTAATCAGTTGTATATTCATTTTTAATACCTCTATCTATTGGGTAACTGTTTTTTCGGAGTTGAAAGTTGTGATTTGCTGGATCTACGAAAATATTGTTGTCAAAATAGATGTGGTTGGAGTCTTGTTCGGTACCATAGAAGGCATCGTAATTCCAACTAATTTTATTTTTTGTGTTTGTTAAATTATTAAAGGTATAAGTGTTTTTCAGTTCAGTACCATCTGGACCCCAGCATCCCATTGAATATTTGTTTCCATATAGTGTATTGTTGTAAATCTTATTATTATTAACATTTTTATTAATTACAATACCAACTAGTGAGTTTGTAATGATATTATGATGCACGTTAAAGTTTGCATTTCCATTATCTAAATAAAGAGCTGCACCCGTTTTTTTAACTTTATTACTGTGTAGATAATTATAGGCTATTTCAGTATTTTTACCATCTGTATCATAAGTATAAGTTATCCCTAAATCTTCACATAGAAGTCCCGCATTAAATAGATGATTATGATTAATTTTTGAGTTTTCTATTTTTCTGTGAACTAAAACAGATCGAGCTGAATTATAAATTGTATTATATTCAATTTGATGGTTATTTCCAGTAATAGTTAATGGAGCACAATCATTTGCTATCCAGTCACAATCGTATATTTCGTTATTTATAACAATATGATTGTTACCCCAAATAGTAAGACCGTCACCCCAAGAATGCGCAATATAGCAATTTTCAATACGGTTATTACTTCCTGAAATAGTAATTCCTTTACCTGTCCATTTTTCTGGAGGATCAAAATAGATATTGTTGTTTTTGTCTAGAAGGAAATTGAATCTTTCAAAACCATCCGGAAAATGAAAAAATGGTGTTATATATAAAAACTTACAGTTGTTTACCTGGCAATTATTAGTATTACTAAGATTTAGGTTTGCACCAAAAAAGGAGATGTTGTTCAAACTGATATTACTTCCATTTGAAAGGTCAAATAAATAGTTTGTTGACCGGGTTTCAATAGAAAGTAGATTTGGGTCTTTAATACTATAAATAAATAATTCGTTATTTTCCCAGAACCACTCATTTTCACTATCTAAAAATTGTTTTGAACCAACAATAAAAGCTAATCCTGTATCAAGATATTCTTTTTTGATTTTAGTGACTGAATCCCAATAGAAGGCATTATTATTTAATTTAACTTTATCTCCAGATTGTTGCACTATTTCACCATTTAGTGAAACTAATCCCTTTCCGTGCAACCCTAGTAATCTAGAACCACTTAGGTTGTTGAATTTACTTACACCTTGTATGAAAACTTCTTTATTAGGATAGGCTATAGCAAAACCGGCACTTTTAAGCGCATACATACCTTCAGAAATATTAGGGTAGGATGCTTGAAAATAAGGAAAGCCATCAATGAAAAGTTGAATAACACTATCTTTTTGATTGCATTTCCATGTGTTGTTAGAAACTAAAATCCAATCTTTTTTTTGTTCAGTTCCATGTATTTCTACTTTCTCATTCTTGTAAGCTAAGATGTTAATGTTTGATTTGATCAGGATTTTATTTGGCACACAATAATTTCCCCCTCTTATATAAAGCGTATCACCATTTGAAAGCTTAGAAATGGCCAATTGAATAGATCTTAATGGGGAATCAATTGTTCCATCGTATGAGTCTGAACCATCAACTGAAACAAAATAGGTGTTAGCTAGGGTTGTATTATTTGAATAAAAAAAAATGAACATTTGTATAATTCCACTTAGAATGGTATTAATCTTTGTTTTTCTTATCTCAATCAGTGTAAACATTTTTTTAACTTCTTGAAAGAGTTGGTATAATCTAATTGTTTTATGTAGAAATCAAGTTGTTTAGATAAAGTAATTATTTTAGTTTTAAAATAGCAATAAAGTGCAATTTTCTACCGAAAATCCAATTGGCGAAAGCGGGGTATAATTTAATTTTGTTGTTATAATATGCTTTTTCTAAAGAAAAGAGATCAAAAAACTTTTCCCAAGTATTTTCTGTCTGAAAGTTATAAATAACTTTCACTCCGTGAGGAGCATTACCAATCCAATCCATAAATTTTAAGGTTTGGAAATCTAGTTTAGAAACGTAAATGTGGTCTTTAATAATAACATATTTACGAGTGTATTTCAAAGCGTTATCGAGCACTTTTTCTATGTTATCTGTATGATGAAGTACATCGATTAGTTGTATTGCATCAAATTCTTTTTCCTGAAAAGGAATATTTACACCATCGAATGAAACGTAGTTTATGTAACAAGTAGGTCTTTCCATAACATCAATACCTAAATAATTTAAATGAGGTAATGCTGTATTGATTTTTTTACTTATTAGTCCATCTCCACAACCTATATCCAGAATCTTTATAATATCGTTAGGTAGGTTTTTGGTGATTGTGTTAGCAATCGTATCTACTCTATTCGTATGAACTATTTTATTATGTAATCTTTTAATTAATTTGAGCATGTTTGTTTTTTTTATAAAGGTAAATAGATTTATTATTGGGTGTAATGTTTTTGAAGATGGACTTTTCAAAGTGTATAGTATCTTTATTTAAATAGGTAGAATAAATATAATCAAATTCTCTTTTTTTTGTGTATTTGATTGATTCATTGTTAATTCTAATATGTTCAGTAAAGATCAAAGGATTGGTGAAGCGAATTGAGGCAATTGGGTATTCCCATGCATCAATATCAGCTATAAGTCCAATGTTAGTAGCTTTTTTGATGTTTAGTAAATTATTGTAAATTTCTGTATATTCTTTTACGATTTCTGGTCTATTCGTAAAATATTTTTTATATCTGTTTTCAAAAATCGAAGTGTTTGCTGTTAGATCTTTTCGATTAATTATTGGTCTTGAATAATTGAATAGTACTACATAATAAGCATAAAGAATAAACGGAATTAAAAATAGAAATTGAAGTTTAAATCTATTGTATTCAATTTTAGAAAAAATGAGTACGACAAACAAGATCATTTCAAAAAAAAGTGGGGTGTGTATTCTAGAGTTCCAAGGTTCCCACCTAATTATTACATTAAGTGTTGAAAATTGAATTAGAATTAAGCAAAAAATCAGAGTTTCCCAAGACTGAATTTGTATCTCTTTTTTTATTACAAAAAACAAGAAAAATGTGCTTGCCAACAAGAAAAAAATGAAATGTAAGAAATTCGGTTGTGAATCTTCGTGGTTTTTCCAAAAGTGATTTGCATTAAACTTATAATCAAATACATTTGTTCCTTTTTCATTGATGTCAACACCAATAATGAGGTGCGCTTTTTCTGCCAAAACATTACCAAGATTGCTTACAAAAAAGGGATCAAAATGCAGTGCACAATTTTTTATAGATGTAGATATTAATAGTTTTGGTCCAAATTTATTAAATGTAATTCCATCCTCAATATTTTTAGTGGTACCACTTATGTTCCCAGTAAAATTAATTTTTCTGAAAGAGAAATTGAAATTGATTGCAATTATTATTAGTGCACTACAACAAAGCAATAATATGGGCTTTATTTTTTTTTCTTTGAAGGTAAAATACAAAATAAGACAAGAAATTATAAAAAGCAATCCAGGTACATAAAAGAAAGCGATGATTTTACTAAGCAGTGCTAAACCAGCACTTACCCCAATTAGTATGGTATTTAAAATTGATTTGTTTTTAATAAATTCAATGGAGAAATATAAACTGCTTAAAAGAAAAAAAGCGTGTATCAAATCGTTTTGTGTACTGCTAGCTTCTAAAAGTGCTTCAGGAATAGTAGCACTTAAAATTATTCCAACTAAAATCCATTTTTTATTGATGTTTAAGGATTTTAAAGTTGCATAAATCACTATCAATATCCCTATCAGGTAGAACCATTGCACAAGATTACTCCATGCATCATTATTTGTTAGCACATTCAAATTGGCAATACAATATTCAGAGAAGGGGGGAGAATAAATTTGACGCGTAATGTTAGTTGGGAAATTTAAAACAGATTTATTTTGTATCCAATGTATGATTCTTGGTAAATGATAGGTCATAGAATCCCAATTGTTTGGAGGGTAAAATCTACTTTGAACAAAAATCATCAGAAGTAATATCATAACAGTAGAAATCAATACGATATACCATTTTGTAGATTTTTTAAAAAAGAAAATGAGTTTTGTTATGGTTTCTTTTAAAAATAACAAAGGGTTTATATTTTTTCTTAGGTGAAAAAAATAGATTAATAAAGCACTCAAAAAATGGCTTGTAACAACAGGCCATTTACTGAACAGGAAAAAATAACTAAGTATTTCTGTTGAAAAGCTGATTAATAGCGAAAATATTAAAAAAGTAATTATTACAGATTTATCTATTTTTTTTGTGTAATTATATGATAAAGAAAGGATCAGATAGAAATTGAGTATCAAAAATAAAATCATACAAAAGATTAATAGTTAAAAATAAAATCTATAAAAATTGTATTTCAATTTTTTTCAAATAGGTGTTTTACTATATATTTGAATTGCTAAGTTAATAATAATAGATAAAATAGTAACTTTGAAGCTATAATACAATTTGAATGAAATTATCCATCGTTATCCCTGCATTAAATGAAGAAGCTAGTATTGCTTCAATTATTGAACGTACTTTAAATGCTGAATCTTATATTACTCAAAATTCTGATGTTACTTCTATTGAAATTATCGTAGTAAGCGATGGTTCAACAGATAAAACAGTTTCTATTGCTTCAACCTATTTGCCTAAAATTAAATTGATCATTTTCGAAAAAAATAAAGGGTATGGAGCAGCAATAAAACAAGGTTGGGCTGAGGCCTCAGGTGATTTGTTAGCTTTTTTAGATGCTGATGGAACTTGTGATCCTTTATTTTTCTCTAATCTTGTGAATTTGATGACTGAAAAAGAAGCTGATGTCGTATTGGGGTGTCGCTTAAACAAAGAGAGTAAAATGCCTTTAATACGCAGAGTCGGAAATTTCATTTTTGCTAAATTACTTACATATTTATCATCTAATTATGTGAAAGATACGGCAAGTGGAATGCGCGTTGTCAAAAAATCATCTCTTAAAAAAATCTATCCGTTGCCGGATGGATTACATTTTACTCCTGCTATGAGTGCACGAGCATTATTAAATGAACATATCATTATCTCAGAGGAAAATATGCCTTATCATGAACGAGAAGGAGAGTCAAAACTTTCTGTAACTAAAGATGGTGTTCGTTTTTTAAAGGTGATTTTGAGCACTGCATTTTTATATAGACCTCAGGTAATATTTAATTCATTAGCTGTATTTGTTTCTTTATTAGCTGGCATTGTTATGTTACAACCTCTCAATTATTATTTTCAATTTCATCGTGTTGAAGAAGTAATGATTTATAGGTTTATTGTTGGAGAGGTTTTAGGTGTATTTGCTTTTTTACTTTTTGCTTCAAGTTATATCGTTCAATCAACTATTCGATTATCAATTTTAGATTCCTCAGACTTTAATTCAAGAAAAGGTACTGCTTCTGCATTTTTTGAATCTAAAATTTCAACCGTTGTTGCATTTGTGTTGTTGGTAGTTGGTTTTGTTTCTATTTTCAATAGTTTGATTATTCGATTAGAAACGGGTAAAACGTATGAGCATTGGTCAAGATACTTTTTGTTTTCTTTTTCTGAGATCATCGCTCTTATCATTTTTATCACAAAATTTAGTAGAATTACCTTGAAGTTAGTAAAGAATAGATTGCTATTTATTCAGTCTGACTTATATAAAGAACTTTGAACCATTACATTCGTTTATAGATAAACTTAGTTTTGAATTTTTTTATAAGAACGATTTTATTCGAGGATGAAATCGCTTTTTTAGAGATTATTATGGTGTTTTTAGGTTGTTTTTCTAAGTTGTGATCAAAAAATATTTTATTATTTTTTCTATTTCTTTCTCTTTCTCTTTCAAATAGATAAATTACATTATCATAATCTTTTTTACCATCTAAGAATAATAGATTCCTTCGTTCAGGAATAGATTTCAAGAATCGAGCTATCCTATTAGCCTCAATATCATTTTCGTGTCCAGCGTAAGGGTTTGATTTGTTAAAAATTTTGACTTGAATAACAGGTATTGACACTAAAAGTAAAACAGTTGTTAACCATTTTAAATTTTCATTTACGTATTTTTCATAGTTTTCGATGTAAGAAGCTAAAGCGATAGTGATAGGGACTAATACATAAATCCAAGTTCTAAAACCAGGGATCACATTTTGAAAGTATACTCCTAAAAAAGGAATGATTAAAAATACAAGCAGGTTTATATCAATTTGTTTGTTGGTTTTTTTGCGAATTAAATGAAACATACTTATACCAATCAGAGCCATAAAAATTAGGCCTGATTGAACACCAAATATTTTATCATAAAAACCAAACCAGGAAGTTTTAAGAAAATCGATAACTTCAGATTTTAATTTTGGTTGACTGTATTCATTGTTTGTAATTGATTTGATTCCATTAAAGTAGATAATTGGGAGGTATAAGATAAATACACCAATACCAGAAATAAAATAAGTTATTAAAAACGTTATTAATTTTTTTTGGTCTTTCCAAAATTGAATTATAAGTATTAAGCCGAAGCTTAAACTCACATAAAGGTAAATTGGAATCGTAAAAAAGCCTAATGTAGTTACTAAACCAAATAGAAAATAGAAGCGAAATTTAAATTTGTCTTGAATTTTATCGATCAATAGGAAGCTTAACAATGTAAATAAAATAATCAATAAATATCCTCTAGCAAAGATACTGTAAAACGTGTAAGCGTAGCTGAATGCAAAAAATGTAAATGCAATTAGTGATGAAGTTTCAGAGAATTTTTTTTTCAAAAAATCATATAAAAATGAAAGGCAAATGATGCTTAGAACGAGGTTTATCAGCCTCATCGCTATCAGAGGGTCGATTGGTAGCTTTACAGCTAAAGTAGCTAATAATGAAAAGAAAACATGATTATTTGGTTCGTTATAAGTAGTTAAGGTAGTCCAAAATCCTTGAGAACTATATTCTAAAAAAGTGGTTGCTTCGTCAATGTACACAGGAAACAAATTTATCTTATGTATTAGGAAAGCTGTAAAGGGTATGATAATCAACCATTTTTTGTTATTTAAGCAAATACTTAGCATTTTGTATAATTTATTAGTCAAAAATAAAAATACAAATTGAATATATTGTGTAATGTTACGATTTATGAATCAAAGGAATTTTTTAGTTAAATTTGTATTCATTTTCTTTCTATGTCTGAACAAAATTTTCATTGGTCTACTGTTATTACTCCGAAAAAAGGATGGTTTGAATTAAATCTTCGAGAAATATGGGCTTATCGAGATTTAATTTTAATTTTTGTCAGAAGGGATATTGTTGCAATTTACAAGCAAACTATTTTAGGGCCTGTATGGTTTTTATTCGGTCCACTTTTTACCGTATTCAGTTATACGTTTATTTTTTCAGAAGTAGCACACCTTTCTACAGATGGATTACCTGGACCATTGTTTTATTTAGCAGGTACCACCTTGTGGGGATATTTTCAAACTTGTTTTAATGGAGCGTCTTATACGTTTCAATCAAATGCTGGTATCTTTGGAAAGGTATATTTTCCGAGGCTTGTATCACCCATATCAATGATAATATCCAATCTGCTCAAATTTATATTCCAATTAGTTGTATTCTTCATTTTTTTGGGGTATTACACTTTTCAAAAAGATTCCATAATCTCAATTAATAAATTTGCCTTTTTTTCTCCTATTGTGATTTTACTTCTTGGGCTCATGGCATTGGGGAGTGGAATTATTGTTTCTACTTTTACGACTAAATATCGAGATTTAACTATGCTAATTGGAGTTTTCCTTACTGTTTTAATGTATGCAACTCCAATCATGTATCCGGTATCTGCAATACCGGATCTTTATAAGCCATTTTTAGCGTGGAATCCTATCAGCCCTTTAATTGAAGTTTTTCGTTATGGTTTTACAGGTAAAGGTTATTTTACTTGGGGGGAGTTGCTGTATAGTACTTCGTTTACCTTTTTTATTCTAATTCTAGGAATTGTACTTTTTAATAGAACAGAAAAAACTTTTATGGATACCGTATGATTTTGAAGAATAAAAAGGTGCTATGCTCACAAACAACAATTCAAAGAAATTTACCAGTTAATTTTGAAGAGAAAGATCGGTATTTATTTGATCATGAATTAAATAAAGAGATAGAAAACACCTATTTATATACGTTGAATTCGGTTTTGGTTGTAAATGATACAGTAATAACTTTTCCTTTTTATCGATTTTATCCTGCTGAAACTCATTTAAACGGTAGTTTTAGTCTAGCACAAAAAAAGGCCTACAAACAAAATATACATTATCCCGTTGCTTTTAACAAAAAGGGAGTTTGGATTACGCAGAATTGGACATGGATGTACTTTCATTGGATGATAGATGCATTAACTCGCTATGTTGCTTCACAATCGTTTATAGATAAACATCCTGTTTTACTTCCAAGTTCATATCAAAAGTTTAGTTACATTCAAGAATCATTGGATTATTTAGGTATACCCTATGTCTGGTATGATGAAAATAAAACAACGTATGTGTGGGAGTTACTTTTACCGAGTCATACAGCGATACCTGGTAATTATAATGTTGGATATTTAAATGCACTTCGCACTCTTTTTTTATCGAAGCCAAGACAAATCGAAAATTTTAAGCGTAAAGTTTATATTTCAAGAAAAAACGCTAAAACAAGACGGATGATTAATGAGTCTTCGTTTATACATTTATTGGCTAAATATTCAATAGAGTATCATTGTTTAGAATCTTTTAGTTTGTCTGAAAAAATCAATTTATTATCCAATACTTCATTGCTTATTGGTGTGCATGGAGCGGGATTAACCAATATGTTGTTTTTGCCTGATCAAGCATCTGTTATAGAGATACGTATGTTGGGTGATAGCCATAATAATTCGTATTTTGCGATGGCATCCGCTTTAAAATTTCCTTATTATTATTTGGAAGCAGAATTAGTTGATTCATCCTCTGAGGAAAAAGATATTGTTTTGGATTTAGAAAAAATGGAACGAATTTTAATTGATTTGAAAGATGAGTACAGTCATTAAAGTAGAGAATTTATCCAAACAATACCGATTGGGTTTAGTTGGAACAGGTACTTTCAAAGAAGATACAAAACGCTTTTGGGCGAAAATTAGAGGTAAAGAAGATCCTTATTCCACTTTGGGGGAGGAAAATGATCGTACGCGAAAAGGAACATCTGATTTTGTTTGGTCATTGCGAAACATTAATTTTGAAGTACAGCAAGGAGATGTACTAGGTATTATTGGTAAAAATGGTGCTGGTAAATCTACCCTGCTTAAAATATTATCAAAAGTAACCACGCCTACAACCGGTAGTGTAAAGGCTAAAGGTAGGATCGCGTCTTTGCTTGAAGTTGGAACAGGGTTTCATCCGGAGCTTACAGGAAGGGAGAATATTTATTTGAATGGTGCCATTCTTGGAATGCGAAAACATGAAATTACTAGTAAATTAGATGAAATCATTGCTTTTTCTGGTGTAGAAAGGTATATTGATACACCTGTAAAACGTTACTCTTCTGGTATGTATGTCAGGCTAGCATTTGCGGTTGCAGCACACCTAGAAAATGAAATACTTATAATTGATGAAGTGTTGGCTGTAGGGGATGCTGATTTTCAGAAAAAATGTCTTGGAAAGATAGGTGATGTGAGTAGGGGGGATGGAAGGACTGTTTTATTTGTCAGCCATAATATGGCTGCTTTAAAATCTTTATGCAAATCAGGAATTTTTTTAGAAAATGGAAATTTAGAATACAAAGGTACTCAATCAGAAGTTATTAATTTTTATCAAAAAAAAAATAATATTACCAACGCGTTTAATTTTAAAGGTGATATTATTGATGCACCTGGAAATAATTTTATAAAAATTTTGAGTTTTGAGGTTAATCCATTACATGGCGATATAATTCAAATATCATCTGGTTTAGTTTTTGAGGTGGTATTTTTTAATTTTATAGAAGGAAAAAATATAGATGTAACCTTTGAATTAAGTACTTTAGATGAAACTCCTGTATATCATGGAGGAAAAATAATTACAAATAATCAAGATTCTGTTAAAGGTATGTATAAATTACAAGGTGTTTTTCCTCAAAACTTATTAAATGCAGGAAATTATAAATTTAAATTAATTTTCGGAGAGAATCAAAGAATACCATTGTTTGTATTAGAAGATGTAGTGACATTTGAAATTTTAAACGAAGCATTTGGTAGTAATACGTCTATACTTCCTGGAATAATTAGGCCAAATTTAGAATTTACATTAACTAAATATTAATTAAAATATTATGAATGAACCTTATTTAATAAATTTTCCAAAAATTGGTTCTTTAGAGACAGGCTATTTATCAATTTGTGAAAATGAAAAATTACTTTTTATACCTAAGAGAATTTATTGGACTTATTTAACGCCTGAAAATATAGAAAGAGGAGGACATGCACATATTGAATTAGAACAGATTTTGGTTGCTGTAGCAGGAAAAATTGATTTAACTATTCAAACTTTTGATAAAAAGTTGTTTGAATTTCATTTAGATCAACCAAATCTAGGGGTATATATACCAAAAAAAAGTTGGAGAAAGATGAAGTATTCATCAAATGCAGTTCAAATGTGCATTGCAAGTTTAGAATATGATGAAGATGACTACATAAGGGATTATGAAAAATTTATTCAATTATCTACAAAATGATATGTATTGCTGGTCAAAATAATATAGCTGTTTATTTTGCTGAATTTTTAATTAAGAATAATTACACTTTTGTTGCATGTCTTAATAAAAATGATCTAGGTTTAAATAACTTTAATAGATCTTTTAACAGATTTTGCTATTTAAATAAAATAAAAATATATGAACTTGAAGAACTTTATACTATTGAGAATTTAATTTTTTTTTCGTTAGAGTATGATCAAATTATTATACCTGCAAAATTTAAGACAAAGAAACTTTACAATCTCCATTTTTCGTTATTACCCAGTTATAAGGGAATGTATACATCTGCTTGGCCAATTTTGAATGGAGAAAAAAAATCAGGGGTTACATTACATGTGATAGATAATGGTATAGACACAGGTGATATTATATATCAGAAAAAATTTTCCATTAAAAATTTAAATTGTGAACAGTTGTATACGAAATACGTATCAGAAGGTTTAGACTTGTTAATAGAGAATTTTTCTAAAATATTTAATGATAATTATAGTTGCAAAAAACAAAAAGCAATCAATTCAACTTATTTTTCAAAAAAATCTATTGATTATAAAAATTTGAAAATTGATTTACATAAAACGGCTTTCCAAATAGATTCCCAGATTCGTGCATATTATTTTCCATGTAAACAGCATCCACTAGTATATGACAAGAAAATATATAAAAGTGAAGTTTTAAAAGTGAAATCAAAAGAAAAACCAGGAGTTATATATTATGAAGATGAAGATTTTATAATTTTAAATACTATAGACTATAATATAAAACTATATATCTCCCAAATTGAAATGTTATTCACTTACGCAAAAAATGGCGATATTGAAAGTATTATTAAAAAAAAAGATAAAAATCATGATATTAAAATTAGAAATGATAAAGGATGGGATCTTTTAATTATTGCGACTTATAACGGTAAAATAGATCTAGTTAGATATTTAATCGAGTTTTTAGATTGGGATGTTAATACAAATAATTATAATGGTACTTCTTTTTTAATGTATGCTATGACTCATGCTTCAAATACCAATGATTTGAGTATTTTAAAGTACTCGTTAAACTTAAAAGATATTAAAATTTATCATACTGATTTTTTTAATAAAAATGTATTTGATTATGCATTGGAGTATGCCAATTTAAATGTTATTAATCTTTTAAAAAGCAAATCATGACTATACCTTTTTTAGATTTAAAAAAAATTAATTCATTTCATAAAATTGAAATACAGAATGCAATTCTAAGAGTTGTTGAAAGTGGATGGTATATTAAAGGAAATGAAGTTGAAATTTTTGAGAGGGAGTTGGCTATATATTGTGGAGTGAAATATACAATAGGTGTAGCAAATGGTTTAGATGCTCTTAGATTGATTTTTAGAGCGTATATTGAGTTGGGTGTATTAAATGAGGGTGATGAAATTATAGTTCCTGCAAACACTTACATTGCATCTATTTTATCAATTACTGAAAATAGATTATGTCCTATTCTAGTTGAACCTGATATAAATACTTATAATATTGACTTCGATAAAATAGAATCTAAAATTACGAGCCGTACTAAAGCAATTATGGTTGTTCATTTGTATGGACGTGTTTGTTGGTCTGAAAAATTAGTCGAAATAGCAGAGAAGTATAGTCTTAAAATCATAGAAGATAATGCTCAAGCTATTGGTGCTGAAAAACAATTGATTAAAACTGGAGCATTTGGAGATGCTGCGGGGTTTAGTTTTTATCCGGGAAAAAATCTAGGAGCAATGGGTGACGCAGGTGCAGTCGTTACTAACGACGAAATTTTAGCAAATACAGTTAGGTCAATTGCAAATTATGGTTCAGAAAAAAAATATATAAATAAATTCAAGGGATTGAATTCAAGATTAGATGAAATACAAGCTGCTATTTTAAATGTAAAGTTAAAATATCTAGATAAAGAAAATAATGAACGTCGTAAAATTGCACATGAATACTTAAAAAATATCAAGAATGAAAAAATTATTTTACCCAACATATCAAAAGATGTTAAACAAAATGTATGGCATTTATTTGTACTAAGAACAAGTTTAAGAAATGAATTACAAGAATATTTATTACTCAATAATGTACAAACCTTGATACATTATCCTATTCCCCCTCACCTTCAAGATGCTTATAGGACTGATTTTTGTTCAGGAAAATTTAATATAACTGAAAAAATTTCTGAGGAGTGTTTAAGTATACCTATATATCCATATATGTCTCATAAAGAAGTACTAACCATTATAAAACTTATAAATAAATTTTAATTTGGAAGATTTAGTTACTCTGATAGTTGTTTCTTATAACCATTCTATGTTTGTGAAAGAATGTCTTGAAAGTATTAAAAATCAAAGTTATAACAACATACAGTTAATCATAGTTGATGATGCATCAACTGATAATAGTCAGCAAATAATTCAAAACTGGATAATTAATCAAAAAATTAAAATTCATTGTATTTTTAATGAAAAAAATAAAGGATTAACAAAATCGTTAAATAATTGTTTTGATTTAATCAAGGGACATTATACTAAATTTATTTCAGCAGACGATTTACTAGACCAAAATTATCTTAAAAAAACTGTTAACTTTTTATCAATAAATAGCTCAAGGAACTTTGGTATGGTATGCACACATACTTGGGCTATAGATGAAAATTCTTTAATAATAGATGATATTGCAGATTATAATTTACTTTTGATGCATAGTAAAGAAGAGTTGAGGGATTTACTTTTAAAAGGTAATAGAATCGCAGCATTGACAGTATTGATGAGAACAGATGTTTTGTTTGATACAGGTAGATATGATGAAGAATTGATCATAGAAGATTATGATAGATGGTTAAGAATAAATGAAAAATATTGGATAGGATATATTCCTGAAAAACTTTCTTATTATAGAATTCATGGAGCAAATATTTCCACAATTAACCAAAATCGTATTGATGAAGAAATGTTGTTTTTAAAGATTAAGTATGATAAAAAATGTTTAAATCATGAAATGATCAATTATAAGATAAGAAATTTTTTTTTGGACGGAAAATTATCTGAAAGGTTAAAGAAAATTTATTTTATGTATCCGAAGAGAAATAAACTAACGACAATTTTAATTAAATTAAATTTAAAATATATTTTATCTAAATTTTAAAATCATGAAACAGGTTTCTATTATCGTACCTTGTTATAAACAAGCAGAATATTTAGACGAATGTTTGACATCTGTTGTAGAACAAACATATACAAATTGGGAATGTGTTGTTGTTGACGATGGGTCACCAGACAATACAGAGCAAATTATGAGTCATTGGTTAAAAAAAGATTCAAGATTTAGATATTTAAAAAAAGAAAATGAAGGTTTGGCAGCAGCTAGGAATAGTGGAATTAGAATATCGAAAGGTGCTTACATTTTACCACTAGATGCAGACGATAAAATATCAAGTAATTACATTGAATCATGTGTATTTAAACTTGATGAGTCTTCAGAAATAAAACTTGTATATGGTAAAGCTTTTAAGTTTGGAGCAGTAAGTGGGGAATGGAATTTGGAAAAATATTCATTCGAAAAACTTAAAGTGAATAATTTAATTTATTGTACTGCGATGTTTAGAAAATCTGATTGGACAAGCATAGGAGGATATGATGAAGTTGGTCTGGCAGGTTGGGAAGATTGGGATTTTTGGTTAAGTTTATTAAAGTATGATCATGAAGTAGCATATATTGATAACATTTATTTTTACTACAGAATTAAAGAAGAATCGATGATTTTATCTCTTGTAAAAAATGAAAAATTAATGAATGAGAAAAGAGACTATTTGTTTAATAAACATAGAAAATTATATACTGATAAGAGTAATTACGAGTTGTATTTGAATTCATCTCATAATGAAATAAATAAAAGATATAATGAAACTCTTAAGAATGAAAAGGTTGCTTTTTTATTGAAAATTATTTTAAGAAAAATTTTAAGAAAATTTAAAATTATTTCTCTGTATTGAATTAGGTCGATTATAATTTAATTGTTTATTTTCTGTCAATGTATTATAATAACAATTCATTCAAATCAATTAAAACTCCTACTTATAAAGTAAAAGTATCAATTATTATCCCTAATTATAATCACTTTAATTTTTTGGAAGAGAGATTACAGTGTATATTAAATCAGAGTTTTACAGATTTTGAGATGATTATTTTAGATGATAATTCAACAGATAATAGTGTTAGAGTTTTAAATCAATATACAAGTCATCCCAAAGTAAAGCATTGTATTTTTAATAGTCTAAATAGTGGTTCTACTTTTATCCAATGGAAAAAGGGTTTAGAATTGGCTAGGGGAGAGTTTATTTGGATTGCTGAAAGTGATGATTTTGCTAATCTTGATTTTTTAAAAGAAATGGTAGTTCTATTAGAGGAACATGAACATGCTGGATTAGCCTATTGTCAGAGTTATATAGTAGATGAAAACTCAAATATATTGAGACAAAATTTTGAATGGACAGATGATTTAGATACATCTAGATGGGGAGAAAAATATTTAAATAATGGAATTGATGAAATCTCCAATTATTTATCCAAAAAATGTACTATACCTAATGCTAGCGCTGTACTCATAAGAAAATCAGCAATTAATTTGAATGATATTAGAGTTGATTTTAAAAAAATGGGGGATTGGTATTTGTGGATAAGTATACTCAAAAAATACGATGTGGTATATACTCCAAAGCCATTGAATTATTTTCGTGAAACGACTTATTCAACTAGGGTGTTGGATACACTACCAAAATTGATAAATTATTATGAAGAGAAAATCGATATTTTATATTATCTTGATAGAATATTAAATAGAAATAAAACACATGTTCAAGAGGAAATAGTAAAAATGATAACTGAATATGTAGGTGTAAATACAGTAAAAAATATTTTGAGAAGTAATTTATATAGAAAAAAAATATTTTTCAATAATTTTTTATTAATACATTCATTGATTATTAAAAAGTTAGATTTCAAAAAAATCATTTTTAGATACCTTTTGATAAAATGAATGATAATAAAATGAAATATATAGCATGCTCAATAGATGAAAATTATTTGGATCATTTGTTCGTTATGTTAACATCTTTATTTTGTTCAAATCGAAAAAATACTTTTCATATTTTTATTATTCATAATTTTTTAGTTGAAACTCAAAAGAAAAATATTAGTCAGTTTTTTAAGGGTATAAATAGTACTTTTGATTTAATATACATAGATGATACCATAATTAAAGAGGACGCAATTGTGAGTGGTCACATTTCATTATCCGCCTATTACCGTATTTATTTACCGAAAATTTTACCATTACATATAAATAAAGTTTTATATGTTGACGTAGATATTGTAGTGAAGAAAGATTTGGGTGTTCTTTGGGAAAAGTCAATAGTTAATCATAGTCATTTTGCAGTTGAGGATAAAGGTTTTTCAGATTTATACAAACAAAACCTAATGATGGAGAATAATTCTAAATATTTTAATTCTGGAATATTATTCATAAACCTGAACTATTGGAGGGAAAATAATATTTTTGAGAAATGCATTATTTTTTTAAAGAATTACAAAAATCGAATTCAGTTACATGATCAAGATGTGCTTAATTCTATTTTATGTAATCAGTGGAAAGAGTTACCCTATGCGTACAATGCTCAAGAATCTATTTTTAGAAAAGATCTTCCTTTGTATAGAAATAAAAATTATTTAAATGCATATTTTAATCCTATAATTATACATTTTACAGGAGGAGGGCATTCAAAACCATGGTATAAAGAATGTAGACATGAACTTAAAAATGAATACGCATATTATTACTACAAATCTAAAATGTTCAATAATCCAATTTGGATTAGACTTTATCGAATTGATTTTAAATTAACATTTTTTACGCTGCCTCTAGTTTATTTTGGTAGGTTTAACCATCAAATTAAAAGATTGAGATTTTTTTTTGAAAGATAATTTTTGTTATGAAAAATAATTTTATTCAACTATATAGATACACTTGGGTTAAAAATCAAATCAATTTAAAAAATATTGGATTAGAGATTGGTTCGAAATCTGAATTTTCTAAAAATATAATTGATAGTTCTATTTTTTTTTTATCAGGAAATAAGGATGATGTTTTTTTGGATTTTAAAAATGTAAATTATTTAGATACCGACTTCAATGATTCAACCTTTGATTATCTTCTGATAAGTGATTTAGAATTAAATAATTTAGAAATCGACCTGTTTTATTCAGAAATGTTTAGAATTTTAAAAAAGAATGGACGTTTAATAATAATCGAAGAAAATAATTCATCGTGGTTTAAAAGCAAGAAAAAAAAGCCTTTAAAATTCCTAAATAAAAATTGTTTTCGGATTGATCAGTGTTGGTATGTTGAAAATATTTTCCTCAATATTTTCCTGTTAATTTGTCAAATAAAAAGGGGGTATTCAGTCAGATTTTTTAGAATGTATAACAAAATTGATAAATCTTTTTCAATTATTACATTCAATTTTTTTGCTAAATCAAGATATAGTGTTTATAGAAAAGTAACTACTCCTTAATCTTTATTAATCCAATTTGGATTTATAAAAAAATTAAAATTATACGTGTTTTTTAATGTTTTATGAAAATGGACATGTTCACATGTTTCTCCATTTTCATTCAAGCCTTTATATTTAATATTTCTACATTCCTTAAGTTTTTTCATATTATAAATCGCTGCACCTCCAAAAGCAGATTCAACGGGGATAAGATTACTGCAATTATTGAATAAATTCTGAAATCGGGTCACATGTCTGTATGTACTTTCTTCTAAAGGTATATTTTTTTTAATTTCTTCATTGACTTTTTGCCAACAATCATATTCTAAAACATTTTTAATTCTTAACGCCCAAATATCATAATATATTTTTCTTTGGTTAATCGCTTGAATATCCCAAATATCGTCTTCGTAATCGAAAATTCTTAAAAAAGTAGATGATATATCTTTTGTTGAATTGACATCATCAAGATCCATAATCAAAAGATAGTCATAATTGTTAAAGTTATTTATTGCAATTTTCAATAATTTATTTCTAATGTATTCAAGTCTTTGTGTTCTAAGAGGATAAAGAATATCAATTCTAGCTTCAATGATGTACTCAATATTTGAATCTGAATTACATATTTTTTTTAATTTATCTTTTGTATTATCCAATGAATCATTTTCATATACAATAATATTGTATTTATCAAAATGTGAAGTAATTTGATAAATATTATCAAAAACAGAATCTAAATAAATTTCACTATTTCTTGTTGTGCCAATAATTACTATACTTTTTAGATTCAATTTGTTCATTTAATATTTAACTTTGGTATCAATCTTAATAAATATATATTTAGATTTGTAATTTCTAAATTATGATAAATTTTTTTAATAACAGAATAAATAATAAAAAAATTCAAATCGATAATAAATCACTTACTGTCCCATTGAATCATCCTTTGGATAGTTTTATGAATCAATATAAATTATACGATCGTTTTTTACCAATCTTAGTTAGTCATCTTCCAAAAGAAGGAAAAATTATTGATATTGGAGCCAATGTAGGAGATACACTTTATGCAACAATCGATAGATGTTCTAATAATATAATTTGTGTAGAAGCAGCAGATGATTTTTATGAATTGTTAGAGATCAATATTAATGCCTTAAATGAAGGTCAGCGAGAACGAGTTTCTGCATTAAAAAGAATGGTTGGTACAGGAAGATTTACTGGAACCTTGGAACAGACCCATGGTGGAACAGCATCTCTAAAAGTGGATGAAAAGACCACTCAAAATTATTTTTCTTTAGATTTTTTAATTGACGACAAATCAGCCGTAAATTTAATAAAAGTAGATACAGATGGTTTTGATTTTGATGTGATTGAATCAGCAAAACAAATTTGTAAAGAAAGTAAACCTATCTTATTTTGGGAGAATGAAATCTCAGAAGATTTTCAACTCAATGGTTTCGAACAGATGTATTACAATTTATTAGAGCTTGGATATGACACGCTTTATATTTTTGATAATTTTGGGAATATAATTTTTGAAAATTCAAATTTTGAAACTTTAAAACAATTGAACACCTATATTTATTCTATGAAGAAATACGATTGTACCCGAACCATATTTTACACAGACGTTTTAGCCGTTTCTGATAAACATAAAGGTTTGGTAACAAATGCGATTGAAGATTATAAGCGTTCTTGTATATTAAAATAAAAAATTTTGTTGCCAGTTTTAATTCTAGCTTATAAGCGTTATGATCTATTGGAGCAAATTTTTAATAGTTTGCGAAAATATAAGCCTAAAGATTTATTTATAGCGGTAGATGGACCTAAAGGATTGCAAGATGTTGATGCCTGCACCAGAGTAAAAACATACGTTTTAGACTTAATCGATTGGGATTGTACATTACATACTTTATTCAGGAGTGAGAATTTAGGTTGTGGTAAAGCTGTAAGTTCAGCCATAGATTGGTTTTTTGAACACGTAGAAGAAGGAATAATTTTGGAAGAAGATTGTTTACCTGCATTGGATTTTTATTCTTATTGCGAGCGTATGTTAGAAATGTATAGAGATGAACTCAATGTTAAACATATATCTGGTTGTAATTTTGTAGGTGGTTTAAATTCCAAATCAAGTTTCGGATTTTCTAAGTTTGCCAGTATATGGGGATGGGCAACATGGAAAAGAGCGTGGAAAGAATATCAATTTGAATTACCTTTTAAAGAATTGATAGATTTTAAAGAACGCATATTGCCATTTTGCTCCAACGATTTTAATCAGTTGTTTTTTTGGACAAAGGGATATGAACATTCCTGCACAACGGCTTATGATTCTTGGGATTTTCAATGGCAAATTTCCATTTGGTTACATCAAGGGGTATGTATTTATCCTACTCGTAATCTAATCAAAAATATTGGTTTTCATCAAGATGCATTACATACTAAAAATACATCCTCCCCTTTAGCGAATTTACCATTAGAGTCTTTTTCAGCTAAAGGATTGAAAAAACAATTAATTGTTTTAAAAAGAGAATTTGATGATTTCATTTTTTATTATGTTCATAAAGAGTTGTTTGATATTCATAGAGGTGAAATTAAAAAACTTAAAATTGCCATTGAACCATCTTTGTTTCAAAAAATATTTGATCGTAAATATACTTTAAGAGATAAGTTATATTTACTGAGATCCTATTATAAGTTAAAAAAAAATAGCATTAAATTTAGGTGGTGAAATTTTCTATTGTTACAATCAATTATAATAATTTACCTGGTTTAAAGAACACAGTAGAAAGTGTTATAAATCAAAATTTCAATGATTTTGAATTTATCATGATTGATGGAGGATCCACCGATGGTAGTAGTGAATATTTGAGCAATAATTCTAGCAGGTTTACTTATTTGGTATCTGAACCCGATAGAGGAGTTTATCATGCCATGAATAAGGGTTTATCGAAAGCTACTGGAGAATTTACTTTGTTTCTAAATTCAGGAGATTATTTGTATGACAATGGAGTTTTAGCTTGCGTTAACAATCGTTTAAATTCTTCGTTTGATTTAGTCTATGGTTTGATACAATGGGAAGGAATTCATCCTTTATGGAATCCAAGAAGCGGAATTCAGGCATTTGAAATGGTTTATCAATCTTTGATTCCACATCAAGCTACCTTTTTCAAAACCAGATTGATACAAAAAATGGGGGGATATGATGAATCGTATAAAGTAATTTCAGATTGGGGACTTATGCTTTCTATGATAGATCAAGGATACAAAACTCAAAAAATGGATTTAATTATTAGTACATGTGAAGCCCAAGGAATCAGTGCAAAGTACGAATTACTCGCTAAAAAAGAACGTAACCAATTTTTGATTCGTTATTCTAAATTGTTGATGATTAAAGGGTATCTATATAAAGTAAAACAGTATATAACTAAAAAGTCATGAAATTGATTTTGTTAATTACGCATGATACATCATTGTCTGGCGCTCCAAAATCAGTGTTGCTAGTCTTTGAAGAGTTAAAAAAAAGAGGTTATTCTTTTATTACTGTAGCACTTCGAGGAGGAGGTAAATTAGAGCCTAGATTCATCGCTTTATCAGAGCAGTATTATCGATTGGACACTATTTCAAAAGAACCTTCTTACACGCTTTTTAATCGCATAAAGCGGAAATTTTTAAAGAAACCTATTTTATCTCCTTATGAAGATTTTATTAGGTTGTTAACACAGAGTACATTTCAATATGTTTATGCAAATACGGTTTTGAGTCTAGATTTTTCGTTGGAATTGAAACGAAAACTACAATGTCCAATCGTATTGCATGTACATGAATTAAAGACGGTCATAGATGAATTTCAGCCTGCTTTACACAGCTTTGATCAAGAAATAGATCTTTATCTAGTTCCTTCGAAATTGAATCAAATGTGTTTAGAAAAAGAATATGGTTTACCACTTTCTAAAATAAAAATACTAAGAGAAGCATCCTCATTTATTCCAATTAAAGAAAAAGAGGAGTTAAAAAATAATACTGATAAGACAAAGGTATTGATGTGTGGAGGAGCCTATTGGCGCAAAGGAGACGATTTATTTATACAACTTGCTAAACTAGTTTTAAAAAAGGATCCAAATTTTCACTTTTATTGGGTTGGTTCACAATCCATGGAGCGAAAAAGAGTCAATCTTTCTGATTTAGAAAAACTAGGTATTCAAGAATCTGTTTTTTTTATAGAGGAGACCGAAACTCCAGAAAAATGGTATTTAGAAGCCGATTTTTTTGCGTTAACATCGCGTGAAGATCCATTTCCATTGGCTGCCATCGAAGCTGGATTACTAGGTTTGCCTATTGTTTGTTTTGAAAAAGCAACAGGAATTTCAGAAGTTATATCTTCTGATTGTGTTGTTTCCTATTTAGATTTGGAAGCTATGTCAGAGCAGATTATTCGATTAAAACAACAACCAACTCGATTAAGAGAGATTGCAGAAGAGAATCGGCAGGAGTTTAACCGTTTCACTCCAGTTATTATTTCTGAAGAATTACATCAAATTTTAGAATGCCTATATGTTGCCTGAATTTCCATTGATTAGTATATGTATACCTACATATAATCAAACTTCCTATTTAAGAAAAACATTAGATTCCGTTTTCAAACAACAAAACGTGAACATTGAGGTAATCATTTCCGATGATAGTACTACAAATGCTGTAAATGAATTGGTCCAAACTTATACTTTAGAAAAACACAAGATTCATTACGTACGAAACACACCTAGTTTGGGGTCTCCTAAAAATTGGGATTATGCACTTTCTCTAGCTAAGGGAGAATATATTAAAATTTTGCATCATGACGAGTGGTTTGTGCATGAAAAAGCTTTATTTATTTTTTTAGAAGCAGCTTTGAAGCAGCCAAATTCATTCGTAGTTTGTTCATCACAATTGATTCGGAACGGTATTTTATCATCTTTTGGAACTACTCTTACGAATATTGAAAAAATCAAAGAAGAGCCACAGTTAATTTTACTTGCTAATGTTTTCGGAAGTCCCTCTGCTGTTTTTTTTCATCGTGATGAACTTCAATATTTTGATTCTAGATTGATCTGGTTAGTAGATGTTGAATATTATATTCGGTTTTTAATTAAACATCAATCCTTGGTTTACATTACTGAACCTTTGTATTGTTCAGCAATGGATGATCATAATATAACAAATACGTGTTTGTTTGATACTGAATTGCAACTGAAAGAATATGGATATTTATTTAGAAAATATGTAAAAACAATGCATTTAAAAAAACAAATTCATTATTTTTTTCGTATTTATAAGATTATTTTAGTTCAAACTCGATATCGTTATAAATTACTATTATTCATTCGGCTTTTTAAACGTTGTTTTATTCAATAAGCGATAAATCGTTATTTTTGTACAGCTTGATGTAAATATGGTTGTAGTTAAATTAATGGGTGGTCTAGGAAACCAATTATTTCAGTACGCAATGGGAAGAAGCATAGCTACTGAATGGGATACCCAATTGGTATTAGATGTTTCTTTTTTATTAGATCGTACCCCAAGGGAAAATTTTGTTTTTAGAAATTTTGATTTAGATTTGTTTCAATTAGAACCCTATTCATTATTTGATGCTCATTTTCAGAGTAAATTTCATCACAAGTCAATTTTTAAGAGGTCTAGTATCATAATCAAAGAACTTGGGTTTTCTTTTTTTCCATATTTGGAAGGAGTAAAAAAAAGAAATGTATACCTAGATGGTTATTGGCAGAGTTACAGATATTTTTCTTCTATTTCATCTCAACTAAGAAAGGAGTTTCAATTTATTCATCCCTTGGATAAGCTACAGCTAGAGCTGAGCAACAAAATAAAATCAACCCATAGTGTTTGTATTAACTTCAGAAGAACAGATTTTGTTAATATACCATCAGCCATTCAAACCCATGGTGTTCCTTCATTGTCATATTATTATGCAGCCATTTCAAGACTTAAAGAAATGTTAGGAGAAAAAATAGATCTGTTTGTTTTTTCGGATGATATTGTATGGTGTCAATCTCATTTTAAAACAGATGAGTCGATTCATTTTGTTACACATGAAGAGTTCAAAGGAGATCGATTCTCTTCGTACTTACAGTTAATGACACAATGCAAATATTTTATAATACCTAATAGTACTTTTGGTTGGTGGGCAGCATGGTTGTCTGACTACGAAAAGAAAATTGTAATTACCCCCGAAGTTTGGTTTACAGAACCAAAATTACAATCACAAACTCAAGATTTAAGGCCAGTAAGTTGGTTGAAAATTTAAAAAAGAACAATGAAAAAATGATACAATGAAAAAATTAATTAAAAAATTAACACCAGAGTTTCTTTTAGATTACAGACATAAAAAAAGAATGGATGAAATTGAACTGAATAATTATGTTCAGTGGAGAGAAAAAGTGTATAACCAATGGTTAAACGATGGTAAACCTTTACCACCTCCACATGCTGTTAAACAACGTGTAATTTTCATGATTCAAAAAAAGTATAATGCCCCAGTTCTAGTAGAAACAGGTACTTTTCAAGGGGATATGCTAGAAGCTCAGAAAAGATCCTTTAATGAGCTGTATTCTATTGAATTATCTGAGGAATTATACTTTAAAGCAAAAAAAAGATTCCAGTATGATCGTAAAATTACATTAGTTCAAGGCGATAGTAGTTTTCAGCTTAAAGAAATCGCTCAGAGATTGACTACCCGATCAATTTTTTGGTTGGATGGTCATTACTCTGGAGAAGGAACTGCACTAGGAGCAAAGGAGTGTCCTATTTTTGCTGAAATAGATGGTGTTTTTTCAAGTGCAATTAAAAATCACATTCTCTTAGTAGATGATGAACGTTGTTTTACCGGATCAAATTCTTATCCTACCAAAGAAGAATTATTAAAATACGTCCACAAATACAATCCAAATTATAAATTGAAGTTGATGGATGATGTAATTCTATTAGAACCTTAATAATTCAATTTTGAATTCAGAACCTATTTTAAGTGTAATATTGCCTGTATATAATGCTGAAGATTATGTTCAGGATTCTATTCAAAGTGTATTAAATCAAACTTTTATTGATTTTGAGCTAATTATTATCAATGATGGTTCAACGGATTTGTCTGAAAGCAAGATATTTCAATTTACAGACATTCGAATACGATACGTAAAAAATAATGTTAACCTTCAGTTAATTAGTACTTTAAACTTAGGGTTAAGGCTAGCAAAAGGTAAATACATTGCTCGTCTCGATGCTGATGATATTGCTCATCCAGAAAGATTTGAAAAACAGATTGATTTTTTAGAAACACATTCGGAGTTTGGTATAGTGGGTTCTTTTGCTTCTTTATTTGGAGGGTCGGTTGGGAATCTAACTTACGTTCAAGAAGATCATGAAATTCGATATTCTTTATTGACCCACAATCCTTTTATTCATTCAACAGTTATGATTCGTAGTTCTGTTTTGAAGAATTACGATTTGAGTTATGATCTTGAACAATTACATGTTGAAGATTATGATTTATGGATGAAATTACTGTATTTCTCAAAAGGTAAGATATTACCAGATTACCTCGTAAAGTATAGAGTACATTCTGAACAAATTAGTTCAATTTATAAAGATTTACAAATCCAAAATGCTTTATCAATTCAAAAGAAGTATTTCTTAAGAGAATTTTCAAAATTAAAACATGTAGATGTACTAATGTCAATTTTTTATTCCGAAAATTTAGATATTCGTTCTAAATGTTTGGCTTTTTGTGATTTTACTCAAAACTATGAAAGTATAGATTCATTGTTAAAAATTAAAGTCAGAGCTACTATTGAAAAAAAAATTAAAGATTCAGTTTTGGATTTAAAGTCAATTTCATGGAAAGATTTTTGTACTTTGTATAAATTACGCCAAATTTTCACTCTAAAACAGAAATTAGCTTTATTTTTGAAAATAATTAGAAACTAAAAGACTCAGGATAAAATCATACATTTAATCTAGAAAAGCATTAAAAAAAATTATGCATAAAACAATTTTAATAACAGGAGGGTGTGGTTTTGTAGGTTCTAATCTTGCGATAGCTTTTAAAAAAGCAAATCCTTCTTATCAAATTATTGCATTAGATAACTTAAAACGTAGGGGTTCAGAATTGAACATATCTCGTTTGAGAGCATTAGACATTAAATATATTCATGGTGACATTCGTAATATCGAAGATTTTGATGAAGTTGGAGCAATAGATATTCTTATAGATGCTGCCGCTGAACCATCGGTAGTTTCGGGAATGGAAACTACTCCAGACTATTTAATCAATACGAATTTAGTTGGTACAGTTAACTGTTTGAATTTTGCACTAAAAAACAAAGCGTTGTTTGTTCTCTTATCTACAAGTAGGGTTTATCCGATTGGCTTGTTGAATGAAATATCTTTGATGGAGAATTCAACTCGATTTACATTCAATGATACCGAAAACAAGATTGTTGGGGTTGGTAAAAATGGAGTAAGTGAACAATTTCCTTTGCATGGAGCAAGATCCTTCTATGGTACAACGAAACTAGCTGCTGAATTATTGGTAGAGGAGTATGCAGCATTTTATGGACTAAAAACGATTATCAATCGTTGCGGGGTACTTACAGGGGCATGGCAAATGGGGAAAGTAGATCAAGGCGTTGTTGTGCTTTGGATGGCAAAACATTTTTGGAAAAAAGAATTAGGCTATTTTGGATTTGGCGGGGAAGGGAAACAAGTTCGTGATATGTTGCATGTGAGTGACTTATATCGCTTAATTGAAATTCAATTAGCCAATCCTTCCGTTTACGCTGGTAAACCGTGGAATGTAGGAGGAGGAGAAACCGTTTCTGTCTCTTTACAAGAATTGACTCACATTTGTGAGAAAATTACGGGGAATAAAATACCAATTAAAAGTGTCAAAGAAAATCGTGTGGCAGATATACCTTGGTACATAACTGATTCGTCTGAAGTAAGAAAAGTATCAGGATGGGAACCAACATACACAGTAGAAATGATTATGCAAGACGTTTATGATTGGATGAAGGAAAATGAAGGGATGTTGAAACCTATTTTGGAGTGATTATTAGTCATTAGTTTTTAGTCAATAGTCACTAGAGATTAATTAGGCAATAGAAGAAATAGTCAATAGTTTTTAGTCAATAGTCACTAGAGAGTAATTAGGCAATAGAAGAAATAGTAATTAGTTTTTGGTCACTAGTCATTAGATAGAAGGGGATAGAAGAGTGAGGCAATTGTTTTTAGTCATTAGTCAATAGGGTTAAATTGACTAGGTTAAATTTGAGGGGAGGGTTAATGAAATTTGAAATAAAAGAAATAAAGTAAAAAATGAAAATAGCATTAGTAACGGGATCGTCGGGGTTGATAGGAGGGGAGTCGGTAGAGTTTATGTCAAAAAAGTTTGACTTAGTGATTGGTATAGACAATGATATGCGTTCCTACTTTTTTGGAAAAGAAAGTTCTACAAATTGGAATAAAAATAGATTAGAAGAGTCCTGTTCGAACTTTATATCCTATCAAGTAGATATACGTTCTGTAGAAGCTTTATCTCCGATTTTTGAAAAATATGGAAAAGATATTGCTTTGATTATTCATACTGCAGCACAGCCGAGTCATGATTGGGCTGCTCGAGAACCATTAACTGATTTTGGAGTAAACGCAACCGGTACTATTAATATGTTAGAGATGTGTCGCTTACATTGTCCCGAAGCAGTTTTTATTTTTACGTCTACGAATAAAGTATATGGAGACACGCCTAATTATCTACCTTTAATTGAACAAGAAAAACGTTGGGAAATTGATGCTACGCACCCTTATTTTACCGATGGTATCGATGAGTTAATGAGTGTAGATCAAACCAAACATTCTGTTTTTGGCGCCAGTAAAGTAGCTGCTGATATCATGGTTCAAGAATATGGAAAATATTTTGGTATTAAAACGGGTATTTTTAGAGGAGGTTGTTTAACCGGCCCGAATCATTCAGGAGCTCAATTACACGGATTTTTAGCTTATTTAATGAAATGTGCCATTACCAAAGATCACTATACCATTTTTGGTTATAAAGGCAAACAAGTTCGCGATAATATTCACAGTTATGATCTAGTGAATATGTTTTGGCATTTTTATCAAGATCCAAAAGTAGGAGAAGTGTATAACGCTGGAGGAGGTAGACATGCGAATTGTAGTATGTTAGAAGCAATCGATTTATGTGAAGAGATTACTGGGAATAAAATGAATTATTCGTATTCGGAAACAAACCGTATTGGAGATCATATTTGGTATATCAGTAATTTAAACAAGTTTAAAGAACATTATCCAACATGGAATTGGCAATATGATTTAAAAGAGACACTATCAGAGATGTATACGGGTATTTTAAATAGAAAAAATTAAATTAATGTCTTCTTATAAAGATAAATTAATGCGGATTAGAATTAAGTTATTAAAGGTTTTAATCAATTTAAATGAACGAATTATTTTCGAAAGAAAATTATTTAAATTTTACAATAAAAAATCCGCATGTAATATTGTATTTGATGTTGGAGCTAACCAGGGTCAAACAATCGATTTTTTCTTAAGAATTAATCCATGCTGTGAAATTTATGCGTTTGAACCTAATAGAAAATTATATCATCAACTGGTTGAAAAGTATAAAAAACAACCTAATGTTAAACTTTTTATGTTAGGAATTTCGAATGTATCCGGAATGAAAACCTTTTATGAAAACATCTTTGATTTTACATCAACCTTCGAAGAAGTAAATACATCATCCATTCATTTAGAGAAAAAGAGAAAAATTTTAGGCGTGAAATCTTCTAATTTAATAAAGGATATGTATGATGTTGAAGTTGTTACTCTATCTTCTTTTATTAAAAAAACAGGAATAAATAAAATCGATGTATTAAAAATTGATACAGAGGGTCATGAATTTGCGTGTTTAAAAGGTTTATTTGCAGAGGAGGTATTTTGTGATATAGATTTTATTCAAACTGAAAAGTTGAATGGAGATATGTATACTTCTGATTTCTCTGAAATTTTAACTTTTTTAGTGACGAACAATTATCTTTTAGAAAAAGAGATTAAGCACGGTTTTGGTAATTTTGAAGATGTAGTATTCCGAAAAAAATCATAATGAAATTAAGTATTGTTATTCCTGCCTACAACGAATGTGAGTCGATACCAGAAACACTTCATACATTATATGCTGCTTTAAATAAAGCGAATATTCCTCATGAAATTTTGGTTGTTAATGATAATTCAAAAGACACAACATTAGATGTATTAGAGGAATTAAATTTATTGATACCAACGTTAGTAATATATACTAATTTAGGTCCAAATGGGTTTGGTTATGCAGTTCGTTATGGGTTGGAACGATTTTCAGGTGATGTAGTTGCAGTTATGATGGCAGATTTATCAGACTCACCTCAAGATTTAATAACTTATTATAACAAGATTCAAGAAGGGTACGATTGTGTTTTTGGTAGTAGATGGATTAAAGGAGGAGCAGTATATGACTATCCATTGGTTAAAAAAAGAATTAATCGTGTCGCCAATTGGATCGTAAAAGTTGTTTTTAGAATAAAGTATAATGATTGTACGAATGCTTTTAAGATGTACCGTCGCGAAACTATTGAAGGTATAAAACCATTTTTATCGCCACATTTTAATTTAACCCTAGAATTACCATTGAAAGCAATTGTAAGAGGTTACACCTATACCGTCGTACCAAATTCGTGGACGAATAGAAAGTTTGGGGAATCTAAATTGAAAATTAAAGAGATGGGTAGTAGGTATTTTTTTATTATGCTTTATTGCTTGATTGAAAAACATTTTTCTCGTGGGGATTTTAACAAAAAACAAGATGTATAAAAAGCTCAATAAATTAACATTATTACTTTCATGTTTTGTTATAGTAGTAGTGTTCTATTCGTTATTAAATTTTCATTTTAAACTTATTAATTATCCATATCAACTTGATGCTAGAGAGGGTGCTCCTTTTTTAATTGCAACTGAAATGTTGAGAGGAAATTTCACTTACGTTTTATCTAATCTTCCTTATTTAACAGATGTTTTTGGTGTTTTATATTATTTTTTCTGTGTTCCATTTCTAAAGTTTTTTGGAATACATCTAAGTTCTATGCGGATTCTAACCGCTGTTAGTATTTATATTACAATTATACTCTTTTACATTGCGTTAAGAAAAAATAAAATTAATATTAGATCTTCATTATTTTTCACATTAATTTTCTATTCACTCAATCTGTTTACCATTATTCCAATTGTTAGACCTGATTCTTTAGGTTTTTTATTGTTTATAGTTTCTTTATACATCCCGGTATGGTATAGTTTTTCAAGAAAATCTTTATTATTATCTCTTTTTTTTTGTTTACTAGCATATTTAACAAAATCTTATTTTGCCATTAGTTTTCCTTTTATTGTTTTATATCTTTTATTTTATCATTCAAAAATACGCGCTATAAAATATGTTGTTTTATTTTTTTTAGCATTTGTATCTCTTCAAATTTTACTGTATCTATTCTTTGACTTTTTTTTAATAGGTACTTTATCTGCTCAACTTTCATCTACTGTAAATAAATTTTCACATCTAATTTTGCAGTTGAATTTCTATTTTATTAATTTACTTCTAATTCCAAGTTTACTTTTAATACTGGTTACTTTTAGATATATTGTTGTAAAACGAAATCTACTATTTGAATGGATTGAAAATCCTAAATTGTTTTTAACTGGTATAGATTTTAAAAATAAAGATCAACCATTATTCAGATTTCAATTACAACCTGATGTACATTGGTTTTATTTTATTTTAGGATTATTTTTAATTGTATTCAAATTGGGAGGGCACACAGGTCAATTTGGTGTGTATTTAATTCATTTTTTATCCTTTCCTTTTTTGTTAATTATTGCAAAAAAAATAGATTCTAACTTAATTAAATATCCTTTGATATTATTTGTTGTTCTAACAATGATACTAACTAGAGTCGTAAACTTACATAAACTTAATCGATTGATTCGACCTTCTAATGATCTCCAACTTATCGTACAAACAATAAAGAAATCTAAAAAAGTATTAGCAACTCCGATTTTAGCTTCTGTTTTAGTTGAGCAGGATAAGTATGTATATGCATCTGGTTTAACCGAATACTTTTTTTATGTACCTCTATTAAAAAACAATTACGGGATACCAAAAATCATCGCAAAAATCAAAGATAAACTATTACTCCCTAAAATTTTACAATCGGAGACGCAAATAGCATCCTACATGGGCGATATTGAAAAGAAGGTAGTTTCTAAATACTTTGATGTTGTTTATATTGATAATTCTATTTATGATGATTGGTTAATAGATCCAAAAACATTGAATCGATATTATACAATTGTGGATACAACAAACGTCGTTATGTTTGCAAGTTTTCAAGAAAATAAGATATTTAAGTTAGTACCAAGAAATTAATTTTTTTCATGAAAAAACTTTTGGTTTCTGCTCTAGAATCTATGATTCAACATGATTTTTTGTTTTTTTTAAAGTTATATTTTTTCATTAAGTTTTGTTTTTCATTCAAAAGAAAAAAAATAATAAGTAAAAATGTATCAATCATAAATACTTTTCAAACTTCAGGAGGAGCGGCAAAAGTCAGTTCAAACTTGTTTGAAGGATTAATTTCTGATTTCAACATACGGTATTTTGTTAAAATAAAACAATCATTTGTTTCAGGAGTTGTAGAAATACCTCAAGTTGAATATACATTTTTACCCGAGTTATTAAGGAGAGAGGCAATAAAAAAAGGATGGATAGAACTAACTGGTTTTCATTCATTTAATTTGCTGGAAGATTCTTTTTTTCAACAATCTAGGTTGGTTCATTTGCATAATTTACATGGAGAGTTTTTTTCACCAGGTCTTTTTTCGAGCGTTTTAAAAAACAAAAAAGTAATTTGGACATTGCATGATGAACGTATCCTTACAGGGCATTGTTCATGTACATTGGGATGTGAACGTTGGAAATTAGGATGTGGAAATTGTCCTGATTTAACTATTTATCCTCCAATAAAAGAAGATAAAACGTTCGAAGTACTTGAAGCTACAAAAAAATGGGTTACTTCTCTTAATCCGGTTATTGTATGTCCATCTATCTGGTTGTCAAATCGTGTTAAATATGCTTATCCTTCACTTAAGGATATTCTTGTTATACCCAATGGAATAGATACAGATGTTTTTAGACCGATGGATCAACACATTGTTCGTAAAGAGTTGAATCTACCGTTGGATAAGAAAATAGTTTTATTTGTAGCAGAATTTTCAACCAAAAATCCATTCAAAGGAGGTTCAATTTTACGAACTTTAATAAAAGATGAAGCATTTGAACAAGTGATATTTGTCACCGTAGGAGGAGATACATCGAGTAAGCAATTAAATCATATTAGTTTTCCATACATAGAAGACGAAAATATTGTAGCCAAATTGTATGCTTCTAGCGATGTACTATTGTATCCAACACAGGCAGATAATTTACCATTAGTTGTATTGGAGTCGTTAGGTTGTGGAACACCTGTTATAGCATCTAACCTAGGAGGTATACCTGAAATTATAGATGATCCTAATACTGGATTTTTGGTTGATGAATTTAAAGAATCAAGTGCCTTTAAAGCGGTTTTACATCGTTTTTTAGCGAAAAATGAAGGTGAAATTAAATTAATGCGAGAACAATGTGTGCAGTTAATCGTGCGTGATTTTTCAAAAAAACAGATGTTAAAAAAATATAGTGAACTTTATTTAAAAATAATGAAATAAAAATGCTCGTAAATCAACAACAAACTCCTTATTTTTCTGTCATAATTCCAAGTTATAATCGTGCGGAATTTATAGTTGATGCGATAGAAGGAGTTTTAAATCAAGATTTTACTGAGTTTGAGTTGATAATAATAGATGATGGATCGACAGATCAAACACAAGAAATTGTTATGAGTATACAATCAAAAGATCCACGTATACATTATTATTATCAGCAAAATTCTGAACGTGCTATCGCTCGAAATAAAGGAGCAGCATTATCAACGGGAAAGTTTCTTATTTTTTTAGATAGTGACGATCGATTTGCAAGTTCAACCTATTTGTCTATATTACATGAATTTATACAAAAAGAAAAAGAAACAGTAGGTTTATATTTTTGTGGAGCCAACATTGACTATGGAGATCGAGTAGAAAAAACAAAATTAATAGAAAGCGAAAATGTAACTCAATTTGACTTTTTCGTTAAGGAATCTGTAATACCTGCAAGGGTATGTTTGTCTAGTGAGATCATGAAACATCATTCATTTGATCCTGATTGTATTGTAGCAGAAGATACAGTTTTGTGGACAGCTATTATGCAAGATTATCCTGTGCTATATGTTCCATATTATGGTGTCATCTATCAAATTCACGAAGGGAATTCAGTCAACATATCGAAACAAAACGCTTATCTATTGCGTTTAAAAGGGCTAAAAAAATTATTTAATAGTTACACAGTAGGTCAGAAAATTTCAATTCAAACTAAAAATCAACAAATCAATCGATGTTATTTAGGTATTGCAACTTACTTTTTTCATACAGGTAGAACAATTCATTCTTTAGTATGGATCTTGTTCTCATTGTTAAAGTATCCAACGATTGAAACAAAACACAAGTTGAAATTATTAATTGAGTACAGTTGTAAAACCAATAAATGATTGTTATGGGTTGAAAGTTTAAAAACATTCTTAAATTTGAATAACAAAATCAAACCAAGGTTCAATGTATAAAGATGGAGTATTAACATATGAACTCCCCATAAATATGGAATCAAGCTGGAAACATTTGTTTCGACCAGATTATAAGTATGAATCCGTTAGTTTAGGGGTCAAGGAACTTAGAAACTGTTTTGTTAGTCATTATGGTTTGGTTGTAAAAAAGGGTTTTTTAATTCCAGGTTGCGCTCCTAATTTAGGTTTTAGTAGTTATGACGAAAGTGTTTATTTTAAGCATTGGAGAAAAGCTTCTGAACAGTATTATGTTTCAAAGTATGGCAGTTCACTACCTTCTATAAAATTAGATGATACAAGGCGTTATTTAGTCATTCATTCCCCATGGTTTAGTTATTATTTTTGGATTACAGAATGTATTCCAAGGTTGTTGAAAGTTAAGAAAGATTTTCCAAATTTAGTTTTACTTTACCCAGAAGAGTGGTCTAAAATATCATTTGTAAATGAAACATTGAGTGAGTTTAAGGAATTAGAGATTCAAATAATACCAAAAGATTATCATGTATTTGTCTCTCATTTGGTAATGCCTGAAGTGAAACCTTGGACACCGATGTTTATTCCAGAATTGGTTTTTGAGACTCGAGATTTTCTTTTGAATTCAAATCAATTATTAACTAAATCTAGTGCATTCGGAGAACGCATTTATATATCACGATTACGAGCTGCTCGAAGAAAATTTACAGATGAAGCTAGGGTAAATTCTTTTTTCAAAGATTACGGTTATGATTCAGTAGTAATGGAAGATTTTACTTTTTTTGAACAAATAGCTATTATGCAAAAAGCAACAGACGTGATTGCAATGACTGGAGCTGGTTTGGTCAATTTATTATTTAAAAAAGAAGGAGGAACTTTTGTTGATTTAACAAATCGGGATTACATACATAAAAAGCAATACAAATTTCATTATTATAAATTATGTAATATTTTGAATATACGTTATGGCGTTTGTTTTTTTGATCGAATAAATGATCCAAATGTAGATCACTACAGTAATCAAAACCTATTATTTTCACCAGAAAAAGTTCAGGAATTACTTGATAATAAAATTATACATGTTTAATAAAAATAAAAATAAGGTACTTATTTTAGCACCACACACCGATGATGGTGAATTAGGTTGTGGAGGAACCATTTCAAAATTAATTACTTCTGGAGATGAGGTTTTTTATGTGGTTTTTTCTACGTGTTCAAGATCATTACCAAAAGGGTTAGCGCCTGATACTTTAGCAAAAGAGGTTTTGGAAGCAACAGGAATTTTAGGGATTCCTAAGGAAAATGTCATTTTATTTGATTATGATGTTCGAACTTTTGGCACCTATCGTCAGGAGATACTTGAAGATTTAATAAAATTGCGTAAAGAGATTCAACCAACGGTTGTGTTTTTACCTTCACCTACCGATATACATCAAGATCATGAAGTAATTACTAAAGAAGGTATACGTGCATTTAAAGAATCAAATATTTATGGTTATGAAATGCCTTGGAATAACTTTTCGTTTAATACGCGCAGTTTCACAAAATTAACAGAAGAACAACTAGAAACCAAAATCAAAGCATTGAAAGCCTATAAATCCCAATCACATAGGCCTTATTTTAATGATCGATTTATCCGATCGTTGGCATATACCAGAGGGGTACAAATAGGTTCGGAATTTGCAGAAGCATTTGAGGTAGTAAGAATGGTATGGGAATAAAAAAAAATATTATATTGGTAAGCACATTAGAAGCAGAAATTTCTAACATAATAGATAATTATTCGGACTTAGCTATAAATATATCAAACGATATCAATGAAATAAAATCGTTTTGTGAATCAACATTAGAAAATAAGGTACTTATTTCCTACAATACGAATCTAATTATAGCAAAGGAAGATTTTGAAAAATGTGAATTTTGTTTTAATATTCATGCTGCGTCACCTCGATTTCCTGGGCGAGATCCTCATCATTGGGCTAAATATACAAGTGCAAAAGAGTATGGTGCAACGTTGCATTATATGACTGAAAAAGTTGATAATGGACCAATTATAAAAGTGAATAGGTTTGAGATTAAAGAACAAGATAGTCCTGCTGATATTTTAAATAAAGCTAATAAAGAGGCATTTCGATTGCTTGAAGAACTTTTTTCACTACTTTCGAGTTCAGAATTAATACCGATTGATTATAAAGAGCAATGGGACACAAAGAAATATAAGCGATCGGATTTGATTAAGATTTGTGATTTGACTGATTTGAAAGATCCCAAGGAGTTTGATTTAAGAATTCAATCTTTTTATTCTGAGAAATTTCCCAATCTATATATTAAAAGGTTTAACCAAAAGTTTTATTTAAAATTGTCATGATATTATCTGTACATCAGCCAAATTTTATTCCTTGGATGGGTTATTTTCATAAAATAGCAAGTTCAGATATTTTTATAATATTAGATCAAGTACAGTATCCGCGAGGTAAATCTGTTGCTAATCGAAATAAAATTAAAACAATTAATGGTGTTATTGAATTAGTCGTTCCTATATCAAAACCAAAAGGAAATGAAGGTAAGATTAATTACAATGAATTGGCTTTTGCAGAAAAACAATGGTATGTTAAACTTTTAAAAACGATCTATTTTTCATATTCGAAATCTAAGTACTTTAATGAGGTTTATTTTTGGTTAGATTCACTTTTTCAAATGCCGAGTTTTTGTGATATGAATATTCGATTTATCGAAGAGTTAACATTAAAACTTAAATTAAATACAATTATAAAAAAACAGTCTGAATTTAATTTAGATACAGCTTTAAAAAATAATGATTTGATTATTGCACTTTGTCAAATAAATCAAGCTACCGAATATCTAAGTGGTACAGGCGCAAAGGCATACAATGATCAGGAAATGTATAATTCAAATTCGATAAAACTTTCCTATACAAATTTCAAACATCCATTATATCAGCAGCTATATGGAGAATTTGAGTCAAATTTATCAGTAATTGATGCTTTATTCAATTTAGGATTTGAAGATACTAGAAAGTTATTGATTCATTGATTAATACAATTTTTGAAAGTTAAAAATATAAAAGTCAAAATTAGGTTTGTGAATTTAAAAAAGCTTCTTAGTTCAATTTTTTGGTTCCCTATATCGGAAACAAAAAAGATTGAGCAATATCAAGAAAAAATTAGAAAATTAGAATGGGAAGCGATTAAAAAATATATCCCAATTTCGTCTTCATTTTTAGATGTTGGTTGTGGAGCAGGGTATAGTTTAATCCAAGCAAAAGAGGAATTATCTTGTACAGTACAAGGGGTAGATCCAGAGCCAGGAGCACATGGTGTAGGGAGGTTTACTACAGGGTTGTGGCAAGAACGTCCAATCATACAGGGTAGTGCAGAGAGTCTTCCATATGCAGATAATACATTTGATGTTGTTTATTCCTCACACGTGTTAGAGCATGTTCAGTCAGAAATAGAAGCGCTTCAAGAAATGAAAAGGGTACTAAAGCCAGGTGGTGTATTGATAATAGGTATGCCGACAGCAGCTATGTCTATTGTTTCTTTATTGTCTGCTTGGTTCTTTACAACTCACATCGTTATTTATCAATTTATTTCTTCACTTGGAAAGAAAGATGTTTTTAAACGTTTTATTCGAATTTTTATACCATCATCACATTCCTCACCAAGAGCAAAATACATTACTTATGATTTGATTCATTATCGAATTTCAAATTGGCGCAAGATAGTAGGAAAACAATTTCAGATTTCTACAATTTTGACACCTGGTTTGTATCCCTATCCTGATTACATACAATGGTTTCCAATTATAAAGCGTACTAAATTAAGTAGTTCCGTTTTTTTTATTTGTTATAAAGAATAAAGATTAAAGTATTACTACAAGTACATTCCAAAATTATAGTTGAGAATTTACATATACTATAACAAGATGATAGAGAACATACATAAAAATATAGAGAAATATGTAGAGAAATTTAATTTGATGACATTGTCTGTTTTCATTTGTTTGGTGACTCTATTTTTTTCAATGCCTCCTTTTGATTCAGTTATTGTTGATAGTACTTGGGAAGTAATTTTTAAACAGATCAAGGATCCATTTTTACCAATAGAAGCACCTTCATGGTCTCACAATTCAAAATTAACCTTTCGATTATTTCCTGTTTTATTAGGTAAAGCTTTATTTTTAAATAAAACTGGGTACCTAGTTTTGTTGTATTTCGTAGGATTTTTGATCATCTATTTTACGTTTAAATTTTTAAATCTAAAAATAGGAGATAAGTATAAAGCCTTTTTACTAACACTTGCATTTTCATTTGTCTATGCAGGTAAAATGTCATTTTTGGAATTTCGAGGTATTTTTGATGGTATTGCATTATTACTTTTGATTTTTTCCATATACAGCAAAAATGTATTCATAATCTTTTTTTCAATATTTTTTTCTGCATTTACTGATGAAAGAGCTTTAATAACTTCTGGGTTTATTTTTATTTATTATTTTTTAGCGGATACTTCTTTTAAAAATAAACCATTGATTTCTATTGTTTTGGCTTGGTTTAGTTATTTTTTGATTCGGTATTTATTAATTATTTTTTTTGGTTTTAAAACGAGTATAGGGGGTATTTCAATGTCCATTTTAGCTTTAAACTTTGAATTTTTTCCTCTTAGTATTTATTCTTCTTTGGAAGGTTTTTGGTTTTTAGTCCTTTTATCCTTTTTTTATATGTATACTCAAAACAGAATCAGCTTATATCTGCATATTTTAATGATTTTTATATTCTTAATACCCTGTTATTTGGTCATTGATGTAAGCAGAAGTCTATCCTATCTTACCATTTTAATTTTTACTTTAACTGCATATCTTAAAAATCAATCTCTCTTAATTTTAAGTAAAAGAGATTGTACAATTATTTTAATCTTGAGCTTATTTTTTCCAACTTATATTATGGGAGGAGATCAAATTACTTGGGTAAAACCGATTTTATTAGAATATTTATTTAGATTTTTTACAAACAGTTAAACAAAGTTGAAGCTTAAAATTTTACATATAATTCCTTCGTTAAATAAAGGGGGCGCTGAGCGTATCACATTGGATATATGTAAGAGCTTAGCACTACGTTCCGATTGCGAAGTACTTTTGGTGCTCATGCGTGATGATCGTAGTTATGAAATTCCTACAAATATCCCTTATAAAATTACTTCATCAAGAGTAAAGTTGTCTGTTTGGAAGAAAAATCGATACCAATTGACTGATTTAAATCAAATAATTAATATGTTTCAACCTACTATTATTCATTCTCATTTGTTTGAGGCTGAATTGTTAAGTAGGGTACTTATAAAAAAAGGGGTTACTTATATTACGCATGTACATGATAATATATCCCAATTTTCTCCCTTTCAAACGCATGCTTCATTAAAAAGAAAAATCTCCGACTATTACGAACGTTTTTGGATATTTAGAAGGTATGCCAAAGCTAAAAATCAATTTATATCTATTTCCTCTGATACAACACGTTATTTACAACAGGCACTACCGAGTAATTTCTTTCCAAGTATTTTTCCACTTTCAAATGCGATTGATTATTACCGTTTTTATTCTGGTCAATCTCGTTGCATATTTAAAGGAAAATTACGATTGATTTCAGTTGGAAGTTTGGTGCCAAAAAAAAATCAACAATTATTAATCGAAATAGCCTCCCTTTTAAGAACCCATGAAATTGATTTTGAGCTCTTGATTTTGGGAGATGGACCTGAACGCGCTCATTTGGAAGAAGAAATTGCAGTTCAGGGGCTAACTGGCCTCGTACAGTTATTAGGAAATGTAAACGATGTCCCTTTTTATTTACATCAAGCAGATGTATTTTTACATCCTGCTATTTACGAGCCCTTTGGACTTGTTTTGTTAGAGGCTATGGCCGCTGGATTGCCTGTTGTCAGTTTGGATGGAGGTGGTAATCGAGATATTCTTGTGGATGGTAAAAATGGTTTTTTGATTTCCTCGAATGATCCTCAATTGTTTGTAGAAAAAATACTACATCTATCATCACATCCCAATCAATATGCAATGATGTCTGAATTTTCTCAACACTTTTCAAAGCAATATGATATATCAACTTATATCGACCAATTAATTGAATTTTATCAAAACTGTTTAGCTAAAAAATGATTTCAATAGTCAACTACGATATGGGGAACTTAGGTTCCATTCAAAATATGCTCAAAAAAATTGGAGTAAAGTCTATAATTACTTCTTCCTCTGAAGAAATACTCAACGCTGAAAAACTCATTTTGCCTGGTGTTGGGCATTTTAAACGCGCGATGGAAAATTTAGCTGCGTTTGGATTAATTGAAGCGTTACATCAGAAGGTGTTGGTAGACAAAACCCCTATTTTAGGAATTTGTTTGGGGATGCAACTTATGACCACTTATAGCGAAGAAGGGGAGTGTGCAGGTTTGGGTTGGATAGATGCGCAGACTTTACGTTTCCCACCTTATGAAACTACTGGGTTGAAAGTCCCTCACATGGGGTGGAATGAAGTTTCTTTCCCTAACACTCATTATCTAGCTGAAGGTTTGGTTGATCCTCGCTATTATTTTGTGCATACGTATCGGGTAAAATGTGAATCACCTGAAAATGTGTTGTGTACGACTTCGTATGGAGAGACTTTTCATTCGGGAATTTGTAAGGATAATATCATGGGGGTGCAGTTTCACCCAGAGAAGAGTCATGCTTTTGGCATGAGGTTGCTGGAGAATTTTTGTAATGGATAGTGATTCAACCTTTTTTCATTGCCAAAAAAGGTTGAGCCAAAAAGGCTAGTCCTCGGAAACTCGACTACCCACTTACGAACGACGCTAAAATTTCAAAACTCACTACGTTCAGACAGTTGAAATTTTTACGCTTACTTATCGTTGTGGGTCCCAGTCTACATTTCCTAATGGACAGGTTGGATTTTCGAAATCGCTATCGCTTGTAAAACGAAGTGAGCTCCCCAATTTTATACAGAACTAGCTGTACATATAGCGGAACTGCAGTTTTGGATTTTCAACCTTTTTTCATTACCAAAAAAGGTTGAGCCAAAAAGGCTAGCGCTGTATTTTTTTCACTTCGTTTCACTTCTGAAATTTCGACCACTTCGGTGATCACTAGCGTGCTACCTCGTGGTACCCGAATTTCAGTTCGCTACACTTGTTTTAAAAATAAGGCGCGGGGTTTTCGAAATCGCTATCGCTTATAAAACGAAGCGAAAATTTCATTTATAACTAATCATTCATAATTCATAATTAACAAGTGGTGCCCGAAATTCAGTTCACTGCACTTGTTCTAAAAATAAGGCGCGGTTGGATTTTTGAGGTTGCTATCGCTAATAAGACGAAGCGAAAATTTCATTTATAACTGATCATTCATAATTACCAAGTGGTACCCGAATTTCAGTTCTCTACACTTGTTTTAAAAATAAGGCGCGGGGTTTTCGAAATCGCTATCGCTTAATTAAACTAAGTGCTATTTTCATTTAAACATTAAGCATTAAAAATTTATCATTATTTCTTGTGGTCCCAGTCTACATTTCCTTAGGGACAGGGAAGATTTCGAAATCGCTATCGCTTTTTTTGATGAAGTGCGATTTTAAATCAATCATACCATATTATTTAAAACAGAGCCATTAAAAATCAAATATTTATTATTGATATACTTCTCCGTGTCCCCCGTGTAAACTTTTTTACTCCGTGTTAAAACATTCTTTAACGCAAAGTTCTCAAAGGTATCGCAAAGACCACAAAATTATCAAACATTTATAACACAAAACAGAATCAAGTTTAGGTCTTTTGTCTAGTTTCTTGAAGCCTTATATCTAAACAAAAAATTTATACGCATAGATGATCGAAGCAAAATTTAATTAATACAGAAATCCAAATAACCATAGTGGGATTTTGTTTCCTAAACCAATTTCTATATCGTCTGCAACAACATAGGAATTTTCTATGTTTTCAATTTGTTTAAAAGATTTTTCCTTACCTCCAATTTCTATAGTGTAAGTATTATCAATTAAAAAATCACCTTTTGGTGGGAGTGAAATTTTATGTTTGTATTTCAATTGATTTGCAATAAATATTTCACGTAAAGTACCGATATTCATTTTATCATTCTTGAGTATAAACATTAAATTCGTGTTATTTAGGTATAATTTTGTCGGTTTTTGTAATTTACTTAATCCTCCCGTTTCATTATTCAAATGTATTGTTAATTCTGCTTCTTCCAAAAAATGAAGATAAGTCAAAAGAGTAGCTCTATTTAGGCCTATTTTACTACTAATTTTTGTGATGTTTGGCGTAAATGGAACTGATTCTATTAGTATAACTAAAAGTTGTTTAATTCTATGGATATAAGCTATTTCAAGATTTCTAAGTAGAGGTAGTTCTATTTCTAGAATCATATTTACAACTTCATTAAGGCGTTGGTTATACAATTCTTTTTCTTCTTTGTAGAAAGGGTAATACCCCATTTGTAAGTAGGTTTCAAAATAGATAAATGGTTTTATTTCTTTTAGTATGTTTTGACTTTGTGTTAAGTGGTTTTTAAGGATATCTTCAAGTTTTAGTATTGGAAGATGAATACCTGTTTCAATTGCTATAAATTCTCTAAAAGATAAACCTTGCATTGAATAGGTAACTGCTCTTCTACTTAAATCTGCTCGCGCATTTAAAATTTCTAATAGTGAAGATCCTGTAAAAACAATTTTTAATTGGGGATAATCATCATAAATGTTTTTGATTTCTTGAGACCAATTAGGGTATTTATGAACTTCATCAATAAATAAATATTTACCTCCTTTTTTTATGAATTCATCTACTAATTCTACTAATGAATTATTTGAAAACCAAATAGAATCTAGACTAATATATAAAGTTTTTTCAAGTTCATTTGAGTGGTTTAATTTTATGTATTGTAATAATAATGTTGTTTTTCCGATTCCTCTAGCTCCTTTAATTCCAATTAATCTTGCATTCCAATTTATTTCATGAATAATACTTCTTGTGAATTCTGTTGAAACGGTTTGAAGTTTTTGTATATACTTTTCAAATAATTTTTCCATTGGTTTTTTGTTTGTTCTAATATACAAAAATAGTTTTAAATTGTTTGTTTTGATAAACAAAATAAGTATCAAGAAATCTACAATTCAATTTCTACCTTTTTTCATTACCAAAAAAGGTAGAGCCAAATCCCGAAAGCTTTCGGGACTAGCGCTGTATTTTTATTACTTCGTTTCACTTCTGAAATTTCGACCACTTCGGTGATCACTAGCGTGCTACCTCGTGGTGCCCGAATTTCAGTTCGCTACACTTGTTCTAAAAATAAGGCGCATGGTTTTCGAAATCGCTATCGCTTATTTAAACAAATTGCTATTTTCATTTAAACATTAAGCATTAAAAATTTATCATTATTTCTTGTGGGGCCCAGTCTACATTTCCTTAGGGACAGGGAAGATTTCGGAATCGCTATCGCTCATAAATCGAACCGAGATTTTCATTCATAATCCTAAATCTATAATTTTTCCGGCCTTGGGATTGTTGGTTTTTGTGAACGAACTGAAACGCTAGACTTTTGTTGGAAGCTTCGTAGAAGATCACCGACAAAATCAGCGAAT
>JACCDO012259308.1_pt1 | contig 66294 bp, 55 predicted proteins | sample 7446101 | NCBI WGS metagenome assembly JACCDO01 (sample SAMN15323440, study PRJNA562643) | freshwater metagenome | isolation source: river surface water | place: USA:Blue River Watershed | collected 2017-08-16 | reverse complement strand
TTTTTCAGCCGATTTTTTTGAGTAATGAGTTTTTGCGATTTTGAGAAAAAATTTTAACTCGCCAAAATTTTCAAAATTTCACTACCCTCGACACACACAGAAATCGTACTTTTGTCGTATGTTTGTTATGTTACTTATATACTTTTAACAATATTTTTTGGAAAATTTGCCCAAAAATCACGTTTTTGACATGTGTTGTCGTACGTTCGTTGTGATGCATATATACTTTTATCATCCAAAGCATATTTGACGTATTGTTGTCGTACATGTTTCGTATAAGTAGCGTATAAAATATATTATACTTGTATACTTTTATAAATATATATTTTACTATAAATATTTTATTATTAGTTAAAAATTTATAAATAATTCTGAAATTTTAAAATTCCAGCCGGGGGTATTTACATCACTATGTCTAGTGTTGTAATAATTATTTATTGTTATAATTATAGTATGTGTTACTAGTATAGTTATAGCTATATTAGTAGTAGTTATTTCTATAATTAATCATAGTTGTAATATTTTTAATAATTTGTAATAAAAATATTTATAGTAGTTATTTTAATAGCAGTAATAATATATCTTGTTATAGATAATACTGTAGATATATATTTATAGTAGTAATACAAAGTTTATTATTTATAGTATATTTTAAATTTTTAAAATCCAGCCGGGGGTATTTTGATCATATCATAAGTAGTTGTAATATTATTAATTATTTATAGTAATTATTAATGATTTCGTATTAATTTCGTATATACTTCGTACAATCATCGTATGAAATATATTTTACTTATATACTTTTTACGTCTAAATATAGTTAATTATTTTAACTAAATATAATATATATATAATCTATAGAATGTATAATTGTACTTTATGTAATTATTCAAATAAATATAAGAAAAATTTAATGCAACATGTAGAAACTAAATTACACATTAATAATGAAATAAGTAATAAAATGTGTTATACATGTAATCGTACTTATAAAACATTAACTTCATTTAAAAAACATAAACAAACTAAACATAATAATATTAATATTGTTACAAATAAAAATATAGTTATAATTAAAAACAATAAATCTAATAATAATAATAATAATAATTCTTCAGAAGAAGTAAAGTTAATGCTAAATAATATTAATGATAAAATCGATATTAAAATAAATGATGTCAAAGATAAAATAGATAATAAAATTAATGATGTTAAAGATAAAATTAATGATGTAAAAGATAAAATCAATAATGTTACGGATAATATTGATGATAAAATTAATGACGTTAAAGAAGAAATTAATAACTCAAAAAAAGAAGTAGTAACTGTAGTGAATAAAGCTATAAATAAAGCATCATCTCTTATTAAATATCTTATGGAAAATCATAGATCAGTACCACCATTAAAGAAAATAACTAAAAAACAATGTGTAAGTATACTAAGATTAGACTATAAATGTCCAGAAGAAGTTAATGATTATTCTTTACAGAAGATATTTATTAAAGATCACTCTAGAAATTTATTTATTCCTAATATTGCCAAATCTATCTTAAAAATGATTAATTATAATAACAAAGAAACTCAACCAATATATAATACTGATTGTACAAGAAATAATTATGTTGTTAAATTAACAAGTGAATTATGGAATGAAGATAAATCTGGAATTAAATTTACAGATTATATTATTAGACCTCTATTAAGATACATTAGAGATTTAGTTGAAGAATATATAGAAGAAGACTTGGATAAAATAAATATGTATAAAAATACAGCATATGAAAATGAATTATTATTAGATTTAAAAGAACAAGCTTATACATTTGATCTTGCTCTAACTAATGATTATTTAATTAAACCATTATTAAAAGAACTATCGCCATACCTTAGATTTCTACAATTAGAATTAGAAGAAATAGAGAAACTAGAAGAATTAGAGAAAATTCAAGAAGATCTACAGGAAATAATTAATCAAAATAACGATAACTATAGTGATAATAATAATAATTATGACATATATAGTGATAGCGATAATGATAGTAATAATTCTGATTATATTAAGAAAATAAAGACAAGAATTATAAAATAATTATATTATTATTTAAGTTAACTAATAATATTAGTATATATATATAATATGACAGGTGGATTATTACAATTAGTTGCAACTGGTATTGATAGTATATTTTTAACATCCAACCCATCAGTAACTTTATTTAAAATAGTTTATAGAAGACATACTAATTTTACTTTGACAAATAGGACAAAACAAATATCACAAGTTAAAGATTTTGGGATACAGGGTAGTTATAAATTAGAAAAAGAAGCAGATTGTATACATAAAATGTGGTTAAATATAAAAATTTCTGATTTTAAATTTGAATTACCAAAACCTACATATAAATTAATAGAAGAATTATATGTAAAATATAATGTTCCATATTTTAGTCTACATGAACCAGATTATATAGTTACTTATAATGATTATATTACAGAAGTATTGGATAACTTTACAACACATATTAATCAAATAACTGTTTATAATAACGATGTATTATCACTAAAAGATGCTGTGGCTACTTTAGCTGAACCTACTGCTAATTTTATAAATAGAAGTGATGTTGTAATAGTAGGATGTCTTAATAATTTATATACATCATATAAATCAGATGCAAGCGGTACACATGTTTTTGATCAAAATCAGAATCCTATTCCAGGTTCAATTTACATGATCGCTTATAAATTAAAATTAATAATAACTATGTTAGGAGAATATGATGAAGGAGAAGATAATTTTGCATATTTAAATAGCAAATATTATAATGTACCAGAATATATATTTCAGAATTTAGAATATGTCTATGGTTATGCAATAAATAGAAACAATCAAGATGAAGGGACGAAATTATTAATAAATACATGGGTTAATGATTATACAGATGAATTATTTTATAATATGATACAAATAATTAATTTACAAAATTTATATGTTACTAATTCATTAGATAATAATTTATTAAATTTAAAACATAGTATTTTAAAATTTATTGATGTATTAAAATTTATTTTAAATTTAATAACAACAATATTAAATGGAGAAAATCCTAATAATTTAACAGATAAAGATTTTAGAAGAACACAAAATGAGATAGCTTTATTTACTAATATAGTAATTAATATAGATAGTGTGAATACTTATATATCACAAAATACATATTTTAAAATTCAATATGAAGAAATATTTACTTATTTATATGCACAAGTAACAGCATCATATAATGATTATTATGCAACATTTTTTAATGAAGATGGTACAACAAAAAATAATATTATTACAACACAATTATTAATTAATGCAACTTATTCAGTTGATGATGTTATAGAAATATCAAAATATTCATTTAATGTAATATTAGAAACTATTAATAAAAAAGTGGATCTATTATGTACTTTTGAACATATGAATAAACAAGTATTACTAACTATAGATACAAGTGTTATAAATATTCCACGTTATTACTTTTATCAACAATATTTACTATATATGTTAAATACTTATTATAATGATTTATTAACTACACCAACTTTTAATGAAAAAATTTATTCTATTAGTGAAATAAATGATATATTATACAATGAGTATATAACTGAACTAACTTATAGTATTGATGGTATGAAAGTATATGATGATAACTTTAATTATATAGATTCTCTTGGTAATATTATTTATACAAAAGAAGAATTATATGATAAGATTAACTTGTTATATTTATCATTTATTTTAATATATATTATTGAGTCTTCGATACCAAATAATAAAAATATGGTTGATATTTGTGGTAATTATTTAGGAAATATATATGATACATCAAAATATTATGGATATAAAATGATAGATTACTTTAATGCAATTATAGAATCAAATAATAATCCATTAATACCAATATTAGATTTTACTGATGTCGATATAGAATCAACAGATTATAAAGGTTTGGATACACATATAGTATTACAAAAATTTTTAAAATCATCAGATATTATTTACAATGAACAAAGTTTTAATGATACATTTACTTATAGTTTAACTCAAACATTAAAACAGAATTTATTTTCAAATATACACATATTATATAACTCGATTATAGATAATATTTTAACATCATCACGTCACAATGTTACTCAAACAACAAGAATAGTACCAAATACATTACCAATAATGGATTATATTTATAGTAATACAAATGCAAACTTTTTAACAACAGATGAAACAGATTATTATAAATTTTCATTTTTTAAGACATTTACTAATCAAATATCAGATACTAACAAATTTACACCTATAGTAGGATCAAAATTAATTGGTTTGAGTGACAACTTTACAGATTTATTTACACCATTTCAACAAAATAAAAACATATATTCAGTATATTTTGCTGATGATATTTTGACAACAGTAAATACATTAAACTTTAATATATCAAAATATTTTGAAAATACTTTCTTTACAACATATTTTAATGATATTACAGTATGGCAGAAATTGATTTTAGGTTCAGCTGAAACAAGAGGTATATTACAAAACTTGTCATTTGATAAAAATACAGGAAAAATAGTTAATATGTCATATTATTTTGATTTACCAGGATTAAGATTAAGAGCTCAAGATCCAACAGGGTCAACAAGTGATCCAGGCGGTATACATTATATTGATCCAGGTCATAACATTTATGATAAATTTATTCTAACACAAGATCAATTAATTATTAACAATATGATTATATTAAATTATATTCCATTACATGTTATTAAAGATTTTGCTGATGAAATGTATAATGTTTTATACACAGAGATAACAGTTAATAAAACATTTGATCAAGAATTATTAAATCATTTACATTTATTTGATTTTAGAGATCTTAATGATTATTTAGTTACTGATTTATATGGTGGTGATGTTAATCGTGAAGAAGCAATTAAATCTAATTTAATATTTAAATATGATTTATACAAAGATGTTATATTAAAAGTATTACTAAGAATAAATAAAGATGGTATAAAAGATCCAACAAAAGATTTTAATTATCAAGTATTTACAGGAGAAATATTTAAATTTGCCGATAGCGATTACTTATTTCAATTTTCAAATACTTATTTAACACCAGATAATTTAGCAATTATGTCATTATTAAGACCTGAAAATTTAATAGATATTTCAAAAGATTTTGAAGCTGATATATTAGTATCTGAATTATATTATGATCAAGATGATAACGTTCAAACACAATATGTACAAAAATCATTATATATGCCATTAATTCGTGCAATTGTAGAAAGATATAGAATTAAATTTATGAAAATAATAAATAATAGTTATGATCCAAATACAGGAATATTTGATGGTAGTGGTAATGTTATATCAAGTGAACAAATAGTAACACTAAAGAATTTAATAAATTCTATTTTAAATAACTATATTAAATTTGATAACATAGAAAATATCGAAAATGACAACTATTCATACACGTCTTATAAATCTAATGGTTATTCATTTAATTATATAGATTATCAAACAACAACTGGGGTAAATAATTTAAAAATTTATAAACAAAAGAAATACGATTATGTACAAGCTGGTAGTTCTATTTATTCGTATTTAAATAAACTTATGATAAGAGATTATAATTCTATGTTTAATAATTTATTAATATCAGATACATATTATACAAAAAATCTTGGTCAAAATATGTTAAAAATGTATTATTTTATAAAATCTCAATTAGTTGATCCTAATGGAAATAATCTACCATTTTATAATCAAGATCAGGTACAATATAATTTTACTTATAAGTTTGTAGATCAAACTTTATATAGCGGTACAATAGATTTGTATGAATTAAAAACAAATAATAATTCTATGATAAATACAACATATCCAATTAGTACATATGGATTTAATTATTATTCATTTGGCGATGATATTATATTAGAAGCTAATGGTTTTGGATATACGGTAACTGTATTGCAGAAAGTATTTTATCATAACATATATGAACCAACATTCGAGTATCCGGCTAATTTATCAGTATTAGATAACGAATATTATATTACCATGTCATTTTTAGGTTATGATGTAAGAAGATCAAAAGTATACACAGATATAGTATCTCAAAATGATTTTGTATATAAAGTTCCCCAATATACTTCTTATTATTCTGATTTATTAAGAATTAGAAATAAATATTTAGATAATGCAAATAGTGTATCAAAATCATTAGAAGAAATAATAAATATATATAATGATTATGATATCAATACAAGTACTTATTTATATTATAGTGGTGCAGAAATTGCAATAGCAGATAGAGTTAAACAAAAAATACTAACAAATTATAAAATTCTCTATGATATAATTGTAAGTACAGGTAATACAAATATTGAGAAAAAGAGCATTGATGAATTTTTATATTTATTTACTTTAACACCTAATGCTTTAAAAAAATTATATACAATATTTGATTTAGTAATAGTTAATGTAGTTGGATCTAATTTAGTTATAACTCCATCACCAACAACAACATATAATGTATTTCAGAAATCATATGATTTAAGACAAACTACTAATGTTAATGAATTTATATATGCTTATAATGTTCATTGGGGATATCTTTTATCAAATGTATTAGATAAGATTTTAACAACAAAAAATAAAACACTAATGTTTAATAATTTTAAATATAAATCAGATGTAGTTAAATTTTGTATAGCTACTTTGATACAAACATCTAATTTAGATGTATTTTATAATCCCATAACACCATTGATAACAGATTATGATATAAATCTTAATTTTTATATAAATGAACTAAAACTAAGTATATTCAAAGAAATTCAGGCACTAACAAGGCCAAGATTAGAATCTAATCCAATAACAAATGATAATCCAATAACTTTTACTTATTTATTACCATATATTGAGAACTTGTATTTAATACCAGATTTTTATACAGAAACCGATATATTATATCATGGATCACCAATAGATTTATATCTAAGAAAAATAACTCGTCAAGATCCAGTAAAATATTGTTGGGTTAATGAGATGGGTAATTATTTATTAGAAAATTTATCATTTAATTTGGATGAATTATTAATAGATGAAATGAACTCTAATCTTAAGAGTTTAATGCATAAAATAGAAGGTAATAGAGAACAACAAAGAGCATATGATATTAATATTGGTAATATAAAATACTTACAAACATATGATGATAAACAAAAAGGTAATATAACTATAAGAATCCCATTAGAATTTTATTTTTACAAAGATAGTAGCTTAGCAATACCGATGATTAATTTATTATATACAAAAGGTGTTATCAAATTCAAATTAAGAAATTTAGAAGATTTAATAATATATGATCCAGATGCAACTCTAGTTAAAAGACCAAAAATAAAAACATCATTAGATATACAATACATATATTTAGAAGAAGAAGAAAGAAAACGAGTAGCTGCATCAAAAATGGAATTTTTAATAGAAAGATATAGATATGGTGGATTATACAATTATAATTATTCACATATTATAGATGGAAAGATACGAACACAATTAAAAATGGCTGATCCAACTAAGTATATATTATGGAGATTAAAAGTTAAATATCCAGATAGAAATCAAAATAATTATACATGGAATATGAATGGATATTATATACAAGACTTTTATAATAGTTATAAGAATATAAAAACAGTAGATAATATTAAAGTATATTTTAATGGATCAACAAGAGAACAAGGAACAGCGGAATTATTTAATTTAATTAATCCGCATAATAGAACAATTGGTAGTCTTGGATACGATGAATATATTTATATATTTGCATTATATCCATTATTATATCAACCATCTGGTACAGCTAATTTAACAAACATAGAAGATATAATTATAGAATTTGAATTAAACAAAGATTTTATAGCTGCTATATTAGAAAATGGTTTAAATTTTGAGATAGAATATTGGGCATATGGCTATAATGTATTACGATTTATTAGCGGTATGTGTGCCCCTATATTTTATGTATAATATATTAAATTATTTTAATTTCTATTGCAAGAATACCAAATTCTTTTTCTTGTTCCTTTGTATAAAATTTATAATATATATCACAACCTTGTTGAATTGTATTAATATTTGGCAGAGTTTTTCTTAATCCTTCTTGAGTTAAATATTCTTCAAAAGAGTTATATTTTCTTATTTTTTTAATTTTAGCAATAACAAAATCATTTCCATTTACTATTTTAATTTTTTCTCCTTTAACAAAAGATTTAAAAATACCTTTATTTAATCGCCCTTCTATTTTTTTATCTTTATTTTTTATATATTGAAACCATGGATTTTGAACATTAATTTCTTTAATATCCATAAATGATATAATATAAATAATATAAATATTTATTATATTATTTAATATTTCAATTTTTATTATTATTTTTCGAAAAAAATATTAATTATTTATAATTAATATTTTTTACGTGAAGTAGGATCTTTAATCCTACTTCTCGAAAAAATTATTTTAATAATTTTTAGGCAAAATAATAATTTTTTAATTTTATTAAAAAAATTATTATTTCTCGAACACAAGAAAAATAAAAAATTACTTAATTTTTTATTTTTGTTCTGTGAGAAAAATAAATAAAACACAGTTTTATTTATTTTTCAAACATAATAGCACCTAATCCATTAGATATTCTTAAAATATTATAAGTTTCTGCATAAGATCTAAATAAACCAATATTATTAGTTGATAAAACGGCATTTGTATTTATTTTAATATCTATTCTTTCTATTTTGCTCATATTACAAGTACCAGAATGTTGTATAGAATTTGGATCTATAGAAAAAAAGTAACAATTTACACCAGATGGAGGAGTATTTACACATTTATCATAGATTTGATTTATTCTAAAATATTTAGAATCTCTGTAAGATATTCTTTCTTTATTATTTAACATAACAGTTTCATTTTTGACTAGACTACTATCAAAAGAATATAATGGATCTCCGATATTTATATTTGACCCACTAGTATCAAAAGATCTTTTATGTCTATAAGTTGCTGTATAATTATAATAATCTTTAGCATAATATAAATATTGTTGTTGAACAACCCATAATATAAATTTACATGGATTATCTATATTAATTTTAATAGATTCGGTTGGACCAGTAACTTCACTATATTCATTATAGTATAATTGTTCAATAATATAATCATGTTTTGTTTGAGCAAATTTTAATCTTTCATCTTCATCAATAAAAATATAATTAATTAAAAGATAAGTATCACCTAAAACAAGTGATTTTATTTTTTCATATTTATGTGTTGCTGGATTAATAACAATAGATGATGAATTTTGAACAGCTGGAGTTGCAAAAGCATTAAATGTTTTACCAAAAATCTTATATTTTGATGTATTTACCACAGTAACACTTAATGGTAAAAAATTATTAGTTGTAAGAAGTGTGTAATATAATCTTTTTGTTACTGGATCAAAATAAGTAAAAAATCCAGCTGCAATAACACCGTCTACATTTTGTTCAATATATTCGTAATCTTCAAAATTTACTAAACTATCACTACAAATAATATAATGTGTAGGAGTTACTAAAATACAACTTGTCCAATCTTTTAGAGATAGATTAATTTTAACATCAGAATATTGTAAACTAATTAATGGTAAAGCATTAGCACTAGATCTACAATACCAGAATTGTAACGGAATATATAATTTATATTGTTTTTTACCATTACTATATTCTGTTAATTCTGGAATATCGCCAGTCATTTTTTTGAATGTATTATCATTGGCTTTTGGATTAAACATTTCATTCCATAAATACATCCATTCGCCATAATGTTTACATATTTGTCTACCATTAATTTCGATACTTATAGTATCTATTATAGAATAACCAGGACTTTTTACCCATGCTACTTTAGTTATATTATCTGTAAAAGATTTAATTTCAGGTAATGTAATAACTAAATAAGATTTTTCCATTAGATCACCATTTTTAGATATATTAGCAGATACTTGTTCATTAAAATTAGGTTTTTGAACGAAATTTTGCCTTATTTCTTCTCTTGAAAAATTAGTATGTCTTTTATATACTACTTTAAAATATGTTATTTGTGGATCATTTGTTAAAAATATATCTTCTATACCATATGCTACTAGTTGTAATATACTACCTGTCATATTATTTATTAAGAAACTTATTTTTAAGTTTTAATTCAATAAATTTATTTTATTGAATTAATTAATTAATTAACTATCTCCTAAATTAACTATCTCCTAAATTAACTATTTAAGCCATTCTGAATAATGGTGTGCTAATACCAGCGGTGAGTGATGTCATGGCGCGGAAGATATCAGTGAGTGTTGAGACAAGGCCAAAGTTGTCGCGGGTAGTGCGGTTGAGTTGATCTTGGATGCTTGATACTTGTGATGATAATCTGATGTTTTGGGCACCTTTGACATCACTGAGTGAAACATTGTCGAGACCAACAGTCATGGCTTTGTTTAATCTGGTGAATGCCTTGAGGTCGTTTAAGGCAGTTGTAACATAGGCATTGTTCTTCTTGATTTGACCAAGGGCTTTAACAATCTTATCTTGATCTTCTTGAACGAGTGATTTACCGTTGCGGTTCATTTCAGCTAAGATGCTGTTGAAGAGTTCTTCGAGTGTAGCAACAGTTTCATCGACACAGCCGGCACCACCGCGCATACCCATACCAGCACCCCATGGATTAATGATACCCATCATATTGCTTAAAAGACCGTTATCACCTGGCATAGCGAGTCTTGTGTTAGCAAAGCTGATTGGCATATTAAAGTTACCATTCATGAAGCTAGCTGGGAACATGTTGAATTGTTGGTTAAGAGCTGAGAGTTGTGATGTAACTGATGAAACACGGTCAATAACTGGTTTGCGGAATTCTTTGACTTGGTAACCTGTCTTTACTGGAAGATCAGAAAGTGTTGATTGATTACCTTGTGTTAATGCTGGGTTGGTGCGCATAACTTCCATCATGTTTTTGATGTATTCCATGAGTTTCTTATTGCCTAAGATAGCAGCAGCTGTTTTAGCAGCTGTTGTAGCACCCATCTTAGCTTTAAGACGGTTTTCGAGTTCAGAGCGCCATACTAAGAATTCTTCTGGTTGTCTGCTCTTTCTGTCGAATTCAATAGCAAATGTTGTGAGGAGTTTGCTTATGATCTTTGGATTCATTTTGCTAACTTCAGCTCTGGCAACATTGAACATGTTTTGGTTGCTGAGTTTACCAAGGCAGCGTGATAAAGCAGCCGAGTCACCTTTGAGTAAGCATTCAAAAACAAGTGGGCAGTTAGTAATACCAGTACCAGCACAGTTTTGTTGAATATCAGCGGTGTATTTAGCATCATTCATAACTTCACCATCAGCATTAACGAGTTCGCCTTTGTTATTAAAACTATAACGTTGGTTAGTTATTAAATCGTAGTATTCATCGAGTGGTGATTCTGCTTTGACACGACCACGTGAAACTGCTTCTTCGGTTTTTAAGCAGTTCTTAAGGAAGACTTCAACGTTAAGTGTATTCCAACCAACAAATAAATCAGCTAAAGCACCACCAGCAAGAGCTTGACGACCTCTAGCAGATTGGTATAATTGGTGTAAGTGATCAACTTGGAGTTGTACACCAGCTTCGTTTACCATACCAGCTGGTAAATATGGGAGAGTGAAACCAAAGAGAATTTCACTGCCTTTGTTTGTTGGATCAACTTTTTTGAAGTTGATTCTAACTTGTTCAGTTATTGCGAATCTATCAACTGGAATAGTTGATGTTGCGCCGTCACCTTTAACTAAGTTCATTAATTGGCTGTAAAAATCGCGTGTATCATCTTGAAGAACAGCCCAATTTTGGTAAATTGATTCTAATTGTTTTGCTGCGCCAACAGCCATTCTAGTTCCTGGTGTGCCAGTTAGTTCATTTGCTAATACATCATCCATAGCATTATGGGCTGTACCGATAGCTGTAATAAAAGCTTCAAAATCAGATGATAAAACGTTATCAGCGGTTGTTTTTGGTATTACTGTATTATTATTTGATGGATCTACAGATAAATTACCTGATGCATCTAAACGGCCATAGTTTTTAGCTAACATGAGTTGGTAGATGCATTCAGATTTAATGCTTTCTGGGTATTGTTTTGTGTTGAGTGGAACATCAAATTTGTTACCTTTGTAGTTGAGTGCTACAAATAATCTTGCTCTAGTATCATTACCAAAAAATGGTAATATTTCATCGTACATTGATGCATCACCTGTTCCGATTGGAAATGCTGGTACTGCTGCTGCAGCTGCAGCTGCTGCTGCTGCTCCTGTTGCTGATGCTGACATTTTCTATATATATATGATAGTAAAAAATTTATTTTTTATATGTTATAAAAATAATAGTTAAATTAAAAAATAATAGTTAAATTAAAAAATAATAGTTAAATTAAATATTATAGTTATAATAATATTTTTTTTATATTATTATATTATTATGAAAACAAAACACGTTTTAATTGTTGTTGCAGTAATAGTAATTTTATATTTATTATATAAATATAATGGTTCTGAAAAATTCTCAACAACATCATCAGATGTAACAACAGCACCAGCTGCACCATCAGCACCATTAGCACCAACACTTGGTGTATATTACACTGAATGGTGTGGTTATTCTCGCCAATTCTTATCTCAATTAAATGGTGGATTACAAGCAGAAATAGAAAAAACAGGTACAAAAGTTGTATTAGTTGATTGTGAAAAAGATAAAGCAACATGTGCCAAATATAACGTTGAAGGTTTTCCAACTTTATTATTACACACTGCTAAAGGTCCAGTACCATACAATGGATCAAGAAGTGCCGAAGATATAGTTAAATTTATTAAATCTAATCAATAAATTAACTTAATTATATTTTTTTATAATACTTTTCTCCAATTTCAATTAATTCTTCTTTCATTTCTAAGTGTTTTAACAAATGTTCTCCTACATCCTTGGATCCATATAATGCACCATATAATCCACCAGCAATAGCACCAACTGTATCACTATCACCACCATGTAACATAGAATAATAAACTAATTTTTCCCAATTACCATCACAATCAAGAACGGCATTATAAGCCATAATTACAGATGTTTGACCATTACCACCAGCCATACTATTTTTTATTTTATCATTTATAATTTTTTCTAGTTCTAAGAAAGTTTTAAATCTACTTATTAAATTAGATGAAGATTTTAAGTTTAATGGTTTATCATTTTCAGGATCAAAAAATAATTCTACATATTTTTTCCATATTTTAATACAATTTCTATAATCAAAGAATATATTATCATCATCCATATCAATATATTTTTTAACTTTAGAAGATTCTAATAATTTAATTAATAAACCAGGCCATTTATTAATATTAACACCATTTATGGCTAATTTAATAAAATAAGCTGTTTCTAAACCGCCTAAAAATCCAATAGGTGAATTATGAGTTAATTTACTAGTTATAATAGATGTTTCAATTAATTTATCTAAATCTTCATCTTTATGATACATTATACCAATCGGTAATGTTCTCATTGAACAACCATTACCTCCAGAAAGCATATTATAAGGTTCATTACGTTGATCTTTTGTATCTGTCCAAGCTCGTATAGCATTAATAGTCATTGCTCCAAACCCTCTATCTATTTTAGATTTTTCGTCTTTTTTAATTAATTTAATAATTTCATTTTTAAACTCAATAATATCATCTTCTTGTAGTTTATTATCTTTTAATTTAGCAGACAATATAAATTTAGCAATTTCATAATTTAAAATTGTATCATCTGATACATACCAATCTTTTAAACTAATATTAGTAATTCCACCTAAACTTATAAATTCAGAGATTATTTCAACTGTAATACGTATATCACTAATATTAATATTACCATAATTAAATTCCCATATACCATTTTTAAATCCAATTGTATCACCTAAAGCGTGTAATAAAAAAATAGATACAATATTATCTTTATTAATAGTCATATATATTATAAAATGAATTTATTTTTTACGTTTAATTATACTTAAAAATATATATAATATAATTTATATAATGAATAACTTTGATGATCATGATTTATTTGAGAAAATGAAAGATAATAGAGATAGTAGAGATAATAATCAAGATAATAATACAAATGTTCAAAAAGTAGAAAAAAATGGTTTCGATTATTATAAAATATTAGGTGTTGAAAAAGATACACCAATATCTGATATTAAAACAAGATATAGAAAATTATTAGCAAAATATCATCCAGATAAATATAAATCTCTGTCAGAAAAAGATCGTGCATTAAAAGCAAAACAATTTCAATTAGTCCAAATGGCAGGAAAAGTATTAGCAGATGAAGAAGCAAAGAAAATATATGATTTAGAACAAAAAACTATAAAAAGTAAAAATTTTCAATTACAAAAGAACTCTTTTGAAGATTTTATTAAATTACAAGAATCAGGAATATCAGAAGAAAGTAAAAGAAAAGCATTATTAGACTTTGAAACAGAAAATAGAAAATTAAATAAACTAAGAGGATTTGATCCAAATAAAATAAATGATAAATTAGATAAAACAGTATTAGCTAAACAAATAGATGATTTACGAGCACGTAGAGATATGGATTTTATTGAAATGTCACAAAAGAATTTATTTGAAGGAAAACAATTTAATCCATCAGAGTTTAATAAAATTTTTGAAAAGAATAAAAAGAAACAAGAAAAGATAGAAAAACGTAAACAAGAAAGAGGAGAAATAGTTAAAGTAGGAGAAGAATTTACAGCATTTAATGACAATGGATTAAATAATTTTATATCAATAGATGCCGATTATTCTAATATGTTTGGAGAAGATAATTTTAAAGAAAATAGTTTATATGGTAAATTATCTGAGAATAATGAAGATAATTCTGATTTATCAGATATGTCAGATATAAGTATAGATGATGATGATATGTATACAAATCATATAGACAAAGATGTTAAAAAAACAGAAGATAGATTTAAACAAATGATGTCAATGAGAGAGTCATTTGATAATAATTTAAAAAATAAAGATACAGCTGGTTATAAAGATGTAATGCATGATCAATTTGGTATTTCACGACAATTTGGTAAAATAATTGGAAGTGATACAACACAAAAACAAAAAACACACAAAATAGATAGTGATATGGTAAAAATTTATAACAGAATGATTTCACATGATGAATATGATTCTGATTAATTTTTAAAATTATTTTTAACAAATTCGTATCCATAATTAATTAATTTTTTCTTCTCTTTCCAATCGATATTAATATTTAGAGTTTTTGCTTCAGTTAGTTTATCAATATTAATATTATAAATAGAATTTTTATAAATTTCTTCATCATATGTTTTATTCAATATTAAAAATATTAAAATTAATATACTATATAAAAACATAGGAACACCATCAATGTTATGTACTGTTTCATATTCAGTTACAATATTTAATCCAATAACTTCATCTAATCGATCATGAAATATACATACATTTAAATTATCAAGTATACCACCATCAATATAATGTTTACCATTATAAGGAACAGGTGGGAATATAAATGGTAAAGCTAATGTCATTTGTACAGCAGTTAATATATTCATTTCTGGATATGTTTCATAAGATATATATTCTATTTTTTTAGTAGTAATACATACAGTAGCAAAAATAATTTTTTTCTTAGTTAATTTGTATAAATCTAATAGAGTTATATTTGAATCAATATTTTTAAGTTTTAAAAATTTCGTAACCATAGTATTTATTCCATCATAATTAATTATAGAATATTTATCAATAAGATTACTTAAATCAATATTTACTAAGCTACTAACATCAAAAAATTTAACTATTTTATATAATTCATCAATGCTATAACCAATATATAATAATAAAACAAATAGAGCACCTATAGAAGTTCCTACATAAGTATCTATATAATCAAGCATATGTTTTTCTGAAAGAAATTTTAGTGAACCTACAAATAAAATACCTTTAGTACCTCCTCCAGAAAGGATTAAAATTTTCTTTTTCTTTTTTAGTTTACATAAAGTATCAATTTCTGATTCTATTTTTTTATTAAAATCAATATCATCAAAAATATCTTTATCTGTTTTAAAAGTATTTTTCAATGATTTTAATGAAATAATATTTTTTCTAGTATTTTCTGAATCCATCAATATATGTTATATATTATTTTTAAAAGTTTATATATATTATATAATGGAAAATAAAATTTTCAAACAAATGAACATCGAAACATTAATGCCATCAAGTAATCATAATTATAATAGAAATATAGGAACAATAAATGTTGATATGATATCAGCAGGAAGATGTATTAATTCTGATCCAGAAAAAGATTTTAATTCCCATGAATTATTAAAAAATATTTATGATAAAAGAAAAAAAAGAAGAAATTGGTTAGTAGAAATGTATAATTTATGCTGTAATAAAATAAAAGATGCTGATGATAATGGTATAACAGATATAGTTTTTGAACTACCTCCTATTATTATGGAAAATTCAAAATATATGCATAAAGAAGCTATCGAATATATATCAAAGAATTTGCGTGATCAACATATTGATACGTTGTTATTAGATAATAAATCTCTTTTTATCACTTGGAAATATTTAGAACTAAATATAGAAAAACATATGAAAGAATAACTTATAACTAACTAATTTTTTATTTAGTTAATTTAGTTATAAGTTATTATTTTTTTTTCTCAAAATTAAATCAAGCATAATCATAATAAAAACACCAATCATAACCATAATAATAATTTCTTTTGAATTAATAGTATTTAAAATAGAATTATTATTATCTAAATTAACTTGATTATTTGCTAAGTTAACTTGATTATTTGCTAAGTTAACTTGATTATTTGCTAAATCAATTGGATTAGAGTTAGTACCATTAATATATTTCAGTAATTTATTTTTGCAGTTAATACAAGTTTTTATATGATCAAATATATTTTCTCCATTTTTAGAACATTCATCATAATCAATAGATTGAACTATTTTATTAAATTTAACATTTTTTTTATTTTTAGCACTTTTAAGATATGAATCAATAGTTTCAGAATCTATAAAACTAGATCCACCTGAACCAAAAGAATCAATAGATTTGTCGGTAAAATTAGAATCATAAGATTGTAAATCTGATGACATACTAAAATTAAATGATTTATCTGTATTGTTATCTGTATTATTGTATGTATTAGTTGTATACACACTAAAATCATCTGTAAAATTATTAACTTTATTTGTATTAACTAAATTACTATTACTATTATTACTATTATTATTTTTATTAAAATTTAAAAAACTAAATTTTTGAGAATTTATAACATCATCTATACTATTTTTCCATAAAGTTTCATCTTTATTATAATCATTTGCAACTTGTTTACACAATGATGTTTTTTTATTATTAATTTCTCTAGCTAATTTATCTAATTGATCTGTTTCTTCATTTAATCTATTATTGAAATTAATATTATAATATTCAGTCATTATATAAAATAATATATATTTTATTGCGACAAATAAAATGCGTATTTAACTATATAATACTTTCTATTTATTATTTTATATAATGACTGAATATAATGGACAAATGACTGAAAACACAAATATGATGGTTGATTATTTAGCAAACTCTACTAAATTAATTCCAACTGAAGAAAGATGTTATTTCGACAAAAATGTTAACGATGATGATATCGATGACAACTTTAACAACTATGTTACCCATAATGATATACCCATGAATACTAACCAATCAGAACACTTTAATGGATATAATAATACTGAAAAACAACAATACAGTGATAATAATAATGCTGGTGGTTATACTGCTGCACCAAGTGGACAAGCAGCACCATCAACAAATAAATATATTGATGAAGAATATGAAGCATTACCACCACTTGAAAAACGTCTTAAACGTCTTGATATGATGAGAGCACTTGGTGAATTACGTGATTTAGGTTGTAAAGTAACTAATTATAACATTGATGATGATTACTATATGATGAAATATGAATTAGATTTACACAGAAGTATTAGATCAAAAAGAAATTGGTTAGGATTATATTCACATATGATGATTGGTGCAATTAAAGGTGTTGAATTACTTAACGATAATTATAATCCATTTAATTTTTCACTAAAAGGTCTTAGTGATGAAGTTAATGCTGATAAAAATACTTATTATGAAATTCTTGGTGAAATTTATGAATTTCACAATGTACCAGGTAAGAAAATGAATCCATGGTTTAGATTAATGGTAAGTCTTATTGGTGTAGTAGTAGTAGTTGGCGGTAAAAATAATGCTCATAAATTTATACCAAGTAGATCTAAGAAAGTAGAAAATGATGAAGATTATATAGAAAAATTAAGAGCAAAGGCAGCAAAAGATTCACAATCACAACATTCGGGTCCTAAGAAACAAGAACCGCCACAAAATAATTTAGATGAATATATGAATAAACAACATGAACATGCTGTACAAAGAGCAAAAGATTTAGAAGAATTAAAACGTCAAGAACTTGAATATCAACAATATCAACAAATGTTAGCTCAACAAAAAGAAAAATTTAATAGTATTAAGAAAAATCTTGAATTAACAGCAAGTCCATCAGCAAGATCTGAAGTATCAAGAAAATCATCACTTAAATCAGCATCTGTACAAAAAACACCAGTACTAAGTGCAAAATCAAAATCATCATCTAGATCACGCAGAGATCAAGATACTATGTCACAAATGACAACTTCTACAGCTCAAAGTACACAAAGTACAGTATCGCAAATATCAATTAATAAAAATCTTGCTAAATCATTAAATAGTCAATTAAACAGAAACCAAAGTAAAACAAATAAATCAGTAGATATATCACTCGATCAAATATCATTTGGTTCAAATAAAAAGAAGTAAATTGTTTTCGCATTATCTTTAATAATGCTCAATAATTTTTATTAATATTGCTAAAGCAATATTAATAAAAATTGATTAATATTTAATCAAGTAAAGTAATAATAAAGTTAATTATATAAAGAAATATACATACAATTATATATAATGTCAACTAATGCTAAAGTAGAAAAGAGACGTGGACGCCCACCAAAAAACTTAGTAGTTGCGCCATTGGTTAAACCCAAACCTATAATTAAAGTTCCTCAAGAAGAACAATTAGTGTTATATTTACCATCTTTTGATGATGATGAACAAGATGTTAGTAATACACAACAAGAAGAAGAAGAAAATGATGATAATACACCAACTAATAAATTTCAATCTGATAGTGAATCAGATGAGCATTTTAGTCTTAAACATTTAACAGATCGAAATGAATCAGATACTCGTATTCAGAGATCAAATATTAATATAGATAAACTTATTGAAGAAATACACAAGAGAGATGCAATTATTAGTACACTTAAATCAAGATTCAAAGATAAAACACTATTTAATGAAAATAGTTTAACTATTACAAAAGAGAATAAAAAGAATCTAATTAATATTGGTCTTATTACAGTTAATAAAAATAAAATAAATATTTGTGAAAAAACACAATTAGCATGTTGGTGGTGTACTTATCAGTTTGATACTCAACCACTATTTATGCCAGATCATTATAAAAATAATTTATATTATGTATTTGGAAACTTTTGTACTTTTTCATGTATGTTAGCATATAATGAAAATATGGATGATTATCGTAAATCAGTTCGTAATGGATTAATTAAACAATTATATCGTGAATTATTTGATTGTAATGAAATGGATATTAAATGTGCTGGTCCTCGTGAATTACTTGATAAATTTGGTGGACCAATGAGTATTAGTAAATATCGTGATCCACTAAATGCATCAACAAAAACTTTTAAAATGTCTCTACCTCCAATGATTCCACTTATATCAGATTATGAAGAAATTATAGTTGATAAAAAATAGAAAAAATAAAATTTTATTATAAAGTTAACTATAATAAAGTTAACTAGAATTTAAGTTAAGTAGTCGCCTTTTTCTTACTTTTAATTTTTTTAGTAGTTAATTGATCTTCAGGAATAGTTCTTAATTTTTCTTGATAATGTTCTGGAATATTGCCATCAAAAATATGATGAAAACCTTGTAAATATGCATCGCATAAATCATCACCTTTATTATCATTGTTTTCTATTTCTTTGTTTAGAACTTTTAATTCATCAGTAGATAAAAGTGATCTAACGTAAATTAATGCTAAACCTTTTTCTATGTTATAATATTCACGATCTGATTTAGCATTTTTCAGAGCTTCATCAGTTGTTTTCTTAGCTACTTTTAATTTATTAAGTGGGGAAGCAAATTTAACAAATTTAATTTTATTATCTTTCTTATCAATAATACCACGAACAACAAAATAAGTGTATAATGCAGCAGCAATAGTTTTAATAGCTGGATTAATTAAAGCTGGTTGATTTTCAATCCAAACTCCATCAATATCTGTAAAATCTTTATTTTCATCTAGTTTTTTAATTAATTCTGTTACTAGTTCTTGTATTGGTTGTTGAGAACAATTTTGACCAGTAATTTTTTTAGGTTTGAATTGTGTTAATACTTTTTTTGATAAATTTTCATGTTTTTCACACCAAGACCATTCATCTTTATTTAATATATTAATACTAGATGGATTACCACATTTTGCGCATTTAAAAGTATCACTTTTAACTGGTTCTATTTTAAATTTATCACTATGTGCTTTACAAACAATTTGTTCTTCTAGATTATGATCTAATATCTTAATTCTAGCAATTTTACCACAAGGTTTTTTTGTTCTTAAAAGAAAAGTACATGTTTCTCGTTTGTCTATTAAATTAATAATACCAGTTCTAATAAGTTTGCATATTTGAGAGTCTTCTGATTCTTTTTCTATTAATGCAAAAGCCATATTTTTAACACCAACATCCCATGACAAATAACGCATATATAATTAAATTAACTAACTATTAAGTTAACTAAATAATAGTTAACCAAATAAAAGTTAACTAAATAAATAATAGTTAAGTTAAATAAAAATTGATAATTACACAATATATATAAGTATAACTATATAAATAAAGTATAATAAATAATCATGACTAGTCGAGAATTATTAAAGAATAAGATATTAGAAGCATTGATTATCAAGAAACTTCCAGATGATGTATTTATATCAACTATGACGGTATGTTGTGAATTAGATATACAATTCAATGTTGATAATATTGCAAAATATATTGATCTAAAATCAGATGGAGTTATCAGTATTAGTTATGGTCGTGACGATGATCCTATAACTAATCGATCATTAAATCCAAAGAAAAAGAAGAAGAAAATGATAGTAGTTAATAAGAAGAAGCAAAAACGTGAATTTCACAATCAAATATCATTAAATATTATGATTAATTCTAAAAAAGATAAACCAATTAATATTAAACTATTTACAAATGGATCAATTCAAATGACAGGATGTAAATCAGTTGAGAACGTTGTTGATGTATTAGAAAAAATTTTTAATGAATTACACAGTGTTAAAGCAATTATTGAACACAATAAAGAAGAAAATAAATATTTTATTAGTGAAAAGCCATTCGTGAATGATACTAGTAAATTATATCTAGAAAATGTTAATAATATTACTATTGGTATGATTAACAGTAATTTTGTATACCCTAACAAAATTGATCGACTAAAACTATTTAATCTATTAAACTCAGAGTCTAAAGAATGTCGATATGATCCATCAAATCATGCACCAGTAAATATTAAATTTAATTGCATTGATAAATCTATTTCTATCTTTGTATTTGAAAAAGGATCAATTTTAATTACTGGTGCAAAGAATTGTGGACACATACTAGAAGGTTATGAATTTATTAATAAATATTTACTGAATAATCATAAAAAAATAGTTAAATCGAGTATTAATATTAGTAACATTGATACTTTATTTGATAATAAAATTGTTGTAAAAAATAAGAAAATTAAGGATACTAAAGATAAATATCCAATTAATAATACATCAGATGATTCTGATGATGAGATAGAACGAGCTATTAGATTACTAACTAATTAATTATTTTTTTACTATTGTATTGTTGGTTCACTTACCTTTAACCAAGATACATTACCATAATATGCTGGGCTATTATAAACATCAATACAACCACTAAAAGATCCATCAGCACGTTGTTGTACACCAAGACATGGACTAATACCACCTAATTTAGTTGTTGTTGCACAATTGTTTAATATTTCATCGAGTGTTGAACCAGTAGGAGCACTAGTAGTGGAATAACATTGAACATCTGAAGATCTTTTAAATTGTGCTCCATTAGCAGTTGTTTTAGTTTCTAATATAGTTGCTGTTGATGGTAGAGTTACAACTGATTTTACTAAAGATGTTGTAGTTCTGGTTGGATCACTTGTTTTTATCCAATGTACTTTACCATCATTTGATGGATTTCTATATACATCTAAACAACCACTATATGTTCCATCCGCATTTTGTTGTATACCAATACATGGTTTAGATAAACCACCTAAATTAGTTGTAGATGCGCATTTATTTAATATATCATCTAATGTTAAACCAGCAGGAGCTCCTGTAGTAGAATAACATTTAATATTAGAATAAGAACTAAAATTTGCACCATTATCTGTTGTTTTTGTTGTAGTTGGAACATATGATGATGGTGGAGATATAAATGATGGATTATATGCTGTTGTTGATGTTGCATTAGATGTTTTTTTCCAGTTTGTAGTGTTATCATTTGTTGTATTTTCAGAGATATTTAAACAACCTGAAAATGTTCCATCATTATTTTCTATTATACCAGCACATGGACTTCCAAGATTTCCTAAATTTTGTTCTAATGCACATTTATTTAATACTTCATCAAGCGTTAATGCACCAGGAGCACCTGTTGTACTAGAACATATTTGATTAGAAATAATATCATATTTAGCACCATTTGCAGTCGTTTTTGATGCATATGTATATGGTAATGTAGCGTTACTTGTTTTCTTCCATGTAGTTGTATTATTATTTGAAGGATCAGTACCTATAGTTAAACAAGCTTGATATGTTCCATCGGTATTTTGTACAATACCCATACATTGACCTCTACCTCCTAATTTTTGTTCAGTTGTAGCACATTTATTTAATATTTCATCAAGTGTTAAACCAGAAGGAGCTGTTGTAGTATTAGTACATATTTGATTAGATATTTTATCAAAATTTGCTCCATATTGTGTTGTTTTTGATTCTATAGTATATGGTAATCTTGGTGCTGTAGATGCTTGAGCCATAACTGGTGCTGTAGATGCTTGAGCCATAACTGGTGCTGTAGAACCAGAAGCATTAACTGTAGTACCAGAAGCATTAACTGTAGTACCAGAAGCATTAACTGTAGTACCAGAAGCATTAACTGTAGAACCAGATGCATTAACTGTAGAACCAGATGCATTAACTGTAGAACCAGATGCATTAACTGTAGAACCAGATACATTAACTCTAGTACCAGATGCATTAACTGTAGAACCAGATGCATTAACTGTAGAACCAGATGCATTAACTCTAGTACCAGATGCATTAACTGTAGAACCAGATGCATTAACTCTAGTACCAGAAGGATTAACTTGTTGTTCTTGTTCTTGTTCTTGTTCTTGTTCTTGCTGCGAACCTGTTTTATTTATAGTCATCATATATGCAGCAGCAGATGATGATAAAAGTAATACAATAATTATAATAATAATAATTATTATTATTGTACTAGATGATTTTTTATTACCACCAAATAAATTTTTAATTATATTTGCCATTATATATAATAATTAATAATAAAAAAACAAATTAAATTATAAATAAAATAAATTATAAATTAAGTTCTTCTATTTTTTCTCTAACTAATCTTAATTTTTCTTGAATAGATGTTTGATTAGATTTAGTTGTCGACCATCTTTTCTTATCTATTAGTTTTGGATGTTTTTCTATATTAAACCATTCTCTTATATATTGTTTATCTGGTCCATATTTTTCTAGATAATAAACAACATATTTAGGAATATCTTGTTCCGTAATACCTTCGGGTAAAGCACGAGCAGTTTTTTGTCGTTTACACTTATCACGATTACTATTTTGTGTAGATTGTGTAGCAAAACGAAGATTATCTTTACGATTGTCTAGTTTATTGCGATTAATATGATCAACTGATTGAGTTTGATAAAGTTTATTATTATGTTTTTTGCAAATTACTTGATGAAGATAATTCATGTTGCTTTGAGATTCTGGATATTTGCGCGATGTTATATATCCTGTTCCAGAATGAAGATACCATGAAGGATATTTATGTTTTGTTGGATTTATAACATCTTTATAATCCTCAACTGAAAAATAACTATAAATATTTTTTCCACAATACATTATATAATATTCATTTGCTTCTAAATCCATAACTAACCAATGAGGATTTTTAAGATACCCTGTTCCTTTTCCATTTATTACTATGTGTCCAGGATGAGATTTTTTTGTAATAATTTTGTTAGCATCTGGCAATATAAATTTTTTATCATTAAAATTTTTCCAAATATTTTTAATTATTAAATTACGACTTTTATTAGAATTTTTTTTAAATAATTCAATATTTAAATCTTTGTATAAATTGATTTTACTATCTTCTTTTGAAGTAATAATAACTTTATAATCATAGAATTCATCTTCTTCTATCTCTTCTTCTATCTCTTCTTCTATCTCTTCTTCTTCTTCATTATTATCTTCTACTTTATCTATTACTTGATCTTTTTTTTCTTCTACAACTTGTTGTTGTTTTTCTTGATCATTATTTTCTGGTTTAATAATTTTAACTTTCTTTTTTGGTTTTAATTCAATATTATTTGTATTTGATGATATTGGTTTAATAATTCTTTTAACTATTTTATCAATGCTATCATTATCAGATTGATTATCAGATTCATGATCTAACGCATTATCTAATGTATTGTACATTGGAGTTTGAAATGTAGTAGTCTTCCTTGTAGCCATTTATGTATTAATTTGAGATAATAATAAATTAAAAGACACGAAGTTAAAAAATCAATTTTTGTATTATTAAAATTTTATTAAAAATTTAATAAATCTATATTAAATTAAATATATCTAATTTCCAAAAAAGTAAATATATATAAATACAATAAGCTTCTCAATTTGCATAAGCGAGACCACCCATACCAGACATGATACGGAATACGTTGTATGAGAAGGCAAAGATCCAGAGGAGTGAGTCAGTTACAACGTTGACTGAGAGGTCGCGGCTGACGTTGTCACCGAATACGAGGTGAAGGAGTGTGGTATCAATGCGTGATAAGTTAGCTGTGCCAGATGGTTGGTGTTGTTCTGGGTGGAGGCCAAATGAGTATACGTTAACACCGTCGCATGGTGTGCGTGTGTGGTGTTGGAATGGTTGAACGTAGTTGAAGTATGGGCCTTCTTGTTCATCAAATCTGTCGTGACCGTTGAGTTGGAGTTTGGCTTTGGTGACTGGGTTACCGTTACCAGCGAGGTCAAGACCGTAGTTAAATGGTTGGTTGACTGTTACGTCAGCGTCTTGTGAGCGGTTGTCGGTGAGGTTGGCAACTGGGACTGAGACGTTGGCAACAGTGAGGGTGTGGCGGGTAACTGTGACATCGGTGAGGGCGATGGCAGCTATGACTGGGCCAGCGTTAACTGTTACGTTGACGGTGACTTCCTTAACGTCAGTTGAGAGCCAGTGGGCAGCTGTGCCGAGGGCGTTAACACCGTTGACGAATAAACCAGCACCTTGGGTACCGTCGAAGCCAGCACCTGAGTTGTTTGTAACAACAAAGGTAAATGTGGTTGAGCCTTCAGTTACGTTGATGAGACCAACAGCGCCAGCTGAGATGGTTTCACCAGCACCAACGTTAACAGCGGTCCATGTGCCACTTGGGCCAGCACCAACTGAAACCATGCCCCATGCGAGGTTCTTGGCGGCATCTTCGAGGAGTTGGCTTTCGCTTGTTTGGAAGTGAGCGAGGTAATCTTTAGCGCCAGAGAAGGCACCAACACGGACAGCCCAGATGAGTTCTTTGCATGGGTGGTTAAAGTCGAGTTTAACCTTTTGTTGGGTACCAGTTACTGATTCTTCGCCACCGAATTGAACTTGTTCAATAAGGTATTCGTGACCAACTTGGGCCATACGACGGCGTTCTTCTTGATCAAGGTAGATGTAATCTACGAGGATGCTAGTGTCGCTAAGGTCACCTGAGACAGTGAATGAGCCTTGTTTAACAACGAGGTCAGCGAGTCTGTTGAATTCAATGTTGAAGCGAACTTCGTGGTATTGAAGAGCGATGAGTGGGAGGGCAAGACCGGTGTTGCGGTTGAACCAGAATTGGAGTGGAACGTAGAGAGTGTAGGCAGCAACATCTTCAGCGAGGGTTGTGCATTCGGCGACATCACCGATCATCTTGGCGTAACCACGTTCTTGGTCAACAGTGTGGGAGAGTTCGTACCAGAGGTCGTACCATGTGCCCCAGTGTTTATCAACTTGGGAGCCACCAACAGTGCATTCAATGTTGTTGATGATGGCGTGACCTGGGCGTCTGACCCAGGCAACTTTGTTGCCGGTACCAGCAGCGAGGGCTGGGAGGGTTGTCTTGAGGTACATACGACCAGCAAGATCACCGTTGCGGAGTACTTGAACTGTATGACGACCACCGAAGCGGGATGAGTCAAGAGGTTGTTCAATGCATTCCATTGAGAAGTTTGTGTGTCTGCGGTAGACAACTTTAAAGAAGGTAATTTGTGGATTACCTGTTAAGTAGACATCTTGAGCGCCATAAGCGACTAATTGCATAAGACCACCACCCATTATTATATAACTAATATTTAGAAAAAAATAAATATTTTTTTTTATTTTTTTATAGTATTTTATAGAGTAAATAATAGATTTATTACACAAAAATATATACTATTTTATATCTAACTAACTTTTTATTAATATAAAATAAATCCTCGTTTTTTGTGTGAAAAAAATAAATATTTTTTAATTTAATAAAAAATCATTATTTTATTTAAAGTTATTAATACTTGATATATTATTAATACTTATTTTGTGAATGGCTTTTAAATACAAACCCCATAGAATTAAATTTTCTCAAGAAACAAAAACATTGGATGAAATACACAACGAAAAAATATCAAAATTTGATGAAATAAACAAAGATATAACTTTAAAAAAGAGAAAGATTATATCATTAAATAAAAAATTATCTGAAATAGACGATGCTGATTTAATTGAGAAAATTAAAAAAAAAATAAATATTTATCAACATGAAATTAAAAATTTAGAAACATCTAATGATGAGTTAGATTATTTTGACAAAACAAAAGATATTTTAATGCAATATTTTGAAAATAAACATCATCAAGATAGTGATGAAGATATACCAAATATTATATCTATAATGAATGATCAAAATAATGATCAAAATAGTGATCAATATCAAGATCAAGATAATAATCTAGAAATTACAGACAATAATAGTGATAATAATTCAGATATATCTAATTACAATAACCATGATAATAAGCAAGATAATCAAGATAATCAAGATATTAATCAAGATGATATATTAGATAGATTTAATAAACTTAATGAAATTAATACATCGCAATTAAAGAAAAAAGTAGTTAAAAAAAGACATCAAAAAACACCAGTAGAAAAAAAATCTATATTACAGTTTTTATCAGAAGATACATCAGGTAATCAAATAAATGAACCTATTAAAAAAGTAATTCATGAAAAGGGTACATTAAGAGATCAATATTTAACTTTAATAGATTCATCTTATGCATGTGATAAAGTTAAATTATCACCAATAAAAACATGTACAAAATGTAATGAAGAATTAACATTAATTCAATCAGAAGGTATATTTTTATGTCAATTATGTTCAGAAGCAACTTATGTAATAATAGAAAGTGAAGTACCTAGTCATAAAGATACTCTAAATGAAAAGAGAAAATATCCATATAATCCAATTAATCATTTAATAGAAAAATTAAATCAATATCAAGCAAAACAAACAACAAAGATACCTCAAACAATTTATGATATTGTTAAAAAAGAAATGAAAAAGAACATGTTTGATGTTGATGATATTACACCAGAAATCATTCAAGATATTTTAAAGAAATATAAAAAAGATATATTTTATGAACATCATTATTTAATATTTAGTCATATAACTAATACTCCACCACCATCTCTTTCAAGAGAAGAAGAAGATGAGATTAAGAAAATGTTTAAAATGACTGAAAAACCATTTAAATTATATAAACCAAAAACTAGAGATAATTATTTAAATTATTCTTATGTTTTACATAAATTATTTTTAATAAAATCAAAGATAGATAATAATCCAAAAATGGCAAATAATGCAAAATATTTTAAATTATTGAAAAGTAGAGATAAATTAAAGAAACAAGATACTACCTGGAAATTAATTTGTAAATATAATAATTGGCCATTTCAATCATCTTTTTAATCATCTTTTTAATAAAAAATGAAATAATAATAAGTTAAATATTATCTTATTATTATAAACTATTATATAAATAAAATGAAAGGCAATAGATATAAAAAATCATCAAGTATACCTGTGTTAGTAGGTCCAGTTGAACAAATATGTGAACATAGATGTATTGCAGATCAATGTAGCACTTGTTATTTAGAAAAAACATATTCAAAGTGTAAACATGATATATTAAGTATAACTTGTAGACATTGTTGGTTAGAAAGAATTAAAGCAAGAGATCCTGATGACTGTAGAGTAACTTACTAACTAATAATTAAGTTAATTTAATAATAATTAAGTTAATTTAATAATAATTAAGTTAATTTAATAATATTTTTTTTTAAATTTTAGTGAGTTTTTTTTTATTTATTTAAGAAATTACCATTAATATATAAAATATTATGGCAAGTGAAACTACTGAAACTACACCCCAAGTTAATGATTATGATGAAGATATTAAAAAATACACAAAAATCGATAATCTTGATGAAGATCCTGTAGTAGAAAATAGCAAATTTTTTCTAGTATCATTTATTTCACCAGAAGGTGTTATGAACTGTAAAACAAGAGGTCTTAAAATTCGCACATATAAAAATAAAGTTTGTTTTGCAACTCTCGACGAAGCCAAACAAGCAGCAGAAGAAATCAATAAAAAAGATAAATATTTTAATGTATTTGTTGGAGAATCAGGTAAATGGATGGGTTGGGATCCAGCACCAGATGATCGTACACAAGTAGAATCTGAAAAATGGGCTAACGCTGATCAAGATGCCCTTATGCAAAAACTCAGAGAAAAAGAAGAAAAACAACTCAATGAACTTAATGCAGTTGTCGGTAAGAAAAAGGCTATCATAGATAAAGAAGCTAAACACCATAAAAAACGTGTAGCTACAGCCATTAAAGATAGTCTTAATAACCAAGAAAATCCAGTAGATCAACCAGAACTTGTTGATGAAGCTACAGCAACTTCACAAGTACAACAACAAACACAACAAGAATTAACAAGACCATATAAATCAGGATCAAGAAATCCAGCAGTTCTTAGAGAAAAACTTCGTAAAAAACTCCAAGAAAAGAAACTCAATGATCCTGAACTTGAAAAACCAAAAGATGTTAGTGAAATTCTTAAACAACAACTTACCGAAACAACAGAAAAGAAAACTAAACTAACAGATAATATTCAACGCCTTAATACTCTTCTTGAACAGGCTAAGGCACATCATTAATTAAATTATTTTTTTATTTTTTTAGATTTTTATTTTTTTTTAGTTAATATTTTTATTTTTTTAGTTAATTAATATATATATTTAATATAACAATGATTAATAGAAATGTTTTTATGATAATATTAATATTGTGTGTAGGTTTTGCATTTTTATATATTGATCAATATAAGAAATTAAAATCAGAATCACAACAAGAAAAAGTAGTATATAGATATGTACCAAGAACACCATATGATGAATTACAACAAGAACTATTTCCATCAGATATATTTGAAACTATGTTTTCACAACCATCACCATGGATACACTCTGTAAATGATTTAGATGCAAGACAAAGCAAACTTGTGAACAAATATTTCATTTCCCAAATCTAAAGATTTTAGGAAATGAAATATTTCTAGCGTGAGTTTCTAAAATTAACATTTTTAATGTTAATTTTAAAACTGCACGGAACAAATACTTTATAAGTCAAATTTAATTAAATTTGACTTTAAAGTATTTCCATAGAAAAAAACTTTATTTTTTTCTGAACAAATATTTCATTTCCCAAATCTAAAAGTTATTAGTTGCGGTATTATTTCCTCCACCATATTTATTACCACCATAATTATTTTGTTTATGAGATTTAATAAAATTCATAGTACTTAATTTCTTTTTATCAATAGGATTACCATTTTCATCATATTCTATTTTTTCTACATTTATAGCTCCTTTCTTTTTCTTAATATCATTACTCCAAGCAACAAAATCATAATTACTGCTCTTTTTTCTCCAATCTTTATCATAGTTATTATCATGAAATTTTCTAAATTGTTTACCTCCCATCATGCAAGTAGTTTTTGATAGATCAGGAGCTCTATAGAAAAATAATCTTTCTAATGGGTTAGATGCTTTACGACGATTATCAATAACCATAGCGCCGAAATTACCAGTTAACTCATTAAATACTTGTCTAAATGCATCAAAAGTAGGAAACATACCAGCATAATGATCAAAAAGTTTTTTTTGTTCAGAAATAAAGTCAGCTTTTAATAAAAATATGTAATCAAAGTTAGTTCTTAATTCGGGAGTAATACCTAATGGAAATTGCATAGTTAATATATACATAATTTGATAGTGACGACCATTAAATAATAATTCTAAAATAGGAGGATCTCTAACCCAAGATTTTTTATCACCTAAACAATCATCCATAATAATATATGTACGAGCATCTATATTAATACCTTTTGCCTTTTTAGCTTTTTGTTTATCAATCATTTGAGTTTGTCTATCTAATATTTTTGTAATAATAGAACTTTGATATTCATAATGTATATATGTATCTGGAAAAAAATCATTATAGAAAGAATTCATACGATCAGTAGGAGCAATAACAATCCCACAAGGTATTTTATTATAATACATCATAATAGCTCGAACAATCCAACTTTTACCAGAACCTCTTTTAGCAATCATGATAATTGATGGATTTTCAACCATATCTTGTAATTTAAATTGTCTGATTGGTAAACTATCAGAACCATTTATTTGAATATCCATGACACCCATTAATAATATAATATTATATTACAATATAATATAATATTATTAACTTATAATTTACTTATAATTTTATGTTTATTAGTTTCTTGTTTATTTTTTTGTTCTTCTTCATGATAATTATGATAATGTTTTTGAAATTGAATTTGTTTATCTTTTAATTGTTGTTCTATATAGTGATTTCTGTATTGTTCAAAATAATAATATTGTTTTTTTTCTTGTTCTTTATTTTTACAAATATTATCAATAGTAATAAAATCTAAAACATCAGTCATTAATATAATTTATTATATATTTTATATATTAGATATTTAACTATATTTAGATTATTTATTAATAATTTATGGCTACAGATATATCAAATAATCATAGTATTAATAATGATCATCGCGATAATCATGATAATAATAGCGATGAAAGTTCAAGAGAACATTTAACACGAACTAAAAAAAATAAAATATATCATTATTTATTAGATCAATTACGAAAGAATAAATATATATATAGTAAATCTAGTGAATATTATAGACACATGAATTTACGAATGGTAATACCATGTTTATTATTAAGTTCTTTATCAAGTATTTTATCATTCGTATCTACTTCATCTTCTATATCAACATCAGCTAAAGATTATTTTGCATTAGGTGTCGGAGTAATAGCATCAATTGCAACATTAATACAATCAATAAATAGTAATGTAGGTTTTGCTACAAAAAATGAACTGTTTGAAAAATGTGCAGACGAGTATAGTAAATTAATAATAAAAGTAGAATTTGAAATGTTAGCTCCTAATGAAAAATATCAAGAATTTGTAAATTCAATAGAAGATCAAATGAATAAAATAGAACAGTCTTGTAAATATTTTCCACCACAATTTATTATAGATCAATATATAAAAAATAAAGAAAAATTAGATGAAGTTGATGATGATGATGATCTAACTAAAATAGTTCCTTAAAAATTTTAGGCTTAAGAATTGTTAGCTTAAAATTTCAGTTTTTGCGCTAAGAATTTTAATTAAACTAATTGTTGCTAAAAGCAACAATTTTAGTTTAATTAAAATTGTCTACACTAAAATAATATTATATTAATAATATTATTTTAGGCTTGGGAATTTTAATTAAATTTAGAAATCAAAAGATTTCTAAATTAATTAAAATTGTCAACAAATACATCAGGCATTGGTACATTGTTTGCTGGGAATGCAACGCCACCACCAAATTGATTCATCATAGTAAACGATTTCGGCGAATCTTGTACTAATCTATATGTTGGTACAGGTTGATACATTTGTGGTAATCCTGGTTGATTAAATTGATTGAATTGGTTAACTGGTAATGATTGTTGAACTGATTGTGTTTTTTTATTTTTTCCATAATTTAAGTAACCATAAACTAAAAACCATACTATTAATGCAACTATACCAGACATAACTATTTCATTTTTATCTTCTTTAATATTTTTTTTATTTTTATTTTTCTTTTGTTTCTTTTTTTTTTCACTCTTTCTCCAAGTAATATAAGTGTAAGTAATAACGCCTGCAATTACTGCTATAAATGTTGGATTTTTTATAATATTGTCCATTATATTATATCTATATATAATTAAATTAACTTTTATTAAATTAACTATATTTTAAGTTAACTAAAAAATTAAGTTATTTATTTTAGTTAAATAAAGCATTAAAATAGTTTTTATCATCTAATTTATCATTATTATTTGCTAAATTAACTTGATTATTATTATTATCATTATTTTCTAAATTATCTTGATTATCATTATTTGCTAAGTTAACTTGATTATTATTATTATTATTATTTGTTAAGTTAACTTTATTATTATTTTTACCTTTATTATATAAGTTTGAATTAAAGTTATTTAATTTTTCTTGATAATCATTATCATCATATGAAGTTACATTATTATTAATATTATTATTATCATTATTATTTATAAGTTGTTCTATATCATTTATATTATTTTGTATATTATTATTTATATTATTATCTTCGGTAACAATTAATCTATTGTTATCATTGTTCGACATTAATACTTTTTTATCATCATCATCAAAATAATTTATATTATCATCGTTATTAAGCATTGATTTTATTTTATCAAATTTATCAGCTTCATTTTCTACTATATAATCATTTTTAAGATATTCAGTAATAATATCACTCATTGGAATACTTTCTTTAATAGCAATAGAAATTGATTGATTAATAATATTGATACATTCTCTTTGATTTTTTTTAGTTTCTAAAGTAGTACCTAAATGCCAAAATAATTCAGGAACATCATATACTTGTCTTGCTGTTTCAATATATATTTTATGAATAAACATTTTAGAATCTATTTTTTCATGTAATTTTTCATTAACTATTTTGCATTGTTGACCAGATGAGTTATATGTTAATAATACTATATGACTTTTAATAACTGCTTTAATTAATTTATCAAAAATATCAGCATGTTTACTAGAATCACGAATTCTAATCATTTCGGCTTCTATTAAATTTTGATTTAAAGATGGTATATTTTTAAGAAAATGCTGGAATATTTTTAATACACCTGGATTTTTAACATTAACATTTTCTTTTGACATTTGTATATAATTCGCTTCTTGTTCTAATGCTTTTACATACATAGATTTTATTCCTTCATATATTAATGGTGATATTATGTGAATTAAAAAATTAGTATATTCTTCTTTTATATCTGCTATATTTCTTTCATAATAATGCATTTTATAATAATATATATTACATAAATATTATTATAAGTATATTTTTCCGCAAATATTATTTAATTTGAGTTGCCACCACGTGATTGGATGTAGTCATGTTGTTTTTTAGTCATGCAAACACATCCAGTATTATTCCAGGCGTTATTGCATGAATAGTTGTTTGGAACAAATTGGTCTTTGTTCTTTTCAACCATGTTGTCTTCTTCGAGAGCAAATGGTGGTGGATATTGTGGACCACAGCATGATTTGCTGCACATATTGTAGTTTAAGCCCATTGCACCATTGTAACCATCATCGAGACGATCAACAGCACCATAGTTAGCAACACTCTTATCACCCCAAGCTGGAAGAATTTCTTCTGGTAAACCAACAAAGTCAGATGCAGCTGTTGCAATACCAGTGTGTCTATCGTATACCATTGGTACAGTTGGGTATTCTGGTTGTTTTAATTCAGTGGCATCTTGGTTGTTATTTGGTTTGTTAACAACTTGTGGTTCTCCTGGAACCGATTCTAAGCCTTCTGTTCTTTTCATTATATAGTAGATAGCAAGAGCGATGATTAAAATAAATACAGCTTTGCCTGGAGTACTAAGTTTTTCAAAATATTTAAAGCACATAATATAATATTTAATTTATATAAAAATATTTTTATACTATATATTTAATTATCTTAATTTATTATCTATAAATAGGTAAATATAAAGTATCTAAGATCCATTGTTTTTTTTCATTTAAAATTCGTGGAACATAATCTATATTTATATTATATTTATTTAATATCAAATTCATAGAATTTATAAGTTCTAATTCTTGAGCAATTTTTTCAAAAAACACATTCTGACTAAATTTATCACCATATTTTTCTAAACATGTATCTTGTATTTTTCTACTTACTTTGTTATAATCAAAAAATAATTTATCTTCATTAACTTTGATTTTATAATTTTCTAAATCTTTATTTCTTATATTATATATTCCTTCTGAAGTAATAACTATTGATCCAGATATTTTACCATCATTAAAATGATCAATAAAATGTAATATATCGCCAATACTTGGTAATTCTAATACAACACCGACATTAGCTCTACCACCTGGTTTTGGTGTAGGAGGATGTGTGTGAAAAATATATTCATATGTTAACATATCTGGAACATTATTAGGCATATATATCTCATTATCACCTTTATCTACACGAGAAGTATTACCAAGAACTACTATTTTTTGTAATTTATTAGCATTAAAATCAAATAAACCAGAATGTTCAGAATATCTAAATATATTTTTATGTTTTAAATCAGAATATTTCGGATTATAACCACCATGTTCTAATAATGCATCTAATATTAATAGTTGATTTTTATTTATTTTAATATATTTTCTACCATCATCTTTAATTATTTGTGATTCTAACTTTAATATATTATTAAACTTTGAGAAAAAAATAAAATCAATAAATTCTTCGGGTGGTTTTATATTATGCTTTTCTATATAATGAGTTAAATTATCCTCCCATATATATTTATCTAATTTATATGTACCTTTAGAATAAGATTTATCACATAAATAACATGGTTTTTTTTCATCAAACTTTAAAAATTTATCAGAATTATCTAATACTTTTTCAACTACTTTTAATTTTGCAACAAAATTATCACTATATAACCATTTATCTTCTTCTATAGGAATAGGAAAATTATTACCTTTACTATCTTTCTTCATAGTTTTTTTTGTTACCCAACTACATACAAAATATAATTCTTTATTATTTTTATTTATAACGTTCATTTATTATTATAATATATATTTATAATCTAATAATTTTATTTATTAAAAAATAATAATTAATATCTCCTTTTCTTTTTACTACATAACCTATATATTTTTCACCTATATAATCAGAATCAAATATATTATTCATAATATATGTATCTAAATCTTCTTGACTATTAATTTTCTTTTTAATTATCATATTAGTTTCTTTTATTTTATCTTCTAGTAAAGTCATATTTTTAGCTTCGAGTAAATAGTTATATTTTGTATTATAACTACAAAGAACTTTATAATCAGCCCAAATATTTAAATCATTATCCTGACTTTTAATTATAATAAAATTTTTATTATCATCATTACTATAAAATGATATATTATAATTATGATTAAGATTCGATGTAAAATATTTGTGACATTTATTATTATATTTATCCATAACTTTCTATATAATTAAGTTAACTAAAAATATTAAGTTAACTAAAATAATTGAGTTAACTTAAAAATAAATTAATAATAATATATTAACATAATGATGAAAAATAATAGTTTTTATATGTTAGTAAATTCAGATTCTGAAGATGAAGCTGAAGATAATAAAATTAACTCAATAAATAATCAAGTTAACTTAACAAATAATCAAGATAATAATAAAGTTAATTTAATAAATAATCAAGACAATAATAATAAAGTTAATTTAATAAATAATCAAGAATACAATGATACAGAAGATTATAATAATTATGATGATGATCAAGATGATGATCAAGATAATGTTAGTACATCAGAATCAAAATCATTTACTCTACATTATAAATCATATAATTTTTTTAAAGGAAATAAATATCAAAAACAAGAATTTAATAAAAAGATTTATAATCATAAAAAAATACTATGTAAAAATTATATAAATAGTAATTTTTGTAGACATGGATATAAATGCTCATATGCTCATAACTTAGAAGAACAAAATATTGACGCGTATCGTCAAAATACATTAGATATTTTAAAATCTGATACAGATTTATCATATATAAATTTTTCACAATATCAATATAAAATACTAATGAAAGATTTACTTACATATACAAAACTATGTGATAGTTGTGTTGAAAAAAAATGTACTGGTGGATATAATTGTAAATATGGATCATGTAGTGAAAAATTTGTAATCTGTTATGATGATTTAAATTATAATTATTGTACTAATTATAATTGTAGTAAAATACATTTATCTAAAAGAAATTTAAAACCAATATTAAAAAAAATATATTATACTGTACAAGAATTAGGACAAAGATTAGATAATAATATTAATAATCTATCAGAATTTCCTGTTTTATCAAATTCCAATAAAAAAGATTTTAGTTTAGATTTACACAAATTAACACCATTTATTAATAATAATTATGATATAAAAGATAAAGAAGAACATAAACAAGACGATAAACAAGAACATCAAAAAGATAATACAGATATTAAAGATAATACAGATAATAAAGATATTGACATAGATAGTGATAGTGACACAAAAGATAATGAAATTTTAGATGAAATTATAGATAATTTAAATAATATAAATAATAATATAAATAATCATATAGATGATGATATAGACGATCATCGGGAAGATAATATAGAAGTTAAAGATAATACAAAAAATATATTAACTGAATTAATTAATTTATCTAATATGTCAATTAATAAACATAATATAAATATACAAGACGATTCTATTTCAAGTACAAAATATATAATAGATTCATTAAATATAATAAATGCATTTAATAAAAATAAATCAAAAAATACTATGATAAATAAATTGGTTGATGATTTAGAAGATGAATCTTCTGATGATGAAGAATGTGAAAAATCTATATTTATTGATAAAATTGATAAAATGTTATTAAATAATGAATATGAATAAAAATAAATATTGAAAATATATATGAATACGTTTAAATATTAAATATTTAAAAATATGAATAAATATTTAAAAATATGAATAAATATTGAAAAATATGAATAAATATTGAAAATATATATGAATACATATAAATATTAATAATCATATTAGATTATTAATATATGGAAATATATAAGCCATTGAATGACACTATTTATTGGAAGAATAAATATGCTCCTACTAAAATTGATGATCTAGAAATAGATAAATCAATAGTATATAACATATCAAATTGGCTAAAGAACTATAATAAAAACAAACCACAAATAAAAGGTGTTAAAACTAAAACAAAAGAATTTGATATTAATGATAATGATACTATACAAGATGATAATATAGATGATTTAGGTGATATAGGTGATGGTATAGATTTTGTACCAAAAGAAAAAATACAAAATAGTCCGAATAAAAGCTGTTTAATGATAACTGGTAATCATGGTGTAGGAAAAACATCTATTATAACAACTATTTTACAATCTATGGATTATACTATTTATCAAATTAATTTTAATAAAATTAACTTTTTTAAAACAATAGAAGAATTTATTCAAAAACCAATATTTAATAATAGCATTAATGAAAGAATCAATAATATTAGTAACAAGAAGAAAGTAATATTAATTGATAATATTGAGTCTATATTATATGTTAATCATAAAAAGTTTTTGATGAAACTTACAAAATATAATGATACTTTTTGGGATATTCCAATAGTATTAGTATCAAATAATAAACATAATAAATTAGTATATTTTATTAAGAAATTCTCTTATGAAGTACATATTTATAATCCAAACAAATATATTATGGAAAATATTTTATGTAAAATATCAATGAATGAAAATATTAACATCGGTGATGAAAAAGTTATTGATAAAATTATAGAGTACTCATCTTATGATATTAGATCTCTTGTAAATAATTTACAATCTCTAAAAAATATTTATGGTGAGAAATATATTACTCTAGATGATTTTAATACATTTATTATAACATCTAAAATGAAAGATAATGATCCTGATATTTTTAATGCAACACATAAATTATTCTATGGTTATGATAATATAGATAATGTTATTAGATTATTTGAAACAGAAAAAACAGTTATGCCTCTTATGATTCAACAACATTATATTGATTATCTTAAAAATTCCAACATAGATACTATTAATAAAATATCAAAAACAATTGCATTTGGAGATATATTAGAAAATTACATCTATGATACTAACATTTATGATATTCGCGATATACAATCATTTTATCAATGTGTATATCCATCATATTTATTAACAAATAAATTAAATCCTAAAAAGCAAAATATAAATAATTATACTAGCTCGTTTACATATCCAAAAGATTTAAATAAAACTTCTATAAGATTTATAAATTATACAAAGAATATCTATCAATCAAATAAAATATTTAATAATATGTCTATCGATGATTATCTGTATTTTAATAAGATATTTAAAAATATTATAAAATCAAATGATTATAAAGTTTGTAGTGAATATTTAGATAAATATCATTGTAATATTTCGAATATAGAAACAGTATTAAAAATAGATAAAATTGATGAGAATAAATTTTCTCTGTCAACTAAAGTTAAGAAAAAAATTATTAATGAGTGTGAAAATATATTTGATAAAAATGTAAAAGATAGTGATAATAAAAAAACTAAGAAAAATAAGAAAAAACAAGAAAAATAATTTATTATAAAAACGTATTTTTTTTAATTAATATAAAATTTATATATATACATTATATATAATGGATAGTCGTTCAAAGCATTCTAACTCAGGCGAAGAACTCAATTTTGATTTCTACTTAAAACACAATGTTCCAGCTGAACAAGTAAGATCAATTCTCAAGCACAAGAAGATGGATGAAGGCAAAATTGAAGATGTTATTAACAAACTTCAAGAAGCCCGCGAACGTGTACAAAAGTACGCCCGCAAATTCATTGACAAAATCGACCAACACTACGGTTTCCACGATGTCCCAGCCATCGTCAAGAAAGCCATTAAATACGCTGAAAAGCACGAATTATCAGCTGCCGAAAAGGAAGCTATTATTTCAATGGCTATCAGAGGTGATGTCAACAATACATTCAACCCACTCAACCAACTCCGCTACACCGAAATGTCCAAATTCATGGGCATTGAATCACCATCAAGCCAAGTTTTAAACATTCAAGCCAAGGATCACCAATCCCTCGCTGAAATTGTTAAACTCTTCGAAAGCTCAAGAATCATCCACAACGACGTTAAGAGCCAACTCGCTCTTTACCGTGACTGCGCTGTTGAAGCTATCACTGGTCAATACGACAGAAACCGTGCTAACTTATCAATCCACATTCACCCAGTCATTGTTGCTCTCTTTTTACCAAAAGTCGATGCCATTGAACGTCGTATGCTTTACACCAACATGGGTCGTGTTGTAATTCAAAGAGCTACACCATACATCAACCGCCACATCCCAATCTGGGACAACGTTGTCAATGGTGAAATCGAAGCCGAATGGCAACTCACATGGGATATCGTCAATGATCCAAACAGCTTAGCTTACTTCAGCGATGATACACCAATCACCAACATCCTCAAACGCTTCAAGATCCAAGTTGAACTCTGGAAGAACGTTCTTAACCTCCGTCAAGGCCGTCTCTACTCACTCCAAGGTTACGATGCCGATGATGGTATCACTGGTCTTGTTCGTGTTCTCTCACAATACGACTGGTCATACTTTGACTCACCAGACATGGTTAACGTTCACGATGAAGGATCAGTTCTCCGTAAACTCTTAGCCGTCTTCTCATTACGTCCAACCTTCGCCCAAGTAACAACATTAACAACACGTGCTCTCATGGGCTACTCCAACTACAATGCTCTCTCACGCATTTCAATCCTCACCATCCCAATTGTTAATGTCAGACTTCCAACAATGCCATTACAACAAACTGGTGTTACCATGAGCCTCCAACGCGCTCTCTCACAATCAGACTTCTTCATTGAACACAAGACCCTTGTACCAAAACACCGCTCAGTCATGTTCACCCAAGATGTTCTCTTCTTCTACGCCAACAGACGCTTCCAAGCCGTCAACGTTGCTAGACTCAACTTCCGTGTTTCATACACATCAATCCCATACCAATCATTAAACGTTGGTCAAACCGCCATCAACGACACACCACTCGAATTCGATTACGATTTAACTGTTGGCCAAAAACTCCTTAACCTCAGATCTATCGTAACTGTTTACAGACCACCAATCGCCGAAAACATTGTCAGTGGTTCATCAGCTGTTGTTATCCCAAGACGTGGTGGTGTTGCTGGTAACCCAGACGAAAACTTCTACTACAACCCACTCCTTGCCAACTACATGACCGAACAAAACGGCCAATACGTATCAAACTCACCAATCAGCATCATTGCTCGTGATGACAACCGCCCAGACAGAGAATGCGTCAACAACCTCGGTAACAGATTTGGTACTATTTTCATGTATTCCGCATAAATGCGAAATAATGAAAATAGCAATGCTGAAAAGTACTTAAATTTAAGCTAAGCTTAAATTTTAATACTTTTCTGTACAATCTTTATGTACTCAGCATAAAGATTCTAGCGTAAATAATTAATTTTAATAAATAATTTTATTTAGTTATTTAATTCTTCACAAATCAACCTTAGGATTTGACAGAATTTATTAAATGACCAACTATATAACATTAAAAAATTATTATATTAATTTTTTAATATTTTATAATAACTTTAATTTAAAACATTAAAAAATTATTATATTAATTTTTTAATAATAGTTAATAATAGTTAATTTAGTTATTTAGTTATTTATACACTCATTTTATGAACTATTTTTCTAGTATTAATAGTTAATCTATAGTAATCTTGTTGTACATTATTAGTTTTAGTTAATAAACTTATACGTGACATATAATCATCTGACAGTTGTATTTTTTTATTTTTTATTAATTTTAATTTAAAATATATTATTAATTTTTGAGGTCTTTTAAGATCTTCTACAATAAAATAATGTTTAAGATTTCTATCTGATGTTGACATAGAAACACGAAAGGTTGATGCAAATTCAGAATTTAAATATTCTTCTAATTTGCGTATTAATCCATCATAAGTTGGATCAGTAAACTCGACATAATGGTTTCTTGAAAAACACATATAATATATGATTATATAATTTAATAATTTTTTTAATCATTCTTTGAATGATTAAAAAAATTGAAAAATAATATAATCTAATATATCAATATTCCTTTATAAATTATCTCAATCACTCTATCAAATGGCATCCATTTATCACAGCTCTCGTTTTACTTCCGAGATGGAAAAGGCAATCTTTAAGATTGGCCCCAACGAAGAACGCTATTTAACTAAAGATTTTACTGAAATATTTATCGAACAAACTATTTTCCCCATAGCAGACTCATACGGTCGGTTATTTTGCGACGATGATTATCCAGAGCATCTTTGTAAACAATATGATATTACTAAAGATCCGTATCAAAGTGTCGTTGATTATAACACACTGCATTTATATATGCAAAAATTTCTTGAAATGAAAGAGGAACCATATATTTACGGTGTTCGCAATCATCCTGGTCCTTTGTCACGTGAAACTTATTTAATTCAAAATGAGTTGCTACAGTTTTTTAATAAAGGCTATATTACAGTAGATTCTGAAGCAGGAATTTTAGCAGAAGGTGTGTGGACAAAATATAATATTCAACGCCCGTATCTTTTTATTATGGGTGAGAAGAAAAAGATTCAAAAAATGTATGACGCTATTGCACACGACACTATGATATCAGCAATTGATTATAATGTTAATGATGAAATGAAATGTATTTTTAAACATTTCACAAGTATTACTCCTGAACAAGAACAATATATTCGTGATAATTATACATTTGGATTTTTCGGAATTCGTTATCCTGATCAAATAGATTATTATTCTGATGAATGTCAGGATTATCTCGAGTATATTTTCTCGAACCAGTTTTTTGTTGATCTTTTATCTATTAGTTAACTTGATTATTAGTTAACTTAATTATTAGTTAGTTTATAAAATAAAAATTGAATAAAAATATAATTAAGTTAACTAACTAATAATTAAGTTAACTAATAATCAAGTTATGCAAACTCAAATCGATAATACAAACAATATAATTGATATTGATCAATTATATAACATTTTTGGAGATAGCAATATTGTAACTATTTATACAATGAAATTTGCTTGTAATGCACCTGTCAATGAAGTTATTCATTCAACATATAATGGTAAAATATATGACATGCCTTATAAAATTAATGATATTATCAATTATAGTAAATTCTTTGAACTATTTATGAAATTATTTAAAAATTATCACGAACAACTTGATGTAGATGATCCTGATTACTATAAAAAATTTAGCCCACTTCAATTAAAGATTCGTGTTCGTCGTGATAAAGATCCTTTTATTCTTGATTATAGTTATGTAATTGATTATAAAGAAAATACTGATAGTCATGATAGTATTTGTGTCTAACTAAATAATCAAGTTAAAAAATTGATATATTTATTTATTATTAAATTAATTTAACTATTATTAAGTTAATTTAATAATATAAACATGCAAATCAAAGGTGGCTATCTTGTTGGAACAAAATCGTGTCGTATGCACCCGATTAAAAATATTAAAATCAAGAATTCATCAAAATGGACACGTATTTCTATTAATGCAAACAATAATATAATTTCAATTGGTAATATTGGTGTTGATATTAATATTACTATGTCAACAAATGATGATGATAAGATTACTCTACTTGTAAATAATAAAGAACTATACAGTCAAGGAAGTCTATTTGAATATGAAGTTAATGTTGATTGCGAAGATTCTAATCTAGTACAATATAGCGATGACAATATTTATGATGGATAACTTTATTAATTAACTATTTTTTATTATTTTTTTTATTTTAGTTAAATAATTTTTATTATTTTTTAGTTAAATAATTTTTTTTAGTAAACTTAATTATATATAAAATGGATTACAAAGAAAAATATCTTAAATATAAACAGAAATATTTAAGTTTAAAGCAACAATTAGGTGGTACTAAATCTGGTATTGGTGCTACTTTAGCTAGTTTAGGAGCAGCTGCGGCTGGTGTTGCAGGTGCTGCATCTCCAGTACCGGTAGCACCTGCAACATCAACAGGAGCATTACGAGCATTAGTTGCATCAAGTGCTGCAATGGGTACTGCAGCTTCAGTACCTACAACAGCCACAGTAAGACAACCAGTAGCACCAGCAGCATCATCAAAAAGAGCATTAGAGGCATTAGCTTTAGCATCTTTAGGAACTGCAAATATTACACCAGGCACATCTGTAACTTTACCAGACACAAATACAAATAGAAGTGTTAATCTTTGTTCAAAAAATATATGTGTATCTAAAAATGAATTTGGATTTGACGAAACAACTGGAAAAAAACAATATATTATACATCCATGTACTGCATGTGATTGTTTAGGATTTTGTGATAATTCAGACAAGGCATTTACAATAGATCCAGAGTTTAATATATACCAAAAATGTGCAGTATGTGATCATAATGCACTTCAACATGATATTGCATTAATGCCAATTAAACTCGGTCCATCAATAAAAGAGGGTGAAGATGAATGTAAATTTAATGAAAAATATAAAAATAATAAAAAATATATAGAAGATTTATATAAAAGTAATCAAGAAAATGCTTCTAATATTAATGCATTATGTGCAAATACTAGAACATTTATAGAAACAGGTATATGTAATACAAAAGAAATAGAAGCAGATAATACTACATATGGATTTGGTAATAAAGACAAATTATTACCATTAATTAAGAAACATACAGAAATGATAACTAAATTTAACGCCACAAAGTAGTCATAGAAGGTAATAATCTTCTGCCAGCATTATTAACATTCATTGGTCTCATCATTGGTTGTATTGGTGCATTAATATCTTTAATATAACCAAAATATTGTTTTATATTTGATATTAAATCAGGTATTATATAATCAATAGTTTGTTGATTTAATAATTTAACTTGTCTTACAGGTTGTCCTGGAAGATTTTTGCATTTGTCTAAGTATATAGCTCTCATTACTATAGTAAGATCAGCTTCATCTTGATCTTCTTCTAAAATATATTGTCCTTTTGTTCTGATTTTAACTTCTTCTCTTATATTTTGTTGTATTCTTTTTACATTTTCATTAGAGAAAAATAATTTAGTGATTTCATTTTTTTCAAAAAAGCCTTGTGTTGCTACTCTTGCTCTATCGTAATTATCATCTGAATGTTGTTGATATTTTTCATAGAATCCACCAACGTTATTATTCGCGTAATTGCTATTTTGTATAGCACTTTTATTTGTTAACGATGGTTTAATTTGTTCAAAATTAGCTGGTAAATTAGATCTGTAAATTGGTACTGGATTTAATTCTGAATAATTTCTGTGAGCATTTGATAAATATCCTGCCATGTATATTATATATAAATAAATTAACTAAAATAAATTAACTAAAAATAAAAAATAACTAAATTGACTATAACAAAAAATAATAAAAATAACTACATAATAAAATTAACTAAATAAACTAATTAAACTAATATATTATATGTTTCTAAAATACTTTCTTCACTAAGATTAGTTTCATTCATTTTATAATTTTGAACAATTGGTTCAGTTAATGAATAATTCTTAAGGGTTGTAACCTGTACATCTCTTTGAATTATAGTTTCATTATCTTTATCAATGTATTGAGGATCATTTTGTGATGTTCTGTCTTTTGTTAATACTCTAGCAACACCGTTGTTAGTATCTATATATAATACATATTTATATATACCATTGCCTTCTTCTTGAACTAATATTTGACCTTTCTTAAATTCTCTTAAATCATCGTTTCTGATGTGGATAACTTCTTGTTCTTTAAGATAAGTACCAATTCTGTTATTCATAAATTTAGACATATAGTTAATAAAATAATCTTCTATTTCAGTACTAGCATCGGCTTCCATTCTAGTTAATAAATCCATAACAACAGATGATGGTGGGGTACCGCCTTCAGCAACAAAATCTGGTCCAAAATTATTTGGACTAATACCAGCCTTAAACATTGCTAAGAATTGATCATTTGGTGTTCCAGACATAGTATTACCCATATCAAATAATGTACCATCTAATTTATTTGGTTGTTTGGTTGGTATTAAAGTACCAGATGGGATAACATCAGTATCTCTATAGTTAGTATCTATTAATACAACAAAACCATGATTTGGAATGTAATAATCTACACCATTAATTCTGTATTTCCAATAGTTAGTAACATTACCTTCTACAGATAAATCTTTAACAAATACATTATTTTTAATTGAAAAGTTATTAATAAATAAACCTTGTAATTTCATAACATAAAGACCAACCATTAATTGAAAGATAATACCTTTCCAAATATCATCTTTATGAAAACCAGTGTTAACCATTCTTCTGGTATTACCTTCTTGTTGATATATCTTTGATGCCCATGAATATAAAGTATATGTTGGAGATTCGGTTATAGCAACAATAACTTCACCATTATATTGATTTAAATCAACTGGTTGTTGTCCTTGTTGAATATTTTGTAAATTAACTTGAGTTTGTCTATTTTGAAGAAATTGGCTTGGATCAACGTTATATAAACCTTTCATAAGAGCTGATGTAAATTCATCATCTTCTTGTTTTAATCTATCAGGATCGTATGGATTTCTAAATGGACCGGAATAAGCTGGTTGTACAGCATTTTTAGTATTAAATACATTTAAACTTTGTGATGGATTTCTTAATAAACCAGCTTGTTGATTACTTGCGCTACCTTTATTTATAGATGTCACTTTATCAAAATCAATACCTGATTTTCTGCATAAATAATAACCATACATAGTTACAAAGTTTGGACATAATTTCTTTTTAATAATATGTTCTCTAATATATTCATAAAATGCTATTTCTCTCCATTGTTCAAATTCATAAAATTTAGATTTATTTTCTTTATTGATTAAATAACCTCCTGCATTTAACTTATAAATTCTAACATTAAGAGCCATTGAGTCTTTTGAACAAACTGCTTGTCCAAAAGGATCTGATCTCTTAATTGGATAACAAGTTCTATAAATTAAAAATCCATCTGGCATACCCTTGTATGGATTATCAGAATATCTATTAACATTGAATGGATTTAATTCTAAAAATTTAATATGAGATAATAAACTATCAGGTGAATTACCGTTTAAGTTTACTTCGGTTGAATCACCTTTTTGAAATAAAATACTTCTAACATATTGAATTTGTGTCATTCTTTCACCAAGAGTCTTAAATGTGGTTGTCACTGATCTGCTTGGTAATAAATCTTCATAAATCATATTTAATCTGCTATGTTGATCTACTGGACCATTGGTTGTAATTTGATATATTTTATTAAGATTATATGTTGCTGGATACATAGCACCTAACATAGTTGATGCAAATGGATTAAACATATTAGACATTTGAGCCGGGAAATATGGATTTGTATTAAAACTTTGACCAAAATTTAATCCTTGCATTGCTGGATCTGGTCTTGGTTTTGGTGGTTGAGCTATTTGTAAATTTAAATCAACCATTTTAGTAGCATCTTGTTTAGCTTTATATTTATCCATAACTGCTAATTGCTCACCATATCTCTCTGCTAATATTTGTTTTTGTTCATTTGGAACTCCTGGATTTGTGCCTTGTTGTTGATATAAAGGAATAACTTTACCAGCCCCTCCCTTCAAAAAAAAAATTTGTCATTGACTAATTTGTATTTTTGCATTGGTCTACCGCCGCCCATTTGTGGTGCTTGCATTCCCATAAAGCTAGCCATTTGGTTATCCATTGGAACACCTAATTGACCATTCATAGCGCCCATTTGTGGACCCATTTGTTGACCACCCATAGCGATGTTTTTCATGTATTCTGGCATTGGTGGAGCCATTTGTGGCATTTGTCCCATTTGTGGCATACCCATCATACCTTCTTGTGGCATTTGACCCATTTGTGGCATACCTTGAGACATTGGAGACATTGATGGCATTCCATCTTGTTGTAAACCGTTAATCATGTGTTCTGGGGCAAGATCAAAGTAACCTTCTGGAATACCGTTTAATTGTTTTTGCATGTTTGGATTAAGTCTTGTATTTAATTCCATATCTTTGTGCTTGTGGTGTCTGCTTTGGTGTTTTTCGGTTTCTGTTGATGATGAACCAGTTGATGATGATGATGAACCTTTGTGGTTAGTTGATGACGATGATGAACCAGATGATGAGCTGCTCTTCTTTTCTGATTCTCTTGATTGGTGTCTACCTTTCTTGCTGCCTTTTTTACGGCCAAAATCTGAAGCAACACTAGATACACTTGTTACTTCTGGGTTAACTATTCTGGCACTTACACTTGCTGATTTAGCGCTAGCTGTGTTACGAGCGCTTTCAGTAATGGTAAATGATGTTGCTGATATAGTTTCTTGGGCTTTGTGTGATTTCTTGCCACTTTTAGCTCCTTTTGAGCCACGTTTAGCACCACCGTGCATTGATACTGAACTAACTTCACTATATTCACTAACTTCTGAAGATAAACCTGGTAAGGCGATTTTTCTGCTACCTTTAATCATACTATAATATTGTGTAGGTTTTTTATTTTTTATTTTATTTAAATCTTTTAAATTTATATAATTAATACTTGAATCTTTTACAGTTAAAGTTTTTATAGGTTCTTTTATATTATTCATTATAAATTCTTGAAAGATAATATTTTTTTTAATTATACTTGAAGAATTTATATTATCTTCTTGATTTTTATTATACTTATCTTGATCTAATCCCTTAAAATTATTAAAATTATCAATTCTATATTTTTCAGGAATTATTTCATTAAAAAATGTTTTAAAATGATTAAATATTTCTGATATATTTGGAGAGTTACTGTTTTTTAAAAATAAATATATTAAATTAGTAATATAATGAATATCATAATATGGATTATCGATATTTAAATTGTTTAATAATATGTATGGATTATTATTTTTTTGAAATTCTCCATGAAAATAAGAGTTATCAAAATCAGTAATTTTAATTTCTATTTCGTTGTCTCTTAAAATAAAAGTATTATCATCTACTTTATAAACATCATCAGATTTTTGTTTGATATATACTCTAATAGAATCTAAATTTAAATTATTATGTCTAAATTTATTAAATTGTTCAGATAATTTTAATAAAGCATAATATATTTGAAATAATAAAGCTTTTAATTGTAAAACAGTTAGAGTTTTGCTATTTTCTTCTAAATATTCTTTAAGAGTATGCATTTTAAAATAATGTTCTGTTATTATAACATATAAATTATCATTGTTATCATCATAAACTTTTCCAAATTCTTTTTTAATATCTGGAAATATTTGTAATATCTTTGATTTATCCATATCAAATGACATAATTGGTAATAATATATTTCTAACTTTTTCATTAAAAGCTAATTCACTAGCCATGTACATAACTGCCATATTATATAATTCTGGTCTTCCCATATCATTTTTATTGTATTTTTTATTTGAAAAACCAATAGCAACAGTACATGGATGTTGGTTACCATCTCTTTTATAATGTACTCGGTTATTATACAAACCCATAAATTTAAATTTACCACTTAATACATTTGAATAATTAAAATTTAATTCTTTTCTAATATTATCTATTATTATGTCTTTTTTATTTATAGTATTAAAGTTATAACATTCATCATTACTATTATTATATATTGATTCATAAAGTATTTCTAAACAATAATCAATATTGTCGTATAGATTTATACTTTCAGTCATATTATTTATATAATTAAACTATATAAATAATTAAATTAACTCATAAATAATTAAATTAACTAATTAAATCAAGTATTTTTCTTCTAAAGCTTTAATTTTATCTCTATTAGAATTATTGTCACTACCTAATAATTTTATAATATCAATATTTCTATTATATGCTTCTTGTTTACGTTTTTCTGATCTTTCTTTTTTAGCTATTTTCTTGCTATCACGTTTGCTATCTCTCTTGCTATCACGTTTGCTGTTTTTACGACTATTCTTACGACTACTTTGTTTTTTAAGTGGTGATTTAAATAAACTATCATTAATATTTTGTTTATCACGATCAATACTTAATATTTTATTAAAATCATATTTAATACCCGATGGTTTAGCTTGATTGTTTGCAATCTCATTTGTTCTAAATTCTTCAAAAAATATATCTTTCTTTAATAACTCATCTGGTGTTGTATATTCATCGTTAATTAATATTCTACCTTTTTCATGAATAAATTCTTCTGAAGCTCTATATTTTTTAGGAACAACTCTTTCAATAAATTCTTTAACTTCACTTGGTACACAACTATCTGTTAATATTTGTGGAAAAAATCCTTTTCTAATAAGAGTATTAAAAAAATAATGTATATCATAATATCTATTTTGTTCTGGTGTAATGTTAATTTTTTTAGTCCATTTAGATGATACTTTAATATTATCTACTATTCCAGGAATACATGCAAAATCAAAATCCCATAATTTAACATGATAACCTATATTTGGTACTTTATATTTTGCTCCAACTACTAAATATCTATAATATTCTTTTTTGATACTAATCTTTTGTATTAAAATATTATTTGCTTTCATATCATTGTGTCTAAATGCTGGATATTTAGATTGAATTATAGCTAATATAGATAATATTTGAAAGAAAAATACTTTCCAATGTGTAATAGTAAAATTCTTGTAATTATTTCTAAAATAATCTAATAAATCACCTTTGTTAGCCCATTCACTAATTAATATAGATACTGTTGAACTAAAATCACCGTTATTATATCTCTCAATAAATTCTTTGTATCTTTCATTTTTTTCATCTATTTTATCTAATTTAATTAGATTTACAAATGTATCTATGTTTGTATTAAAAGTTCCAAACGGAATAATTAAATGAGGAGTTTGTCTTTTTACAATAAAATAACTAAGTAATTTTAACATCATTAATTCGGCATTTTCTGGACGTCTTACATCATTGATACTACCATAACGTTCTTTTTTAGGATAGGCAACTACTTTAACTGCGTACTCGAAATTTCCATCTTCTGAAATACCTTTAAAAGTATGACCAGTTGTTCCACTTTTAATATATTTTAATTTACCACCAATTTGAGATATTATACTTTTAAAATCATGTATACGCTTTTTTAAAACTACTCGAGTATCATAAGAATCACCACTATCATTGTCGGTTGGATTTCTGCAAACAAAATTTTCTGTATCTGTTGAATCAAAGTTTACTAATGGATCTAAATCTTTACCATCTAATAAATTTTTAATAAATTGAATTCTTACAGGAATAGAATCTCTATCTTCATTATAATTATATGTTACTTTTAAGTTATCTGCATTTTTTTCAAATATATCCATAATTAATTATTATAATAATAGTATAATATAATTATAAATAAAAATAACGAACTGTTTCTTAAACTAATTTAACTCTAATTATAAGAGTTCTAAATCTAATACTGGAAGTTTTACTTCACACATCCAATATTGATCTTTATTATATTCTAAATTATATTCTGTTGGAAACATATATTGTGTTTTTTTTGTTTTAAATTTACTAATATCTATATTTTTTATTTTTTTGAGCATATCGCTGTAATATGGAGGAATTACTGATATTAATTGTGTCTCTATTTTTATAGGATCTTTATAACTAATTGTATTAAAGTTAACTGAGCTATTAGAGTTAACTGAGCTATTATTTGTGTTAACTAAACTGTCTGTGTAAAGATAGTTCGCTATATCAGAAGCAAATGGTGCATCATCGAAATAATAGCAGAATTGCCATGATGGCATATCTATATCAAAATAATAACGAGTAATCCAATTAGTCATTTCTAAATAATTTTTACACATATTATCAACTAGTTTATGTTGATTTATTCTTGAATGACAATTATATTCATAATATCTGAATTTATAATCTTCTTTTAGTCCATCACCTAATTTAATATAATCATCATGTTTAATATTTTTAAGATTATCATGTTCCCATACTTCTCGTTCATAATCATTTTTGGCATTACATTTACGTTGTTGAGATCGTTGTTTAAATTTTGGTAAGATATCTTTAAAATATTCGTCTTCTAGTTCTCCTAGATAGTCATAGATTATTTTAAGATTATTATAATTTAATTGCTTTGTTTTATCATCATATATAAGTTGTTGTGTTAATTCAAACATTTTGCAATATGCTTCAGTGATAAACTCGATGCCATCATTTCTAATATTAATAGATGGTAGATGGGGTATAAAATCATTTCCTAGCATAAAACATAATATTATAAAATCTCTTGAGAAATCGTAATTAGCATTATCTAGTTTTTTATTAACTTCTTGATATAATTCTGGTTCTAAAAACTCAGTATTATCTCTTAATTTATTAGTAATATAATCATTGTATGTTTTAATAACATTTTCTATTGATAGATAAGACAATGGTTCACTAACATCGTCTATTGATAATTTAACATCTTTGGAATTATTAAGATGTTGTTGTTCTCGTAATAGATAGATATTATTAATCTTTGAATATGCTCCCATTGCTAAAAAGATAAGATCAGCATCTAAACCATATATTACATGTTTTTGTGGTTGATCAGTTTGATGTGTTTTAATATATCTAATAATTTTATGTTCCCCTTCACCTTCTTGATTATAAGAAGAATAAACTATTTTTTTATTATTAGCAGCAAACTTTTGTAATTCTTGATCTAATTTGATCATAAAATCAGTTCCAGGAGTAATAACTATGTTTGACCATACTTGATTTTTGTTTAGTTTATATTTTTCATTAAGATAATCATTATATTCTTTATCTATAACTGATTTATAACGACGCTTTCTTTGTTGGTTGATTTTAGCAATAGGAGCAACACCATCAACTGCAATATAGATTAGCTTATTAGGATTTACATAGTTAATAATATAAGTTATATAATCAATAATTCGTTTAATCATAAGTTTTTCTAGTTTATCTATATCGGTTATATCATTGTATAATTTAAGTATTTCGAAACATTTTGGATGAAATAGACAATTTGCATCAAAGTATAGATTGTCTATGTTGTGCAATGCTTTTTGTATAATATTATTGTGTATGTTATTTTTCATTAACCATACAAAGAATCCAGGTACACCCATATATAACTAAGTTAACTAAATAATGTTTAAGTTAACTGGATTGTGTTTAAGTAAACTAGATTGTGTTTTAATTAAGTTATAAGTGTGAGTTTAAATTATAATAATATATAATTTCAATTTATTTCGTAATTAATATATATAGATTATGGATAATTTCGCAGAATTAGTTGGCGGTAAAAGACGCTCAAAGAAAGGCTCAAAAAAGAGCTCAAAGAAAGGCTCAAAGAAAATGATGTGGGGTGGCAAGAAACACTCATCTAAAAAACACTCATCAAAGAAGCACTCAAAGAAACACTCAAAGAAAGGCTCAAAGAGACACCAAAAACGTGAAATGCCAGAATGGATGGCACAAATGATGGAAGTCAAGAAGGCTGTTAAAGCTAAACACACTGGTATCACCGATGGTCCAGCCCTTACCAAAGTTGTATTAGAACAAATCAAATCAAAGGGTGGTGTTAAAGGTGCCATTGAAGCCCTCAAAGACATGTCTGAATCAGAAGTCAAATCTAAATTAGAAAAAATCAACAAAGAAATCGCTGCTAAACGTGCTGCCAAGAAAGCCAGCAGATCATAAATTAATTTATTAAATATATTCAATTAATATATTTAATTAATATGATGTCTAATAAAAGTTGATTTATTTATATATTGATTGATTAGATTAATACACTAGATTATTAAATACAATAACATACTAGTAACATGTCAATTTTTGGATCAGTAACTATCGAATCACTTAGTGAAAAACTAACATGTTCACAAGTATTTGAGTTAACAAATAAACTATCATCATTAGTACAAGAAAAAACTACAATGGCAAAAGCACAATCTGAATTAGCAAAATTAGAAACAGAAAAAATAAATAAAGAGATTTCACTTGCAAAACTAGTATCACTAAATAAAGAAATTGAATTAGCTAAATTAGAAACAATTAACAAAGAAATTATTCTTGCTAAATTAATTGAACCAATTAAAATACGAGAATTAGAAATAGAATTAGCTAAAGTTCAAGCAAATAAAGAAATTGAATTGGCTAAAATTCAAACAAATAAAGAATTTGCATTAGCTAATATTCGAAAAGAAATTAAACAAGAAGAACAAGATATGCCCACTGCTAAACGAGTTCGACTTGATTAAAAAATATTTTTTTTATTAAATATATCTAAAGACAACATATATATTTATTTATTAATTATTATAATGTCCTCTTCATTAATGCGACTTGTTGCAACAAATCAAATGAATGATTTTTTTCCAGTAAATTATACTGTCGAAATAGCTAAAATTACAGCTACATCTAATACATTATATACTATACCACAATATTCAGACTGTGTAATATTTGATGGTTTAGTTATACCAGAATCAGTAGATCTAAAAACTATTGAATACATTGAATTTAAAACAGATGATATTGTTTTATATAATATTCCTTTTGATGTAATACTTGCTGATTGTACTATTAAAACAGTATCAAACAATTATAATATTACTTTTCCAGATAACTTTATGAATTTTACTAATGATAAAACTCAACCATTAATAAAGAGTAAATTTAGACTACCTATTGTAGCATTAGAACCTGTTCATATTGTGATGAAATCTACTACAAATTTTGATTATCATATCATTGTAAATAATTTATGTTATCAACAAGAACCAAGACGTAATATGGCAACAGAACTTCTAGATTTTAATATATATCAATATCAACAAATTCAACTTGAAGCATCTGGAAATACAACACTACATGGTTCTAATGCTAAATTTATTTCTTCAGGATTTTATTTAAAACTAAATAGTCCACTAGTTGAATATGAAATAATTCATAATGGTCATCCATGTGGTCCAGTATCAAAAGAAATTATTGATTATTATTCTTTTCTAAAATATAGTAAAGATAGTACGTATATATACTATATTCCATTTAACTTTCTTGATAGTACAGACGGAACTGTTAATTTTACTCGTATTGATGTTAGTAAAATAAATATTAAAACAAAAAATAATGACAATACTGGTGTTATTTATATCAAAAATATTAATAGTTTATTAATAAAAAATAAAAAAGCTGTAATCCGATTTGTTAAACAAGCCGGATATCTTTATGAGATTCATTCCCTATAATTAATAACTTGAATTATATAATATATAATCTATTATATAATAAAAAATGAAATTAATAAGTGTCTATAATACCCATAGACAATTTTATATATCATCCTCTCGCCTGCCCCCGCCGTCATGAACTCCCAGTTCAAGACCGCCGCTGCTCGCGAGACTCGCGCTCCCCGCCCCCACGCTCCCCGCCCCGCGCAACCCGCGCAACCCGCGCCTACTCCCAATGTGGCCTCGTGCAAGTTCGCGATGACGTGCAACCGCGAAGACTGCACTTTCGCCCACCCCAACCCGGCTGCTGCTCTGGATTTTCGCCTGAACGCCAAGGTGAAGATGTGCCGCGCAGGTGACACGTGCAATCGTGCCGACTGCCATTTTGGCCACGCGTCACCCGCGCTGTTCACGCGCCAGTTCATCGAGCAGTGCCGCGCTTGGAAGGCTGACTTCGACGCCTGGAACCGCGCCGAGAACACGCCGCGGCGCCCGCGCGAACTCGCATTGACGCTCTACCTCCACACGCGTCAGGTCCCCCGGGATGCACACCCGTACATCTACCAGTGTATTGAGACCGCCGAAATGCTGATCGAGCATGAGAGCGACTCCACTGCGATGGACCAGTGCATTGCTGTCGCCGACGCTACTGCCGCCGAAGCCGCCGACGATTGCGACGACGACTGCGACGACGACTGCGACGACGACGACTTTGAGGCAGACGAGATTCTGGCAGACGAGATCGCCCGGGCATTCGATGCCCAGTTCTTCCAGACGTCCTGAATGTGTTTCTTTGTTTATCGTGTTCACAGAAAGGCCCACAAAATCACAACTTTATTTTTTTTATACGATATAATTTAATATTGTATAAATATTTAAAATACTCTACCTTCAGAATCATAAACATGATATTCAGTATCATTTAATATTTCTAAATACTGTAATCTTCTATTGTGATGTTTTTCTTTATGTTCTAAAAAGTGTCTATCAAATGTATCAAAAGCTGAACTACTGCCATTATCTACACGCCATATTTTTTCACCACATGTTCCATTGATATCTTTACTTAAAAGAAAAGATTGAGGAGTGTGACCAATTATCATTCTATCGATATTAAATATTTTTAAAACCTGAGATATATTATCAGTGCATTCTGGATTATCTATTGGTAAATTAGGTGGTAAACTGCCAAGAATTCTTGTCCAAAACATAGAATCTTGTGATCTAACTAATTCACTTACTTGATTTGTTTTAACTAATCCTAATAACCATTTTTTTATTAATATATTTATATTAATAAGATCCATATTACCTGTAAATTTTAATTGATTAACAAGTTTATCTATTATACCGGCATGAACAAATAAATTAGATCCAATAATAGCTGTAGCATTTCTTGTACAACCTAGAAACTTTCCAAACTTGTTACCTGGTTGAAATGCATGTTTTCTTGCTTCTTCACCATCTTCAAATTTTAAACCTTCTACTTTGTATTTTTTTAACATATTAGTTAGCCCTTTAAAAGATACATATTGTACTTCACCTAATGCATTTAATAATTCGTGATTACCAAATAGAGATATAACTGCTCCTCCTGCTTCTTCTGCTTGAGCATGTAAATTAGTAAATAATTGTAATATTTTAATATCTGAATCTTCATCTTCTTCTGGATCTATTGCTTTTGGATGATCACATGTATAAGTACCATTTGGTCGACATCTATCTACTTGATCACCAACTTGTACAACATGAGTATTACCACCAATCCATCTCATTTCGTATTCTATTTCGTCATGAGTAATAACTTCTGATACTGATATATCAACTTCTTCGCCATCTTTAACACCAATATCAACAACTTCACCATTATTATTATTTTCTTCTTGACCTATATCACGACTTTGTTTACGTCTGTGTTTTTTACTCAATCGTCTTTTACTACTACTTCTTCGCCCACCATTCATATTTTTTTTTATTGATCTAGTTCTGCTAACACTTCTTGATATTTTATTTTCTTTAACTATTTCAGCAACTTTAGCCATTTGTAATAATTTTACAGCCATTTCATAATCACCATGAATATCTCCAAATACAACTATTCTATCAGTTTTAGGATAAATAGATGGAACATAACTATAGTTCGAACAATGTTCTTTAAATTCGTTATTTTTAAAATTTTCTTCTGCATTATTTTCCATTGTGAATTATATATATAATTTATAATAGAAAAAGATTAAACTTTATTATTAAAACTTTATTATTAAATTGACTAAATTAAAAGTTATTATTAAAACTTTATTATTAAATTGACTAAATTAAAAGTTATTTAGTTAACTTATTGATAGATCTGCTAAATCCTGTTGGAAGTGGTGGAGTAATCTTATCATCTATTTGGATATTACCAATTTCTAATAATTTAGAATATTGTTCTGATTCATATATATTAGAACCTCTCATTATTGGATCTTCTAAATAAGTTTTTACTATTTCTATTTTTGATTTATAATATTTATCTATATCTTTATTATCTTCTTCTATTTGATTCTGTTGTATAACTTTATCGTTTTCTTCTTGAACATCTTTAAAATATTTATCAATATCTTCATTAGGCTTAACAACATGTGTATTGTATCTCATTTTTTGTTTCTCTGTTTTTTCTATGTAGTTATTAATCATATCAGATTGTTTATTTATTAAATTTTGTTGTTCTGTAACTATATTTTTTAATTGTTTCACATCTAAATTATCAACATTACTATTATTTGGTATTACTATATTTGATTTTGCACTAAATAATTCTTTTTTAAATCCAAATATATTTGCATGATATGTTAGTACTACTACTATTAATATAATTACTATGACAATATAAGTTTTAGGGTGCATTATATAATAACAATATATTAATATTATTATTATAAATAAAATATTTAACTAAATTGACTAAGTAAAAGTTAAATTAAAGTAACTAAATTGACTAAGTAAAAGTTAACTTAATAATAATTAAATTAACTTAATAAGAGTTAGTATTCAGCTAATGAGTCATTGGTTTCAGCGTAGCCAGTGTAACCATCTTTAGATAATCTTGATCCGCAAACATCGATGACTTCTTCGCTTGGACCTTGAGCCATAGCGATATTTTCGGCTGCTGCAAGTTTAGCTGGTTGTAAAGTATCACTGTGGGAAGCTTCGGCTGAAATATTGCTTAAATCTGATTCGATGCCAGTAACTTGAGTCATGTTATCTTCTTCAGCAAAAGTTACTTTACGTGTTTCTGCTGGTTCAACACTATTTTTAGCTGTTTCTGAAGCATCTCCATCAAAACCTTCTTTGCTATCAAAGCGTTTTAATACAAACATACCGAGTACTAAAACAATTGATGAAACAATTGCTACTTTGATATTTCTATTTGATACTAAATAAGCTAATAAGAATACATAGATTAATTTAACAATGTAGTTATTAAAGAGACCTGAAAATGATGGGCTTAATTTTGGAGCAGCTAATGGTGCATATAAAATTAAACCTACTAAGACAATGTTATAGAAATATTTGCTTGAAAAACCTTCAAGAAGTTTAGATAAAACGGATTCTGATTTATTTAAGGCACTTGATGTCCATGATTTAACAGATGATGATGATGTTGTTGTTGATGATGACATATATATAATTAAGTTAACAAATAAAAATAAAAAATAGTTAATTTAGTTAATTAAAAAAAATAGTTAATTTAAAAAAAAATTGATTAATAAAAATATTATTTTATATTAAAAAAATAATTATTATATAACTTATGAAGTGTTTAAAATATAAAGGTTATTATATTAAACGATCTGAATTATCACAAGACCAGATAAGCAAACTCAAAGATGATCTTACTGTTAAACCAAAACTAATTGAATTTGGTAATACAAAAGACGAAAATACTGATACAAGTAAATATAAAATATATAAACTTACTAAAAAATTTATCATAGTTCCTAAATATTATGGTATTAAACATTTTGGTGATATACCATTTAAACTTGAACCAATAAATAATCAAATAGAATTTAATGGTGAATTACGTGATTATCAAGTACCAATAGTTGATAAATTATTAACTCATTTGCATGAAAAAGGTGGTGGACTATTAAGTGTTCCATGTGGTCGTGGTAAAACTTCTATGGCTATTTATATTGCTCACAAATTAGGTGTTAAAACTCTTGTTATAGTTCATAAAAAATTTTTAGGTAATCAATGGAAGAAACAAATTAAACGATTCTGTAATGTTGATGCTGGAACTATTGCAGGAAAAGTCATAGATGTTAAAGATAAATCTATTGTTGTCGGTATGATTCAAAGTGTTAGTATGAAAGAATATGATGATGATGTTTTTAATCAATTTGGATTAGTTATCTACGATGAATCTCATCATTGTGCATCAAAAGTTTTTTCACAAGCTCTTATGAAAACATGTTGTAAATATACTCTTGCTCTTAGTGCTACTCCTTATAGAACAGATGGTTTAATAAAAGTTATGCATTGGTTTTTAGGAGAAACTATTTATCGTGAAAAACTAAGAATTAACAATCAAGTAGTTGCAAAGATATTTAATTATACTAGTAGTGATAAAAAGTTTGCTGAAAAAATATATGCATATGGTCCACAAAAAGGTCGACCTGATGTTGTTAAGATGATGGGTAATTTAGCAACTTTACAACAAAGAACAAATCATATAGTTAATATTATTAATGAAATAAGAAAAGATCCAGATCGTAAAATTATTATTCTTAGCAAATATGTTGATCATCTGAAAGCATTAAAAGAAGGTGTTGATAATTTAATTGCTCAAGATGTTGCTAATAATAAATTAGAACCAGATAGTATTAAAACAACTATGTATATTGGTGCTATGAAACAATGGCAAAGAGAAGAAGCTGAAGAAGAAGGAGATATATTTTTTGCAACAAATGATCTTGCTCGAGAAGGTTTAGACATAGAACGATTAAACACTGTTGTATTAGCAACTTCTCAAAAAGATGTTAATCAGTCAGTTGGTCGTGCTATGAGAAAACTTTTAGACAATGGTGATTTACGTCCTCTTATTATAGATTTTGCTGATAACTTATCATCTTTTAAGAATCATTGTCGACTGAGAACTAAATTTTATAATGAGTGTAAATATGTTGTAGAAGATTATAACATAGATGATGATAATATTACTGATCAAGATGATAATCCTGTAATTTTATCTGATTGTCTTAAAACAGCTCCAGTCGAATTAATTATAGATAATAGTGATGATGAAGATGATGATAAAAGAGATGATCCAGAAGATATTAAAGAACAAGATAAACAAGAAGAGAAACCTAAAAAAATTATCAAAGGCATAAATCCAAGAAAGAGAATTATTTAGATAATTAAATTTATTTATTTGCATTTTTGTCTTATCACTTTTTATTTTAATTTCTATAGAAATTAAAATAAAAATTGATTTTACAAATTAATATTTAATTTAACTAATATCTGATAATTAAAGATATTAATGTCATTAGTAAACAATCTATGGATTGAAAAATATAGACCTATTAAAATAGATGATATTTTGATAGATGATAATACACAAATAGAAATAAATAAAATTATTAAGAATAAAAATATACCAAATATGATATTAACTGGTACTCCAGGTATTGGTAAAACAACAACTCTATTATGTATTGCTCGTAAATTATATGGTAAATATATGGGTGACGCAGTATTAGAACTTAATGCATCAGATGAGAGAGGTATTAAATTAATTAATAGTGGAGAACTAAATACTTTTTGTACTCAGAAACTGCCTTACTCAGAAGAAGATTTTAAACATTATGCAAATCACAAATTAATTATCTTTGATGAAGCTGATAACATGACAGAAAAAGCATTACCTATTATTAGTATTCTTATGGATCGATTTCATGCATCTACTCGATTTGTATTTACTTGTAATACATCATCTAAAATTATAGAATCTATTCAATCTCGTTGTAAAATTATTAGATATACTCGTCTGAGTATAGAAAAAATATCTGATCGTCTTGAAATTATTTTAAAATTAGAGAAAATTAAATATAATAAAAAAGCTCTCAATGAAATTGCTCAATTATCATCTGGTGATATGCGAGCAGCTATTAATCTACTACAATTAGTTGCTGACAGATATAAAAATGTATCTATTGAAAATTTGCATATATTATGCGAATCCCCATCACATACTGTAATATCAGAAGTATTACATTTAATTAAAACAAATATTAGTAAAGCATTAATTAGAGTATTTGAACTAAAAGAATCTGGCTATAGCGTCAACGACATATTTGTAGGATTCTTTAACTATTTCAAATCTCCAAATAGTAATATAGATGATAATTTTAGAATGAATGTATTGTTAGTATTATCAGAGTATTTATATAATATATCTAAATATGCCGATACAGATATTAATTTAACTAGTTTTGTTTTGGACTTGTCCAAAATAGCTTAAATATTATTTGCGCTGTTTTAGATTTGTCCAAAATAGCTTAAAAATCTTTTTTTTAGTTAACTTAATGATTTAGTTAATAATTCTTTAAAATTAATTTTTTTATTATGTTTTGATTCATAAATGTTAAACAATAAAGCCAACATGCCGATGCTAGCCATTATATGTATAGTTGCATGCCATTTGTGCCATTTGTTACCAGTTGTAAAAGTTAATTGTGCTATTATATAAATATATACTATATAAATAAAGCACACCCAATAGATTATTAAATATTTTGTTATTCTAGGTTTTTGTTTTAATGCAATATACATAGAAAATAAAACAAGTACATGTGCTAAAAATTTATCAATAAAACTTATAACTTTTTTTAATCTATGTCTTCTATTAATACTACCATGATATAAAATAGATGTACAACATAATACATATAATGGTATTGCAAACCAATGATTAACTAAATATGATATATATGATAAGATTCCAAAACTTATCGATGAATAATATGTTAATAGCATATATTATATTGTTTGATAAAAAAAATGAAAATTAACTATTAAGTTAACTAATATATATAACTAAGTTAACTAACTAACTAAGTTAACTAAACAAACAATTAAGTTAACTAAATAGCAAGTTATGGATCTTCTCAAAGACTACAAAATCATTAACGATAATATTCATGGATCTATTACTCTATCTAGATTGGCATGTGCTATTATAGATACCCCAGAGTTTCAGAGATTAAGATATATTAAACAATTGTCTACTTGTTATTTTGTGTTTCCTAATGCTGTTCATACAAGATTTGAGCATAGTCTTGGTACATATCAAATATGTAAAAAGATGTTATATAATTTAAAAAAGAATTCTGATAAAAAAGAGTTGAATATTATTTACGATATTCCAGAATTAAAAGAGCGATTTGTTGTAAATAGATTACTTCGATTTAATGATTATATTGATGATCATTTAGATGATTTTATCATTGAGTTAGTATGTATTGGTGCACTATGTCATGATTTGGGTCACGGACCATTTAGTCATCTATTTGATGATAATTTTCTGAAAAATAAAACAAATATTCAAGAAGAAAATAAATATCACGAACATCGATCGTGTAAACTATTAGAAAAGATTATTAAAGAAAATAAAATTTTTGATAATGTATTTTTTGACGGTGATCTTCAATTTATATTTAATATTATTAATCCTGATCCAAATATTCATACAGATTGGATCTATCAAATTGTATCAAATAGTTTAAATAGCATCGATGTTGATAAATTTGATTATCTTACACGAGATTCTCAGATGTTAAATATTAATATTTCTTTTGATTATAAAAGACTGATAGATAACGCTATGGTTATTAATAATAAAATCTGTTATCCCAAAAAAGTAGACTATGATATTATTAATTTGTTTCAAACAAGACATTATCTACACAAAAAAGTATATTCTCACAAAATAGTAATATCGAGTTTATTACTAATTTTAGAATTACTTGACGCTTTCGATAAGATAACTAATTTTACACAATCAGTTGATAATCTAGATGAGTTTATTAAATATACTGATGATTATATTATTAATGTTGCTCAATATATGACTCTAAATAATCAAAATTATGATCAAAATATTATAAATAAAATAAAATATGTATTAAGTTGTATTGATCAACACAAATTTTATCAACTAATTTATTCTAATTATATTGATCCAGAATCTTATGATGATATATTTTATGATAATAATATACAACAAGAAGGTATTATTAAATTTGAGAGTGTTATAGGATTTATTAGTGGTAAGAAAAATAATCCACTTAATTCTGTCTATTTATATAGATCAAAAGATCCGTATAATAATTTAGAAATTCTTACTGATACGGAAATTGCTAGATTGCTACCTAGTAATTATCAGGAAAAGTTAGTAATGATTTTTAAGAAATAGATATTTTTTATTAAGTTTTTTTTTATTCAAGAAATTTTTTCATAACAATAATAACTGACCCCATATTAATCTCAACTTCAAAACCTAATATTAATTTTAAAGCCATACAAATAATTACATTTTCATAATCTTTATTATTAACATCAACATAATCTTCATTTGTTAATAAATATGAAAAACTATAATTTATATTAGGAGCTATTATATCTTGAACTAATAAGTTTTTTATTTTAATTGCTATTTGATATTGAGGACTATTAATAATTTCATTTGTAAATAAATTTTTAATTTCTTCAAAATTAGACATATATATAATATAATTATATTAAATATTTTTTTATAAATAAATTAATTTAATAGTCGCATAAACATTTCTATTTGTTGATGATGAATTATAACCCATAAAAGCGAAAGTTTCTCCTGCTTTAAATATACGCCCAATGCATCCATATTCACCGCCACCCACTCTATAATTATTTATATTTGTAAAATACATATAAGATACATAAACAACTTCTCTATTGCCGAATTCGTCCCAAACATTTAAATAATAATAATCATTTGCAGTTGATAAAACGGCATCCATATTTACTATCATTGCTATACAATTATTTGGTACTGTATAAATTGCATTATTATAACAATATCTCCAATTTGCAAAAGAACAAGTCGCTAGGGTAAATGCTGTTGCACTGCTTAAAGTTATAAATAAATTTTCGCTATTATCAAATGGGACGGCTCCTTGATTAATTACTTTAAAATTATTAATACATACTATATTTGATATTAAAGGAACCGTTGCAATTGTAGAGGTTGCACTTGAGGTTGCTGTCGCTGTTTGTTCGTTTCCTAATGCGTCAATATATTCATATTGGATAGTTCTTTGTCTTCCGTTACTATTAAATAACCAATAACTTTTATTTGCGTTTGCTTTACCCCAAATATAAGCATTAACACTAATACCAGAACCTTGACCTGCTAATAACATATTAGCAACGGCGCTATTGTTAATACCCGACATTGCCAACATTTTAATTTTAGGCATAATTTGATATGTATTTAAACCTGTTGCATTATAACCTAATAAAGGATTTGTTTGATTAATTGGATTACCTGAAGCATCCGTTGTAGGTACATAATTAGTTGTAGAACCATTTGCTACATGAACATCTAAAGCTTGACTAGCACCATCCAATGTTGTAGTTATTAATGCTCTACTATTAGTTGCATCTTTTGCATATAAACTTGCTGCTGTATCAAGTGATCTTACACCAGTTGCTGGAGCGCTTGTTGTTACTGTATTGCCTGTTGTATCATATAGAACATTTTTAAGTGCACCAGTTGCTCCACTAGTCAAAGCAGTTATATTATTACCAGCACTATCTTTTATATTTGCTGTACCACTTGATATATTAACATTTAATGCATTACTTGTACTATTTATTGCATTACCAGAATTATCTTGTAATTTTACTGTTACTGTTCCTGATACTGGTTGAGTAGTTTGCCAAAAAGTACCTGTTACAGGAATACTTGCATTTTTAACATTAACATCTAAAGCTCCTGTTGTATTTGTTATCGCTGTTCCACCACTATTTATATTTATTTCTTGTCTACCCGACGAATCACCTTTAATTGGTGCATATGTTATACCACCAACGTATACTTGTGGTGCACTTTGTATAGCATATGCAGCTGCATTATAACTATTATTTAATGGTAAATTAAAAACATCTAGAGCTTTACTACCTACACCTACAGCTGTTGATGTTAATGCATTACCAGTTGATGCATCATAAATTGCTGTTTTTAATGCACCTGTTGCACCACTAGTTAAAGCAGTTATATTATTACCAGCACTATCTTTTATATTTACACTACCAACTGTAATACTTCCACTAGTTACATTTACATCCAGAGCACCTGCTGTACTAGTTAGTGCATTACCTGAGTTGTCTTGTAATTGTGATTTAACAGTACCTGATACTGGTTGCGTAGCTTGATAAAAAGTGCCTGTTACTGGTATACTTGTATTAGTAATATAACTATTTAATGCATTACTTGTACTATTTATTGCATTACCAGAATTGTCTTGTAATTTACTTGTTACAGTACCTGATACTGGTTGCGTAGCTTGATAAAAAGTGCCTGTTACTGGTATACTTGTATTAGTTACATGTACATCTAATGATTGATTAGATCCATCTAACGTTGTTGTTAATAATGCTCTTGAATTAACACCATCTGTTGCATATAAACTTGCTGATGTATCTAGTGATGTGATACTTGTTGCCGGAGTACTTGTAGTTACAGCGTTACCACTAG
>JACCDO010192509.1_pt1 | contig 66330 bp, 43 predicted proteins | sample 7446101 | NCBI WGS metagenome assembly JACCDO01 (sample SAMN15323440, study PRJNA562643) | freshwater metagenome | isolation source: river surface water | place: USA:Blue River Watershed | collected 2017-08-16 | reverse complement strand
CCGGGCGGCATCGCGCGCGGCGGCGGCGTGGAGCGGGAGCGGGGCGGTCACTCCTCGCCGTCCCAGTAGTCGGCGGCGGTGACGCGGAAAAAGGAACGCGGGGAGCGGAGGCCCCATTTGCCGGAGTCGGGATAGTGCCAGTATTCGACGGGGGCGTTATCGGCGATCAGCAGATACTCGAGTGGCTCGCGGTCGCTGGCGTTGGCGATCTGGTGCGGTTCGCCGGGGGGATGGAGGATGACGTCGCCGGCGACGAGCGTGTGCGTCTCCGTGCCGGCGCGCACGCGGGCGGTGCCGGACTGGATGAGAAACAGTTCCCATTCGGCGGCGTGGCTGTGGAACGGGCAGCCGCACTCGCCGGGCAGAAGGCGGTTGAGCTCGAGGTCGAACGGGTGGCCGCCGAGGCCGACGGGGGTGTGGCGTTTCGCCCCGAGGGCGATCGAGACCTCCTTGCTGGAGCCGCGGAATTTTTTCTGCGGTGAGGCGAATTCTTCCCACGGGAGCGCGTCGACGTGGAGGAGGCGCTGGGCGAAGGGCGTGGGCGCCGGCGGCGGCGGCGTGCCGGAAGGCTGGTAGGGCGGGGCGTCGGGCAGCGGTGTTTCCTCGCCGTCGAAGTAGCCGGTCTCCTGCATGCGGAAATATTTCCCGGGCGGGCGGAGGCCCCACTTGCCGGAGTCGGGATAGTGAAAGGCGTCCATCACCGGGTTGTCGGCGACGATGAGAACCTCGACCTCGGCGGAGCTGCGGTTGAGCAGCTGGTGCGGCTCGCCGGGCGGATGCACGAAGACATGTCCGGCGGAGACGGGGTGCGTCTCGGCGCCCGCGCGGACGGTGGCGGTGCCGGCGAGGATGAAGAACAGCTCCCACTGGGCGACGTGGCGGTGAAAGGGGCAGATGGCGGCGCCGGCGGGCACGCGGCGGATCTGCACATCGAACGGATGGCCGCCGCACCACGGGCCGCCGTTGCGGATGCCGCCGAGGGCGAGGGAAATGTTGCGGCAGAAGGAGTGGAACTGGCGGCGGGGGGAGTGTTGTTCCTCCCAAGGCAGGGCGGGGACGTGGGTGCGGGCCATGCGGGAAGGCAAAGGCGGAAACCGGGGAAAGAAGAAAGCAGAAACCGGGACGGACCGACCAACGTGACGGGGCGCGGGCGGTGGCGGCCGCGGAAAATTACGCGCGCGCGGGCGTGCATTTCGCTCAAGTCGGAGACGCGCGGAGACGATAGAAGAAGTGTCCGCCGGTTCTTTCAGGAAAAAAACTCCAGGCATCCTACCTCGTATATGCCTACGCGCCCGCCAACCAGTAGTCCCGCTCCCCTCGTGGAGGTCGAAGGTGACGAAGGCAGGGCGCTAGGGATTGGCCACCGAATTGGTCAACCAGCCTGAAGGAACCGGCGGCCAAATTTTCCCCGGCCGCCCGCCGTGCGGCGCACGGCCCGGCGGTCAGAACAGAAGAAAGCACGCCGACATGATGGCCGTGGGCGCGAGCGCCCCGAGCAGCAGGCCGAGCGGCGAGACACCCGACGGAAAGTAGCGCTGGAGGATGGCCTGGCCGGCAGGATTGGGGGCGTTGGCGATGACGGTGAGGCCGCCGCCCGTGACGGCGCCGGCGACGACGGCGTATTTGAGTTCGTCGGTGAAGCCGGGCACGAGCGTGGCGAGGTAGGTGATCGCGGCGTTGTCGTTGAACGCGGTGAGGATGGTGGCGCCGGCGAAGAGCGGGATCTCGTCGAGGCGTTTCAGCACGGGCTCGATCCACCAGCCCTGCAGGCCGCCGTGGACGACGAGGCCGGCGAGGAAGAAGCCGACGAGCATGGGCGCTTTCAGGTCGACGCGGCCCTGGTGGTGCGCGGTGGCCTGGGTGAACGCGAGGAAGAACAGGAAGCCGCCGATGAAGAGCGGCGGGTAGTGCGCGACGAACACGGTGAACGCGAGAAACAGCAGCTGCACGACGGTGATCCACGCGGGGACATCGGCGCCGCGCGCGCCCGGGGCGGCCTCGCCTGCCGCGCGGCGGGTGGCTTCGAGCCGGGCGAGTTCGCGCCGGAAGACGGCGTAGTAGAGCGAGGTGGCGATCACGATCCCGAGCACGGCCTTCCAGCCGAAGTGCACGAACATGAACGGCGTGTCCCAACCCCACGGGCCCGCGACCATGAGCACAGGCGGCGCGGCGAAATGGGTGAGCGTGCCGCCGACGGAGATGTTGACGAAGAGCAGGCCGATCGTGGCGTAGGCGAGACGCGGCGAGGGCTTGAGGGTGTAGAACTGACGGGCAAGCAGCAGGGCGCCGATCGTCATCGCGGCGGGCTCGGTGATGAACGAGCCGAGCACGGGCGCGACGATGAGGATGGCGAGCCACCACGCGCCGGCGGTGCCGCGGCCGAGCGAGGCGACGCCGCGGAGACACGTTTCCGCGAAGCGGAGGACGGGCCGCGTGCCGGCGATGGCCATGATGACCACGACGAACATCGGCTCGGTGAAGTTTACGCGCTGGCCGATGTAGTCGACGACGGTGGGCCAGCCGTGAAACCACGCGATCGCGCCGGCGAGGGCGACGACCCAGATGCCGAAGACGGCTTCGACTTCGCCGAGGAAGTGGAGCAGCTGGCCCTTGAAGCTGACTTCGTCGGGTGTGCCGTCGTCGTCGGCATCGGTGGCCGGGCCGGCGGAGCGGCGTTGGGCCGCGAGCCGGCGGGCGTGCTCCTCTTCGGCGACGTGCGCCCAGTGGCGGAACTTGGCGGTGAGAAACGTGTGGCAGATCGCGGCGAGGAAGATGAGCGAAGCGACGAGGTTGAACGGTTCGGCGGCGACGCGCGCGGAGAGGAGCGAGAGCAGGGAGGCGTCGGCGGCGTCGGCGTAGCGCGCGAGCGGCACGGGAAGCACCGGGGCGGCGGCGGGGGCCGCGGCCACGAGCGCGCCGGTGCCGGCGAGCAGGAGGCAACCCTGCAGCAGCCAAGCCGGGGCGAGGCGCGGGCGGCGATGCGGCGTAAAGCGACGTGGCGACGGAGCGGAGTGAAACGGAAGCGACATGGCGGAGCCCGGGTGAGTGAGTGACGACGTGGACGAAATGGCGGCCCGACCATTTCCGAAACCTTCGGGGCAACCCCCGAACCCGCGCGGAACGTGGGTGGCGGGGCGGCGGGGCACAAGGCAGATTCGGCGCCGGTTGTGCAACGGGGTGCGGGCAACACGCGGGCCGCGTGGGCGGGAAAGTCCAGGTTTTGCTCTGCACTCTGGACTCCCGGGGCAGGACGGCATCGATTCGCCTCCCGCGCTCTCCCGCATGTCCCGACTTCGCTTCTCCCTCGATCGCACCGCCTCCGGATCAAAGGCGCGGGCGGGGCGTTTCCAGACGGCGCACGGGGAGGTGCTGACGCCGGTGTTCATGCCGGTGGGCACGCAGGCGACGGTGAAAGGGCAGACGGTGGAGTCGCTGCGGGCCGCGGGTGCGCGTGTGCTCCTGGCCAACACGTATCATTTGCTGCTGCGGCCGGGGCCGGAGGTGTTTCGCAAATTCGGCGGCATCCATCGGTTCATGAACTGGGATGGGCCGGTGCTGACGGACTCGGGCGGGTTTCAGATTTTCTCGCTCACCGCGGACTGCGCGATCGACGAGGACGGGGCGCGGTTTCGCAGCTACGTCGACGGGACGCCGTGCGTGTTGTCGCCGGAGTCGAGCATCGCGATGCAGCGGGACATCGGCAGCGACATCATGATGGTGCTCGACCAGTGCATCCCGGCGACGGCGCCGCACGCGCAGGCCGAGGCGGCGATGGCGCTGACGCACCGGTGGGCGCGGCGCTCGCTGGCGGCGCGCGGGGATTCGCCGCAGGCGCTTTTCGGCATCGTGCAGGGGGCGTGTCACCGGGATCTGCGCGAGCAGAGCGCGCGTTTCCTGGCGGAGCTGCCGTTCGACGGGCTGGCGATCGGCGGGCTGGCGGTGGGCGAGACGCAGGCGGAGCGGGAGGAATTTACCGGACTGGTGACGGAGTTTCTGCCGGCGGACCGGCCGCGGTATCTCATGGGCGTGGGCACGCCGGTGGACATTCTCGAAGCGGTGCACCGGGGCGTGGACATGTTTGACTGCATCATCCCGTCGCAGGTGGCGCAGCGCGGCATCGCGTTTACGTCGCACGGCAAGATCCGCTGCCGGCGTCAGGTCTACAAACTCGCCGAGGAGCCGCTCGATGCGGCGTGTGGCTGCGCGACGTGCCGGAGCTATTCGCGTGCCTACCTGCATCATCTGGTGAAGGCGGACGAGCTGCTCGGGTGGCATCTGCTCACGCAGCACAATCTCGCCTTCTATCACCGGCTCATGCGGGAGATCCGGGCGAGCATCGTGGCGGGGACGTTTCCGGAGTATTACGCGGCGAAGCGCGTGGAGCTGGTGCGTTCCGACGAGGACAATCCGGCCGATCCGGCGGGGAAGCCGAAGGTGCGGCGGCCGCCGCGGTGCGGGGATTTCGAGGTCGTGCGGAATCCGCAGGGATTTCACAGCATCCGGCAGATCAGTTCGGGGGAGGTGATGCACTCGGTGAACCGGCCGAGCGACGAGGCGCATGCGCTCTATATCGCGCAGTCGCGGCTGGCGGAGCGGCTCGGGCGGGCGGGCGGCGCGGTGGATCACGCAGCCGACGAGGAGGCGCTGACGATCTGGGATGTGGGGCTCGGCGCGGCGTCGAACGCGATGGCGGCGGTGGGGTGCTGGGAGGCGGCGCGGGCGGAGCGCGGAGCGGAGGCGCTGCGGCGGTTGCGTGTCGTGAGCTTCGAGCGCGACCTTGATCCGTTGCGGTTGGCGACGCGGAAGTCGGGGCTGTTTCCCCACGTGCAGCATCCGGCGCCGACGGCGCTGCTGGCGCACGGGCGGTGGAGCGATGCCTCGGGGCGGCTGACGTGGGAGCTGGTGGCGGGGGATTTTCTCGCGCACCTGGACGCGGCGCCCGTGCCGGACCTGATTTTCCACGATCCGTTTTCGGCGAAGAGCGACGGGGCGTTGTGGACACCGGCGGTGTTTGCGCGGATGCGGGCACGGTGTGCCGGCCGGCGGGTGGAGTTGTTCACGTATTCGGCGTCGACGGCGGTGCGGGCGGCGCTGCTGCACGCGGGGTTTTCGGTGGCGGAAGGCGTGGGGTCGGGTCCGAAGGAGAGCACGACGATCGCGTTTCTCGCGGGCGAGCGGTCAGGGGGCGAGGGGCGCGGGAGTGCGCGTGAGGCGGGCGGGGTGCCGTTGCCGACGCCGCTCGGGGCGGCGTGGCTCGCGCGGTGGCGGCGGAGCGGGTCGCGGTTTCCCGCGGGGCTGTCGGCGGAGGAGCAAGCGGCGTTTGCGGCGCGGATCGAGGGGCATCGGCAGTTTGCGGGGAAGGCGGGAGCAGATGATTGACCGCGGATGGCGCGGATGACGCGGATCAAGCCCATGGCGACGGTGATGAGGGGTGGAAAGAACTGCGGATCGAGGCGTGGGGGCAGCGATGGAGGGGGCGGGAGTGATCGCGTCGGAGCGACGGCTGGACGTGGGTGGCTTGGGGCTCGCGTGGGTAGGGGGATGACGTAGTCACGGAGGCGCATGAGCGTGGACATGGTGCGGCCGCGATTGGCGGCGATCGATTTGGATGGGACGTTGCTCGGCCCGGATCTGCGGATCGGGCCGGAAAACCGGGCGGCCGTGGCGCGACTGCACGCGGCGGGCTGCACGGTGGTGCTGGCGTCGGGGCGGCATCACGCCTCGATGCGGCCGTATGCGGAGCAACTGCCGGAGGTGGCTTGGCTCGTGTCGTGTCAGGGCGGCGAGGTTGCGGATGTCGCGCGTGGGCGCGTGCTGGCGCAGAATTTTCTCGCGCGGGCCGAGGTCGAGCGGGTGGCGGCGCTGCAGGTCGCGCTGGGCGTCGGCGCGGTTTACTACTCGGCGGAACGCGTGTTGAGCCACCGGGTGACGGAGGAGGAGCTGGCGTTTTATCGGGCGCTGACGGGGCTGGATCCGCGGCCGGTGACGGCGGCGGATTGGGCGCGGGGCGACGTGCTGAAGAGCGTGTGGATCGGCGAACGCGCGGTGATCGATGCGCTGGGCGCGGAACCGCGGCTCGCGGGCGCCGGCGTGCCGCAGGTGCGGACGCATGTGCGGCTGCATGAGTTCATGCCGGCGGGTGTGAACAAGGCGACGGGGCTGGCGGCACTGGGGCGGCACCTCGGCGTGGCGGCGGCGGCGGTGGTGGCGTTTGGCGATGCGGACAACGACGTGCCGATGTTCCGCTGGGCGGGGCAGTCCTATGCGATGGCGCACGGGTGGGCGTCGGCGCGGGAAAATGCGAAACGCGTGGCGCCGGCCGGCGCGCCGGAATCGGCGTTGGCGCGGGCAGTGGACGCGTTGTTGGGCGCGTGAAACGGCCGCGCGGAGGAGGGGCACGCATTTCACGTATTACGTGAAATGCAGATGGGGAGCGCGGGCGTTTTCCCTCGGAGGAACGGGGTGGGGAGGAGGGGTGGCTTTAATTTGGGAGTTGAGATCGGAAATCTTCGGTCGAGGGGGCGCGGAGATTGTCACGTAATAGGTGACAAAGGAGTGGGCGTGGGCGGTGAGGAGGGTAACGGTGGGGGCATGACGAAACGCATGTGGTGGGGGAGTGGAGCGGCGCGGGTGGCGCCGGTGGTGGTGCTGCTCATGGGCGCCGGTGCGGTGCGGGCGGCGGAGCAGACGTGCGTATTCTGCGAAATCGCGGCGGGGAAGGGCGCGGCGGAGGCGAGTGTGGTGTATCGCGACGAACGCGTGGTGGCGTTCATGGATCGGGCGCCGCGCAATCCGGGGCACGTGCTGGTCGTGCCGCGCGAGCATGCGGACGATGCGCTCACGGTGCCGCCGGCGACGCTCGGGCATCTGGTGCAGGTGGCGCAGCGGATCGCGCGGGCGATCGGGCGGACCGATCTCAAGGCGGAGGGCTTCAACCTGATCTCGAACAACGGCAAGGCGGCGGGGCAGACGGTGTTTCACCTGCACCTGCACGTGGTGCCGCGCTTTGCGGGTGAGTCGGCGACGGCGGCGGCGGGTGAGCCTCGGCCCGTGCGACCGGCGGAGGAATTGGCGGCGATCGCGGCGAAGATTCGGGCGGCGTTGGCGCCGTAAGGGCGGGTGGGGTGGCGGGCCGCGTGGCCGCGAGCTTCAAAGCTGCCGGGCGAGGTGCGCGCGTTCGCGGGGCGAGAGTTTCGGCAGGAGCGCGAGGATACGGGTGAGCGCCGACGACGGTGCGGGGTCGGCAGGGGCGACCGGCGGCGAGCTCGGCGTGACGGCGGGGAGCGGATCGGCGGGGACGACGATGAAGCCGCCGGTGGGATCGCCGTAGGCGTGGTGGCGGCCGGCGGCGAGCGCGCGGGCGGCGAGGGCGCAGAGGGTGGCGTCGATCTCGTCGATGCCGGTGAGCGCGGTGACGTCGATGCCGGCGTGCTGGAGCAGGGCAGTGCGGCGGGCGAGTTTGCCGCGGGCGGAGACGTGTTCGCCGGCGAGCACGCAGGCGACGGCCTGCGGGAAGGACTCGACGGTGCAGCGGGCGCGGGTGGCAAGGGTGCCGGTGTAGAGCGGGAAGTCGGGCGCGAGGGCAGTGTAGAGTTCCTGGCCGGCAAACATCCACGTGTAGAAGGCGTGGCCGCGGGCGCGTTCGACGGTGGGCGTGGAGAAGCAGGAGATGCGGTCGGCGGCGAGTTCGCGCTCGGCGGCGCGCGCGGGCTGGCCGTGGATGCGCCAGCGGCAGGGGGCGTCGACGGCGACGATGCGGGCGTCGACGTCGCGGCACCAGCGGGCGATGGCGGTGGCATCGGCGGACTTGAATTTGGCGTGCAGCGCCGAGTCGCGCAGGGCGACGGCGTGGTAGCCCTTGCGGGCGGCGCCGACGTCGATGCCGACGAAAATCTGGGACGTGAGGCTAGGCACGGGGTTGGCTCTCAATCGCGCCACGAAGTCGTTGTCGACGTGGATTCGAGTCCACGCCGATTTTCGTGAACGCCCCCGCGGTCAGTGACCCCGTCGAGACGCTCGCGCGCTGCGCTGCGTCACCCGTGCTTCCCGGTTTTGGGTGGGTGCGATGCGAGACGGCGAAACGAATCCCGGGAGACCGGTGAGCCGCGGATGGCGCGGGGGATGCGGAAGGAGCTTCCGGGCGAAGGCCCGGGGGGCGCTCCGCACGCGCGAAGTGAGTGCGGGCGCGGAGCGGGTTGTGTCAGAAGCGGCCGGTGACGCCGAAGGTGACCGTGGTGCCGGGGTAGTTGTAATACTCCATGTTGTCCTCGGTGCCGCGGTAGCGGCGTTGGGGCACGTTGGTGAGGTTGTCGATGTCGACGGTCACGGTCACGGACGGGCGGACCTGATAGGAGAAGCCCAGGTTGATGAGCGTGCGGTCGAGGCGGTAGAGGTTCCGCGCGGGGCTGGTGGCGCTGTAGGCGGTGAGGAAGGTGCTCGCGTAGTTGACGAGGAGGCGGGTGCTGAAGCCGCGGTAGCGCCAGCTGAGGCTGGCGTTGGCGGTGCGGGGCACGAAGCCGGCGACCTGGCCGGAGCCGCGCGAGCCGGTGCCGCCGTAGTTGCCGTGGGTGTCGAGCACGGTGTAGTTCACGAGGCCGGAGAGGCCCTTCAGGATACCGGGGAGAAACGTGAACTGCTGCTGGTAGCTGAACTCCCAGCCCTGCACGACGGCGTTGCCGGCGTTGGCGGTGGTGAGCGTCGTCCAGCCATCGTATTCGCCGTTGTAGCCGTTGTTGGGTCCGGAGCCGATGGTGCCGGAGTCGATGCCGCTGACGATGTAGTCGCGGATGTCCTTGTGGAACCAGCCGACGGTGAGATTGCCGACGGGTTCGAAGTAATACTCGAGGGTGGCGTCCCAGTTGGTCGCGGTCTGCGGGAGGAGCGACGGGTTGCTGATGGTGATGGTGCGGTTGTTTTCGTTGGGCGTCTCGGCGGGGGCGAGGTTGCCGAACGGCGGGCGGCCGAAGCTGGTGGACCAGCTGAGGCGGGTCTTGAGGTTGCTGGTCCAGTCGTGCCACGCGTGGATGCTTGGGAAGGACTTGGTGTAGTCGCCGGTGATGAAGCGGCGGTTGTTGGCGTAGTCGCGGGTGGCGGTGCCGACGGGGTCGGAGGTCTGTTCGGCGGCGGTGCTGAGGCGGCGGGCGCGGACCCAGCCGTCGGCCTCGTTTTCGGTTTTCTCCCAGCGGACGCCGCCGAGGAAGCCGGTGCGGCCGAGCCAGCCGTCGCGGCCGAGTTTGCCCTGCGCCATGGCGTAGGGGGCGGTGACGGTTTCGACGACGTCGCGGTAGCTGGTGTATTTGGTCGTCTCGCGGAAATAGAGATCTTCGCGCCAGAGGGCGGGATCGATGACTTCGCGGGCGCGGATGAACCAGGAGGCTTCCCACTGCGGGATGTTCCGGCCGGTCATGCGCCGGTCCATCGTGAGCAGATTGGGATCGTGGGGCAGCGGGCCGGTGCCGGTGTAGCTCCAGCGGCGCGAGGCGCTGCGGACGCCGACGTGCTGTTCGCGCCAGTGGACGCCGGTCTTGGCGAAGACGGGGGCTTTGATGGGGAGCGTGTAGCGGAGATCGACGCGGCCTTCCTTCACCTCGTGGATCTGTTTGTCGTTCTGATTGGAGAGGCCGTTGGCGGTCGGGCGGTAGTTGGCGGGATTGGTGAAATCGTTGCCGCCGTTGGGCAGGAATTTCGGGAAGAGGTCGGACTCGGTGCGGTCGAGGATCCAGCCGGTGTTGGAGATGCGGTTCACGAGCACGCCGCCCTCGCCGTTGCCGATGTTGATATGGGTCTGGGTGTAGCGGGCGTTGGCCTCGATGAAGAGTGCGCCCTGCTGGTGTTCGACGCCGAGATCGACGCGGCGGAGGCGGTTGAAGAAGTTGTTGGGGCCGGTCATCGTGACGTCGATGACGGACGCGGGGACGGGGCGGATCGTCGTGATGCGGGACGTGTAGCCGGGGACCACGGCGGACGTGGTGGTGTTGGGCACGGTGTCCTGATTCTGGCCGTTGGTGAAGGCGCGGACGTTGTATTGGCGGCGGTAGACTTCGCTGTGGTCGATGTAGGTGGTGAGGAGCGAAAGCTTCGTCGTCGCGGTGAGCCGGTAGTCGGCCTTGGCGGTGATGTTTTTCTGGCGGCGGTGATTGTAGAGGTCGCTGGTGAGGTAGTCCCAGACGAAGGCGGGGCCGGTGGCGGTGTTCTGGAAATCGCGCTGGGTGAAGAACGAGCCGATGGCGGTCTCGCTGTTGAAGAGCGTGACGGAGACGCCGAGGTTGCGGGAGCCGCCGAAGGCATCGAAGACCTCCTGGTAGCCGAGGTTGGCGAGGCCGTGGAGCCGGCGGTCCTCGCGGATGGGGATCTGTTGGGTGAACGAAGGCGCGAGCCGGGCGGAGAACGTGTAGGTGATGCGGCGCTTCTCGCGCATGCTGAGCGGGGAGCGGCTCTTGAAATTGATGGTGCCGCCGAGGGAGTCGGCGCCCTTGTCGGGGGTGTGGCCCTTGATCAGCTCGACCTGCTCGAACATCGCGCCGGTGATGTTGTTGACGAAGATCGAGCGGCCCATGCCGCCCTGACCGGTCATCAGGCCGCCGTCCATGGTGACCTGATTGAGGCCCGAGCTCATGCCGCGGACGGTGAAGCCGGAGAGGTTTCCGCCGGCGTCGAGTTCGCCGTAGATGCCGGGGAGCCGGATGGCGACTTCGCCGGCGTTCATGTTGGGGAGATTGCCGAAGGAATCGGTGGCGGCGATGTTCCGGAGGTTCTCGGAATTGCGGTAGGCGGTGATGGCGGCGGCGTCGCCCTCGCGTTCGCCGGTGACCTTGAATTGTTCGAGCCGGTAGATGCCGGTGGTGAGGTCGAAGTTCTGCACGGCGCGTTGGCCGGCGGCGACGGCGACCTGGCGGCGGACGGGGTCGAGGCCGATGTAGGTGACGACGATCTCGTGCGTGCCGGCGGGCACGCCGCCGAGCACGTAGCTGCCGGTGTCATCGACGAGCGCGGAGAGCTGGAGCGCGGGGAGCTCGACGCGGGCGCCGCCGAGGAGATTGCCGGTGGCGGCGTTGCTGACGGTGCCGGTGAGCGTGCCGGCTTCGGCGGCGTGGACGGTGGGCGCGAGCAGCGCGAGCGTGGCGGCCGCGGGGGCGGCAAGACCGAGGGCGAGGCGCGCGAGGCGCGCGGACGCGCGGAGAGACACGAGGAGATTCGTGGCCATGGGGCGGAGCGAGGGGTTTGCGAGGTGCTTCTGAAGATTCAGAAGATAGGTCGCGCGAAGCGTGCGACCGAGCGCGGACGCGACAAGCGCTAATCTCGGCGAGGATAAAACTTGTCGGTTGGCGGGCGCGTGCGTTTCGTCGCGGCGCTTTTCCGCCGTTCCTGTCCGACCAACCCCGGCGGAAGCCGACTACCCCATGAACATCGGAATTCCCTCTTTGGCGCGACTGCGTGCGGTCGCGCTTTCGGTCTGGTTGCTCGCGTGCGCGGCCGGCGCGTGGGCGCAGGGCGCGGTGGGCACGGTCCAGGGCCGCGTGATGAACGCGCACAACGGCGAGTATCTGGCCAACGCGCGCGTGACCGTCGAAGGCACGACGCTCGAGACCTTCACGGATGCGGACGGCTTCTACCGGCTGGGCAACGTGCCGGTGGGCGAGGCGAAGGTGACGGTGTTTTTCACCGGTTCGCCGGTGCGCACGGTGCCGGTGAGCGTGGCGCGCGACGGGGTGGCGACGCACGATGTGACGTTGGGCGACGCGGCGGGGAAGCCCGGCGGCGGCGTGGTGCAGCTCGATGCGTTTCGCGTGGCGACGACGCGCGAGATGGATGCGGCGGCGCTGGCGATCAACGAGCAGCGGTTCGCGTCGAACATCAAGAATGTGGTCTCGACGGACGAGTTCGGGAACGTGGCGGAGGGCAACGTGGCGGAGTTCCTGAAGTTTCTGCCCGGCGTCACGATCGACTACACCGGCGGCAATGCGCGCGACATCTCGCTGAACGGCGTGCCCTCGGACTTCGTGCCGGTGACGGTGGACGGCTTCAGCGTGGCGACGGCGCCGGGTGCCGGCAGCACGCGTGCGGTGCAGTCGGACATGATCTCGATCAACAATCTCTCGCGCATCGAGGTGTCGTTCTCGCCGACGCCGGACTCGCAGGGCTCGGCGCTGGCGGGCTCGGTGAACATGGTGCCGCGGAGTTCGTTCGAGCGGTCGCGGCCGGTGTTCAACGCGAGCGCCTACCTGCTGATGCGCGACAACGCGCGTGACTTCAAGAAGGTGCCCGGGCCGAAGCCGAGTGCGACGCGCAACGTGCACCCGGGCTTCGATTTCTCCTATGTGGCGCCGGTCTCGAAGTCCTTCGGCTTCACGCTCTCGGGAGGCGTCTCGACCAACTACTCGCCGCAGGACCAGTCGCTGCTGACGTGGCGCGGCGCGGGAGCGGCGACCAACGGCGTGGCGTTTCCCAACACGACGCCGGACAAGCCCTACCTCTCGCAGTATCAGATCCAGGATGCGCCGAAGGTGACGACCCGGCGGGCCTTCGGGGCGACGATGGACTACCGGCTGACGGCGCGCGACCGGCTGTCGCTGGGTTTCCAGTATTCGTCGTTCGACGGGCGGTTCGTCGTCTCGAACGTGATCTTCAACCAGGTGCGGACGAATCCGGACTTCACCGTGACCTCGTCGCGCGGCGCGACGGGCGCCGGCACGCTGACGACGAATCATCAGGAGCGGAATCGTTTCAACCGGACCTACATGCCGACGCTGGTGTGGCGGCACGACGGCCCGGTGTGGAAGGGCGACCTGGGGGTCGGCCTCTCGCAGCAGAGCGACTACAACCGCGACATGGAGCAGGGCTATTTCCGCGTGGTGGCGATGCAGCGCACGGGCGTGACGATCAACTTCGACGACATCTTCTATCTGCGCCCCGGCCGGATCACGGTGACGGACGGCGCGACCGGGCAGCCGGTGGATCCCTACAAGCTCTCGACCTATTCGGTGGTGTCCGGCACGCGTCAGGCCGACCGGAATTACGACCGGATGCGCACGGCCTACGGGCACGTGCGGCGGGATTTCCACACGCGGATTCCGTTCACGCTGAAGACGGGCTTCGATGTGCGGGAGAACGTGCGCGACAACCGCGGCGGCACGATCACCTACAACTACAACGGCCCGGACGGCCGGCCGAGCACGACGCCGGTGGGCAACGACGACTCGCCGGTGCCCTTCTTCGATGCGGTCTATTCGGAGCGGGTGCTGCCCTTCGGTTTTCCGAAGCTGGAGACGCCGAGCAACCGCAAGGTCTACGAGCGCTTCGCGGCCAGCCCGGGGCAGTTTGCGGTGAACGAGAACACCGCCTACCGCAACCTGGTGAGCGGCTCGCGGGTGGCGGAGGAGCGCGTGGTGGCGGGCTATCTGCGCGGCGACGTGAGCCTGCTGGAGCGGCGGCTGAAACTCGTCGGCGGGCTGCGCGCGGAGCAGACCAACATCGAAGGCCAGGGTCCGCTGAGCGATCCGACGCTGAACTTCCAACGCGACTCGGCCGGGCGGATCCTCCGCGCGGCCAACGGCACGCCGCTGCCGATCGTGACGCCGGCGGCCACGACCAATCTCGCCTTCTCGCGGCTCACCTTCATCGACCGCGGGGCGCAGGTGGAGAAGGAATACCTGCGGCTCTTCCCGAGCCTGAACGCGAGTTTCAACGTGCGGGAGAACACGATCGCGCGGGCGGCGTATTTCCAGTCGGTCGGGCGGCCGAACTTCATCCAATACACCGGCGGCATCACGCTGCCGGACACGGATGTGCCGCCCTCGACCGGCAACCGCATCACGGTGAACAACGCGGCGATCAAGGCGTGGCAGGCGGAGACGTTTACCGTGCGGCTCGAGCAGTATTTCCAGGGGGTCGGCCAGATCTCGCTCGGCGCGTTCCGGCGCAACATCGACAATTTCTTCGGCGCGACGGTGTTCAACGCCACGCCGGAGTTTCTCGCGATCTACAACCTCGATCCTTCGCTCTACGACCCGTATGATGTCGCGACGCAGCACAACCTTTCCGGCACGGTGCGGATGCAGGGGCTGGACCTGAGCTACAAGCAGGCGCTGACCTTCCTGCCCCGCTGGGCGCGCGGCGTGCAGGTGTTTGCCAACGCGAGCCGGCAGCGGCTGCTGGGCGACGAGACGGCGTCGCTGGCGGGCTTCATCCCCTTCAGCGCGAGCTGGGGCGCGAGCCTCACGCGCGAGAAGTGGAATGCGCGCGTGAACTGGAACTACCGCGGCCGGCAGCGCAACGCGCCGATCACGGGCGTGGGCCTCGAGCCGGGCACCTTCAACTACAACTCGAAGCGGCTCTACGTCGACGTGCTCGGCGAGTATTACTTCCACAAGCGGATCGGTGTCTTCGTGAATCTGCGCAATTTCACCAATGCGACCGAGGACACGGAGATTCTCGGGCCGAACACGCCGGAGGTGGCGCAGTTCCGCCAGCGGATCGACTACGCCTCGCTGTGGACGATCGGGATCAAAGGCACGTGGTGAGGACTTTTATCATGCAACGCATCCTTCTCGGACTGGTGTTTCTCGGCGCTGCGGCCCTCGGGTGGACGGCGCAGCCGCACGTCGTGCTGGTGATGGCCGACGACATGGGCTGGGGGCAGACAAGCTACAACGGGCATCCCGTGCTCCGGACGCCGCACCTCGATGCGATGGCGGCGGCGGGGCTGCGTTTCGACCGTTTCTACGCGGGCGCGCCGAACTGCTCGCCGACGCGGGCCACGGTGATGACCGGCCGCACCAACGACCGCGGCGGCGTGGAAAATCACGGCTTCGCGCTGCGGCTGCAGGAGAAAACGCTGCCGCGCGCGTTGCGGGCGGCGGGCTATGCGACGGGGCATTTCGGCAAGTGGCACCTCAACGGCTACCGCGGACCCGGCGCGCCGATCCTCGGGACGGACGCGCATCATCCGGGCGCTTACGGCTTCGACGAGTGGCTGTCGGCGACGAACTTCTTCGACCGCGATCCGATTCTGAGCCGCAAGGGGAAGTTCGAGGAATTCAAGGGCGACTCCTCCGAGATCGTCGTGGCCGAGGCGCTGAAGTTCATCGGCGGGCAGGCGAAGGCGGGAAAGCCGACGTTCACCGTCATCTGGTATGGCTCGCCGCATTCGCCGATGGTGGCGGCGGAGGCGGACAAGGCGGCCTTCGGTGCGCTCGAGCCCAACTCGGCGAACCACTACGGCGAACTCGTCGCGATGGACCGCAGCATCGGGGCGCTGCGGAAGGGCCTGCGCGATCTGGGCATCGCGGACAACACGCTGGTCTGGTTCAACAGCGACAACGGCGGCCTGCCCGAGATCAAGCCGGGCACCGTGCGGAATCTGCGGGGCTTCAAGGGCAGCGTGCACGAAGGCGGGCTGCGCGTGCCGGGCATCGTCGAGTGGCCGGCGCAGATCAAGCCGCGCGTGACGGCGTATCCCGCGGGCACGGTCGATATCTTCCCGACGCTCGCGGACGTGATCGGACTGCCGGCCGGTGCGCTGCTGCCGACGGTCGACGGCACGAGCCTGAAACCGCTTTTCGCGCGCGAACTGCCGGCGCGCGAGAAGCCGCTCGGCTTCCGCCACCAGAACCGCGCGGCGTGGATCGACAATCGCTACAAGCTGATCTGGCCGAAGGTCGGCGGGGACAAGTTCGAGCTGTATGACCTCGTGGCGGATCCGCAGGAGAGCCGCGACCTCGCGATGGAGAAGCCGGAGATCGCGCAGCGGCTGCGCACGGCGCTGCTGGCCTGGAACGATTCGGTGCAGGCGAGCGTCGCGGGGAAAGATTATCCCGAGGGTCGCGTGGACCCGAAGCATCCGGAGTCGCGCGATTGGACGACGGCGCCGGAATACGCCGCGTTTCTGCCGCAGTGGAAGGACCGGCCGGAGTTTCGGCAGGCGATTACCAAAGCCGGGACCAAGGGCGGGAAAAAGCAGAAGCAGTAAGGCAACCGGACCCGGCGGTCGGCGGAGAAACGCGGCGCCGGGAAAAAGCGAAAAGCCCCGGCGCCAGGGCGTCGGGGCTTGGAAGCAGAGCGAGCGGGTGTCAGCCGGCGTCGCGTGCGACCGCGGGACGCGCGGGCGACAGCGGCGGCAGGCTGCGCTCGATCTCGGCGCGGTAGGACTCGAACTGCGCGGGCAGCTTGAGCGCGGTGCCGAGGGACGAGACGGGCTCGTCGACGGGGAAGCCCGGAGTGGCCGTCGCGATTTCGAAGAGAATGCCGCCCGGCTCGCGATAGTAGATCGAGCGGAAATAATTCCGGTCCATCACCGGCGAGAGGCGCAGGCCGGAGCGGAGGAGGCGCTCGTGCATGCGGAGTTCGCCGGCGTCGTCCGGCACGCTCCACGCGACATGATGGATCGTGCCGACGCCCGACAGACCCGGGCGCGTGGCTGCGTCGACGATCAGGTCGATAAAGGTGCCGGAGATGCCGGCGGGGGCGGCGAAGCGGGCGCGGTGGCCTTCGCGGCGGACGAGCTGCCAGCCCATTTCGCCGGTGAGCAGCCGCTCCGTGGGCGCGGCCGCGCGCGCGGTGAGTTCGACGGTGTGCAGACCGCGGAGCGCGTGGGCGGCGGGGACCTCGCTGCCGGTCCAGGCGGGGCGGTGATCGTCGGCGACGGCGACGATTTCGGACGGGATGCCGTCGGGATCGGCGAAGGCGATGGTCTCCTCGCCGAAGCGCGTGCGGCGTTCGGCGGCGATGCCGTGCCGCTGCAGGCGGGCGAGCCAGTAGTCGAGGGCCGCGGGCGCGGCGGAGAAACTCAGCCGCGTGCTCTGGCCGGAGCCGACGCGGCCGTGATTCGCGCTCCGGGGCCAGAAGAAGAACGTGACGATCGAGCCGGGCGCGCCGGTTTCGTCGCCGTAGTAGAGATGGTAGGCGGACGGGTCGTCGAAGTTGACGGTCTTCTTCACCAGGCGGAGGCCGAGGATGCCGGTGTAGTGGGCGACGTTGGCGGACGGGTCGCGGCCGATGGCGGTGACGTGGTGGATGCCGGTGAGCGGGGAGTTCATGGTCGTGAAAGGTCCCGACGTAAAAAAGCGCGGCGGCCGCGGAGTCGCAGCCGCCGCGCGGGAGGAGGAGAAACGGAATCAGGAATTCGTCGGCGAGGCGCCGGCGATGCTCAGGGTGAGCTGGATCGTCTCGGCGACCTTGTCGGTGTTCTTGCCGGCCTGGATGCCGAAATCGTTGCGGTTGATTTCGAACTTGGCGCGCATGACGAGGAGGTCGCCCTTGAGTTTGTCGTTGTTGACGCGGGCGCCGAGCTTGTCGGGCAGGTGGGTGAAGCTGACGGGCACGGTGACGTCCTTGGCGACGCCCTTGACGGTGAGCTTACCGGAGACGTCGGCGAGGATCTGTGCGCCCTGCTTGCGGACGTTGGCGACCTTGGCGGCCTCGAAGGTGATGGTCGGGTGTTTGGCGACATCGAGCCAGTTGGCGCCCTGGAGGTGGTCCTTCATCATCGGATTGCCGACGGTGAGGGAGGCGGTCTCGAGGACGATCTTGCCCGTGGTGGCGGCGGGATTGGCGGGGTCGAAATTGACCGTGCCGGTGATGCCGTTGCCGGAGCCGCTGATGGCCTCGAGGGGCGCGTCGAGCTGGAACTGGACGTTGTTGACGCCTTTCGGGTCCTTGAAGTCGAACGCGCGCGGGGCGGCGTGGACGGAAGCGGCGGCGAAGGCCGCGAGCAGGAGGAGGGAGGTGGATTTCATATGGGAAGAAAAGGGAAGCGGTCGAAATCAGGCGTGGCGCGGGCGGCGGGTGAGGAGCCGGGCGAGGCCGAGGGCGACGGCGGCGGTGGCGGTGCCGCCGAAAAGGACTTCGACACCGGCGACGAAGCCGGGGCGGCGCTGCGGGTAATCGATGCCGGTGATTTCGTCGCGCTGCATCACGACGGTGCTGGTCTGCGTCCAACCGAAGTGGCGGCCGGTCGCGACCCAGACGCCGACGCCGGCGGTAAACGCGAGGGCGGCGATGATCTGGAGGATCCGGGCGAGCAGGCGACGGGTGGGCATGAGCGGACGATAGCATCGGTCGGCGGGTGCGCCCAATGCGCAGGGCGGCTTGCCGTCATGCGTGAAGCGCATAGCAATCCGGCGGTGCATCTGGACCTGATCCGTTCGTTTTTCCTCGTGGCCGAGATGGGCAGCCTGAACCGCGCGGCGGCGCGGCTGCGGGTGTCGCAGTCGACGCTGACGCGGCAGATGCGCGCGCTCGAGCACGAGGTGGGGGGCGCGTTGTTCGAGCGCAGCTCGACGGGGGTGGCGTTGACGGCGGCGGGCAACGCGCTGCGGAGCAGTGCGCGGCCGGCGCTGGACGCGCTGGAGCAGGCGGTGGGGGAGGCGCGCCGGCTGGCGCGGGGGCAGAGCGAGGAGCTGCGGATCGGTTACCTGATGTCGGCGGCGCCGCAGTATCTGAATCCCGTGCTGGCGGGGCTGCGGCGGGAGCATCCGAAGGTGAAGGTGCGGCTGGTGGATCTTTCGCCCGGGGAGCAGATCGCGGCGTTGCGGCGCGGGGAGATCGACCTCGCGCTGCTGGGTGACGTGGGTGGGCAGCTGGCGCGGGAGTTTTATGTGCGGCGGATCGCCGCGCAGCCGGTGTGGGCGGCGTTGCCCGAGACGCATGCGCTGGCGGGCCGGGCGCGGGTGCGGCTGGCGGAGCTGCGGAACGACGTGCTGGTGGGGGCGCGGGAGGCGGACCTGCCGGGCTACAACCGGTGGGTGACGCAGCTGTGCCGGAAGGCGGGCTTCCGGCCGAAGTTTCTCGGCGATGCGGAGAGCCTGATCCACAGCTTCTCGGTCGTGGTGAGCGACGGCGCGGTGTCGTTGGTGCCGGAATTTGCGGCGCAGGCGAAGGTGCCCGGCGTGGTGTTTCGCGAGGTGGCGGACGACGGCGTGCGTTGGGAGCTGTTGCTGGCGTGGCAGCGGGGGAAGCTGACGGCGCCGGTGCGCGAGATGCTGGCCCTGGTGTCCGGGCCGCCGCGGCGGGAGCCCGCGGCGCGGACGTAGCGGCGCGCCCGCGGCGGCGGCCGGCGGGCGGCGCGATGCAGGGCGTGGAAAAATCGCGCGCGAGACTCGACGGGGTGGAGCGGGAGCGTTTCGCTGGAGGAAACCCCTTCGTCCATGACCCGTGTTTACCGTGTTGTCCCCGTGTTGCTGGTGCTGGCCGGTTCCGCGCTGCTGCGGGCGGCCGAGCCGCTGAACGTCGTCGTGCTCTACGGCGACGATTGGCGGCACGATTCGCTCGGGTCGGCGGGCAACCCGGTCGTGCAGACGCCCCACCTCGATGAGCTCGCGCGCGGCGGGCTGCGGTTCACGCGCAACTACGTGACGACCTCGATCTGCGGCGTGAGCCGGGCGACGCTGCTGACGGGGCAGTGGATGGCGCGGCACGGGAATCCGGCGTTCGAGATGTTCAAGACGCCGTGGGCGGAAACCTATCCCGGGCTGCTGCGGGCGAAGGGCTACTGGGTCGGCCACGTGGGCAAGTGGCACAACGGCAAGTTTCCCGAGGCGAACTACGATTTCGGCACGGGGCGGATCACGCCGATGCGGCACTGGCTGAAACAGCCGGACGGATCGGAGATCCACGTGACGAAGAAGAACGAGAACGACGCGCTGGAGTTCCTGCGCACGCGGCCGAAGGAGAAGCCGTTTTGTCTGACGGTGGCGTTCGTGGCGACGCATGCGGAGGACCAGAATCCGAAGCAGTTCCTGCCGCAGCCGGAGAGCATGGCGCTCTACCGCGACGTGAAGGTGCCGGTGCCGAAGACGGCCACGCCGGAGCACTTCAAGCGGCTGCCCGAGTTCATCGCCAACGAGAAGAACGAAGGCCGCGTGCGGTGGCATTGGCGGTTCGACGAGCCGGAGAAGTATCAGGAGATGATGCGGAACTACTATCGCCTCGCCACGGAGGCGGATGCGGTGTGCGGCCGGGTGATTGCGGAGCTGCGGCGGCAGGGCGTGCTGGACAAGACGCTGGTGATCTTCACGACCGACAACGGCTTTTTCCACGGCGAGCACCAGCTGGCGGACAAGTGGTATCCGCACGAGGAGAGCATCCGCGTGCCGCTGATCGTGTGGGATCCGCGGTTGCCGGCCGGCAAGCGCGGCACGACGGATGCGGCGATGACGCTGAACGCGGACCTCGCGCCGACGATCCTCGGCGCGGCGGGCATCGCGGCGCCCGCGCGGATGCAGGGGCGCGACCTGGCGGCGTTGTATCGCGGGGAGCGGCCGCGCGATTGGCGGACGGAGTTCTTCTATGAGCACGCGATCATCCGCAGCGTGGACTTCATCCCGGCCTCGGAAGCGCTCGTGCGCGCGGAGCTGAAATACATGTATTGGCCGGACTTCAAGCGGGAGCAGCTCTTCGACCTCGCCCGGGATCCGCTGGAGGAGCGCGATGTGGTGGCGGATCCCAGCTACGCGGGAAAACTGCAGGAGCTGCGGACGCGTTTCGCGGCACTCAAGGCCGCGGCGCGCTGAGATCAGGCCTGATCGTCCCGGTGGAGAACTACTGAGGCCTTAGGGCTGGAAATTACGGCGAGGTCACTACTCAGTTCCCGCCATGTCGTGGTCCCAGTTCCGTGACGGACAGGATGTGCCACTCCGGCTTTCATCCGGAGTGAGGTCGGCTACCCGGATTCGCGCCGCGGGCTTCACGCTCGTGGAGATCATGGTGGTGGTGACCATCATCAGTCTGCTGGCGGCGTTGGCGCTGCCGGCCCTGGCGAAGGTGAAGCAGAAGTCGATCGCCACGGCGGTGGGGAACGATCTGCGGGTGTTTGCGGCGGCGTTCGACGCGTATGCGACGGAGAACGGCCGCTGGCCGGCGGAGGCGGATCCGGGCGTGTTTCCGACGGAGATGGCGACGCGGATCAAGGAAGCCAGCTGGACGACGGCGACCCGCATCGGAGGAAACTACAATTGGGACGCGGACCAGATACACCAGGGGACGCGCTACCGGGCGGCGATCGCTATCACCGGGGGCACGGCCTCGCCGCTGATCGAGGACGTCGATCTCTGGGAGGCGATCGATCGCGCGATCGACGACGGGGTGCTGACGACGGGATCTTTCCGCATCGGGGCAGACAACGAGCCGGTATTCATCATCGCGCCATGAGCACGAACTCCCTGCTTTTCACCGTCACGCTCAAGCAGCTCTCGGCCGATTGCACGAAGGCGGGAGCCGACCAGAAGGGGCAGCTTTTCTACGTCTCGCCGGACCAGCTGCGGAAACTGCTGCACGTGCTGGAGGCGACGGCGGCGACGATCGAGCCGCCGCTCGAACCTGAGATGCGGATCGAGGGGCCGACCGGAAAATTTGTGGTGCGCGCCAAGCTGGGCGAGATGCAGCTGGTGAGCTGGTCGTCCGCGCATCGCGGCGGCAAGGTCGGGCCGGAGGATGTTTTGGCCGCGGTCACATCGACGGGTGACGACGAAGCGCCCGCGCCGAAGGCGGGCAAGGGAGCGCCGACTGCCGCCCGCGCGCCGCGCGCCGGCGGGAAGCGGGACAACAAACTCACGCTGGTCGGGCTGGGGCTCGCGATCGTGGCGGTGAACGCCTTCACCATCTGGTTTATCACGCGCCCGCCGCGGACGCTGGCGGACTCCTACACGCTGCTGCCGACCTCCGAGGCGGAGCGGGTGTTCAATGCGGTGGCGGGTTTTTACGAGACCGGGCGGGGCAGCGGCGACCGGCGGCTGGAGATCGCCAAGGACGGTTCCGTGCAGCGGATCAAGTTTGGGGCGAGCGGTGCGCCGCGCGACAAGCAGGCCTTTACGACGAAAGCGGCGGAGGCGGAAGGAAAGTCGGCGTTGGTGACGAACAAGAAGTCGCTCATCCGCGTGAAGGACCCGACGGCGGTGATGCTCTACGGCGACACCTACCAGAAGGTGTCGAACTGACGCTTGCCGCCGCGCCCGGGGTGGCGGCAGGGATGAGGTCCGGCCCGGCGGTCCGGCGTGCTGAAAATTCTGGAGCGGACTGCCGCGAGCGCACCTACTGGCGGAGCCATGCGCCTGCCCCCCGCGTCATTTCGGTCCACGTTTCTCCTTTTGTCTGGTGCCGCTGCGTTGTCCGCGGCGACGGTGCCCGACACCGACTGGCGGGAATATCTGGGTGATGGGGGCCGATCGCATTTCTCGGCTCTGACGCAGATCGACCGGACCAACGTCGCGCGGCTGCAGCGGGCGTGGGAATACAAGACGGGCGATCTCGGCGAGGTGCAGTGCAATCCGCTCGTGGTCGCGGGCACGCTCTATGGCGTGACGGCGACGGGCGATGTGTTTGCGCTCGAGGCCGCGACGGGCGTGGAGCGTTGGCGGTGGCGCGAGGAGGTGGCCGCGGTGCCGGAGGGAAAACGCGGGCGCGTTGGCCGGATCCTGCGCGGGTTGACGTATTGGGAGGAGGGCGGCGAGCGGCGGCTGTTGTTTACCGTCGGGCCGTGGCTGCATGCGGTGGATGCCGGCACCGGGAAGGCGATCCCGACCTTTGGCACCAACGGCCGGGTGAGCCTGCGCTCCGGGCTTGGGCCGCGGGCGGCGGACAAGCATGTGATCTCCACGACACCGGGGACGCTCTTCGGGCATCTGATCATCATGCCGCTGCGCCTCTCGGAGGCGGCGGACGCGGCGCCGGGCTATGTGCAGGCCTTCGATGTGCGGACGGGAAAACTCGCATGGGTCTTCCGCACGATCCCGCATCCCGGCGAGTTCGGGCACGACACCTGGCCGGCGGAGGCGCACACCAACTTCGACATCGGCGGCGCCAATTCGTGGGCGGGCATGGCGGTCGATGCCGTGCGGGGAATCGTGTTTGTGCCGACGGGCTCGGCGTCGCCGGATTTCTGGGGCGGGAAGCGGCACGGGGCGAACCTCTTTGCCAACTGCCTCATCGCGCTCGATGCGCGCACGGGGACGCGCCGCTGGCATTTCCAGTTCGTGCATCATGACCTCTGGGATCGCGACCTGCCCTCGCCGCCGGTGCTGACGACGGTGCGGCGCGGCGGGAAGACGATCGACGCGGTGGCGCAGACGACGAAGTCGGGGCACGTCTTTGTCTTCGATCGCGAGACGGGCGAGTCGCTCTTCCCGGTGGAGGAGCGGCCGGTGCCGAAGTCGACGATGCCGGACGAGAAATCGTGGCCGACGCAGCCGCTGCCGTTGCAGCCGGCGCCGTTTGCGCGGCAGACGCTGACGGAGGCGGACATCAATCCGCACTCGGAGAGCCGGGAGGAGCTGCTGACGCGGTTCCGCGGCGCGCGGCGCGGGGTGTTCGAGCCCTTCGGCTTCGACGAGACGGTGCTGTTTCCCGGTTTCGACGGGGGCGCGGAGTGGGGCGGAGCGGCGGTGGATCGCGACGGCGTGCTGTATGTGAACGCCAACGAGATGGCGTGGATCGCGCGGCTGCGGGTGGCGCCGCGGGCGGACGAGCTGGCGCACCTGAGTCCGGGCCAGCGGGTCTATGCGACGACGTGTGCGCCGTGCCACGGTGCGGAGCGGCAGGGCAACCCGGCCGCGAATCTGCCCTCGCTCGTCGATGTCTCGACGCGGAAGACGCGCGAGGAAGTGGCGGCGTTGATCGCAAGCGGCAAGGGCATGATGCCGGGCTTTCCGGCGCTGCCGGCGCGCGACCGGGCGTCGGTGCTGGATTTCCTCTTTGGCGCCGAGAAAGTGGAAGCGCCCGCGGCGCCGGTGCCGCAGCCGACTAAGACCGGCGAACCGGTGCCGGGGCACACGCCGTATCGGCTCGACGGATATCAGCGGTGGATCGACCGGAAGGGCTATCCGGCGGTGTCGCCGCCGTGGGGCACGCTGACGGCGATCGATCTCAACACGGGCGAGCACCGCTGGCAGGTGCCGCTCGGCGAGTATGCGGAGCTGACCGCGAAGGGGATCGCGCCGACCGGCACGGAGAACTACGGCGGGCCGGTGGTGACGGCGGGCGGGCTGCTGTTCATCGCGGCGGCGAAGGATGCGAAGCTGCGGGCGTTCGACACGCGGACGGGCAAGGTCCTGTGGGAGGCAGATCTGCCGGCGCCGGGATTTGCGACGCCGAGCGTCTATGCCGTCGGCGGAAAGCAGTATGTCGTGATCGCGGCGGGCGGCTCGAAGCTCGGCACGAAGAAAGGCGAGAGCTACGTGGCGTTTGCGCTGCCGTAGGCGCCGGGGGGCCGCAAGCGGACCGCGGCGGGCGGTGACGATGTGGCGGCGCGGCGTGATTCCGTTTGCGCGGGGGGACGGCGGTGTCTAGCCCGTGGGTCCACATCCCTTTCCTACGTCCATGTTCAAAGTTGTGCTCAAAACCGTCGCGTTGCTCGCGATCCTCTTCGTGATGCTCTACGTGGGCATGAACAACACGCACTCGATCGATTTCCAGTTCCCGGTGGCGGGGACGACGGACAAATCGCCGATCCGCACGCAGGCGGCGCTGATCTACTTCGGCGTGTTTGCGGTGGGGGTGCTCGCGGGCACGATCCTGACCTTCGGCAGCAGCTCGGGTGGAAGCTCCGGCTCCGGCGCGGGCAAGAAGAGCAGCTCGCGCGACAAGTAAGGCGGCAGCGAACGGGCATGCTGACCCCGCACCGGACGAACCCGAACGTGGATCCGCGGTGAATTTCGCGGCCACGACGGGCGGTTTGGCGCCGGACCGCGGTCGCGGGACGGACGGCTTTTTCCGCCTCGGGCGGGACGCGGCGAGGCGCTGGGGTTTGATCGACCCGGCCGGGCGGCCGTTCTACTGCCGCGCGGTGCACGATGTCCGTGCACCGGGCGAACCCGAGGATGGTCCATTGCCGCCGGACAGCGTGGCGCGGCTGCGCCGCTGGGGCTTCAACACCCTCGGGACGGGGGCGTATCCGGCCGGGCAGGACGAGGGGCTGGCGTTCCTCGGCGTGGTGGATTTCCTCGCGGCGGCGCCGGTGATCGCGGCCCACGGCGTGCGGCTGCCGGATGTCTTCGACCCGGCCTGGCGGGAGCTCGCGGACCTCCGGGCACGGGCGGTCTGCGGGCCGCGGGCCGGGCACAGCCAGGTGCTCGGCTGGGTGACGGACGACCGCGCGCAGTGGCCGCGCGGGGCGGCGGGCGGTCCCGGGCTGCTGCAGATTTGCCTGAGTCTGGAGCCGGGATTCCGCGCCTATCACGCCGCGTGGGAGTTTGTGCTCGCGCTGCATGGCGGAGGGATCGGGACGCTTGCGCGGGCGTGGGGCCTCGAGCTGGCGAACAAGGAGGTGGTGCGCGAGCTGACGCGGGCGGAGCAGGGCATCGCGACGCGCGGGTATCAGCGCGACGAGGTGCGTTGGACGCGGGAGTTTGCGCGGCGGTATTTCACGACGACGGCGGCGGCGATCCGGGCGGCGGATCCCAATCACCTCGTGCTCGGGTGCCGGTTTCCGGGCGGGGCGAATGCGGCGGTGCTGGCGGAGTGCGCCTATCCCGCGGTGGACCTGCCGATGGTGGACTGGCGGGCGCTCCCCGCGGAGCGGCGCGAGGCCCGGGGGGCGGGCCCGGAAGCGGAGGCTTTCGAGCCGGCCGGGCCGGTGCTGGCGAGCGAGGTGGAGTGGGTTTCGGAGGAGTATCAGCGGCTGCCGATGGCGGCGCGCGTGCTGCGGCTGACGTCGGTCGAGTGGATGCTGCGGCGTGGGCGGGCGGCGCTGGAGCGGATGGGGCGCAATCCGGCGGTGGTCGGCTACGCGTGGAACCGGTGGCAGGACGAGGCGGGGGAGCAGCCGCCGTTTGCGCGCGGACTGGTGCATGCCAACGGCGCCGAGGCGCGCGAGCACACAGAGGTGTTGACGCAGTTCAACGGTCGGGTCGAGTCGCTGCGTGGCCTCCGGGCCTTCAACGAGATTCCGCCATGAAGAAAATCCCTGCGCTAGTTCCGCTCGTCGCCCTGCTCGCATTGCTGCTGGGCGGGTGCGGCAGCATCGACCTGACGCCGGCCGGCAATCCGGAGCGGGTGCTGAACGGCGCCGTGAATTTCAACGGCGCGCTGCCGGCCAACGCGGAGGTGCTGGTGCGGGTGATCGAGACTCCGCGGAATGAGCCGGGGATCCCGCGTGCGGACCTCCCGGCGACGCCGGGCGTGGTGGCGGAGCGCGGGGAGCGTGTGCTCGGCGAGACGCGGTTGGACACCACCCGGGTGGTGCAGGAACCGGTGCCCTTCAAGGTCGAGTATACGGCGGACGACGCGCAGCTGCGGCGCGGGTTGACGGTCGACGTGCGGATTTCGTTCGGCGGCAAGGTCCGGATGCGGACGATCAACGCGCATATCGTGACGCTCGCGTCCTCGCCGTTCCGGCAGGAAGTCTGGGTGCAGCCGGTGCAGTGACCGGGCGGCGCGCGGTGGTGACGCCGGCGCGGTCGCTCAGCGCAGGGTGAGGGCGGTGTCCGTGAGCGTGAGAATATCGGTCCGGCCGTCGGGCCGGGGCAGCTCGAGCGTATCCGGAGCGGTGAGACGGGCGGCGAGCGCGGGGGCTGCGGGGCCGCGTGCGGGCCAGAGCACGGTGAAGATCGTGAACTCCGTGGCGGTGCCGGTGGACTCGACGGCGAGGTGGGCGTGTTCGTGCCAGGTGCCGGTGACGTAGGGGTTGTCGTTGGAGGTCTTCGTGTATTTCGGATCGACCGGGACGGGAAACGTGTCGGTGACCGTGCCGTGCACCGGGGAGGACGGGAGGAGCTGGGCGGCGAGCGAGGCCTTGCCGGTGAGGCCGCGGATCGTGGCGGTGTGGCGGGTGGCGTCCCAGGCGAGGTGTTTCTCGGCGTGCAGCAGCCACGAGAGGCGGCCGGGCGTGGCGAGGACCACGCGGTCGCGGAGGACGACGTAACGCCGGTCGACGAAGACGACGTCGCGGGTCACGCGTTTGACCTTGGCCTTCTGCTCCTTGGAGAGGGCCTGATAGGCGGTGGTGGCGTCGCCGGTGGTCCAGAGGGTGCGCGCGGCCGGTTCGAAGCGGGTGATGCGCGCGGTGGACTTTTCCGATTTCGGGAGCTGGCCGAGGCCGTCGATGAGGAGGACGTTCTTGGAGCGGGACTGGCGGGTCCACTGTTCGTGATGCGGCGAGTTGTGGAATTCGCGGTAGGCGGAGTTGATCGCGAGGCCCTCGCCGTAGGCATTGAGGATGAAGCCGAGCTGATCGGCGTGGCTGTGGCTGAAGGAGCCGTAGGGCGAGGCGCGGAAGGTGAGCTGGATGTCGTCGTCGGGGCGGCCGAGGGCGCTGTGGGCGGAAACCCAGCCGACGTCCTTGAAGAAGCGATACGGCGGCAGCTCGGCGAGCGGGCGCGGCGCGGGCGCGGCGGTGCCCGCGACGAGGAAATTGCGGAGGAGAAACTCGGCGGCGGTGGGATAGCCGCGGTCGAGCCCGGCGAGGCCCTTGTCGATCGGGCGGGGGCGGGTATCGGTGCAGAGGGCGGCGTAGCTGACGAAGTGGCCGTTGCGGTGGACGCGCGCGAGATGCTCGAAGAAGTCGGCGGTGGCGGGCTCGAGGTTGAAGCGGCCGGCGTTGGAGGCGTCGCCGAAGATCGTGTGGAGGTAGGGCTGGACGTTGTAGAGGGCGAAGTAGGGCGTGTTCTTCCAGAACGGCGAGGCGTAGGCGAGCGGGTCGCCGAGCGCGAGGAGCGCGTCCTGAAAGGCGGCGTGTTCGAACGTGCCGCGCCAGTAGGCGTTGCCCTCGCCCCAGCCGCCGTCGTCACCGCCCCAGGGCGTGAACTGATCGCGGTAGAACGTGTAGGCGAAGCGCCACCACTCGCGGGCTTCCGGCAGATCATCCCAAAGCGCGAGGGCGGTCAGGCCGGTCATCGGCATGAAGCGGACGGGGTGGGAGGAGGGCTTCGGGTCGAGGGAGTTGCGGCGGAGTTTCGAGATGTTGCCCTGCTGCTCGATCCACGTGACGGAGCGGGTGCCGCGGGCTTTGAAGTGAGCGAGGATCTGCGCGCGGTCCGCCGGCGAAAGCCTGGCGCGGAGCTGGTCGTAGATGAGGGGGAGTTTCCGCCAGAGGCGGAAGTGGGCTTCGTCGTTGTAGTAGACGTCGGCGGCGCCGGGGACGGGGCCGCGGCGCCAGTCGACGGGCGCGCCGGGCGGACCGAGGGTCCAGGTGGAGGTGGCGAGAAGGATCCCGCGGGCTTGGGCGAAGTAGCGGTCTTCGCCGGTGGCGAGCCAGAGCAGCGTGGCGGCTTCGGCGATGCCGGCGATGCGGCCGGCGACGTCCTGCTGGCCGCGCCAGAGGTCGGCCATATCGGAGCTGCGTTTGGACGGCGACGGATCGCCGTAAGTGACGGGCTCGGGCGGGACGGTGAAGGTGGCGAACTGGCGATCGAAGTCCTCGCGGATGCGGGTGAAGGCTTTGGCGCCCTCGCCGGTCGTCACGTAGGTGCGGAAGGCGGCGAGTTTGTCGGGCAGGACCAACGTGCGCGGAGCGCGCGACGGCACGAAGGCGGAGGGGTCGGAGGTGGGGTTGGCGGCGGGAAGCGAGGCGGGGAGGCAGAGAGCCGCGACGAGGCACAGGAGGCGCAGGAGGCGGAGGCGTGCGAGCATGAGGAGGAGAAGAGTTGAACCGCGGATGACGCGGGGGACGCGGCGGGTTTAGGCGAGGGCGGGGAGGGACCAGTGGTTGAGCTCCCATGGGCCGAGTTGCGGATGGGAAAGGCGCCAGGTGGAGGCGGCGCCGGAGTCGACGCGCCAGGGCGCGGCGTCGGCGGGGTCGCGGCCGAACCACGACAGCGCGGCGAGGGAAAACGGCGTGCGCGCGGCGGCGCGGGCGGTGCGGAGCACCGGAGTCACGTGATAGGGTGCGGCGACGTGGCGGCGCTCGGTGGCGGCATCGAGGCGCGCATCCCACTCGACGGCGGCGAAGCCGAGGAGCGGCTGGAGGACGGTGCCGCGGGCATCGTCGGACCAGGCGGAGAGCAGCGGCGTCTCGCTGCGGCGGACGGAGGGCTCGCGGAGCGGCAGGGCAAAGCCGCCGAAGCGGAAGACGGCGGGCTGCTGCGGATCGAGGCGGTGGACGGAGAGCAGCCAGCCGGCGCGCCAGAAGAGGAACGTCTCGACGTGGGTGTTTACCTGGCCGGTCTTGAAGCCGAGGTTCCAGGTGCAGCCGAGGTGGTGGGCGTCGAGCTCGACGGTGACGGTGGAGTGGCGGCCGAAGCGGCGGCCGTCGTCGAGCTGCTGGGTGAGCGCGCTGTCGGGGGAGACGTCGCTGATTTCCGGATACGCGTAGGTGAAGTGCGCGCCGGTGCGGTAGCTGAACTTGCCCCATTTCCACGCGCCGTAGCGCAGCTGGGTGTTTCCGACCATGGAGCTGCCGTTGAGGATCTCGACGTCGCCTTCCGGGGTGCTGCGGGTGACGAGGCCGGGCGTGGGCATGACGTGGACGAAGCCGCCGGGGCGTTCGGCCGGGAGCGGCTCCTCGGGGGCGTTCCAAAACGGCGCGGTGGGCGGGAGCAGGAGCGGCGTGAAGCCCTTGGCGGCCCAGTAGGGCGAGGCGGGGGCGGAGTAGGGCTCGACGATGCGGTCGAAGCGGTCGGTGAAGCCCGGGGCGAGCGTGCCCTGCGGCGTGGCGATCGGGTGGCGGAGGAAGAAGTCGAGGTTGCGCGTGCAGAGGCGGCGCAGGAGGCCGGGGGCGACATCGGTGCAGTCCTCGGCGGCGGCGAGACCGAGCGGGGCGAGGACGTTGAACCGGTAGGTGATGGAGCGGCCGAAGGCGGGGTGTTCGCCGGAGGCGGCGAAGAAGTGGATGTAGTCGCGGACGAACGCGCGGGCGTAATCGCGCCAGCGCGTGGCGCGCGCGGGGTCGCGGGTGCCGTGCAGGTGCGACCACATGAGGCCGTAGAAGTGGAAGGCGTAGGCGTTGTAGTGGTCGTAGGCCTGATTGATGCCGTCCTCGAACCAGCCGCCGCCCCGGTGCATGGTCTCGAGCTGGGCGAGGTGGGCGTCGATCACGACGCGGTCGGTGCGATGGGCGAAGCCGTGCGCCCCGAGGAACTCGAGGATGTGCACGGACATGAAGAGATGGTTGTTGTTGACGATGCCGCCGCCGCGGCAGGTGGCGAACCAGCGGGCAATCTGGGTGCGCTCGGCGGGCGAGAACGGTCGCCAGAGGGCGTCGGGGGCGAGCTGCAGCGCGATCGCGATGAGGCCCATCTCGACGTGGTGCTGGTGGTAGGAGGCGTCGGGACCGAAGTAGTGCGGCGAGTCGGGAGCGGTGCCGAGCACGAGGGCCTCGCGGAACCACGTGGCGAGGGCGGAGCGGAAGGCGTGGTCGTCGGGGTGCGGCTCGCTGTGCAGGAAGAACGCGGCGAGGGCGAGCGGGCGGGCGAAGGATTCGAGGCGATCGGCCTGGGCGTCGTGGTCGCTCGGTGCGCCGGCGATGGGCAGATCCGCGCGGCCCGGCTGCATGAGGGCGGCGAGCGGTTCGAGGAGCCCGCGGGCGGCGAGCTGCCAATGGCGGTAGGGAGAGGCGGGCAAGGCGGGGGCGGAAAAGAAGAAAGGGGGAACGGAGAAAGAAAATCGGGGCGGTGGGGGACTGGGTCGTTGGAGGGAGCCGTTTCGTCTTTCCGATGTTTCCAGTGTTTCTGCTTTTCAGGACGACTGGTCGTAGATTTCGGGCGTGATGACGGCTTCGAGGGGGCGGTCTTCGGCGTAGGCGCGGAGATTCTTGAGGGCGAAGGTCCCGGCGTCGGGGTAGCGGTCGATGGTGGGGCCGGCGAGGTGCGGCGTGAGCATGACGCGCGGGAGGCTGCGGAAGCCGCTGTCGGCGGGGAGCGGCTCCGTCGTGTAGACATCGAGACCGACGGAGATGCGGCCCTCGCGGGCGACGCGGAGCAGGGCGGCCTCGTCGACGACGGCGCCGCGGCCGACGTTGACGAAGACGCCGCCGGGGCGGATCAGGCGGAGGAGGCGCTCGTCGACGAGGCCGGTGGTGGCGGGAATGAGCGGGGCGAGTTCGACGAGGATTTCGTTTTCGGCGAAGAGGGCGTCGAGGGACGGGGCGCGTTCGACGTCGTAGGCGCGGGCGAGTTCGGCGGTGAGATCGGGGGCGAACGCGGTGACGGTGCAGGTCCACGGCCGGAGGAGCGCGACGAGTTCGCGGGCGACGGGGCCGAAGCCGTGGATGCCGACGCGGCGGCGGAAGAGGGAGCGGGCATCGGTGATGCCGTTTTTCCAGGCGGGGACGCCCGGTTGGTGCATCGCGATGGTCCAGTGGGAGGCGTTGCGCAGGGCGGCGAGGATGTGGAACAGCGCGGCCTCGGCGACGGTGCGGCTGATGGAGGCGCCCCAGTTGGTGGCGAGGAGTCCGCGTTCGAGGTGGGCGCGGGAGATGAGGCGTTTGACGGAGCCGCTGACGTAGCAGACGTAGCGCAGGGACGGCGGGAGTGCGGCGGGGAGCGGGGGTGTTTTCCAGCAGCCGACGAGGATCTCGGGATCGCGGGTCGCGAGTTCGCGGGCGAGGGCGGCCTCGTCGAGGCCGGTGGGGTCGAGCAGGCAGAAGCTCGGCGCGATGGCGCGGAGTGCATCGCTGGCGGGACCGGGGAAGAACTCCCGCATTTCCGTGGGCGTGAGGACGGCGAGGACTGAGGCTGGGCGCGGCATCGTGGGCGAGGAGATCGCGGAGGAGAAAAGATTCTAGCTTGGGGGGAGGCACTCGAGCAGGGCGGCGGGGCCCTGCGGGGTGAACTTCACCGGCCCCAGGCCGGCGGGGAGAAAGACCTTGTCGCAGGTCCGCAGCGTGGAGACCCGGCCGGCGACTTCGGCAAGGACGGTGCCTTCCGTGACGATGGCGATGACGGGGGCGTTTTCATCCTTAACCACGGGTGAGCGGAGGTGGGTTTTGAGCACGCGGAAGCAATCGGTCCGGGTGGGGCCGATGAGCTCATCCTGCCAGGAGTGCGCATCGAACGTCCGGATCCGGCGGGGCGAGCAGCGCACGCGGCGGTCGAGTTCGGCGGGCGGCAGCGGGTCGAAGTTGAAGACGGTGAGACCGAAATCGACGTCGCGGTTCATGAAGCGCGAGGCCTCGGGGAGGACGAAGCCGGCGCGGGCAAATTCGAAGCGGATGACGAGGTCGCTCGGTTCCTGGATCTCGACCATGAAGACGCCGGCGCCGAGGGCGTGGGGCGTGCCGCCGGGGATGATGAAGGTGTCGCCGGGGCGCACGGGGATCTGGTCGAAGCAGGCCTCGATGGCGGCGATGTCCTGGGCGAGGATCCACTCGCGGAGCCGGGCGGGTGAGGGTGGGCGCTGGAAGCCGACGTAGATGTAGCCGGTGGCTTCGCGACCGGCGGGTTGAGGGTTGAGGGTTGAAAGTTGAGAGACGGACGGTGGCGGCGGCGCGGAGTCGCGGACGGCGAGGACGTGGTAGGCTTCGGTTTTCCCGCTCGGGGCGCCGAGGACGCGGCGGGCAAAGTCGCGGGTGGGGTGGACCTGGAAGTGGAGGCGGGTGCCGCTGTCGAGGAACTTGACGAGGAGCTGCGGCTGCGGGCCGTATTTGCGCGCGTGCGCGGCGCCGAGGAAGTATTCGGCGTCGGAGGCGAGCAGGGCGGCGAAATCGTGGCGCGTAGGGCTGTCGCCGATACGCACGAGGGAGATGCCGGGCGGGCTTGGGGATTTGAGATCCGGGATGGGGGATCCGAGATCTGCGGGGGGCGCGGGGAGGGAGTAGGCCTGGGGCGGGTTGACGGCGCGGGTGGTGGAGGCGATCCAGTCCTCGGAAAGATGCGTGTCGGCGGGCGTGTTGCCGCCGGCGAGAGGTTCGCCGCGGGTGCGGGCGAGCTCATCCAGGGTCCGGCCGCCGGGGTAGGTGCGCCAGACGCGATTGGCGGGGAGGTGGATGAGTTGGCCGCGGTGGGACATGGCGGGCGGAGAGGGTCGGGCGCGGATCAGAAAGGGAGGTCGCAGGAGACGCGGAACGCGCGGGAACTGCCGGGGCCGGTGGAGCTGCGGGCGGAGCGGACATCCCGGAGGTCGGAGGCGTTGCGCTGGACCTTGTGGGCGTAGCGGCGGGAGCCGTGGCGGAGCTGCACCGCGGCGTCGAAGCCGCGGAGGTTGTCGCCGGTGGCGGCGGGTGGCGTCTGCCCGGGCGCGGAGGAGGCGAGCGTGGTGAGGGCGTCGGGACGGCGGGCGGTCAGGCGGGGGTTCATGAGTGCGCGGGGGGCAGGGTGGACGACGCTGGAGTTGCGGGGCGGCGGACGCGGCTCGCGCGGCGCAGGCCCAGCCCGATGATCACGACCACGCCGCCGCAGAAGACGAAGCCGAGGCGGCCGATGAGCGGATTGGGAATGAGGGCGAGCAGCGTGATGAACCCGCCGTAGTAGAGGCAGAGCATCCCGAGCACGGCGGCCTGCCGGCTGTCGGACTCGGCGCCGATCTCCTGCTCGAAGTTGATCGGGGTGCGCATCTGGGTGAAGAACGTCTCGACCCGCCGGCGATAGTCCGCGGGGGAGTTTTTCCAGAAAACGCTCGAAGCGAGGAACCAGAGGGTGCCGAGGCCGACGTTCATGATCAGGCCGGCGGCGATGGTCCAGTAGCTGCGTTCGGCGGCGGTGAGCGGGTGGGCGAGATCGAACGTGCGTTGGAGCCAGGCGGCGTCGAGGTAGCGGGTGGTGAGCAGCGAGACCGCGAAGCAGACGAAGACGGTGGACCAGCCGGCCCACGGCGGGGTGCGTTTCACGAGCAGGCACAGGACGAGCGGGATCGTGTAGGGCACGGCGACGAGCGTGCCGAACTGGAGCATGAGGTCGAAAAGGCCGAGGTGTTCGAGGCGGCTGAAGTTGAGCCCGGCGAGGATCACGAGCACGCCCATGACGGTGGTGGTGGCCTTGCCGGCGAGGACGAGCTCGCGGTCGGACGCGCCCTTGCGCAGGACGGCGTGGTAGAAGCTGCGCACGAAGATGCCGGCGTTGCGGTTGAGGCCGCTGTCCATCGACGACATCGTGGCCGCGAAGATGCCGCTGAGCAGGAGGCCGAGCATGCCGTCGGGCATGGTGGAGACGCACATGGCGAGGAAGGCGCCTTCGCTGGGATTCTTCAGCCCGGGGAACACGGCCGCGAGGTCGGGATGCACGATGCGGGCGGCCATCGGCGGGATGAACCACACGATGGGACCGATGATGAAGAGAATGCAGCCGAGGAGCCCGGCGCGGCGGGCGTGGGAGCTGTCCTTCACGCAAAGGTAGCGGGAGGAATCGAGCAGGTTGTTGCAGGAGATGAACTGCTTGATGAGGATCGCCACGACCCAGACCAGCATGAGGTTCGAGTTGAACATGCTGCCGACGTCGAGGTGGCCGGCCGGGAGTTTGTCGACGAAGGCGCCGACGCCGCCGACCTCGCGCAGGGCGAGATACGCGGCGACGATGGTGACCGGCATCAGGATCAGGACCTGGATGAAGTCACCGGCGACGGCCGCCCAGCTGCCGCCGACGATCGTGACGGCGACGACGACGAGGCCGGTCACGAGGATGGTGGTCTCGAGGTTGAAGCCGAAGGCGGCGGAGACGAAGATGCAGAGGCCGTTGAGCCAGATGCCGGCGTAGAGGATCTGGAGCGGGATCTGGACCCAGGTGAAGACCTGTTCGTTGGCGGGGCTGAAGCGGATGCGGACCGCCTCGATCGCGGTGACGACGCGCATCTGGCGGGAGCGGGCGCCGAAGTAGAGGTAGTTGAAAAAGAAGCCGAACGCGTTGCCGAAGAAGATGACGAGGATCGGCCAGCCCTCCGCGTAGGCCTTGCTGGCGGCGCCGGTGAAGGTCCAGGCGCTGAACTGCGTCATGAACGCCGAACTGCCGACGAGCCACCACAGCATCTGCCCGCCGCCGCGGAAGTAGTCGCTGGTATTGCGCACGAAGCGGGTGGCGAGCCAGCCCATGCCCAGCATGAAGGCGAAGTAGAAGACGATGACCCCGTGATCGTAGAGGCTGAGGTGCGGCGTATTCATGGGGCGGGGTCAGAGGGGGCGGTGAAGTCGTATTTAATAATTATCAGTCCTCAAGGGAAAACTCACGCCCTGGGGGCGGACGGGATCGCGGGCGCGGTGGGCGGGGCTGCCCTCAGCGGCGGGGCGGGCCGGAGGTCTGGCCGATGAAGAGCTGCGCGGGCAGCATGAGGTCGGTGAAACCCTCGTCCGCGGTGCCGCCGGGCTCGAGCACCAGGCGGGCGGCGGCCTCGCCGAGTTTCTGCGGGTCGGAGCCGGCGGCCGTGATGGTGGGCGAGCTCTCGGTGGCGACCGGCGAGACGTCGGCGCTGGCGATGCTCATGGTGGCGGGAACGGGCCAGCCCTCGCGCTCGAGTTCCCGCACGGCGCCGGAGGCCATCATGGTGTTGTAGGTGACGAGGGCGGTCGGGAAATCCTTGCGGCGGGAAAAGGCGAGCAGGCTGCGGACGGCGTCGGCTCCGTCGATCCGGTCGCCGGCCGGAAGTTTCACGGTGTAGCGCGGGGAGAGTTCGAGGCCGAGGCGGGAGAGTGCGGACTCGAGTGCGTGGAGGCGGGATTCGTGGCGGCCGAGGCCGACGTTGCCGCCGAGCCAGCCGAAGCGGCGGTGGCCGAGGCCGTGGAGGTGTTCGACGAGGGATTCGAGGGCCTGGGGTTCGTTGCCGAGGACGGAGTGGCAGAGACCGGGGTGGCGGGCGGAGACGGCGACGATGCGGAGGCCGAAGCGGCGGAGGTGGTCGAGGAAGCCGCGGGCGACTTCGCCGACGAGGACGATGCCCTTGAAGCCGTGGCCCGGGGCGAAGATGCGGCCGAGTTTCTCGGGCTCGAGCTGATCCTCGGCGCCGAGAAATACGGTGGTGTGCTCGCGGGCCTCGATGACGGTGTGCAGCCCGTGCTGCACGTGGCCGAAATACATCGTGGGCGTGTTGAGACGCAGCGGGGCGCGGAGGATGATGCCGACCTGGCGGGCCTGGGCGGCGGGGGAGGAATCGAGCCGCATGCCCTTGGGGTGATAGCCGCGTTTCACGGCGTGGGCCCAGATGCGTTCGTAGGTCTCGGGGCTGATGCCCTGCTTGCGGCCGTTCAGCACGAGGGAGACGAGGGCCTGCGAGATGCCGAGTTCGCGGGCGAGCTGGGTCTGGGAGACTTTCTTCGCGGGGCGGGGCATGGCGGAAAGGCGGAAGGCGAAAGGCGAAAGGCGGAAGGGGGAAGGGGATCAGCGGTAGAGCCAGAATTTTTTCGACTGCTCCTGATAGATGCGGGCCTGCTCGCGCCAGGTGCGGAGCCAGGTCTCGATGTCGATGCGGGCGCCTTTGGCTTTGAGGTCGTCGAGGAAGGCCTGCGAGCCGAGGTGGACGAGGAACGTGCGGCGCTGGGCGTCGGTGAGGGCGGCGTAGGGGTTTTTCGGATTCACGCGCAGGGCGAGGCGGATGAGATGGAAGTTCAGGGCGCAGGGATCCCAGTCGTCGTAGTCGACGATCTCGATGTAGGTGCCGATGGCGGGCTTGCCGGTTTTGGCGTTGGGCACGCTGACGCGGCGGAAGCGGAGGCCGGGGAGGCGGAGGGCGGTGAGTTCCTTTTCCAGCGTCTCCTGCGGTATCCGATTGTGAAATACGCCGCGGAAATCGTGCTGGCTGCCGACGCCGTGGCTGAAGCCGTTGAACATCGTGCCGAGGCCGGTCATCGGGTAGCCCTGCACGGCGGCGAAATCGCGCACGCGGGTCGAGGTGGGGACGAAATTCAGGCCGGTCTCGGGCCAGCGCATCGCGCGCGACCAGCCGCGCATCGGGATGACGGTGAGCTTGCCGGCGGCGCGCTGGGCCTCGGTGACGTTGATGCCGCCGGGAGCGGCCGAGGCTTTCGCCATCCGGGCGAGTTCGCCCATGGTGAGGCCGTGGACGTAGGGGACGCGGAAGCGGCCGACGTCGCTCATGAACTGCGGGTCGAGCGGCGGGCCGCTGACCTTGAGGCCGCCGAGGGGATTGGGGCGGTCGAGGACGATGAGTTCCTTGCCGTTCTCGAAGCAGACCTCCATCGCGGTCTTCATCGCGCCGCTGAACGTGTAGCTGCGGGTGCCGACATCCTGGAGGTCGACGACGAGGGCATCGATCGGCTTCAGCTGCGCGGCGGTGGGGCGGAAGTTTTTCCCTTTGCCGCTGTAGAGGGAGTAGACCGGGATCCCGGTGCGGGGATCGGTGGCGTCGGGGAAGTATTTCTCGGCCGGGTGTTCGTTGTAGAGGCCGTGTTCGACGGCGTAGAGGGCGACGAGCTGGACGCCGGGGGCGCGGCGGAGGACCTCGATGGTGCTGACGCCGCGGCGGTTGACGCCGGCGGGATGCGTGAGGAGGCCGATGCGTTTGCCCTTCACGGCCGCGAAGCCGTCGGCCTCGAGCACATCGATGCCGAGCATTACGGGATGGATGGCGGTGGGAGCGGGGGCCTTGGGCGGGTTGAGGATGCCGGCGGGCGGAGTGAAGATCGGCTTGGGTGGAGCGGTCGGCGGAGCGGTGGGTTTGGTCGGTGGCTGGCTGGCGCTGCAGCCGAGCAGCGCGAACAGCGGCAGCAGCAACGAAAGCAGATTGGGCACGAGGAAGAGGCGGGGAGCGCCGGACATCGGGCGCCAGAGTGCGAAGAGGGTTGCGGGCCGGTCGAGCTGTTTTCGAGCGGCGGCGGTCGAGGACCGAGGAGTGCCGTGCCGGTGGGTTGGGTCGTGGCAGCGCGGGGCAGCGCGTTGGCGCGCGGCGAACGGTGTCCGCCGGCAGACGCTGGAGGAAGGGGGCCTGGCGGGCGGGAGAGGCGAGCGCCGTTATTGCCGTCTGGAGGTTGCGGGACGGTGGTTATGGGTGCCCGCGGATTCGGGAGAGCCGCAGATGCCAAGGCCGCCGATCTGCGGCTTTTCCGAATCGGTGGGAAATGCGTCCGGCAGCGGGCTGGACCGACCCGATGCGGAGCCGAAGCGGGAGTGCGCCGGTGCGGGCCGGCGCGGGCGGCAGGGCAACTCAGATGAGGCCGAGCTCGCGGGCGCGGAGCGCGGCCTGGGTGCGGTCGAGCGCGCCGAGCTTGGTGAGGACGTTGGTCATGTGGTTTTTCACCGTGCCTTCGGAGATGCTCAGGCGGGAGCCGATTTCCTTGTTGCTGCAGCCGGTGGCGAGGAAGCGGAGGACGTCGAGTTCGCGGGCGGAGAGCGGGTCGCGGAGGGTGGACGAGGTGGCCGGTGCCGGCGCGGGACGGAGGTTCGGGGCGGACCGGTCGAGTCCGCCCATGAGCCGGGCGGCGATGGCGGGCTCGAGGACGGAGGCGCCTTGCGCGGCGGCGCGGATGGCGCCGCAGAGTTTCTCGGCCGAGCTGGCTTTGAGCAGGTAGCCGACGGCGCCGGCGCGGAGGGCGTCGACGACCTCCGCATCCTCGTCGAAGGTGGTGAGCACGATGACGCGCGGGGCGGCGGGGAGGGCGGCGATCCGGCGGGTGGCTTCGACCCCGCCGAGGATGGGCATGCGGAGATCCATCAGCACGACATCGGGGCGGCAGCCGGGCACGGCCTCGACGGCGGCACGGCCGTCGGCCGCTTCGCCGACAATCTCGAAGTCCGACTGCAGCGACAGCAGGGTGCGCAGGGCCTCGCGGAAGAGCGATTGGTCGTCGACGAGCAGGAGGCGGATCTTTTTCACGCGGGGACGATCACCTCGAGGTTGAAGCCGCCGGCGGGACGGGGCCCGGCGGAGAGGCGGCCGCCGAGCAGGGCGACGCGTTCGGCGAGGCCGCGCAGGCCGAGGCCTTGGGCGGAGCAGCCGGGGGCCGGAGTGGTGCCGCCGGCGCCGTCGTCGGTGAGGGCGAGGCGCACCTCGCCCGGGGCGGTGAAGTCGATCTCCAGGTCGGCGGAGCGGGCGGCGGCGTGCTTGCGGAGATTGGTGAGGCCTTCCTGGACGGCGCGGAAGAGGGCGTGTTCGACGGCGGTGGGCACGGGGCGTGGCGTGCCCAGGATATGGATACGCGGGCTCGGCGCGCCGTCGGCGGCGAGGCGTTGGAGCGCGGCGAGGAGCGGCGGGCGGGAGGCGTCGGCGGCGAGCGCGTGCACGGAGCGGCGGACGTCGTCGAGGGCGTCGGCCGCGAGGCGCGCGGCTTTCCCGACCGAGTCGCGGGCGCGCGCGGGATCGTCCGGGAGCAGGGCGTGCGCGGCGTCGAGCTGGACCTTGATGGTGGTGAGGTAGTGGCCGACGCCGTCGTGGATCTCGCGGGCGAGGCGGTTGCGTTCGCGGGTGGTGGCGAGTTCTTCGGCCTGGGCGGCCTGGGCGCGCAGGCGGTCGTTGGCGGCGGCGAGGTCGCGGGCGAGTTGCTCCGCGTCGTGGCGGGCTTCGAGGGCGCGGCGGGAGACGAGGGTGAAAGTGCCGGTGAAGAGAAACGCCGGCGCGTAGGTAATCACGGCGCGCCACACGGCGTCCCAGCCATATGTCTCGAACCACGTGGCGACGGTGGGCACGTAGGCGGCGAGCGCCACGAGCGCGGCGCCGCGGAGGTGAAAATCGAAGATCGCCTGGCTGACGAGCGGGAGGACGATGATCGCGAAGAAGCCGCGCGACGGACTCACGAGAATCATCGCGCCGACGAGCAGCAACTGGACGGCGTAGTAGGCGGGCAAGGCACCGCGCGACGGGCGCGCGGCGAGGCGCGGATGGAGGAGCGAGAAGAGGATCGTGTAGGGAACGGCGAGCGCGAAGGTCACGACGACGCGCCAGGGCGGACCGCGCAGGGCTTCGGCGAGCGTCAGCAGCGCGAACACGGTGAGCACCACGCTGGCGAAGGCGATCTGGGCGAAGAGGGAGTAGCGGGGCGGCAGCCAGTTCACGGAGCGGGAATTCGGACGCTCCGGGAGTCTAGCAGGCGGCGGGGGCGGCGCGGAAGTGACCAAAGTCACGGTGGGAAAAGAGACAGCCCGCGCCGTTTCAATGGTCCTCCACGAGATGGAACATCACCCACGTGAGGGCGGCGGAGTAGAAGACCACACCCAGCGCAGGGATCGCGTAGAGCACCGGCTGCTTGATCGCCCAGCGCAGCAGCATGAAGAACTCGAAGGGCAGATTCTTGGCGAGGCACTGGACCTGATAGGCGCCCAGGATCGGCGCGGAGTAGAGGCCGACGATGGCGGCGTTGCCGCCGAGCAGGAGGATCCAGTAGTCGCGGCGGCGCTTGGAGCGGCGCCGCGGCTGCGGGGCGAGCGCGTTGAGGCCGGCCGCCTCGGCGCGCGCGTGATTGCCGGCGAGAAGGGCGTGGACGTCGTTGGGGCGGTTGGCCGGGGCGTTGGCGGAGAGCAGCGGACGATGGCCGGCTGCGAGGCGGGCGAGCTCGCGGGCGTCGGGCGGCGCGACCTCGGGCCGGAACGCGGCGTTGCCGCCGGGCGCAGGGTGATTTGCGGAGGGCGCGGGGACGCCGTCGGTGGACGCCGCCGAGACGGGCGCGTTGACGCGTTCGAATTCGCGGGCCTTGAGCGCGTAGATTTTCCGCGGCGGTGTGGGCTCGTCGGGCATTCGGTGCCGGCACGATGCGCGGAGCGGCGGAGGAGGTAAAGGCTGCGGAAGGCGCGGGACGGCGGGCGCGGGCGGGGCGAGCCGCGCGATTGACGGAGCGGGAGGGCTGCGAAAGCTCGCGGGCGTTTTCCCGTGGCCCCGCTGTTTCCCCGTCGAGTTGTTTTTTCCGTGCTGTGGGCGCTGGCGTTTTCGAGCGCGGCGCCGGCGCAGATCGCGCCCGGGCCGCGGACGGCGGCCTTCATCGAAGCGCACTGCGCGAACTGTCACGACGACGTGGAGAAGAAGGGCGGGCTCGATCTGACGGCGCTGAGCTTTGCGCCGGACGAGGCGAGGAACTTCGCGCTCTGGGTGAAGGTGCACGACCGCGTGCAGAGCGGGGAGATGCCGCCGAAGGAGAAGCGGCGGCCGCCGGCGGCGGAGCAGGAGGCGTTTCTTGCGGCGCTGGCGCAGGACCTGACGGCGGCGGAGCGCACGCGGCTCGCGGCGGAGGGGCGGGCGACGCAGCGGCGGCTGAACCGCTACGAATACGAGAACGCGCTGCGCGATCTGCTCGGCGCGCCGTGGCTGGCGGTCCGCGACGCGCTGCCGGAGGACGGCGAGGCGCATCGTTTCAACAAAGTCGGCGAGGCGCTCGACGTCTCGCACGTGAACCTCGGCCGCTACCTCGCGGTGGCGGAGGATGCGCTGCGGCAGGTGCTCGCGCGCGAGCTGGTGCGGCCCGAGCCGACGGTGATGCGCTACTACGCGCGGGACCAGCGGTCGTTTGCGAACCGGATGATCTACTCCGTGTTCAACACGCGGCCGGAGCGGGCGACGTTTCCGGTGCTCGGCACGGAGCCGCAGCCGGACGTGCGGTCGACGAAGCAGCCGATCACGGTGGGTGAGGCGGACCCGGCGACGCGCGAGCGCGAGGCGATGGGGGTGGTGGCGAGTTCCTACGAGCCGATCGAGCTGCGCTTCGAGAAATTCAAGGCGCCCGTCAACGGCCGCTACCAGGTGCGCGTGAGTGCGTATGCCGTGTGGGTCGGGCCGGGGAAGACGCTGCCGGGAAAACCGGAGCGCTGGTGGATTCCGAACTTCGACGACGTGGCGCCGGGACGCCGGCCGGAGCCGATCGTGTTCTACGCCGAGCTGCAGCCGCGCGGGGTCCGGCGGATCGGGGCGTTCGACGTGGGCGTGGAGCCGACGACGGGCGAGATGGACGTCTATCTGCTCGCGGGAGAGACGATCCGGCCGGACTGCGTGCGGTTCTTCCGCTCGCGGCCCTCGAACTGGCAGAACCCGCTGGCGACGCGCGAGGGGCAGCCGGGCGTGGCGTTCCGCTGGCTGGAGGTCGAAGGTCCGATCGTGGAAACCTGGCCGACGGCGGGGCACACGCTGATGTTCGGCGATCTGCCGCTGCGGAAAGGCAAGGACGGCGCGGTCGAGGTGGAGGCGCGCGATCCGGAGCAGGATGCACCGCGGCTGTTGCGGGGCTTTCTGGCGCGGGCGTATCGGCGGCCGGTCGGCGAAACGGAAGTGCAGCGCTTTCTCCCCGTGGTGCGGAGCGCGCTGGCGGCGGGCAGCCGCTTCATGGACGCGATGATCGCGGGCTATACGGCGGTGCTGTGTTCGCCGGCGTTTCTGCGGCTGGAGGAAACACCCGGTGCGCTCGACGATCATGCCGTGGCGGCGCGGCTGGCGTTTTTCCTCTGGAACACCGCGCCCGACGCGGAGCTGCGGGCCCTGGCCGCGCGTGGCGAACTGCGGCGGCCGGAGGTGCTGCGGGCGCAGACGGAGCGGCTGCTGGCGGCGCCGCGGGCGCGGCAGTTCGTGGACGCGTTTCTCGATTACTGGCTCGACCTGCGGAAGATGCAGGCGACCGCGCCGGATGCCTCGCTCTACAACGACTACTACCTCGACGACGCGCTGATCGAGGCGGCGCAGGAGGAGACGCAGCTCTTCTTCGCGGAACTGATCCGCGGCGACCTGCCGGCGCGCGCGCTGGTGCACGCGGATTTCGCGTTCGTGAACGAACGGCTCGCGGAGCATTACGGCCTGCCGCCGGTGAGCGGCATCGGGCTGCGCCGGGTGGCGCTGCCGGCCGGGTCGGTGCGCGGCGGATTGCTGACGCAGGCGGCGGTGCTGAAAGTCACGGCCAACGGCACGACGACCTCGCCGGTGGTGCGCGGCGCGTGGGTGATGGAGCGGATCGTCGGGCTGCCGCCGCCACCGCCGCCGCCGAGCGTGCCGGCGGTGGAGCCGGATATCCGCGGGGCCGCGACGATCCGGCAGCTGCTGGAGAAGCACCGCAGCGACATGGCCTGCGCGGGCTGCCACGCGAAGATCGATCCCGCGGGTTTCGCGCTGGAGAGTTTCGATGTGATGGGCGGCTGGCGGGACAAGTATCGGGCGATCAAGGACGGCGTGCCGCCGGTCGCGGGGATCGGGAAAGGCGGGCTCAAGTTCACGTTTCACTACGCGCTGCCGGTCGATGCGTCGGGCGAGCTGTGGGACGGGCGGGCGTTTGCGGACATCCGCGATTTCAAGCGGCTGCTGCTCGGCGAGGAGCGGCAGATCGCGCGCAACCTCGCGCGGCAGCTCGCCACCTACGCGACCGGCGCGCCGGTGCGGTTCAGCGATCGCGCCGCGATCGAGGAGATCCTGCGGCGCACGGAGGCGCGGGGCCACGGCGTGCGGGCGCTGATCCACGAGATTGTGCAGAGCGAACTTTTCCTGAAGAAGTGACGAATCCCCACCGCCCGCGCCCCATGAACACCCCGCCTTTCCGTCCGGCCGGAGCCGCCCCGCAGAGTTTCGTGTCGACGCAACGCGCGCTGTCCCGCCGGCAGTTCCTGCGCGGGGCGGGCGTGGTGCTCTCGCTGCCGTTTCTCGACTCGATGCTGCCGGCCTTCGCGAAGGCGGCGGCGCGCGGCGACAACGACGGTGCGGGCGGCAAGCCGCGCCGGATGCTCGCGATCTGCAACAATCTCGGCCTGCTGCCCGAGCAGTTTTTCCCGAAGGAGCAGGGCCGCGGCTACGCGCCTTCGCCCTACCTCGAGATCCTGAAGCAGCACCGCGACGATTTCACGGTGTTCAGCGGCGTGTCGCACCCGGACGTCGACGGCGGCCATCCGGCCGACATCTGTTTCCTCACCGCGGCGCCGCATCCGGGGAGCGGCGGTTTCCGCAACACGCTCTCGCTCGACCAATACATCGGCGAGCGGATCGGGCACCTCACGCGTTTCCCGTCGCTCACGCTCGGCGTGAATGTGCTGCAGGGCCAGCGCAGCCTGTCGTGGACGGCCTCGGGCGTCCTGATCCCGTGCGAGGAGAAGGCGTCGGACGTGTTTCGGAAACTCTTCGTGCAGGGCAGCGCCGCGGAGGTGGAGGCGCAGCTGCGCAAGCTCGCGCAGGGGCAGAGCATCCTCGATGCGGTGGGCAGCCAGGCGAAGGATCTGCAGCGCAGCGTGGGCGCGCGCGACCGGGACCGGCTCGACCAGTATTTCACGAGCGTGCGCGAGCTGGAGCGGCGGATGGAGCTGGCGAAGGAGTGGGAGAAGCGGCCGAAGCCGAAGGTGACCGCGCCCGTGCCGCTCGATCCGGCGAGCCCGCGGGAATACATGGAGAAGGTGAAGCTCATGTATGACATGGCGCGGCTCGCGTTCGAGACCGACTCCACGCGCTCGATCGCGCTGCTGCTCGACAGCGTGAACTCGCCGACGATCGACCTGGATCACGCGGTGAAGATCACCGACGGGTATCACAACCTCTCGCACCACGGCCGGTCCGACGGGAAGATCGCGCAGCTGAAGGCGATCGACGAGTGGCACATGCGGCTGCTCGCGGGGCTGTTCGACGACCTCAAGGGCGTGAAGGAAGGCGGCGAGACGCTCTTCGACCGCACGATGGTGCTCTACGGCACCAACCTCGGGAACGCGAACACCCACGTGACGACGAACCTGCCGACGCTCTTCGCGGGCGGCGGCTTCCGGCACGGGCAGCACCTGGCGTTCGACACGGCGCACAATTATCCGCTGCCGAACCTGTTTGTCTCGATGCTGCAGCGGATGGGGATCGAGGCGGACAAGTTTGCGTCGTCGACGGGCACGATGCGCGGGCTGGAGTTGGCCTGAGCGCAATGAAACGCGCGGCGGAATGACCGTGCGTCGGTGCGATGGCCCGACGCAGCGGGAAGGCGGGTGGGGCGGCGGGGATGAGTTTTGGCTTTGCGCGCCGGTGAGCCGCGCGGCGCAATCGGCGCTGCGTCATGTCGCGGCTGGTGCAAACCCTTCTGCTTTCGACCGCCCTCGTGGCGGTCACGTTGCTGACGTATTTTCCGGCGCTCGGGGCCGGGTTCATCTGGAACGACCGCGACTATGTGACGGCGCCGGAGCTGCGTTCGGCGCACGGGCTGTGGCGCATCTGGTTCGAGGTGGGCGCGACGGAGCAGTATTATCCGCTTCTGCACAGCGCATTCTGGGTGCAGCACCGACTCTGGGGTGACTGGACGACGGGCTACCATGTGCTGAACGTCCTGCTGCATGCGACGTCCGCCTGCCTGCTCGCGGTGGTGCTGGGCCGGCTGGGTTTCACGGCGATGGCGCGGTGGCTGGCGGCGGCGGTGTTGGCGCTGCATCCGGTCTACGTCGAGTCGGTGGCGTGGATCTCGGAGCAGAAAAACACGCAGTCGCTGCTGCTCTACCTGAGCGCGGCGCTGCTTTATCTGCGCTTCCGCGAGACGCGGACCCGGCTCGCGTATGCGGCGGCGACGGGGGTGTTCGTCGGCGCGCTGCTGAGCAAATCGGTGACGGCCACGCTGCCGCCTGCGCTGCTGGTCGTGCTGTGGTGGCGCGAGGGCCGGCTGGATTGGCGGCGCGACGTCGTGCCGCTGCTGCCGTGGTTCGTGCTCGGGGCGGCGATGGGGCTGTTTTCCGCGTGGGTGGAGAAGACCTACATCGGGGCGCAGGGCGCGGAGTTTGCGCTGACCTTCGGCCAGCGCTGCCTGCTCGCGGGCCGGATCGCGTGGTTCTATGTCGGCAAGCTGATCTGGCCGGCGAATCTGGCGTTCATCTACCCGCGGTGGTCGGTCGACGCGGGAGTGGCGTGGCAGTGGTTGTTTCCGCTGGGGGCGCTCGGGCTGCTCGCGGGTTTGTGGGTGTTGCGGCATCGGTCGCGGGCGCCGCTCGCGGCGGTGCTGTTTTTCGGCGGCTCGCTGTTTCCCACGCTCGGGTTCTTCAACGTCTACGCGTTCCTCTACTCGTTCGTGGCGGATCACTGGCAGTATCTGCCGAGCATCGGCCTCGTGGTGCTGGCTTCGGCGGGTCTGGCGCGGGTGCTCGAGGGCGCGGGGCCCGGGTTGCGCATGGGAGTGCCGGTCGCGTTGCTCGGGGCGCTGGCGGTGGCGAGTTTCCAGCAGAGCCGGACCTATACGGACCTGCAGACGTTCTACACCGCGACCGTGGCGCGGAATCCGCAGGCGTGGATGGCGCACAACAACCTCGGCAATCTCCTGCGGGAACGCGGCGACCTCGAGGGTGCGCGCCGGCACCTCGAAGCGGCGCTCGCGGTCCGGCCCGATCTCGCCAAGGCGCACAACAATCTCGGCAGCGTGTTGCGGGACCTGCGGCGCCCGGCGGAGGCGCTCGGGCATTACCGGCGGGCGCTCGAATTGCAGCCGGACTACGTCGAAGCGCGCAACAACCTCGGCAGCCTGCTCCGGCAGGAGCGGCAACCGCGGGAGGCGCTCGAGCACCTGTTGCGCGCGATGCGGCTCGATCCGGAGAATGCGGACATCCGCAACCATCTCGGCATGACGCTGCGCGATCTCGGCCGGCTCGAGGAGTCGGTCGCGGAGTTCCAGCGGGCGGTGCGGATCCGGCCGGCGATGGCGCCGGCGCACCTGAACCTCGCGCTGAGTTTCTCGCTGCTCGGCCGGGAGGCGGAATCGCGGGCGCATTTCCTCGAGGCGCGGCGGTTGAATCCCGCGATTCCGCAGCTGCCCTGAGCCGGCCGTGAGGCGCTTTTCTTCCGCGGAGAGCGCGGCCGTCGCGACGAGGGTGCAGGCGACGGGGCGCGGTCGTATCGAGGCTTGATTTCGGACGCCGGCACGCGCGAATCTCAAGGGGCCGTCGGGCGCACTTACCCGCATCCGATGGCCGCCAAGCCAACCTCTGCGTCGGTCTCCCGATGCCGTTTCTACCCTGACCATGAACTCTGCGAACCGTGGCCCCGGCAGGGGCTTCATCACCACGTTGCTGGCATTCTGCTGGCTTCTTTCCGCGGTGCTGCTCCCCGCTCAGAGCGGCACCGGAACCATCCAAGGCCGCGTCTTCAATCCCGCGACCAAGGAATACGTGCGCAACGCCGAGGTGCGCCTCGAGGGCACCAACCAGATCACCTACACCGAGGGTGACGGCTCGTTCCAATTTGTGGGCGTGGCCGCGGGGCCGGCGTCGGTCACGATCAACTTCACGGGTTACAACACCGCGAAGGAGGCGTTTACCGTGTCGCCCGGCAGCACCGCCGTGCGGGAAATCAACCTCACCAGCACCGCGGCTGCGCCGGGTGCGAAGGACGGGGTCGTGCAGCTGCAGGCCTTCACCGTCTCCACGGAGCGTGAAGGCAACGCCAAGGCGATCATGTCCCAGCGCCGTTCGATGAGCATCACCACCTCGGTGGCGTCGGACATCTTCGGCGATGTCACGGACGGCAACGTCGGCGAGTTCCTCAAGTATCTTCCCGGCGTCGATCTCGACTACGTCGAATCCGAGGCGCGCGGTCCGCGGCTCGGCGGCATGGATTCCCAATACGTGGGCGTGTCGTTCGACGGCATCCGCTCGGCCAGCGCCGATGCGAACCGCGGTGGCGGCACCGCCTCCCGCGCGACGAGCTTCGAGGGCTTTTCGATCACCGCCATCGATTCGATCGAGATCAACCGGACGACCACGCCGGACTCCGATGCGGACTCGCCGGCCGGCACGATCAACATGCGCACGAAGCGCGCGTTCGACCGGAAGGGCCGGTCGATGATCTACAACACGAGCCTCAATTTCAACGCGGAGGAGTTTGCGCTGAAGAAGACCGAAGGCCCGCGCGACGGCACGTCCTACAAATGGAAGCCCAACTACTCCTTCGACTACGCCGAGTCCTTCTTCGACCAGCGTTTCGGCATCCTCCTCTCCGCCAGCCACGCTCATTCCTACACCGAGCAGTATCTCGTCGGCATGGGCTACAACCGCGCGCCCAACGCCACCGACTCGCGCCCGATGGTGGCCCGCCAGATCGACTTCAAGGACGGCAACAAGACGATCCTCAAGGACGCGATGACGCTCACCGCCGACTGGAAGGTGACGCCCCGCCTGGTCCTCTCCGCCACCGCCATCTACACCTACACCGAGGGTGAATTCTGGAACCGCAACTTCACGTGGGTCGCGGCCAACGACAACGCCAACGTAAACAACGGCCGCAACTCGATCGGCGGCGACGGCATCACCACCATCATCGCCCGCCGCGAGGGCACGGCCAATTCGGCCACGCTCAACAACGGCGGCGGCTCCTCCTCCAAGCTGACCTACACGCGCACATTCTCGCCGCGTTTCGAATACAAATATGAACGCTGGATCGTCGACGGCGCCGCCGGCTATTCGCGCTCGGTGAACAACTACGAGTCGCTCGAGCGTGGCTTCAGCAACAGCGAGGGCGGCGGCGTGCCCAGCGGCTTCACCGCGACGCGCCCGCATCCCGACTCCTGGGAGTGGACGATCAAGCAGGACTCCGGCAACGACTGGTTCGACCTGCGCAGCTTCACCAGCACCGACACCCGCGCCGGCGGCACGCGTGTGAACAATGACGATCGCACGTGGATCACCACGATCTACTCCGGCCAGCTCAACGCCCGCTGGGCCGTGCCGTGGATCGAGCGCTTCCCGGTCGCCCTCAAGTTCGGCGGCAAGTGGTCGGAAGAGAGCCGCAACAACAACAACATGACGGACTGGAACATCTGGTCCTACGTCGGGCCGGGCGGCAACACCGTGACCCAGAACGCCAACACCGGCGCCTGGCAGAACGCCACCTTCGGCAACTGGGCCAACCTCGGCCCGCAGTTCATCTCCGCCCATCCGTTCGACATGGGCACGACCAACGGTCTCACTGTCTCCAACATCAACGGCCAGCAGGGCATGCCGCCCCGCGCGAGCCGTGAGGCGATCTGGGCGCTCTTCCGGCAGAAGCCCGAGCAGTTCGTCCACACCGGCACGCCGGAGAACATGTTCGCGACGCACTACAACAACCGCCGCGACTTCAAGCAGACCGTCACGGCCGGCTACGGCCAGGCCACCATCCGCCTGAGCAACCGCCTCAGCCTGCTCGGCGGCGTGCGCATGGAGGAGACGGAGAATCGCGTGAAGGAGTTCGATCCGCTCACACGTGCGCAGGTCGCCGCTGCCGGTTATGCGGTCAACGCGCCGGGCACCAACGGTGGCCGGGCACTGACCTTTGACGGCATGCGCCACCAATACGAAAGCAACCCCCGCGTCACGCGCACCTCCACCTACCACAATTACTTCCCGTCGATCATGGCGAAATACTTCATCACGCCGGATTTCGAGTTCCAGATCGGCTTCAACAAGTCCATCTCCCGCCCGCCGATCGACAACATCACCGGCCTCTGGGGTATCGATGAGGTGAACCTGCGCGTCTCCGCGCCGAACCCGGAACTCCTGCCCGAGTTCCACAAGAAGTGGCAGTCGCGGTTCGCCTACTACTTCCGCGGTCGCTCGCCCGGCGCGATCACGTTCGACCTCACGACGAACAAGGCACGGAATTTCCGGCAGACCTTCGACTTCTCCGCCGACGAGTTCGGGGTCGAGGATCCCGATTTCGCGCCCTACACGTTCCGCACCACGGTCAACAGCACCGAGGAGCAGCGCACGCGGAGCATGGATCTCGCCTACAACCAGACCCTCGGCTTTCTCCCGTGGGAACGCCTGCGCGGCCTGAACTTCAATGTCGCCTACTCGCGCGGCTACGCGAGTGTCCGCCGCGCCAACCTCGCGCCGCACCGCGTGTCGTCCCGTCTGGGCTACAACTACCGCAACTTCAACGGCTCGATCGGCATGGTCTGGCGCCCCGATACGCCGGACAGCACCACCTACGGCCAATTCCAGGGCGAGATCACGCAGTTCGACGTGTCGCTCAGCTACCGCGTGCATCGCTACGCGACGCTCTACACCCAGATCCGCAACATCACCGGCCGCCCGGTGCTGTGGTATCACACGCCCCCGGGCCTGCCGGAAGGCACCAACCGTGCCCTGCGCCAGATGCAGGAATACGGGGCCAACTGGGTCTTCGGCGTGCGCGGCATGTTCTGATCGCCGCCACCTGCCGGACGCTCCTTGCGCGCCTGCCCCTTCCCGGGGCGGGCGCTTTTCTTTCCATCGGCGCGCCCGTTGCGCCGCGGCTTGCGCTCCGGGTTCGCGGCTGTCCACAGTGCCGGGCCGGCGCATCGCTGCGGTGTTGCCGGCCTCGCTCCCCAACCAACCATCCGGCCGGCCGTTTCCAGCGGTCGCCGGGCTTCCGCCCCTGAACCATGAAGACTGCTCTCTTTGCGTCGGTCCTTCGCCGCGCCTTGGTGCTGCTCACCCTCGGCGTGCTGGCCTCCGCCGCCCGCCTCCCCGCCCAACCCGCCACCGGCACCGTGCAGGGCCGCGTCTTCAATCCCGCCACGCAGGAATACATCCGCAACGCCGAGGTCCGGCTCGAGGGCACCAATCAGATGACCTACACGGAGAACGACGGCACGTTCTCCTTCCTCGCCGTGCCCGCCGGCTCCGCCACGGTGTCGGTCCAATACAGCGGCTACACGACGGCGCGCGAGACGTTCACGGTCTCGGCCGGCGGCACCGCCGTGCGTGAGATCAATCTCGTCAGCACTGCCGCGACCACCCCCGGCACCAAGGAGGGCGTCGTGCAACTGCAGGCCTTCACCGTCGCCACCGAGCGCGAGGGCAACTCCAAGGCGGTCGCCGATCAGCGGCGCAACATGGACATCTCGACCTCCGTTTCGTCCGACATTTTCGGCGACGTCACCGACGGCAACGTCGGCGAGTTCCTGAAGTATCTGCCCGGCGTCGATCTCGACTACGTCGAGTCCGAGGCCCGCGGTCCGAAACTGGGCGGCATGGAAGGCCAGTATGTCGGCGTGCAGTTCGACGGCATCCGCGTGGCCAGCGCCGATGCCAACCGCGGCGGCGGCGACGCCTCGCGCGCCACCAGCTTCGAGGGTTTCTCGATCACCTCGATCGAATCCATCGAGATCAGCCGCACGCGCAGCCCCGACTCCGATGCGGATTCGCCCGCCGGCTCGATCAACATGAAAACCCGCCGCGCCTTCGACCGGAAGGGCCGCCGCGTGGGCGTCAACGCGAGCGTCAATTTCAACGCCGAGGAATTCACCCTCCACCGCAAGTGGGGCCCCGACGAGAACCGGAACTACAAGTGGAAGCCCAATCTCTCCGTCGAGTATTCCGAGTCGTTCCTCAACCAGCGCTTCGGTGTCCTCCTCAGCGCCAGCCGCGCGAATTCCTACACGGAGCAGTATTCGTTCGCCAACGGCTACAACCGCAGCCCCAACGCGGCCGATCCGCGCCCGCTCGTGATCCGGCAGATCGATTTCAAGGACGGCCCGAAGGAGATCCAGAAGGACGCCCTCATGCTCACCGCGGACTTCAAGGCCACGCGCAACCTCGTGCTCTCGCTCAACGCGATCTACACCTACACCGAGGGCGAGTTCTGGAACCGCAACTTCACCTTTGTCGCGGCCAACGACAATTCCAACGTCAACAACGGCCGCTCCCGCGTCGGCGGCGACGGCATGACCACCGTCATCACGCAGCGCACGCCGCAGAACACCGTGCCCACCGTCAACAACGGCGGCGGCTCCTCCTCGAAACTCACCTATACCCGCACGTTTGCGCCCAAGTTCGAATACAAGCTCGGCAGTCTGACCCTCGACGGCGCGGCCGCCTTCTCGAAGTCCGTGAACAATTACGAGGCCGTGGAGCGCGGCTTCGCCGAGGCCGAGTCCCTCAACCTCGCGAGCGACTGGATCGCGACCCGCCCGCACCCCGAGTCGTGGGAGTGGACCATCCGCCAGACCTCCGGGCCCGACTGGTTCAACCTCGCCAACTGGGCCGGCGGCACGCGCATCGAGAATTCCGGCCGCGAGTGGGCCACGGAAATCTGGAACGGCCAGCTGAACGCCGGCTGGGCGCTGCCGTTTCTCAAACAGCTTCCCACCCGCGTGAAGTTCGGCGGCAAGTGGAACGAGGAGTCGCGCGACAACCGCAACGAGGACACCTGGCGCATCTGGCGCTACGTCGGTCCGGGCGGCGACGTCGTGACCTACAATCCCACCACCGGCGCGCCCACCGTCACCGCCAGCGGCAGCTGGGCCAACCTCGGCTACGTCGCGCCGCACGAGTTCGACACCGGCACCACCAACGGCCTCACCGTCTTCAATCTCGCCGGCACGCGGGGCATGCCGCCGCGCGCCGACCGCAACCGCATGGCCCAGCTCTTCCGCAGCAACCCGGAGCTGTTCGCGCATGCCGGCACGGCGGACAATTACTACAACGCGTTTGTCGCCCCGAAGCGGAACTTTCAGCAGACCGTCACCTCCGCCTATGCGCAGGCCGATGTGCGCGTCACGCCCAAGTTGCGCGTGCTCGGCGGCGTCCGCTTCGAACGCACGCAGAACGCCGTCACCGAATGGGATCCGCGCCAGCGCGACGAGGTCGCGGCCGCGGGCTTCCCGGTCAACACCTCCGGCCGCGCCACGACGGTTCCCGGCCTGCAATACCAGTTCCAGAGCCAGCCGCGCGTCACCCGCGAGTCGGAGTATCACAACTATTTCCCCTCGGTGAACGCCAAGTATTACCTCCTGCGCAACCTCGAGCTGCAGGCGGGCTACAGCCGCGCCATCGGCCGCCCGCCGATCGACAACCTCACCGGGCTCTGGAACATCGTCGAGGACGCCGCCGGCGTCACCCAGCGCGTCGATGCGCCCAACCCCGCGCTGCTCCCGGAGCACATCAAGAAATACGACGCCCGGCTCGCCTACTACTTCGGCGGCCGCAATCCCGGCCAGCTCTCGCTCGCGGTCTCGCAGTTCGACATCGCGAATCTGCGCGAGACCTACGACTACACGGCGGAGGAGTTCGGCGTCACCGATCCCGACTTCGTCGACTACATCTTCCGTTCGACGCGCAACAGCGAGCGCACGCGCCGCAACCGCAACCTCGAGTTCTCCTACAACCAGACCCTCGGCTTCCTGCCGGAAAAATTCCGCGGCACGAGCGTCAACGTCTCCTACACCCGTTCCTACGCGAGCGCCCGGCGCAACGGCCTCGCGCCGCACCGCCTGACATCGCGCCTCGGCTACGCCTACCGCCGTTTCAACGGCTCGCTCGGCATGGTGTGGATCGATGACCGCCCCGACGGCAATTACGGCCGCTACCGGCCCGAGCAGACGCAGTTCGATCTTTCGCTCACCTGGAAGTTCACGAACCGCTACTCCGCCTACATCCAGGGCCGCAACATCACCAATCAGCCCGTGAAGTGGATGGAGTCGCCCCCGGGTGCCGTCGAGGGCGAATCGCCCGCGCTGCGCCAGTTCCAGGAATACGGCGCCAACTGGGTCTTCGGCGTCCGCGCCACGTATTGAGCGCGGCGCCGCGGGAGGTTTTCTCGTTGCGGGCGCGGCGCGGGGCCGGGGGAATCGCGGGGCATGGTCCGCCGGAATGCCCCGCTGTTGCTCGGCCTCGCGCTCGTCGCGGGGCTGCTGGCGGCGTATGCGGGTTCGCTGCGCGGCGCGTTTCTCTGGGATGACGACCTGCATATCACCGCCAATCCCACGATCGTCGGCCCGCTCGGGCTGAAGGAGATCTGGACCAGCGCGCGGGCGAACTACTTCCCGCTCGTGCTCACGCACTTCAAGGTGCAGCACGCGCTCTGGGGCTTGGAGCCGATGGGCTACCGGGTCGTCACGCTGCTGTGCCACATCGGGGCGGCGCTGCTGCTCTGGCGCGTGCTTGGGCAGCTGCGCGTCCCCGGCGCGTGGCTCGGTGCCGCGCTCTGGGCGCTGCATCCGGTGCAGGTGGAATCGGTGGCGTGGATCTGCGAACTGAAGAACACGCAGTCCGCGGTGTTCTTCCTGCTGGCGACGGCGTGCTGGATCCGCTGGTGCGAGGGTGGGGGGCGGCGGTTCTATGCGTGGACGCTGCTCTGCGCGCTGCTCGCGATCCTGAGCAAGCCCTCGACCGTGATGCTGCCGGTTGCGCTCGCATTGTGCGGCTGGTGGGTGCGCGGTCGGCTCGCGTGGCGCGATGCCGGGCGGCTGGCGCCGTTTCTCGCGTTGTCGCTCACGGCCGCGGCCTGGACGATCTGGGAGCAGAAATTCAACTCCGGCGCGATCGGTCCGGAGTGGAATCAGACGTTGGCCGAGCGCTTCGCCATCGCGGGCCGTGCGTTCTGGTTCTACCTCGGCAAACTCGCCTGGCCGGAGCCGCTCATCTTCATCTATCCGCGCTGGGACATCGCGCGCGAAGGCGTGGTGGCGTATGCGGGCGTCACCGCCGCGCTCCTCTTCGGCGGCGTGCTGGTGTGGCGCGCGCGCGACGGCACGCTGCGGCCGGTGCTCTTTGCGACCACGTATTTCGTGGCGCTGCTCTTCCCGGTGCTGGGCTTCTTCAGCGTCTACTTCTTCCGGTATTCCTTCGTCGGGGATCACTTTCAGTATCTCGCGAGCATGGGGCCGCTGGCGCTCGCCGGCGCGGCGCTCGCGCGCCGGGGCGGGCGCGTGTATCCGTGGGCGGCGGCGGCGCTCGTGCTTGCGCTCGGCCTGACGACCGCGCGGCACACCGGGATCTTCCTCAGCAACGAGCGGCTCTGGCGCGACACCGTCGCGAAGAATCCGCAGGCGATCATGGCGTGGCTGAACCTCGCCGACACGATGGCGCGGGCGGAGCGGCACGAGGAGGCGATCGCGCTTTACCGGCACGCGCTGACGCTCCGGCCGGGCGATCCCTACGCGCACAACGATCTCGGCTGCGAACTCACGCTCATCGGGCGCCCGGCGGAGGCGGTGGGGTTTCTCGAACGCGCGATCGCGCTCAAGCCCGGGCACGCCGAGGCGCACAACAACCTCGGCAACGCCCTGCGCGCGCTCGGCCGCCCGGCGGAGGCGCTGCAGCAGTATCGGCGCGCGCTGGAGCTGAAGCCCGCCTACACGGCGGCGTTGAACAACCTCGGGGCCGAACTCGCGGAGAGCGGCCAGCCGGCCGAGGCACTCGTGGTCTTCGAGCGGGCGCGGGCGCTGCGGGCCAACGACGCCGCGACGCTCGACAATCTCGGGAGCGCGCTGCGCCACCTCGGGCGCTTCGACGAGGCGATCGCGCGGCACCGCGAGGCGCTGGCGGTGAATCCGAATTTCGCCGAGGCGCACGCGAATCTCGGCCGCACGCTCGTCGCGGCGGGCCGGATCGAGGAGGCGTTGCCGGCGTTTGCCCGGGCGCTGGAGCTGCGGCCGACGTTTGTCGCGGTTTATGGTCATCACGCGCTCGCCCTCCTGCGGCTCGGCCGGACGGCGGAGGCGTTTGCGCTCTGGCGGCAGGCGGTGGAGCGCGCGCCGGAATCGCCCGAGGCGCGGATGAATCTCGGCGTGGCGCTGGCGCAGTCCGGCGACCCGGCGGAGGCGTTGCCGCATCTGGAGACGGCGGTGCGGCTCGCGCCGGAATTTGTCGCCGCGCAGCTGAATCTCGGCACGGCGGCGGCGGCGCTGCAGCGCTGGCCACGGGCGGCGGAAGCGTTTGCCGAGGCGGTGCGGCGGCAGCCGGATTCGCTGCTGGGGCGCACGCAGCTGGCGGTGGCGCTGGTGAACAGCGGGCGGGTGGCGGAGGCGGTGCCGCATTTCGAAGCGGCACTGCGGCTCGGTCCAAGCGCCGAGCTGCACGAGCAGTTTGCGCAGGTGCTCCGCGCCCTCGGTCGGAACCGCGAGGCGCTGGAGCACTTCGAGGAAGCGGCGCGGCGGCGGCAGCGGGCGCGTTGAGGGCGCGCGGGCGGGGTGGGCCGCGTGGCCGGTCAGGTGGGCCGGGCGGACAAAGCCCGTCGGCCGGCGTCGGCGCTAGGGCGCGGGAGACGCGAAGGTCGCGAGCACGTCTTTCTCCGGGATCAGCTTCCCGCGCAGAACCTCGATGCGCTGTTCGTCCCAACGGGCCACGATCAGTTCGTCGGCAGTGCGGGCGAGCCAGCCGTAACGGATGGCGCCGGGGGCGCCGAGGGTCGCGGAGTCGCCTTCGCGGTTTTCGGTGCGGGCACGGAAAAGGTCGGTGAGCTGGGCGGTGCCCTCGTCGAGCGAGACGCGGCCGTTGCGGCGGAGCGCCGCGGCATCGTGGGGCGTGAGCCCGGCGGGTGCCGGCTGGGGCCGGAGGAGGTGCCATTGGCCGGCGAGGCCTTCGATACCCTGCACGAGGCGCCACGAACGGCCTTCGGCGGTGGTGAGTTCGTATTCGCGGAACTGGCGGCGGCCGTTGACGCGCGCGAGTTCGACGACGCTGCTGCCGGCGACCGTCACGGCATCGCTGCCGAGCAGTCCGGCGGCGCCGATATTCAGGCGCTGCGCGGGCGCCGCCTGGGGTGCGGACGGACGGATGGCGCCGGCGGCGCGCACGCCCGAGCGGGCGCACGAGAACGCGGCGCCGAGAACGATCAGGCCGAAGAGGACGGCGACGATGAGGACGTTGCGCTTCGTCTGCGGGGAGATCCCGCCGCCGCCACCCGAAAGGGCGGCCGCGCCCGCCGCACCGCGGAAAGCCGGAGCGGTCGCGGGGAGCGCAAACGCCTTGGCAACGAGCGCGGCCGGCACGTCCTCGCCCTCGAAAAACTCGATCTCGTCGCCCGTCCAGCTGGCCACGAGCATGCGGCGTCCGGTGTCGGCATTGAGGTAGTGCGCGATGTCGCCGACCTCGACGCCCTCGGGCGGGGTGCCCTCGATGTGGTGGACGCGCGATTCGTCGACGAGGGTGATGCGCGTGGGGGTGCCGTCGAGGTTGACGCTGTCGCCCACGCGTTTGGCCGCGGCTTCGCGGGCGGAGAGCGGGCGGAGCGGGGTGAAGGCGCGGAAGAGTTTCCACTCCGGGCCGCTCTCGCCTTCCTCGTAGACGAGCGTGCCCGTGTTGCTGCCTTCGCCGACGAGATGGAACTCGTGCCAGTAGTAGGTTTCGCCGTCGATCTCGACGCCCAGGACCACGCGGCCGGCGACGCGCACGCGCCAGCTGTGAAACGCGCCGGAGGCGCCGACGCGCAGGGGAGTGGGGTTGGCGAAACTCATGGTGCGGTCAGCTGAAGAAGTGCGGCACGAAGCGGCTGAGATTGCCCGTGATGCGTGAGGTGTCCTCGCGGATGCCGAGCCCCGCGGGCGCGTGGTCCACGACCCAGACGCCGCACACCGCGCGGTGGCCGTCGTGCTCCGCGAGATCGGCGATCGCCTGGTAGACGAACCCTTCCGCCCCGTAGTCGCCGCCGGTCTCCTCCACGGCCGCGTGGTCCTCGACCCAGGTGACGTTGGCGCCTTCGCGGCTGAGCTTGGGTTTGCGCACGTAGCGGCTGCCAAGCGGTTCCGGCGTCTCGTAGGCGGGCAGGAGATTCGGATGGTCGGGAAACATTTCCCAGAGGATCGGCAGCAGGCCCTTGTTGCTCAGCAGCATCTTCCACGGCGGTTCGAGGAGGCGCGCGGAGTCGCGGGCGAGGTGCGGGCCGAACTCCTCGTGCCACAGCCATTCCCACGGATAGAGTTTGAAGCAGTGGCGGATCGGCTGGAGATCGAGATCGACGAACTCGCGCGTCTCGGCGTCCCAGCCGATGTCCTCGATGTAAACCGCGCGGGTAGCGAGGCCGGCCTGCTCGCAGGTGTCGCGGAGATAGAGGACGGTCTGCTCGTCCTCGGCGTGGTCGCGGATGCTGCCGAAGTGGATCGGATCGACGCGGCCGAGCTTGGTCTGTTGCACGGCGGCCCAGCGCCGCCACGCGGAGACGAGGCGCTCGTGCAGCGAGTTGAACTGGTCGGCGCGGGGATGCGTTTCCTGGAGCCAGAACCACTGCGCGACGGCGGCCTCGACGAGGGCGGTCGGGGTGTCGGCATTGTATTCGAGCAGCTTGGGCGGACCGGAGCCGTCGAAGGCGAAATCGAAGCGGCCGTAGAGGCTGAAGTCGTCGCGGTCCCACGAGCGGAGGATGGTCGGCCGCGCGATTTCGGGGATGCCGAGGCGATCCCACCAGTTGTGCTCCATCACGGCCTCGGCGGCGTCGATGCAGCGGTAATGGAGTTCGTAGGCGGCGGATTCGAGCTCGCGGATTTCCTGCGGCGAGAAGGCGTAGCACACCGACTCGTCCCAATACGGGCCGTGCGGGTGCGAGTGGTAGGTGAGCCCGATCTCGGCGACCTTCTCGCGCCACGCGGGCCGTGGGATGAGACGGAGGCGTTCCATCAGGAACCGATGAAGTTCGAGGTTCCGGTGCTGCCGAAACCGCCGCGGCGGATATCGGTGCGCATCGCCTCGGCGCGCCGGGCGGCCTCGGGCGTAGGGGCGGAGATGTTGACGATGCTGCGGTGGGGCACGGGGCTCCACTGTCCGCCGGCGTAATACTGCTGCCGCTGCGGGTCGTAGTGGTTGTAGGGCAGCGGATAGAAGCCCTGGAACGGAGCGTGATAGAAACCCGCGCCGGGGATCTGGAGGTCGTTCGTGAAGAAGTTCGACGGCGTGACGCGCGGAAACGTCATCTGCCCGGCGGCGGACGACGCGAGCGCACCGGCGGTGAGACCGCCAAGCAGGAGGCGCTTGACCGAACGGCTGCGTTTCACGGCGCGGGCGGCGCGCTCAGCCCAGCATGGCGGCGGCGATGATCAGGCAGACGCCGATGATCACGGCACCGCCGACGATCGCCGCAGCGATGTTCTTGTTCTCCACGATCTCGCGGTGGAGGTCGCCGGGCGTGCATTTGTCGAAGACCTTGTAGCCCATGATCGCGGCCATGATGCCGATGAAGGAGAACAGGACCATGTAGCCGATGGCCTGCCCGAGCGACTGGGCGTGCCAGGAGGCGGGGGCGGCGGAATCGGCGGCACGCGAGGCGACCGCGGTGAGGAGCAGCGCAAGCGCGCCGGTGAAGGAACGGAGTTGCATGGGGGCGAGCGGGACGGGGCGACGCTGCGGCGGCGCGGTGGTCGTGTCAACGAACGCGCCTGTCCCGAAAACAAGGGCAATCGCGGTGTGGCGCGGGCTCAACGGCGGCGCCAAGCGGGGCCGACGTCGGCGGGCGTGAGCGGGCGGGCGCGCACGGGTGCGTCGCTCGCCTGATCGCAGCCGATGTCGCCCGGCGTGCGGCGCGGCTGGCCGTCCATGTCGGTCCTTACCGCGGGGAATTCCCCGGTCGCGGCGGCGCGGGCCGGGCTGTCCGGCCCGGGGCGGAGCAGGCCGTCGGCGCCGCGGCGCAGGTGCGCATCCGCGATCCGGATACCGGGGCGCGGCGAGGTGAGCGCGACGGGGGCGCCGGCGAGATTGCCGGTCCAGGTCCAGGCCTCGCCCTCCTCGCCCTGGAGGAGCGTGCCGCCCTCGCCGAGGAGGAACAGGTTGTGGGCGACGGTGACGCGCGCGGGCTTGAGCGTGCGGCCGGCGCCGCCGAGGCCGGCGGCGAGGTCGAGATACGGGCCGGCGGAGTCGACGATGGTGTTGAAGGCGATCAGGGCGCCGTTGGCCTCGGCGTATTGATTGAGTGCGCCGCCCGGCACGCCGGTGGTGATCCAGATGCCGCCCTGCTGCACGCCCTCGAGGTAGTTGTTGATCACGACATGGTCGTGGCCGATCACGCGGATGCCGCCGGAACCGCGCTTGCCGCCGCCGAGGAAGAAATTGCCGTCGACCACGTTCCGGTTGCCGTGCCGGAGCGTGAGCATGCCGGCGCACTCGCGGAAGGTGTTCGCGCGGTAGGTGTTTTCGCCCGACTTGCTGGAGATGATCTCGATCTCGCCGTCGCATCGCTCGAAGAGGTTTTCCTCCACGGTGGTGCGGGAGTTCCAGAGCGACTGGTGGCTGTAGCCGATGCGCAGGGTCTCGCCGCCGTTGCGACCGAGCGGGGCGCGGTAGCCGAAGTGGTTGCGGTCGATCCGGTGATGGTTCGGCTCCTTTTCGTCGACCTCGACCTGGAGCGTGGGTTCGCCGCTGGTCTTGCCGGCGAAGTAGCAGTGGTCGATGCGGTGATGGGTGCCGAAGAGCCGGAGGAAAAACTTCGGGGTGCCGTCCTCGAACACGCAGCCGGTGATGCGATGGTGGCGGCCCTTCACTTCCATACCCGCGGCGCCGTCGATGCCGAATTTCCGCAACGTCACGCCTTCGACCACCAGCCATTCGCCTTCGACGGTGAGCGACGATTGGCCGCTGAGGATGAACCGGCCGGGATTGGTGGCGCGGAGGGTGATCGGTTTCCCGGGTGTGCCTTTGCCGCGGAAGGTGAGCTTCTGGTTTTCCCATGTGGCGTCGGGCAGGAGCACGACATCGCCGGGCTCGAAGCGATTGGTGAGCGCGGCGAGATCGCTCGGCGCGAGGAGCCGGTAGGCGCTTTCGGCCCGGACGGACGCAGCGGAGAGCAGGAGGGCGAAGGCGAGGCGGAGAGCGGCGGGACGCATGGTGGTCGGGGCGGGAGGCGCGATGGTGGACGATCGACACTGCGCGCTCACGGAGCGCGCGCCGCGACCGCGGCGGACGGTGTTATTTCCACTGTTCGTCGAAGAAGCCGGCGGTGACGATTTTGCCGGGCCAGCGGGGGCCGGGCGCCTCGCGGAGATCGACGATGGCGTAGTCGGGCAGCTTGGGCGTCTGGAGCGAGTTGGTGCCGTAGGCTTCGTCGCGGAAATCGATGCCGCTGTTGAGCACGACGTAGCGGTCGGGGTTCAGCGGATTCGGGAAGATCAGCACGGGTGCGTGGTGGGCGGCGTCGTGGGTCTGGCCGCGAAAGGTGAGTTTGCCGGCGTCCCAGGTGAGCGGGAGTTTGCCCGTGGCGAGGAGGCGCGCGAGGAGGCGGTTGGAGGCCGGGTCGCCCCAGAGAATCAGGTGATGGGCGGCGAGATCGGCGTCCGTGACGGCCGCGTCGTCTTTGACGAGGGCATCGCCGCGGAAGATGTCGCGCCACATCTTGGTGGCGTGCGCGAGTTCGCCGGCGGTCCAGCGCGCGAGGGTGGGGTTGAGGGCGGGGCCGGTGGGGCGGACGAAGAGGAAGCGGCCCAGGAAGGCGTCGTTGATGGGGCCGGTGAGGCCGGGGCGTTTGCGCAGGGTCTCGGCGGGCGCGCCGAAGCGCCAGGTGCCGCCGGTGCGCTGCAGTGTCGCGCGGCCGCGGGCGGAGCTCGGGAGCGGAACGCGCTGGCCGTCGATCGTGACGGCGGTGGCGTCGGCGGGGAGAGCGAGGCGGAGGGCGGCGACGTTGCGCGTGGTGACGGTGGCGCCGCCGTCGGCGAGGCGCGCGACGACATCGGTCCGCTCCCAGTGTTTCTCCAGGCCCTCGATGCGGACCCAGTGCGATTCCGGATAGCGCAGGGTGTAGGTCGTGAAGCGGACTTCGCGCGGCTGCGGGTCGCGGCCGCGGGCGGCGAGGGCATCGAGGCGGCGGGCGAGCTCGAGTTTCGTCTCGGGGTGATACTTGTGGGCGGTCTTGGGGCCGATGAGGTGCTCGAGTTTCAGGCCCTCGGCGGCCATCGCGTCGGCCATGATGTCGGCGGCCTGTTTCTGGGGGTCGATCTCGCCGCTGTAGGCGACGACGGGGAGATTGAAGAGATTGGCGGCGTATCCGGTCGCATTATACCAGCGCCAGAGCGTCTGCTCCCACGGTGGGCGCGCGGGTTTGCCGGGGGCGAAGACCTTGGCGTAGGTGGGGGTCTCGGCAAAGCCGGCGCCGGGCGACGCGGCGGCCCAGAGGTGCGGGTGATGGACGGCCAGGTGCCAGGTGCTCGCGCCGCCCATCGAAAAGCCGCGGACGATGATGCGGTCGGGATCGATGCGATAGGCGGCGCGCACGGCGGCGAGGGCTTCGAAGACATCGGTCTCGCCGGCGAATTTGGTGGCGTTGCAGAAGCGGCCGTAGGGCGTGAGGACGAGGGCGCCGGGCGGCACGAGGTCGTTTTCGCGGGCGGGGCGCTCGCGTTCGACGATGAAGCCGAGCTCGGTGCGTTTCTCGCCGCGGCCGAGCAGCACGACGTCGAGGCGGCGGGCGGTGGTTTCCCCGGCCTGCCATTCGGCCGGGACGTGGAGGGCGTAGGGCTGGATCGAGTCGTCGAGCTGCGAGCGGTAGCCGCGGATGACGGTGCCGGTGGCGGAGGTCCACGAGGTGGTGCCGGCGCGCAGTTCGGCGGCGCGGGCGTGGCCGGTCTGGAGCAGGCGGCGGGCGACGTCGACGTGTTTGGCGTCGAAGAACTCGTCGTAACGCAGGGACCAGTCGACGGCTTTGTGAAGGATCTCGGCGTCGGGCAGGTAGGCGGCGAAGGCGGAGCGGCCGGCGGCGGCAAGATCGTGCGGCAGCGCATCGAGATCGCGGCGCAGTGCGGCGGTGGCGGCCATGAGCTCCGTGCGGGCGGCGGCGGGAATCGCGACGCCGGCGGGCGGGAGGCGTTTCGCGGGCGGCGGCGGCGTCTGGGCCGAAAGCGCGGCGGAGGCGAGGAGAGTGACGGCGAGGAAGCGGCGAAACACGGGGGAGGAGGGAAAGGGTGAACGAGGGGCAGGAGGAAAAGAGGTGAAGCAGGAAGCCAGGAAACCCGGAAGGAAGACGGTGGCGATGCGGGGGCGATGCGGCCGTCGTGAATGGCGGGGAATGAGGGCAGGAAGAATTCGGAAGCCGGGAAGCCGGGAAACGAGCCGAAGGCAGGGAGTTTTTAAGCTTCGTGGCTTCTGAATCAGGCTGATGTTTTGCGATGGGGTGGATCGATTCAGGGCTTCCGGGCTTCCTGCTCGTTTTTTGGAAGGCAGGGAGAATTCAGAAGCGGGGAAGCCGGGAGACGTGCGCGAGGCGTGGTCTCTTGGATTCGTGGCTTCCGAATCAGATCGGGTTGGTCGATCGGTTCAGAGCTTTCGCGCTTCCTGCTCCACGTTTGGGAGGTCAGGGGCGGACGACGCGGACGCGGTGGTTCTCGGAGTCGCCGATGAAGACGCTGTGGTCGGGGTCGACCCAGATGCCGTGGGGGCGGGCGAGGGAGGCGGCGAGGGGCTGGTCGCCGTCGGGGCCGTCGGCTTTGCGGCCGGTGCCGATGAGCGTGGAGATGAGGCCGGACTTCGGGTCGAGGACGCGGATGGCGTGGTTCTCGGTGTCGACGAGATAGACGCGGCCGTCGCGGCCGATGGTGAGGCCCTTGGGGCCGTTGAGCGTGGCGTCGCGGGCGGGGCCGCCGTCGCCGGTGAAGCCCTTCTTGCCGGTGCCGGCGACGTGGTGGATGAGGCCGGCCTTGAGGTCGAAGCGGAACACCTGGTTGCCCTCGCGGGTGGCGAGCCAGAGGTCGCCGGCGGCGTCGAAGTCGAGGGTGCGCGGGCCGCGGAGCGGGGTGCCGGTGATGGGCGAGCGGTCGGGGGTGTCGCCGGCCTGGCCGGTGCCGGCGAAGGTGGAGATCACGCCGGACTGCGGGTCGACGCGGCGGATGACGTTGTTGCGGATGTCGCAGATGTAGAGGAAGCCGGCGGGGTCGAACTGGATGCTGTGCGGCTGGTTGAGCTGCGCGGCGGTGGCGGGGCCGCCGTCGCCGGAGTAGCCGGCGGTGCCGTTGCCGGCGACGGTGGTGATGAGGCCGGTTTTGGCATCGATGCGGCGGACGGCGTGGTTCCGCATGTCGACGACGAAGAGGTGGCCGGCGCGGTCGAAGCGGATCTCGTGCGGCTGGTTGAACGCGGCCTGGAGCGCGGGGCCGCCGTCGCCGGAGTAGCCGGTGGCGCCGGAGCCGGCGAAGGTGGAGATCCTGCCGTCGCGGGCGATGCGGCGGATGCGCTGGCCGCCGTATTCACAAAACCACAACGCGCCGTCGGGGCCGCGGATGACGCCGAAGGGGTCGTTGATCTGGGCGGCGGTGGCGGGGCCGCCGTCGCCGGAGAAGCCCTTCACGCCGGTGCCGGCCACGGTGGCGACGGTGGCGGCGGGGGCGGCGGGGATGAAGGCGGCGGCGAGCGCGAGGAGGAGGAATCCGAAATTTGAGATTTGAGATCCGAGATTTGAGATTTGAGATCCGGGATTGTTCGGGGGGTTCATGGGAGTTCGTAGACTTCGACGACAGCGATGCCGGTGGCGTTGTTCACGCCGCTGACCTGGACGGTGTAGGCGCCGGGGGCGAGCGTGGCCACCAGGGCGGCATCGCGGCTGCCGGGGGTGAGGGCAAACGCGCCGACGCTGGCAAACGTGGGGGCGAGGGCGGCGTCCCAGTTGTCGTTGCCCGCGACCGGGGGCGTGCCGGTGGCGGCGCCGGGGCGGACGATTTCGAGTCGCGGATCGGCGAGGGTGCCCTCGACGCCGAGGGAGGCGAGGGTCGGGCCGATGGCGCGGACGAGCATGCGTTTCGAGGCGGTGCCCTGGATGACGAAGCCGGCGATGAGGATGTCGCCGCCGGTGCCGACGCGGGCGCGGCAGGAGAGGTTGACGAGGGCGCCGGACGATTGGTCGGCCTCGTAGACCTCGACGATGGCGACGCCCTGGGCGGCGTTGCCGGTGCCGAGACCGGCGACCTGGACGGTGTAGCCGCCGGGCGGAAGGGTGACGAGCATGGCGGCGTCGCGGGAGTTCTCGGGCAGGACGAAGGCGCCCTGGGCGGCGGTGGCGGCGCGGACGGCGGCGAGGTTGGGCCCCTCGTTCCAGTTGTCGTTTTCGAGGATTTTTTCCCCGGCGGCATTGAAGACGGAGAGGACGGGATTGGCGAGGGCGCCGCCGACGCCGAGGCCGGTGAGGGCGGGGCCGGCGGCGCGGATGAGGAGGGATTTCGGGGCGTCGCCGCGGACGGTGATGCCGGGGATGACGACGTTGGCGCCGGTGCCGACGTTGGCGCGGGCGGAGAGGTTGACGAGGCCGGTGACCTCGACGGCGAGGGTGGCGGCGGCGGTGCGGACGGAGCCGACGGGGGTGGCGGCGACGAGGTAGTAGTCCCCGGCGTAGCCGGCGGTGACGTCGTTGAGCGTGAGGACGGGGGAGTCGGTGTTGCAGAACTCGCCGCCGCGGAAGAACCACGTGTAGACGGTGCCCGGCGGGGCGTCGACGGCGGCGGCGAGCGTAGCGGAACCGCCGATACGCGCGCGCACGCTGGCGGGATGGCGCACGACCACGGGCACGGTGGGGGCGGCGGCGATCGCGAGGTCGACGACGGTGGCGGCGGAGCCGGCGGCATTCTCGGCGGTGACGACGATGGCGTGGCGGCCGGCGGCGGTGGGTGTGCCGGAGATCAGGCCGGAGGCGGCGTTGAACTGGAGGCCGGCGGGCAGGCCGGTGGCGCGGTAGACGGTGGCGCTGTTGGCGGCGGCGGCGGCGAGGGAGAACGGCTGGCCGACGCGGGCGCGGGCGGCGAGGTTGCCGGAGAACTGCGGCGCCGGGGCGGCGGCGCGGGCGGGGAGTTCGGCGTAGTTGAGGTAGCCGATGAACATCTCGTCGTCGGTCTGCTCGCCGAAGCGCACGAAGGCGGCGGGGTTGGGGTTCTGCGGATTCTGCGGGGAGTTGTCGAAGGCGCCGCTCACGCGGATCTGGGTGCCGGCGGGGAGGCGCTTGGGTTGCGCGAGGCGATACATCGTCTGCCAGTTGAAATCGTATTGGGGCACGTTGAGCAGGACCTCGGAGGCGCCGCCGGGGTAGAGGGCCTCGAAGCGGACGCGTTTGCCGCGGTAGTGCATGTGGGGGTTGAGCTCGTAGAGCATCACATCGCGCGTGGCGGACGGCGTGAAGGTGGCGCTGCGCTCGTAATTGCGGGTGCCGGGCGGAATCGCGATGTCGACCGAGCTCGCGGCGCGGGTGAGGAGTTCGCGCTCGGGCGGGGTGTCCATGAAGTAGAAGCCGAGCTGCGTCTCATCCGACTCGGACTGGCCGCTCGCGGTGTAGTGCATCTGGAACGTGACGCTGCCGCCGGCGCGGAGGCGTTTGCCGGTGCCGGCGGGGTAGGTGGTCTGTTCGAAGCCGGGGACGTAGCCGGCGAAGAAGCCGCCGAGGCCGCCGCCGGCGGCGAGCACATCGAAGAGGGTGCCTTCGAACACGAGGGCGTGGTGGACGACGCGGCGGTTGCCGGGGCGGACGACGGCGGCGCGGAGCCAGCGCTCGCCGGTGGTCGGAATGGCGACGGTGAGGTAGCGGTAGTCGATGGTGCCGGTAGCCGGGAGGGACTGGCGCGGGATGGAGACGACGAGGTCGGGCTGGCCGAGCGGCCAGTCGCCGGAGGGCGGGAGCGGCGTGGACACGAGCGGATCGGGGCCGGTGCCGCGCGGGGCGCCGGCGCGGGCCCAGGCGTGGAGGATGGCGGTCTCGGCGGGGGTGGCGGCGGCGGAGTTGGTGAAGACGCCGAAGCGGCGGTCGGCGTGCCACGGGGACATGCGGCGGGCGAGCAGGCTGGCGCGCACGGAGGCGGCGCGGGGGACGAGGTCGTCGTATTTTGTGAACGGATACGGCGCGATGTTGCCCGGGGAGTGGCAGGAGATGCAGCGGCGGGCGACGATCGGGGCGACGTCGGCGTATTTGGAATAGACGTGCGGGGCGATGTTGCCGGGGGAGTGGCAGGAGACGCAGCGCGCGAGGACGATGGGGGCGACTTCGGTCGCGTAGTCGGGGACCGTGGCCGTGGGG